>Ga0208813_1000041_pt1 | contig 148329 bp, 129 predicted proteins | sample MalvireepMed_904_FD_184250 | JGI IMG/M metagenome (GOLD analysis project Ga0208813, IMG submission 184250) | Marine viral communities from the Global Malaspina Expedition - Malaspina viral metaG DeepMed_904 (SPAdes) (version 2) | ecosystem: Environmental > Aquatic > Marine > Oceanic | place... | reverse complement strand
AGTGGAGATTACTATGTACGCAGTATTCCAAAGTGGCGGTAAGCAGCACCGTGTGACTGAAGGCCAAATCGTCCGCCTGGAAAAACTGGAAGCAGCTACCGGAGACGTAGTTGAGTTCGACCAGGTTTTGATGGTTTCAGATGGTAACAACGATGTAAAAATCGGTGCGCCATTCGTATCAGGTGGCAAAGTGAAGGCAGAGATTGTCGATCACGGTCGTGGCGATAAAGTTAAAATCGTCAAGTTCCGTCGTCGTAAGCACTCGCGTCGTCAGCAAGGTCACCGTCAGTGGTTCACAGAAGTGAAAATCACTGGTATCAACAGCTAATTAAGGAGTAACGACATGGCACATAAAAAGGCTGGTGGTTCTACTAAAAACGGTCGCGACTCAGAGAGTAAACGTCTCGGTGTTAAGCGTTTCGGTGGTGAGTCTGTATTAGCAGGCAACATCCTGGTTCGTCAACGTGGTACTAAATTCCACGCAGGCGACAACGTAGGTATGGGTAAAGACCACACCTTGTTCGCGACTGCAGAAGGTAAAGTTTCTTTCGAAACTAAAGGTAACAAAAACCGTAAATTTATCAGCGTTATTTCTGATTAATTTGCCGGTTGCCTAGTCGCTTGCAGCGCGAGCGTCTGATTTTTAAGCCCCGCCTATATCAGGCGGGGCTTTTTCATATGTGCTAAGATTTTATCCGGGCATTCAAGCAAAGTAAGTGTATTCATGAAATTTGTCGATGAAGCAGAAATCCGCGTTGAAGCGGGCGACGGTGGTAATGGCTGTATCAGCTTCCGCCGCGAAAAATACATCCCTAAAGGTGGTCCCGACGGCGGTGACGGGGGCGACGGGGGCGACGTTTACCTGGAAGCCGATGAGAACTTGAACACGCTCATCGATTATCGATTTGAGCGTTTTCACCGGGCGCAACGTGGTCAAAATGGCATGGGTAAAAACTGCACCGGCAAACGCGGTGAAGACATTACCTTGTATGTGCCGCCTGGTACCCGGGCTGTCGATGAAGATACCGGCGAGGTACTTGGCGACCTTACTCGTCATGGTCAGCGCCTGATGGTTGCAAAAGGCGGCTTTCACGGCCTTGGCAACACGCGCTTTAAAAGCAGCGTTAATCGTGCTCCAAGGCAAAAAACCGATGGCACACCGGGCGAAGTACGTCAGCTCAAGCTGGAACTGATGTTGTTAGCCGATGTCGGCCTGCTGGGTATGCCTAATGCCGGTAAATCGACCTTTATTCGATCGGTTTCGGCGGCTAAACCCAAGGTTGCTGACTATCCATTTACTACCCTGGTGCCAAATCTGGGCGTGGTGCGACCTGCAAATCATCAAAGCTTCGTTATCGCAGATATTCCCGGCTTAATTGAAGGTGCTGCTGAAGGTGCCGGGCTGGGTATTCAATTTTTGAAGCATCTGGAACGCTGCCGCTTGTTATTGCACCTGGTGGATCTGGCGCCATTTGATGAGAGTGATCCTGCCGAGCAAGCGCGCATCATTATCGATGAGCTGGAAAAATACAGTCCCAAACTGGCAGAAAAACCGCGCTGGCTGGTAATTAATAAGATTGATCTGGTATTAGAAGAAGAACGTCAGCAGTTAGTTGATGAACTGGTTAAAGAGCTTAATTGGGACGGCCCGGTATATCAAATTGCGGCGCTCGAAGGGCGCGACACGGATAAACTGTGCCGCGACGTTATGGCGTTTATCGAAACCATGCCGTCACCTCACGAGGAAGCTGAAAAGGCAACCGAGACTGACCCGGTCGACTTTAAGTGGGATACCTACCACGAACAGGCGATGCTGGATGCAGAAGACGAAGATGACGACGATGACTTTGATGATGACGACTACGACGTCGAAGTGATTTACGAGCGGTAACAGCGGCTCGCTGCGCTCGCGGTGTAGGCCCTGCGGGCGGTGTAGGCTCGTGCTGCGCACTTGCGGTGTAGCTCGCTGCCTTTGGCGCGAGCTTAACCCCGTGCGCCGAAGGCAGCACGCTACCCCGGCCGTAGGCCTTAAACCGCGAGCGTAGCGAGCCCATACCGGCGAAGCCGAAACCGGTGCGTCGAAGGCAGCACGCTACTCCGGCCGCAGGCCCTACACCGCGAGCGAAGCGAGCCCGTACCGGCGAAGCCCTGAATCACGAGCGCAGCGAGTCTAAAAGGAGTAATGATGAAAATCTCACTGGTTGCCGCCATGGCGAATAACCGCGTTATTGGCAAGGACAATAAAATGCCCTGGCACATTCCCAGCGAGCTAAAGTATTTCAAAAAAATTACGCTTGGTAAGCCAATTGTTATGGGTCGCAAAACCTTTGAATCGTTAGGACGTCCGTTGCCGGGTCGCAAAAATATCATTCTATCTAATCGAACAAACCCGCCGCAAAATCCGAACGAACAGGTGGTTTGGGTGTCCGGAGTTAAACAGGCTATCGCCGCGGCGGGGCCAGTTGATGAACTGATGGTGATTGGTGGCGGAAAAATTTATGAAACTTTTTTACCGCTTGCTGATCGACTTTATGTTACCGAAATCGAATTGAATGTTGCTGGCGATACTTACTTCCCCGATTACCAGCAACTAGCCGAGTGGAGTGAGATTGAGCGGCACGAAGTTGCCGCCGAGAGTACTCAAATACCGGCTTACACTACGCGAATTCTCGATAAACAACGTTAACTAAATGTTAATAAATCAAGAGGTTAGTTGAAAATCTGCCGTTGATAGAGCTACTAATTCGTAGTATTATTCTGGTGAAAATTTGAGCAGTTTAGTGATAGGGGTCACATAAATGAAAGCATTGTTATTAGGCTCGGTGATGGCAGCGGTAGCGGCAACCGGAGTTACATTTTCTAAAAACGCAGACGCTAATGAATTGGCATTAAGTCTTTGTACATACGTACAGGGCGACGACACCATGCGTATGCGTAAAAAACTGCGTGACTCGCGCGTTCGTATTCGTGACGTATACACCGGTATTCAATGTAATGGTCAAAGCTTGTTGCAGTTTGCTATGTCAAACGGCGCTAATGACGTAGGCACGTTTATGGTAGGTCGTCTGGCTGTTGATGATTTGAAAAACTCAGGTGACTACGAGTGGGCGCAAGCAAATGGTCACGGTGGTTCACCTATCGCACAAGCAATTAAAGAGCGCGCCGGCCTTTAATTCTAAAGCACACCAGAAGCATTAAAAGGGGCTGCTCATGCAGCCCTTTTTTGTATCTTTAAAAAATTAATATCTGTTAACACTTTTCTGTCTAAAACTGATTGCCAAACCCGCCAAGGGCAGTAACATAGATTCCTTACGCATAACAGCAGGGAATGACAATGCGATCAGCTTGGCACTATTTAGAGACGCTGGTGTTAGTGGCACTAGGGCTACTCATCAGCGTTACTCCAGTAACGGCCTCAGCCAACCAGGAAACCTCTCAGGAAACAGCCGAACCTTGTTTTATCAACGGTGTTGACGAGCGTTTAAACTGCGGTTTTGTAAAGGTTCCCGAAAACTATAACCAAGCTGATGGTAAGCAGATAGCTATTCATTACGCGGTGTTACCGGCGATATCAGAGGGTAAGCGGAGCGATCCGTTGTTAATTCTTGCAGGCGGGCCAGGGCAGGCTGCGACTGAATTAACGCCAATGATCGCAAAAATTTTTGAGCCGGTGCGCAAAACGCGCGATATTGTGTTGATTGATCAGCGCGGTACGGGCAAAAGTAATCCATTACAGTGTGAAGTTGATCATGCCGATGAGCTGCTACAAACCGATGATGCGCAGAGCCTGACAAAACTGGCAGCTGGATGTCTGCAAAAATTTGAAGATACCGACACCTTACAGTACACCACGCTAAACAGCATTAAAGATTTTGAGCAGGTACGCGAACATCTGGGCATCAAACAGTTTAATTTATACGGCGGCTCTTACGGCACGCGCGTCGGCTTAAAGTACCTGCAGCACTACCCCGACTCTGTGCGCACAGCAACCTTGGATGCGGTGGCGCCGCCACAAGTCGTTATAGGCCCGTTTGGCCTGCATGCGAGCCTGGCATTTAACAAGTTAGTTGAAGACTGCAATCAACAACTGCGCTGTGAGCAACGCTTCGCTAACGTTAAAAACGACTACCAGCAGGTGATGCAAGCGCTAGACGAACAGCCGCAGCGGTTACAGATCAACGACCCGCTAACTAACCAACCTACGGATATCTTGCTGTCATCTGGCCGCTTTAGCTCGATTATTCGCTTAGCGCTATATAGCCCGATGACGCGTCAGTTATTGCCTTTTACTATTAATGAGGCCGCTGCCGGAAATTTTCAGCCGGTTCTGGGGCTAATGGGCAGCACGACTGTTGCTGCGCAAAATTCAATTTACCTGGGCTTAATGTTGTCTGTGTTATGTAGCGAAGACTTACCACGCGCCGATGCCCAGCTACTGGCACAGGACGCCAACAACGACTTTATCGGCGGACGCACCGGCGAAGCGTTTCAGGCATTGTGTAAAGCCTGGCCAGCCGATGCTGTAGCAGCAGAATGGGCAGCACCGGTTGAGTCCGACAAGCCGGTATTGTTATTGTCAGGCACTCAGGATCCGGTTACACCGCCGCGCTGGGGCGATATCGCCGCCCGCACCTTAACTAACAGCGCTCATTTTGTTGCTGAACATGCCAGCCACACTATCGCCAGCCATACCTGCGCAAACAAAATTATTGCTGACTTTATTGAAGCCGGTAGCGTGCAGGACTTATCCGGTGAGTGCCTGAAAAAACGCGTCGCCCAGCCATTTGTACTTAACGTTAATGGCGAGGGACTGTAATGATTGAGGTAAAGCAATTAAGTAAAAGCTTCAAGGACGTAAACGCGCTTAACTCGCTTACGTTTAGTGCTCCCGATGGGCAAATCACGGGGTTGCTCGGCCCTAACGGCGCCGGTAAAACCACATGTCTGAGAATTATCTATGGACTGTTACAGGCGCAACAGGGACAGGCTCTTATTAACGGCATCGATGCTAATCAACAGCCGATTCAGGCTCGTCGACAGATCGGTATATTCCCCGATAAATTTGGTCTCTACGAACGCCTGACCGTGCGCGAACAGATTGCTTACTTTGCGCAACTACATGGCTTAGCCGGTGAAAAGCTGGAGCAGCGGGTAGCGCAAGTGATTGAGCAACTGGATATTGTTGAATTGGCCAACCGTAAGTCAGCAGGTTTCTCGCAGGGTCAGCGCATGAAAGTGGCATTGGCGCAGGCATTGGTTCACGATCCTAAACACCTTATTCTCGATGAACCCAGCCGCGGTCTGGATGTAATGAGTACCCGCATCCTGCGCGATATCCTGCGCGAACAACGCGCGCAAGGCACCTGCATTTTATTCTCCAGCCACGTCATGCAAGAAGTGGCCGCATTATGCGACCGAGTGGTGGTTATGGCAAAAGGTAAGGTGGCCGCTGAAGGAACGCCTGGCGAACTATGTGAATTAACCGGCGAGAGCGCTCTGGAAGAGGCGTTTGTAAAAATTATCGGTAGCGATGAGGGGATTGCAGCGTAATGACGATGACGACACTCATATGGCGCAAAGAATTTAAAGATGCGCTACGCGATAAGCGGTCTGTATTGGCGGCTATGTCATACGCGTTCTTCGGACCCATGTTGATGGCGGTTGCGTTTTTCTTTTTGATTAATCAATTGACCGACCCTTCTGACGTTGAGATTAGCATTGAAGGCAAAGACAATGCGCCCGAGCTGATACAACACTTGCAACGGATGGGGATTACCGAACGGGCCAGCCCCTGGCCGGATACGGTTACGCCGATTACGTTAACGATTCCTGCACAATGGGATGAAAAAATGCAGCGTGCAGAGCCCATCGACTTAGTGTTAAAAGCTGATTGGTCAGCACAGAAGCAACAAAGTGATATTAAACGCGTAGAACGGGCCATTCAGGGTTATGCCGCGCAGATCACGCATTACCGGCTAATTCTGCGGGGCCTTGATCCGCGCGTCGTACAACCCATTCAACTGAATAAAAACGACCTGGCGACGCGTGGCTCAAAAGCAGCATTAATATTGGGTAGTGTGCTGGTTTTTATTATTTTATCGGTGTTCTGGTCCGGTATGAATGTGGCTATCGATATCAGCGCCGGCGAGCGGGAGCGTAACTCGCTCGAGTTTCTGCTTTCACAGCCGTTAAGCACGCAGTCCATTGTCTGGGGTAAAACTCTTGCGGCATCGAGCTTTGCGATATTTGGCGCCGCATTATCGCTAGTTCTTATCCCTATCATTTTTAATTTTGTGCCGTTGCAGGATATTGGTATGAGTGTCAGCTTTGGTGCGCCAATGATGCTGCTGATGTTCGTTTTATTGATCCCGCTTGCATTGCTGGCTACGACCTTACAGCTTTTTGTATCCTTTAGGGCGAAGAACTTTAAAGAGGCACAAACCTATATTAGCTTTTTGTTGATTATTCCCATGGCGGCTTCTTTTGGCGTTGAGTTTGCGCGTTTAAAAACGCCAATACTTTATTACTTGCCGCTTACGGGACAGCATCAGACATTTTTATCGCTCATCCGCGGCGAGGCGATTAATTGGATAGGCACCGGTGTTAGCGCATTAGCGACCATTGCATTGGCATTAGTTATTGGCCAGGCCATTGCGCGCATGCTGAAAAGTGAAAAAACGGTGTTCGGGCTTTAACCTGTTAACGTGCGCATTGTGCGCACGCTACTCGGTCATCCGGGCATAATGGTAGAACGCCCACTGTCCTATGCGGCGCAACGGTGCAAAGGGGAAGCGCTTAAGCGGAGTTTTGTAATAGGGCAGGTCCGGTAACTTATCACCCATTGCGGCTTCTGCCAGGCGTTGTCCTGCAAGTGCCGAGAAGCTAACGCCGGCACCGCAGTAGCCCATGGCTGCATAGGCATTGTCGGCGACGGCCCCAACTCGTGGGTAATCATCCAGCGACACACTGACCCAGCCACTCCAAAAATGTTGCCACTGTTTAATATCTGCCAACGCAGGGAATGAGCTTTTTAACGCATTGAGCAGGTGTTGTGCATAAAACGGGTCATTAGCATTGCGGCCACGAATGGCACCGCGCCCGCCCATTAATAAGCGGTTATCCGGTAACAGCCTGAAGTAATACTTGAGAGTACGCGTATCCATAAAAGCGTGTTGCGGGGTTAGATGGGTCTGCTGCAATTGTTCTTCGGTTAATGGCGGGGTAGTGATAATACTCGACAAAACCGGCAAAGAACGGCAGGTTAACGGGCCGAATAAGGTATTGGCCGTGTAAGCATTGGTGCAGACTAATAATTTATTACACTCTACCACGCCCATCGAGGTTTTTACCCGCCAGCCGGCCGCCAGTCGTGTAATAGATTCGGCACTGCAATGTTCAACCAGTGTTGCACCAGCATCAGCCGCAGCCTTTGCTGACGCCGCTGCCAGCTTTAACGGGTTTACCGTAAAACAGTCGTCAAACTTAAGGCCGGCAAAGGCGTGTTGGCTGTTGACCAGCTGCGGTAATTCTTCAGCTGTTAACCAACTGACCGGTTGCTTAAAGGCCGTCAGCGTTTGGTATTGCTGCTTTAAGGCCGGTACCGCCTGCGCGCGGTGGGCAAGCTTGATGTAGCCACCGGATTGACGGTCGCAGCGCGAGGGTGTTGCATCAATGTGCTGACGGATACGCTGATGAGCAAGCTCATGTTCTGCGGCAATGTTTTCCGCCATAGCGGTACCGAACTTATTTGCCCACTGGGATAGCCCTAAGCGACCGGTGCTTTTCATTACAAAGCCGGCATTACGACTAGAGCATCCCCATGCCAATGCATTAGCATCGATAACCGTCACATCACGCTGGTATTTACCGGCTATAGTCTGAGCGGCATTGAGGCCGGTATAGCCAGCGCCAATGACTAAGACATCGGTATGTGCGGGTAGCTCGCCACAACAGGGCCATTCAACGGCGGTATGCGCTTGCCAGTAACTGTCTGCACGCGGCTGGTGCGAGTGTAACTGTTGGTCGGCAAGCGGATCATACATACTACTGGCCCTCAAATACTAAAATCATCTCACCCGCTTCACAGCGGCAGGTGCCATCGCAAACCGGGCAGTAATAACCGTCCTCTAACGATGCTTGCAACCAGCGGTCAGGGTGGGTAGAAATCAACACACCACCGCAGCGGCTAAAGTATTCATAGGCACTGTTTTGCGGGCTTTGCAGCCAAATATGGGCTAACCCGGCCTTACAGCCAAGTTGTTTAGCGGCGTCTATACTGCATTGCAGTAGCTGCTTACCAATACCCATGCCACGCGCGCGCTCACTCACCGCAGCGCACTTGAAGTAACACATTTGTGCAGCTGAAAACGGCCATTTTGTTGGCGTGCAGGCGTCGTCAACGGGCCAGTTACCGGGAGCCAGGGTTAGTCGAACGCCAAGCACCTCGCCGTCACGTTCGGCAAGCCAGTTTAATTTAACATCGGCTACCGTACCACCAGCTAATAAAGCGGCTAGTGACTCTTCGCTAAGGTAGTTATCACCGTGAACTTGGTTCGCTAAATCAATAACGGCCGCCGAATCGGCAGCCGTTATTGTGCGATAAATGACGTCACCCGCCATTAGTAGCGGTACTCGTCAGTTTTAAACGGACCGTCTACATTCACGTGAATATAATCGGCCTGGTCTGCTGTTAGACGCGTTACTACGCCGCCAAAGCCTTGCACCATGTAGCGCGCAACTTCTTCGTCCAGCTGCTTCGGTAGTACTTCAACGCGCAGGTATTCTTTTTGCTGTTCCAGACTCATGTCAGCATATTTTTGCTCAAACAAATGCAGTTGAGCTAATACCTGGTTAGCAAACGAACCATCCATGATGCGACTCGGATGCCCGGTTGCGTTACCCAAGTTGACCAAACGGCCTTCAGCTAACAATAGCAGATAATCTGCATCGTCATCTGAACGATAGATTTTGTGTACCTGCGGTTTGATTTCTTCCCAGCGCCAGTTATCGCGCATGTATTTAGTATCAATTTCGTTATCAAAGTGACCGATATTACATACTACCGCTGATGATTTAAGCGCCGCCAGCATATAGCGGTCACAGACGTTCATATTACCCGTGGTAGTGACCAGCAAATCGGTGTTTTGCAACAGTGCGGTATTAATATTGCTGCCGTCGCCTTTATTAACACCATCCAGGTAAGGTGAGACAACCTCATAGCCGTCCATGCATGCCTGCATCGCACAGATTGGATCGATTTCGGTAACTTTTACAATCATACCTTCCTGACGTAAGCTCGCGGCAGAGCCTTTACCGACGTCGCCATAGCCAATGACTAAGGCTTTTTTACCCGACATCAGGTGGTCAGTAGAACGTTTAATGGCATCATTCAGTGAGTGACGGCAACCGTACTTGTTGTCGTTTTTAGACTTAGTGACTGAATCATTAACGTTAATAGCCGGAACCCGCAATGTGCCTTTTTCCAGCATGTCTAATAGGCGATGTACACCGGTCGTGGTTTCTTCGGTAATACCATGGATTTTTTCCAGCATTTGCGGAAATTTCTCATGGATCATCAGGGTTAAGTCACCGCCGTCATCCAAAATCATGTTAGCGTCCCATAGCTCGCCATCTTTATGACAGGTTTGCTCCAGGCACCATTCATATTCTTCCTCGGTTTCACCTTTCCAGGCAAACACAGGAACACCGCGGGCAGCCATGGCAGCGGCGGCGTGATCCTGAGTCGAGAAGATATTGCAGGAAGACCAGCGCACTTCTGCGCCCAGTTCCAGTAGCGTCTCGATAAGCACCGCGGTTTGAATGGTCATGTGAATACAACCAATGATGCGCGCGCCTTGCAACGGCTTGCTATCGGCATACTTGCGACGAATCGTCATTAGTGCCGGCATTTCTGACTCGGCGATAGCGATCTCTTTGCGTCCGTACTCAGCCAAATTAATGTCAGCTACTTTAAAATCAGTGTGCTTCGGATCATTCAAACTCATAGTGTCATCTCACTCTGTAATGTGTCCGGTTAAAATAAGCGTTCAAGCAATTGTTGCTGGCGAGCTTTACTTAATCGCGCACCAAACTCGGTCACCAGCTCTGCCGCGGCATGACTTGCTAAACGGCCAGCGTCTGCCAGCGACAGACCTTTGGTCAGGCCATATAGCATCGCGCCTGCAAACATGTCACCGGCACCGTTTGTGTCAATTGCTTTAACTTCTACCCCGGGAATATGTACCTGGCGCTGCTGATCCATAATCAACGCACCATCTTTACCTAACGTAATGGCGACGGTTTTTGCCTGTGCCAACAAGGCTTTAGCAGCAGCTTCTGCATCGCTTTCGCCGGTTAGTAACTCAGCTTCTTCGCGATTACAGAACATTAAGTCGACACCTCCGTCGAGGATATCTTCGATACCGTCGCGAAAATACTTAACCATGGCTGGGTCAGAACAGGTCATTACCAACTTGGTATTATTTTCCCGTGCTATCTGCTTAGCCCGGTTAATCGCACCACGCGCGATCTCAGAGGTAATCAGATAACCTTCAATATACAGATACTCTGACGCTGCAATGGCTTCTTCATCCAGTTCGTCGACGGATAAATCTGCAGTAATACCAAGATGCGTGCGCATGGTGCGCTCGGCATCCGGCGTTACCATCACCAGGCATCGACCCGTGGTACCCGGGTTTTGCTGCGTTTCGAGGTTAGTACGAATGCCGACCTGTTCTAGATCTTGGCGATAAAATTGACCCGCTTCGTCGTCAGCTACTTTACAACAATAAAAGGCACTACCGCCAAACTGGGCGAAAGCCACCAACGAATTTGCTGCTGAGCCACCGCCGCATTGTCTTTTGAGCTCACCCAGTTTGCTGAGTTCGGCAATTAGCTTATTTTGGTCGTCTTCTTCGATTAGGGCCATCATGCCCTTTTCCAGACTGTGTTGTTTTAAAAAGGCGTCAGAGACTTCAAACTCTTGATCTACCAAGGCATTTCCAATGCCGATTACGTCAATGGTTTTCATAACGAATTGTGGTTGCTAATTAGGGCGCACAGTATATACGAAGTCAGGCTCAGGGTCGATAAATGAACAACAGCAATACGGCGACAATTAATAGCAGTATCAGATAGCCGTGCCAGCGAGCTATAGCGCGTCTAAATTGTGCGTTGTGTTGCTCTGGTGCGCGGCCGGCAAAGCGTTGCCGTTCTATGCGAGTACCCTGCACCTTAATTGGCCCACCTAAGGCAATATTGTGACAACGACTCAGGCTGTCCAGCCATTTGCCGGTTGGCCAAACCCAGGCGCGGCTGTTTTTAATCGGCTCAGCTGGACGAGCGTTGCTAACGGCGGCTATCAATAGCGCAGTAACAGAGAGTAACAACGTAACCGGACCAATCAACAGCACGTAGGCAGCGCGCGCCGGCAAACCAAAAGTGCGGTAACGCGAAACACTGATAGGCCATAAGGTGTAGAGTTCACTAATCAGGCGCAGAGCCAACGCCAATATCGGACCGCCCAGTAACCAAGCTAGGATCGGCGCCCATCGATGGTGAATAATACTGACGGCGCGAAGCTCTGCAGTTGCTTTGACTAACCCATGCACGCTTAACTGATCGGTGTCGCGGTAATCGATGCGCGCAAGCAGTGCGCGCGCCGCTCGTTTTTGTTGTTTTAACGCTAATGCGTCGACTTTGTTCAGTAGTTTCAGGTAGTGCTGACGGCGCAAACAAGCCAGCAACACCAAGGCGCCGAGGATCTCTGAAAAATCAGCGGCATAAACCACAATTGCAGTGGGCACCAGACTGATAAATAACAGCATCACCACGGCCATGGCGCCGGCAAAGCGCTGTTGCTCCGGGGAGTAGCCTGGTTTATTGACTTTAGTTTGCAGATATTGTGCAAATAGCCGGAACATTGGCAGCGGGTGCCATTGCTCCGGCCAGGGTAACCAGCGTTCAAGCGCTAGCGCAATGAGCGCTAGTACGGGGCCGGAGATTAGTAATGTGTAAAGGTCATGCGTGTTCATGACCTTAGTTTGCCCAAGCTAACGTTAGGCGGCAATAGGCGAGTGTTGTTTATTACCCTGTTCACTGCCGCTGTCTGGGCTCTGCTGCGTTTTGGGCACGGCCGCGCGGATATGTTCTGCCTGGCGAATTTTGCCATGAATGTAATCATGCAAGTCAGCCACACGGTATCCAGGCTTGGCTTTAAAGCGTAAAAACGGAAGCCCGGCGGCTGCCAATGTGTTTTTCAAAAACAGATTACGCTTTTGCTGCTGTAGATTACTGCTGGCTGGTTCTAATTCGATAACGGCTTTAACGGTCATGGTGTCAACGTCACACAAAACATAATCCAAAATACGTTGGTTGGCTTTGTTCTGTGCATCTTTTTGCACACTACCCGAAACGCCTTTTTTAACGGCGACAATATCGCTCAGGCGGACTTTGGTAAAAATTCGAAAGTCGTCACCTACAGCTTTAGTGAGGAGTGTCATAAATTGTGCTTCCTGCGGCGTGCACAAGCTGACATCTTTGAGTTTATAGGGGTAGGGGGCGTAGTTCTCTGACATACGGCTGGCGATCATTGCCACCGCAATTAAGACCACGACAAAGAGTAACAACACGATTTCCATAACTCACCTCGGCAAAAAATTGACACATCAAACTTCGTGTCAAAACTAATGCAAAGGATGTGCCAATTGGGCTCGCTGCGCTCGCGGTTTAGGCGCTTCGCGCGGTTTAGGCTTCGGGCTGCGCCATCGCGGTTTGGGGCCTGCGGCCGGTGTAGGGCTTCGCCGGTTTAACGGGCGAAGCCCCTAAACCCTTGCGCCGAAGGCAGCAAGCTAAACCGCGAGCGCAGCGAGCCTATCCCGGCCGCGGGCCCTATCCCGCGCGAAGCGCCTGCTATGCCCGGTAACCGCTGTCAACGCCTTTAGTGGCGATAGCAACGGCGTCGTGGGCGTGCAAGGATTCGTAGTGATTTACCCGCAACCAGAAATCTTTAAAGATCGCCATTTGGTTTAACTGGTGCTTCAGGCGACGCGAGGCATCTTCGCAGAACATCAGGTTCTGGCCGTTGAGGCGTGCAAATTCCTGCTCGTCTTCGCGTTTAACCGCTGCTTGCACAGGTGTTTTGAGGGCGCCTTCTACCGCGTCAATCAAAGCTACTATCGGGAACTCTTCCAGATCTTCCGCCAGTTTAACTTTAACTTCAGCCGTTGACCGCTGGCTATGCGGCGTAGCCACGATACCTTCGGTTGAACCCAGCCATTCATGCATGGTGGCTTTGTCGATCACTTCTTTATCGGCAAACTTATCGACAAAGGCTTCCTGAATAAGCTGGCGTGCGAGCGCAGCTGAACAGGGGCAAGTCGATGAGTAGGGTACGTCTACCGACAACTCCAGCGACAAGCGGCCGGCATCGTAACGGCCGGTTAAACTTACCGGGTAAGCCTTCCAGCCTTTTTTGCGACTGATAAGTGACTCACGGCGCAAGTGATATTCAAAATCAAACTTAATAAACGCCTGGTCGCTAATATCGCTGTGGCTGTCGATAAAGTCGCGCAGTAACTGCTTCAATGATGCGTGACTTAACTCACCTTCAGTTGATAATTGATCCAGCAGCAAATACAGCCGCGACATGTGAATGCCTTTGGTCTTCGGATCTTTTAAATTAACGAATGCCTCTACGTGCGCGGCCACCGGACGCTCGGCGGCGTCAGAAGCAGCGACCATAAGAGGCACTTCAATGTTGCTCATGCCAACCCAGTCCAGGGTTCCTTCTGTTTGTGCCTGGCTGTGATTGGCTACGTCGGGCATGCTATTAGGCATTCGTTTAGAACTCCGATTGTTTTTAACTGTATCAAGCATAAATGTCGAATCCGCTAGTATATCGTAGATGCTGGGATCATTTCATTCCCGAACACAAAATTTAATCAGATTTAACCGATTAACAGTATCGGTTGACTGAATCAAGGATTACGCACACGATAGAGTTTTGGATTGTAACGGAGCGAATCAAATGACACAGGACAGCGTCCTCGACACACAATTACTAAAACAATATCACGATAGCTTAGGCACAGATGGCCTTAACGCGACGCTGACGACCTTTGATCAGATCATTCAGAGCTATGCCAATTTGTTGCATCAGGCGGCTAAAGAAAAGAATGAAGAGCAATTACGAAGTCAGGCACACAAGGTCAAGGGGGCGTGCAATTCGGTCGGTTTAGTCCAGCTTGCCAAATTTATGGAACAGCTGGAAAAGGAAAGCTGGGAGTGGCCACAAGCTGAACGTTTACTGATTGAATGGGCCGATTCGGTTATTCCGCACCGGCAACAACTGCAACAGTGGATAGAACAGGAAGCTCACTGAGCTTCCTGAGAAACCTCGCCAATAAAGCGGTAACCTTCACCATGAATGGTGGTGATTAGGTTAGGAGTATCCGGATGTGACTCGAAATGGCGACGAATGCGACGGATTGCCACATCGACAGTACGATCGTTGGGTCGTAATTCACGGTCCAACATACGCTTAACCAGGGTTTCACGATCCAGAATTCGACCCGGATTAGTTAAAAACAGCTCGAGGGCGCGGTATTCGCTTTTTGGCAACCGGAACATTTGGTTCTCGGGAGAATAAAGACAACGACTGTCGCTATTCAGGCGCCAACCATGAAAGTGAAACTGCACGCTGTTGGTTTCGACTGGATTGCTGTTCCGTGATGCTTCGATGCGTCGACATAGATTGCGCACCCGAATGGTCAGCTCTTTCGGATTATAAGGTTTAATCAAGTAATCGTCGGCGCCTAATTCCAGTGCTAATAAGCGGTCGTCTTCGCTATCCCGACCGGTCAAAAATATTAGCCCGATATTATCACGTTCACGCAATGACTCTGCTAACTCCAGGCCATTTTTGCCGGGTAAGTTAACATCCATAATAACGACATCGATGCGTTCCTGACGCATGATGTTTTCCATTTGCAAGCCATCGGCTGCATCAAATACTTCGTAATCTTCCTGTTGGAAAAGGCGGGTTAACGTCTGGCGGGTAACAACCTCATCTTCCACAATCAATAGTCTGGCGTTCATAGCGTTCCGCGTTCCTGGCAAATTATTATAATTCAGCGCTTATAAGAAAAGATGTACAGATATTGACGCTATATTATGACTTTTGTTCAAAATTTTTCAAGCTTGCCGGCGCATTAACTACGGTTACCGGAAAACGCACGATAAACTCGACGCCTTGTTGTTCTTCGCTAAAGAAGTGAATGTTACCCCCTAATACCTGCGTTACCAGGTTATAAGCTAAATGCAAACCAAGGCCACTACCGCCTGCACCACGTTTAGTGGTTACAAAGGGGTCGAAAATCTTTTTACGAATATCGAAGGGTACACCATTACCATCGTCGCGGTAGGTAATTTCCAAATCATTATCTATAAGCTCAAAATTGATTTCGATATGGCCCGATGTTTTGCCGTCAAAGCCGTGTACCATCGAATTTACGATCAAATTAATCAGGATTTGGTTTAATGGACCGGGCTTAGTCATCACCTCTAAATTATCTGCTGCATGCACCTGAATCGGAAACTTCTCAATATCCAGACGACGCGGCTTAACCGAGGTTAATACATCGCGCATAAAGCTGTGAATTTCAATGGTTCGGTCAACTTCTGAAGATTGGTCGACGGCGACCTGCTTAAAGCTGGTAATAAGTTCAGCAGCGCGATTAACGTTGCGGTAAATGATGGCAAGGTTTTCGTCGCAGTCACCCAAAAAACGCGCAAACTCATTGGTTGATATGCGTTTCTCGTTAAATTTTTCCTGCATAACGGCGAGCTTGTCCTGTAACAGTGTCGATGCAGTTACGGATAAGCCGATGGGGGTGTTAACTTCGTGTGCTATACCGGCAACCATATCGCCGAGCGACGCCATCTTCTCGGACTCGACCAGTTGTCCCTGGTACTGGTGTAGCTGTTCCAGAGTCGCGAGTAACTCCTGATTAGATTCGCGCAGTGCTTTGGTGCGTTGTGTTACTTGCTGCTCGAGTTCTGCATTTAACTGACTTGCCTCTTGCTCTGCGCGACGCTGGCGTTCGATTTGGTGCTGTACCCGATCCAACATGATATTAAGAGATTGCCCCAGATCGTTAAACTCATCGACGCGGGAGTCGGGAATCCTTAGTGTGTAGTTTTTATCCCGGGCTATTTGGCTGGCAATATCAACGATATGCTCTAGTGGTTGAGTAATACCGCGCCTTAAACGGATGGTAGCAATCCAACAGGCGATTAGGGTGACCAGAAAAACCAGCACCGCTACGCCTATTGAACGCCACATAAATAAGCGGATTTCGTTGGTAGAACCACGCAAATACACGTAACCGATTACCGAATTATCCAACAAAATCGGTTCGGCTACTTCCATAAAGTCGGCATTGATTTGAGCCTGGCTCAGCTGCTCTATTTTGGAAAACTTGGCCGGGATTGGGGCTAATCCCTCTTTATTATAACTGGCAAAAAAGCTCAGTTCGCCGCTTGTCGGTTCCAGCCGGTAAATATGAACGTGTTGCACAAACTGGCTGTTAGCCAGAGTAGCTAATCGGCGTGTTTCGTTACTGTTATCATCCAGCGCAACGCTTTCACGCGCATTACCAGCGACGATTTTTGCATAGGAGGTAACCCGCGCTAACATCGACTCCTGATATTGATTAACCTGGCTAAAAACGTTGATGGTAAAACCGATACCTAGGGCTATCGCGGTCACTAACAAAACCACAACGATAAGACCGCGTTTTAGGGAAATCGATTGCATGCGCGTCACAACAACTCGCTGAAGACTGAATATCTATATGTTATCAAATCGTTAAAATTTGTACAGTCGTTAAGTGACGTCAATCGATTAATTTACGTTTAATTGCGTTTAGCGTAATAAACGGTAAAACGATTGTTGTGCGTAATTTGCCGACAATGACCAAAGGTACGCTCGATAACCTCGGGCCAGGGTAAAAAACTGTTGGCAACCAGATACAGTTCACCATGGCGCTTTAACCTACTATAGGCGGCAGTGATAAACTCGCGGGCAATGGTATAATCTGTCTTCAGGCCGGTGTGGAAAGGAGGGTTACTGACAATACAGCCAACCGCCTGCGGTAGTTCCGGCAACCCGTCAGCTAAAAATATTTCTGCATTGGCACCGCTGAGGTTTATCGCCGTTGCCGCGATAGCTAACGGATTAACGTCGCACGCATACAATAGCGGCTGTTGACGCTCATGTAATGTTTTTGCGATAACCCCGTTACCACAGGCAAAGTCCAAAATCGGCGTTGGCAGTTGTTGTGGTAGTGCCTCTAACAGCAGTTGAGTGCCCGCATCCACGCGTTGCCGACTAAACACGCCCGGCAGACTCTTAAGCGAAAACTGTCGCTCCGGCAGGGTAACAGTGATGTCATCGGCCAGTGCTAGTAGCTCGGTATCGTCGGTTAACGGTGGTAATGATGCCACTACCTCTGTTTGGAATAATTGGCAGTGGTTGCCTACCGCCAGCTTAGTTGCGCTGCTGAAGCTTTCCGGAAGGCGTTTGACTAATGAATTAATGCCACCGCGTTTTTCCCCAACCAGCCATATTGGTGTAGTTGCGGGTAACGCGGCCAAACAACGAAGAATATACTGATTCAATGCCTGTTCTTTGGCGGCCACCAACATAACGCCCCCGTATGCATCGAGGCGTGGCGGAAGCGCCTGGCAGAATGCCTGCGGCCAATAGCTTGCATGACCTGCATGAAAACACCAGGCATCTGCAGTCAAAAATGTCAGCGCATTACCGTCGGGGTTAACAACCAGTAGTTTTTTGTCGTTATCGAGTGTGTTCCAGGGGTGCTGAGGCTGGCGTTGAAGCAGTTTGGCCACGGCTTCAGAGGTACTGTTTTGCGGCATAAGTTAACGTAATATATCCATTCTGAGTTGATGATCTTGCAGCATGAATAGTGTACCACCCCGGTGCTCTTTCATCTGCAGATTTTTATTTTGATGAACAAACTTAACACCAGGAAAAACCTCTTTTGCAGCAATGACACGCAGTGTTGGGTGGTTATCAACCGACGCCTTAATAACGGCAATATCGTCTTTTATGGCTTGTAGCTTATTATGCTCAACGCGGATGGCATTAATTAACGTGCGGCTGTGCTTAATACGCATTTGCTCGTCTTCAAGCGCATTGCAGCGTCCCAACCCAACTTTTAAGCGTTTCATTTTTGCCATCGTGGCTTTAAAATTCTGAGTCAAAGAATCGAGTGCATCGAGGGTACTGTCATCCGGAGGAGGCGGCGATAAAACAAAACGCGTGCGGGTACCGGCGCGAGCTCCCAATTGGCCTGCGAATATTGGCGCGCAGGTTTCGAAGGTGCCACCGATGATCTTGCCCCGTGCTTGCTTGTCATTGCCGCCAATTTCTGCCGGACCGGATGTGATGACATGGCAATGGGTCAGCTGCTTATCAACAATAATACCCAAACCGCTCTCTAAATACGCATACTGAGCATAGGCACACCAAATGTTACCGGCGGCCGATAATTTACTGGATAAGGTCGGGATAAAGTGCTCGTTATCCAGCACTAGCTGCTCGTCTTCTTTAGATATGTGGCCAATGCAGCCCTTGCGCACGGTAATATTGCCACCGGCATTAAGCTCAGCCGAGTCAACATACCCAGCCACTGTAATATCGCCGCTGGCGGTAACACGCATACCCTCGGTAACGCTACCGGAAACAATAACCGAACCTTTGAAGTCAACATGGCCGGTGGATACATCAACCGACTTAAGCGTTAAAACGTCATCGACATTAGCCGAGTTATGAGTAAACCAGGGCATGCCTACTTTTGTGGCTATTAACAAATCCGGTTCGGAGTCGGATATCTGACTGCCTTCGCCGGGCGTCAATTGTTGGTCCTCACCACCCTCGGCAGGCAGTTTTACGCCTTTGACCGTAATGCCTTCGCGGCCGCCTTCGGGTGGCAGGCGGCGCATCAATTCATCGCCTTCGTTAACGGTAATTTGTTTGCCAAGATCGCGCATATCAACGGTGCCGTCATCGCGCTCCTGCGGGCGCAAAATACGTTGTCGGGCATCTTCCACCAGTTGCTGAAAGCGCGCATTACGGCCATTTTTGGGTGGCTTACCGCGCGCAACAACTACTTCTACGGTCGTGCCGGGCGGTGCTTCGATACAGTGTTGTAAAATTTGATTGATAGCGGGTCGCTGAATACCAGTGGAAATGCCATGCTGCTTCAACTCGGCCAGAAGTTTGGGGCGTGTAATAGGCTCTCCGCCCCAGGCAGAGGTTACTTCAGCCACTGCCTGCATGTCGTCGTCATCAATTGTAATGCTAATTTGCGCATCAATTAGCTGGGCGACAGCTTCGCTGTAATTGCTGGTATCGTCACGTTCTCGTTGTTGGCGCCATTCGTTGAAGTGCCTGGCGATTAACTCAAAGGCACTGCGGTCGAACAATTGCGCACTCGCAAACTCAGACAGTTGAAAAGCCTGTTTGAGATGCTCAGGTTTGACGGTGTTTTGAGATGCAGGAATAAACACATATACATCGCTGCCGTCACGCTGAAAGCGAACATTATCTAACGGTTTGCCCGACATAACACCCGTTAACGAAGTTTATAGTTATTGTTATATCGGCTCAGTGTAGCGAAAATTAATGGCGTTGTGGGCAATAATTTATCAAAAATATAATTAATTTATTTTGGTGAGGTAGTTATCTAAAGCTTGTATAAGATGCTGTAGCTCCAGACTGAGCTGTTGCAGTTCGTCTTTGGCATCGTTCGCGGTTAACTCACTCCAATGCTGATAGCTGTGGGCTGCCAGTGTACTAAGCGGTAACGCGCCAATAGTCGCACACAAACCTTTTAACGTGTGCAACTCGATTTTTGCCTGTTCCGGATCGGCCAGCCAGGTTGTCGTATTAATCCCGTCACGGTACTGCAACAGAAATTGTTGCAATACCGCAACGTATATTGCGGGATCATTATTGCAGTGCCGCAGGCCTTGGTTAATATCGAGCACGCCAGTCATCAGAATGTTCTACTGTCGTATGTCTCGGTAAACGAACCGACCACTTCGGTGGCCTCACTAATGGTTTCTTTTTCGAACTGCGCGACGTTAAATAACGCCTCGCCCTCGTTGGCAACAGGTATATTGCTACAGCCGATAACCACCCCGGCCACCGGCGATGAAATAATATCGGCCTCGTCGGCGTGTGGGTTGACGGTGTGTGCAAGCACTTGATTTTTCTGGATGGTTTGGCCGAGTTCCACTTTGCGTAGTACCAAACCGTCTTTTTCCGCCCGCACCCAGGTCGAACGACGAGCAATAACCGGCGAAATGCGTTTGCCCCGGCGTCGTCCTTTTAGCATTTTCAGGTATTTCATGACGTTTTGTACACCTTGTACCCCGGCATTAATTGACGCGTCATCAAAACGTAATGCCTCACCTGCTTCGTAAAGGATCAACGGAATACCTAATTCGTTAGCGAAAGCACGGAGCGAACCATCGCGCTCTTTCGAGTGCAAAATAACCGGGCTGCCAAATGCCTTGGCCATATCCAGTGCCGCGTTGTTTTCCACATCCACACGAATCTGCGGCAAATTACTGCGGTGAATGGCGCCGGTATGTAAGTCGACAATATGCGTGCACTTTTTAACGAGTTCTTCACTAAATAAAAACGCCATGCGCGACCCCAGGGCTCCACGCTCTGAACCCGGGAAACAGCGGTTTAAGTCACGTCGATCCGGCAAATAACGTGATTGCTGCACAAAACCAAATAAGTTAACGATAGGCACGACAATCAGCGTACCGTGCAAGCGTAAAGCATCGGTTTGGCTAATAATCTGCCGACAGACTTCAATGCCGTTTAACTCATCGCCATGGATAGCCGCGCACAGCAGCATTACCGGCCCCGGCTTGGTACCGTGAAAAACGTCCACTCTCAGGTCCAGTGGTGCGTCGTTATAAAGCCGCACCGCCGGAATCAAAATGTGCTGATGCGAACCCGGTTCGATGCGCGTGCCGGCTAACTCAAACGCCGCCATTACCGATTTACGCGAAGTGCGTGACACCGCCATTAGCCACGACTCCCCTTGGTGCGGGTTTTATGCGCTTTGGCGTTCTTTTCCAAAAAGGTAATAATTTGTCCGGCAATATCCTTATCGGATGCCGTTTCAATACCTTCAAGGCCAGGTGATGAGTTTACTTCCATCACCAATGGACCGTGATTAGAGCGCAGAATATCCACACCGGCAACGTTCAGGCCCATGGTTTTAGCTGCCTTAATCGCGGTCTGGCGTTCTGCTGGTGTCAGTTTAATCAAGCTGGCACTGCCACCGCGGTGCAGGTTAGAACGGAATTCGCCTTCTTTAGCCTGACGTTTCATCGACGCCACGACTTTGTCACCCAGCACAAAACAACGGATGTCGGCACCGCCGGCTTCGCGAATATATTCCTGCACCATGATGTTTGATTTCATGCCCATAAAGGCCTCGATAACACTTTCCGCGGCCTGCGCGGTTTCGGCTAACACCACGCCGATACCCTGGGTACCCTCTAATAATTTAATGACCAGCGGTGCGCCACCGACCATATCGATTAAGTCGGGGATATCCTGAGGCTGATCGGCAAAACCGGTAGTCGGCAAGCCAATGCCTTTACGTGAAAGTAACTGCAACGAGCGCAGCTTGTCACGGCTGCGAGAGATAGCAACGGACTCGTTTAGCGGATAAGTACCCATCATTTCAAACTGACGCAGTACGGCGGTACCGTAAAAGGTCACTGAAGCGCCAATACGGGGAATGACACAATCATAATACGGCAGCTCTTTACCGTGGCGGTGAATTGAGTTTTCTCGCGCGTTGATATTCATGTAGCAACTGAGCGGGTTTAATACATCAACCTCATGCCCACGCTCACGCGCGGCTTCGACCAATCGACGGGTCGAATATAAGTTGCTGTTACGCGACAAGATAGCAATTCGCATAGTTACTCTCCTAGTAAGTGGGCGGCCGCTGGATCAACGGTAAAATGATGGCGCATGGCCTGACGGCCCAACAGCATCCTAAATTTCATGGTATCCCGGTTGGTTAAGGTCAGCTCAACAACGTGGTCAAACTGCCCCAGTACTAACCGAGTTCTAATAACATAGCGTAATTCGGTGTGACCGCCAGAATCGGTCACCTCGCGTTTTTCAAAAACGGGCGCCTCAAAGCAATGCTCTTGCAATGAGTCTTGTTTTGGATGCATATAAATGGTCAGCCACGCCTTACCATCCCGCTCAAAGGGTTCGAGTTTAAAGGCATGCAGGCAGGACGTTTTGGCGCCTGTGTCCACTTTCATGTGAATCCGCTCAATACCGATATCGGGGAGGCTTCCCCATTCCTTCCAGCCCAAAACTTGCATGGCTTCTCCTTGTCGATCTTACGCTCTATTGCAACACGTTGTTGGTGAACATGCTAGATACACTATTTTCAGATTAGCGCAATTAATTTTTGTTACGCTAGCAGATTGATCCCATCAGTTACACTTTACGTTTTACACTCAACGTGCGTAACAACGACGTCACGTTTTAAAGGAGGAACCCATGGCGGCGTGCCCATCATGTGATTGCGAAACCCCGTTGGGTTTCAACATTAAAATGGCTTTTCAGCCAATTGTAAATGTTCAGACAAAGGACGTTTTTGCGTTTGAAGCCTTGGTTCGTGGTGGTAATGGCGAAGGTGCCGGCGAGGTGTTATCGCGGGTAACAGAAGCCAACAAATATACCTTTGACCAAACTTGCCGGATGGCGGCGATAGAAACGGCAGCGGCTATAAACTTACCGTCTAAGGTCAGCATTAACTTTATGCCTAATGCGATTTACGAACCGGAAACGTGTTTGGCTAAAACGTTAAAAACCGCGCGCAAAACAGGCTTCCCGCGCGAAAATATTATTTTTGAAGTGACTGAGCATGAAAAAGTCGAAAATCACAACCTATTGGTTGACGTGTTTAAAACCTATCGCGAACACGGCTTTTTGACTGCTATTGATGATTTTGGTGAGGGCTATGCAGGCTTGAACCTGCTGGCTGACTTCCAGCCGGATATCCTTAAAGTGGATATGAAGCTGGTGCGGAATATTCACGAAGATCGCATCAAAAAAGCGTTATTTTCGGCGGTACAACGTGCCTGTGAAGAGTTAGGCATTATGATCGTCGCCGAGGGTGTGGAAACACACGACGAGTACCTGTATCTGAAATACAATGGCGTTGAGTTAATGCAAGGTTTTTACTTTCAACGACCAGAAATCGAAGCATATACCATACCGAAATTTGACTAACTAAGCGTCGCTTTGGCTGGCCGCCTCGTTGCGGCTGGCCTGAAGCTTATGTAAGTGAGCGATAAACTCATAAACATCACGGTCAAGTGCCGTGGCACTCACGTATAAGTCATACCCTAACAACTCGCGTAATTGCTGCATTCGAACGGCGAACGATGCAATCAACCCCTTGTAGACAATACCTTCCGGACTCACATACTTATCCGGAATCTCGAAATACTCAGAGTAATCATTTTTATCCGGACGTTGATGGCGCAGAGCCATGGTGAGTAATTGTCGCTGCTCAACTAACAGCGCTGATGCCAGACGTGGCGAAATGGACTGCAACACCTCATCGATATCGTGCAGCCGAAACCCCAAAAATGGCGCATCTTCAAGATCGAGCAGACGACTCACCCGTGGCACATCGTAGCGAATAATATTATCCCAACTGATTTGCCAACTGCCGCGACGGTGCAGGTAGGTGATGTGTTCGGGCGTAATGGCCAGTGATACCGGCGGCTCAATCAGTTTACCTATCCCCAGCAACAGTAATACGCCGGAGGTTGCTCCGATCACCACGGTAACACCTACCGGAATATCGTCGCGCACTAAATGCGCAAATACCAGCAGCACAAACAACAACAGAGACAGGCCACAAAAGGCAAGGGCATTGCGTTTGGCATAGGGGGTCACGTTAAACTGCATTAAAAACCTGCTGAATGATTTGTTCGGTAAAGTTCTTTTTTAAATAAAAACCGCGCGGGCGCACCTGAATGATACTTCCGTCAGGCCCGATGGCATCGGTCAGCGCCGCGCCGTCGGCGGCTTTCGGACGAATTTGCAAAGCTTCCCCCTGGCGCGCGGTGATATGTTCAACCTGCCCAAGGGCGATGCGATCCATATGTTCTTCCCAGTCACGCTGCAAAATAGCTTCCTGTTGCGGTGTTGGCTGCCAGATAAAGGCGCTACCAACGACGCGATCGGCGAGCGGTATTTCACGCCGGCCATCAATGGGTAGCCACAAGACACATTGTAACTTATTACGTACGTTACTGGTCTGCCAGTTCACACCGGCGATATTTAACAAGGGTGCGACACAGACAAAGGTTGTCTCCAGCGGTTTGCCCGCGGCATCAACCGGCAACGTTTTTAATTCAATGCCCAGTTCGGGAAAGTCCTGGGTGGGTTTAGAGCCCGCTGTCGCACCCAAATAGTGTTCCAGCATCATGCCTACCCAGCCTTTATCTCGGCGTAAATCCGCTGGTATTGCCAGCTCAGCGCGCGCTGCCAGATCAGCAAATCGCTGACCGGCTAGTTGGCTGGCGCGCTCAAACAATTCATCGACGCTGCTCGGACGAGGGGGTTTTAAGGCCATATTTACTCGTTAATCGTTTGCCCAAACCGGGCCTTTATGGAAGAATCAATGCTAACAGAGAATAATTGAGGATGCTCGAGTGATAGATGCAGAAGGATTCCGGGCAAATGTAGGAATCGTCATCTGCAACGGGCATGGGCAGGTATTTTGGGCTCGCCGAATTAATCAGCACAGCTGGCAATTCCCGCAAGGCGGAATTGATGAAGGTGAGACACCTGAGCAGGCAATGTACCGCGAACTTTGGGAAGAAGTCGGTCTAAAGCCAGAGCAGGTCGAAATTCTGTACACCAGCCGTCACTGGTTGCGCTACCGATTGCCTAAGCGGCTGATCCGGCGTGAGCAACGGCCCATGTGTGTTGGTCAGAAACAAAAATGGTTTCTGTTGCGGCTTAAATGCCGCGAAGAAGATGTCGATGTGTTGCAGTCAGGACATCCGGAATTTGATGGTTGGCGGTGGGTTAGTTTTTGGTATCCGGTGCGCCAGGTGGTGTCGTTTAAACGCGATGTGTACCGCCGCGTGATGAAAGAATTTGCTGCCCATGCCATGCCGTTTAACGGAGGGCGGCCGAACCGTCATCCCCGTGGCGGCAAACGAAAACGGTAAATTATGCTTGTAACTCTGCAGCGAATAGTTGAGACGGTGAATAAGTCACCTGATTTTAACCTTGCTCTAAAGGCGATGGTTAGTCAGGTGCGTGAAGCACTCGAAACCGACAGCTGCAGTGTTTTTCTTGCCGATGATGAATCGCAGCAATTCGTGATGGCTGCCAGTGATGGCCTAAGCACCCATAAAAACGAACCACTGCGGGTGGATTTTGGCGAAGGTATTATCTCGTTAGCGGCGCAACGCGAAGAACCCCTGAATATCGCCGATGCGAGTCAGCATCCGGCCAATAAAAAAATTACCCAAACCAACGAATCTGAGTATCGGGGGTTGCTGGCTGCGCCGATTATCCACCGTCGTCGAGTACTTGGTATCATCGTTGTTCATCAAAGCCAGGCGCGCAGCTTTACCCGCGAAGAAGAGGCTTTTGTTGTCACTCTGGCGGCGCAGTTATCGGTGGTGATTGCACATGCCAGCGCTAAAGGCTTATTGGCGAACGAAAATTCGCCCTGGATACATAGTTTGCAGGGCTTGCCGGGTTCGCCGGGGGTTGCCATTGGCGATGCTTTTGTGGCGCGCCCCGAGGTATCGCTAAAAGAGGTATCGCCGCAACGCACAGACCGGCCGCAGCACGAAGTACGTAAATTCAGACAAGCGGTGGCGCGAACCCGGGCTGATCTTAAAAAATTGTCCGAGCGCATGTTGGGGCAGGTACCCGACGATACACTGGCCATTTTTGATGTCTATCAGGGCATGCTCGATGCAGCCAGTCTGGGTAACGCGGTTGAATCGATGATCAACGAGGGCTGGCGCGCTCAGACCGCACTCAAACACGTGGTAGAACAATTTGTCGACCAGTTTGAAGCCCTCGATGACTCGTACTTACGTGAGCGTGCCACCGATGTGCGGGATATCGGCCAGCGCGTACTCATGCACTTGCAGCAGCGTCAACGCAAACCCCGTCAGTTCCCTACCGACGGTATTTTGATTGCCGAGGAAGTTACCGCTTCGATGCTGGCTGAACTGCCGCAGGATGATATTGCCGCTATTATATCTCTGAATGGTTCGAGCAACTCGCATGCGGCAATCATGGCGCGGAGTATGGGGATTCCGGCGGTGTTGGGTATTGATGATATTGAGCTGCACTTTTTTGCCGAGAAAAAGCTCATTGTCGATGGCTACACCGGTGAAATCTACATTAACCCACCGCCGCAGGTGCGTGAACAATACCGGCACCTGGCGGAGGAAGAAGAAGAACTTAAATTAATTGTTGCCGAGCATGCGCATTTGCCGGCAGAAACTCAGGATGGGCAGCGCGTCAGCTTGCACCTTAACCTGGGTTTAGATGTAAAACAGCCGCACCTTGCCAACTTAAATATCGATGGTATTGGCCTGTACCGTTCAGAGATCCCGTTCATGATGCGCGATCAGCTGCCAACGGAAGACGAACAGGTCGAAATGTACAAAGAGGTGCTTGATCACTTCCCCGACAACCCGGTGGTGATGCGTACCCTGGATGTGGGCGGGGATAAACCCTTGCCCTACCTGCCACTAAAAGAAGATAACCCGTTTTTAGGCTGGCGCGGAATTCGCTTGACGTTAGATCATCCGGAAATTTTCCTGGTGCAGGTTCGGGCGATGTTGCGGGCTAGTATCGGGCGCACCAATTTACGTATTTTGTTGCCGATGGTGACCAGTATCAGCGAAGTCGAAGAAGCCTCGCGGCTGATGAAGCAGGCTTACTTTGAGGTAGCCGAAGAGCAAGGTTGTGCGGTGGGCGTTAACTTGATCCAGCCGCAGTTGGGGGTAATGATCGAGGTGCCGGCGATTATCTATCAGTTATCCGCGCTAGCTAACAAAGTCGACTTTTTCTCGGTAGGCTCTAACGATTTAACTCAATACTTACTCGCCGTGGACCGCAATAATCGCCGCGTGGCGCACTTGTATGATGCCTATCATCCCGCCGTACTAGCCAGCCTCGACGAAATCGCTCGTCGTTGTGAAGAATTAGGCAAACCGGTCAGCGTTTGTGGCGAGCTTGCCGGTGACCCGGGGGGCGCACTGCTGTTGGTGGCAATGGGTTACCGACAACTGAGTATGAACAGCTACAACATTGACCGGGTGCGTTGGATATTACGTAATGTGCGCTCGGCAACACTGCAAGTGATGTTAGCGAAGGCATTACAGGCAAGACATCCTGAACAAATACGCAAAATGATTGCCAATAAGATGGAAAGCATGGGGCTGGGTGGCTTCGTGCGGGCTGGTAAATAGCATGGAGCTGAGTATTTGGCTGTGGTGCCTGGGCGGCGGTGCACTAGCCGGTTTATTGGCGGGCCTGCTGGGTATTGGCGGCGGACTGGTGGTGGTGCCACTGCTGATTTATTTGTTGCCCATTCTGGGCGTCGCGCCCGACATTGTGGTGCCCAGTGCCATAGCAACCAGTTTGGCTACCATTTGTATGACCACCGCATCCGCCGCATTAACGCATTCGCGTAGCGGCTATCTGGAGTCATTTTGGCTGCTGCGGGTTTTGCCGGGGTTGTCAGCGGGCGCTCTCATTGGGGCATTTTTGGTCACCGTTGTTAATCCGCAGTGGTTGAAATTTATTTTCGCGACGGTACTGGTTTTATTGTCCATTCGTATGCTGCTACCGGTGCCTGAAGGCGAACCGAAAACAACGGTGTCGAAACGACTCGTGGCACTGGGTGCCGCAGTCATTGGTACAATCTCCGGGTTAGTCGGAATCGGCGGTGGAGCGTTAACGGTACCCTTTTTACAACGGATGCGGTTGCCGGTCAGGCAGGCCATAGCGATATCCTCGTTAGGTAGCTTTGTGATTGGTTGTAGTTCGGTGCTGATGTTTGTTGTTAACGGCTGGCTCGGCGACAAGGCTGACGGCGCCCTGGGGTTAATTTATGTACCCGCCTGGATTGCTCTATCGATTGCATCGGTCAGCTTAGCGCCGTTTGGCGCAAAGCTAGCTCATCGGTTACCGGTTAAGCTGTTACGACGGGTGTTTGCCGCATTTTTAATTATCGTCGCTATCAATTTATTAATGAAGTAGGAGTGAATCGTGCCACCGACTGATTTCTGGCAATTTCCCACCATCGATCCGGTGATTTTACACATCTGGGGACCTATCGCTATCCGCTGGTACGGTCTGGCTTATATCGCCGGCTTTGCGTTTGCTTTCTGGTGGGGTAATCGCCAGGCTAAACGCAGTGACCATTGGACTAAAGATCAGTTTTCAGACCTTCTATTCTGGTGTTTTTTAGGTGTTGTGCTGGGCGGCCGCATCGGCTATGTGCTGTTCTACAAATTCGGTAGCTTTATCGACAACCCGCTGTTTCTGTTTCAGGTGTTCGATGGCGGTATGTCGTTTCATGGCGGCTTGCTGGGCGTTATTGTCGCCATGTTTGCTTATGCCAAAGCAAAGCAACGACCTTTTTTGCAAGTTGGCGACTTTATCGCGCCGTTAGTACCCATGGGGCTGTTCTTTGGTCGTTTAGGCAACTTTATTAACGGCGAACTGTGGGGACGGGTTACCGATGTGCCCTGGGCCATCGTGTTCCCCTCTGGCGGGCCGGTACCACGCCATCCATCACAACTGTACGAAGCACTACTGGAAGGGTTACTGCTATTTTTCATTATCTGGTGGTTCCAAAAGCAACCACGCGGTCGTGGTGCCATCAGTGGTCTGTTCTTGTTAGGCTATGGCGTGGCGCGGTTTGTGGTTGAATTTTTCCGCGAGCCCGATGCCCATTTGGGGCTGCTATCATTGGGGATGTCGATGGGGCAGTGGCTAACCATTCCGATGATTTTACTGGGTATGGGTCTGTTATACCGTGCCAGTCAGCAGCAAAAGGTGGCGCAACCATGATTAACCGACCGGAACAACAATATTTGCAACTGTGTCAGCGTATCGTTGATGAAGGCGAGTGGGTGCACAATGAGCGTACCGGTATTAATTGCTTAACCGTCATCAATGCCGATCTGGATTATGACGTGGGCAATAATGAATTCCCGCTGGTTACCACCCGTAAGAGTTTTTATAAAGCCGCTATTGCCGAGCTGTTGGGATATCTGCGTGGCTATAGCAGTGCGGCGGACTTTCGTGCCATCGGCTGTAACACCTGGAATGCCAATGCCAACGAAAACCAGGCCTGGTTAAACAATCCGCATCGGCGAGGCGAAGATGACATGGGGCGTGTATACGGTGTGCAGGGTCGCGCCTGGCAAAAACCGGACGGTAGCACCTTAGACCAACTGCGTAAGGTTATTAACAATTTAAGCAAAGGTATTGATGACCGTGGCGAGATTGTCACTTTTTACAATCCCGGTGAGTTTGAGCTGGGTTGCCTGCGCCCCTGTATGCACACACACACCTTTTCGCTGTTAGGTGACAGATTATATTTAACTTCCTATCAGCGTAGCTGCGACGTGCCACTGGGTCTTAATTTTAATCAGATCCAGTGTTTTGTGTTGCTGGCGCTGGTGGCGCAAATTACCGGCCATAAGCCCGGCAAGGCCTATCACAAAATTGTTAATGCGCATATCTACGAAAACCAGCTCGAGCTGATGCGTGACGAGCAATTAACGCGGCAGCCCTATGCCGTGCCCTCGCTACACATTAATCCCGATATCCGCTCGTTAGCTGATATTGAGGATTGGGTGAGTAAAGATGATTTTAAGGTTGAAGGTTACCAATCGCACCCGCCGATTAAGTACCCGTTCGCCGTTTAGGAAAGCTTATGTCATTAAAAGTCACCATTTGCGATGACTCAGGGATGGCACGCAAACAATTATTACGCACTCTTCCCCAGGATTGGGATGCCAAGGTCTATCAGGCGGCTGATGGTGAGCAAGCGCTTACTTGTGTGCAGCAGGGACAGGCCGAGGTGTTGTTTCTGGATCTGAATATGCCGGTAATGGATGGCTACCAAACGCTGCACGCGATCCAACAGCAACAGCTGGAGTGTCTGGTTATCGTGGTGTCCGGTGATATTCAGCCGGAAGCACACCAGCGGGTTACACGGCTGGGCGCAATGGCTTTTGTTAAAAAGCCGATGTCCGGCGACGAACTACGTGAGCTATTACAACAGTTCGGTCTGTATCAGCCTGCCTCCGGACATCTTCAACTCGTTGACGAGCGGCAATCGCAGCCGGAAAACGCACTGGATGTTTACCGTGAAGTCAGTAATGTCGCGATGGGACAGGCCGGCGACCACTTGGCGCGGGTACTGGATACCTTTATTGATTTGCCGGTACCGAATGTTAATTTTATCGCGCCGTCTGAATTGCACATGGCCCTGCAAACTATCGACAATACCGAACGCGTATCGGCGATTAGCCAGGGTTTTGCCGGTAGTGGCATATTGGGCGAAGCTCTGACGTTATTTAGTGATACCTCCATCGACGACGTTTGCCGACTGTTAGGCCATCAGTTAACCGGCTCGGTGCGGCAACAACGTATCGAAGCGTTAATGGACATTGCTTCGATTATTACCTCGGCCTGCCTTAATGGCCTGGGGCAGCAATTACATGTGGAATTTACCGCGTCACAACCGATTTTGCTGGGCGAACAAAAAGCGGTGCGGGAACTGCTGGCGGAGTCCGAACAGCGCTGGCAAAACCTCCTTGCGGTTGAAATCGGCTACAGCCTAAAAGAACACCAAATCGACTTTGATTTGTTGCTGTTGTTCCCTGCTGATGCGGTTAAAGTGCTCGATCAGCAGCTCGCACACTGGTTGGCCGGGCAGGAGGACTAATATGACTGAAATGGATGAGTTGCACGCAAAAATGAGTATACTCGGCGCCATCGATGTCGGCATCGTGGTATTGGACCATGATTACAACATTCAGCTGTGGAATGAATTTATGCAAAACCACAGTGGTCTGCGCCCGAGTCAGGTGCGTGATAAGAATTTGTTTAAGGTCTGTAGCGACGTTGACGAGGCCTGGTTAAAACGCAAAGTCGAACGGGTGTGGCAGTTAGATGCGCGGGTCTTTATTAGCTGGGAGCAACGGCCTTATGTATTTCGCTTTCGCAATAGCCGGCCCATTACCGGCAGTAGCGAATGGATGTACCAAAATATGACCGCCATACCGCTGCACAATACGCGTGGCGAGGTCTACCAGGTGTGTTTAATAATTTATGACGTGAGTGAGCAGGTTGGTGAGTAGTCCGAGCAATGAATCTTTACAACAAGCCCAAAACGGCGTTGAACGCGTGTACGGGCGTAGTGCGCTGGCGCAATTTAAGCAGTTGCATGTGGCCGTCGCCGGTTTAGGCGGCGTTGGCTCCTGGGCGGTGGAAGCACTGGCGCGCACGGGCATCGGCAAACTGACGTTAATCGACCTGGATGACATTTGTGTCACTAATATCAACCGTCAACTACCGGCCACCTTCGACAGTGTTGGCGAGCTAAAGACCGAGGCACTGGCAGCGCGGGTAAAAGCGATTAACCCGGATTGTGAAGTAACCGTGGTCGATGATTTTCTGTTAGCGGACAACTTTGACCAGTATCTGGCGGGGGTAGATGCGGTACTGGATGCCATTGATAGCGTTAAAACCAAAGCTGCGTTGGTGGCCTGGTGTAAGCGTCGCAAGGTGCGTTTAGTTTGTTGTGGCGGCGCCGGAGGCCAAATAGATCCAAGTCAGATCCGCAGCGCCGATCTGGCAAAAGCCAAGCAAGATCCGTTATTAGCCAAAGTGCGTTCCGATTTGCGTCGTAATTACGGCTTTTCTAAGAACCCTAAGCGTAAATGGGGAATTGATTGCATTTATTCTGAAGAGCAATTGCGTTATCCCATCATAAGCGGTGAGCAAGAAGGCGAAGTGACCTTGCAAAAACCGGGTAGCGGCAGCATGCAAATGAATTGCTCCAGCGGCTTCGGCGCCGCCATGGTCGTTACCTGCACCTTCGCCATGCACGCCGTTGCCTTATTGCTACGGCGCTGCGCGCCTTCGCGCTAGGCGCCCCTTTCGGGGCTTGCCTGGCGCGGCCTGCGGCCGCTTGCTCGGCGGCGCGAGCTTCGCCGCGCCTTGCTTGGCGCGCCTTACGGCGCTTGAGAAAGACTGAGCACGCGCCGAAGGCGCGGCGAACCGCCTTGCGCCGCAGGCGCAAGTTGCGGTGTTAAACTGCAAGCGCGAAGCGCGCCCAGCAAGGCGACCGCGGAGCGGGAGCCGCCTAGCAAAGCGCGGCGAAGCACGCGCTGCCCAGCAAGCGGCCGCAGACCGCGCCTAGCCGGTGAGTTCATGCAGAGACTTAGCTACATTACGCAGGCCGTTAGCGCGCGAAGGAGTTAGGTGCCCCTCTAACCCTTCAGCACGGAATAGGGCGTCGATATCGAACGCTTGAATCGCAGTTAATGATTGCCCGTCAACCTGCTGCTGAACCAGCGCTAGCAGCCCCTTAACGATGCGTGAACCACTGTCAAAACGCACCACTACGGCATCCGGATCGGAACTATCCACGTATAACCAAACCTTAGCCTCACAACCACTGACCAGGTGTGCGTCGTCGCGCGCCTGCTCGGGGTAGGCGGGGAGCGTACGTGATAATTGTACTAAGCGGCGGTATTGTTGTTCCCAGTTCACTGCGTAAACTCTGCCTTACAAAAAATAAACTAAATTGTCGCATAACTTGTTAGAAGGACGCTAGTTGAGGATAATAACGCCCAATTAACAGCAAATCACAAGAGTAACTTTTTAAAAGTTCCAACATAAGGAAGTTAACATGAAGATACTTGTCGCGGTAAAGCGCGTCATTGACTACAACGTCAAAGTCCGCGTTAAGCCAGATCAGTCAGACGTCGATTTGGCCAATGTCAAAATGGCGCTTAACCCGTTTTGCGAGATCGCCGTTGAAGAAGCTGTGCGCTTAAAAGAAGCCGGCACGGCGGACGAAGTGGTGGTGGTATCCATTGGCCCGAAAGCGGTTCAGGAACAGTTACGTACGGCATTGGCGTTAGGCGCTGATCGCGCTATTCAGGTAGAAACCGATGATATGCCGGATTCGCTGTCAGTCGCCAAAATCCTTAAAGGCGTGGTTGAGAAAGAAAGCCCGGATATGGTGATTCTGGGTAAACAGTCCATCGACTCGGACAACAACCAAACCGGCCAAATGCTAGGTGCGTTAACCGGTATGCCGCAGGGTACTTTTGCGTCTAAAGTCGAAATCGGTGATGGCTTTGTTAACGTAACTCGCGAAATTGATGGTGGTTTGCAAACGGTAAAACTCAACCTTCCTGCGATCGTGACGACTGACCTACGCTTAAACGAACCACGTTATGCGTCACTGCCTAACATCATGAAAGCCAAGCGTAAGCCGCTGGAAACCGTTAGTACGGATGACCTGGGTGTTGACGTTAAACGCACCGTTAAATTGTTGAAGGTTGAGCCACCTGCCGAGCGCAGTGCGGGTATCAAAGTTGCCGATGTGGACGAGTTAGTCGAAAAACTGAAAAACGAGGCCAAAGTACTATGAGCATTTTACTAGTAGCAGAACACGACAATAATGCGGTTGATCCGTCAACGCTAAAAACTTTGGCCGCTGCACAAAAACTTGGCGGCGACATTCATGTGTTGGTTGCCGGCAAAGGCTGCTCAACGGTTGCCGATGACGTCGCTAAAGCTGACGGCGTAAGCAAGGTGTTTTTAGCCGATAATGGTGTGTACGAGCACCAGTTAGCTGAGAATATCGGTGCTTTGGTTGCCGAGTTAGGTAAAGATTACAGCCACGTGTTAGCGCCGGCGACAACGACCGGTAAAAACTTTATGCCACGCGTGGCTGCACTGCTGGATGTGGCACAGATCTCCGATATCATCAGTGTAGAAAGCGACGATACCTTTAAGCGTCCTATTTACGCTGGTAACGCTATCGCCACGGTGCAGTCAGAAGACGCAATTAAAGTGATCACCGTGCGCACCACAGCATTTGACGCGGTTGCAGCGGAAGGCGGCAGCGGTAACGTTGAAGCGCTTGATACAGTTATCGATAACGATCGCTCAGCGTTCGTTGGCGAGCAACTCGCAGAGTCTGAGCGTCCTGATTTGACGGCTGCAGAAATCGTTATTTCAGGTGGCCGTGGCATGCAAAACGGCGACAACTTCAAACTGATTGAAGATATCGCTGATAAACTCGGCGCAGCGGTTGGCGCTTCGCGGGCTGCCGTAGACGCCGGTTTTGTGCCTAACGACATGCAAGTGGGTCAAACCGGTAAAATTGTTGCGCCACAACTGTATATCGCTGTAGGTATTAGCGGTGCAATCCAGCACTTAGCGGGCATGAAAGACTCCAAGGTCATTGTTGCGATCAATAAAGACGAAGAAGCGCCAATTTTTCAGGTTGCTGACTACGGTCTGGTCGCGGATCTGTTCGATGTGTTACCCGAATTAAGCAAAAAGCTGTAACTGCGTTAACCCGCACTAACAGCGCTTCTGACGCCGCCTGAATCAACAAGTTGATGAAAGGTGGCGTCATTTTCCTCACTTTTCGCCTCGATACACTTGCATATTTTTAACTCATCGGACATGATTCAGACATAACCGCCGTAAAAGTTAAAAATATTAGGTGGCTCACAATGAAAAGAAGAACAACTATGCTAAAAAAATTACCTCTAGCGTCAGCCATTGCGCTGGCTTTTGCGTTGCCGAGTCAGGCTGCTGATTTTGAAGTTGGTGATTTCGACATCAAGTTCGACTCTATTCTTTCCTATGGTGCAGCATGGCGGATGGAAGATCCGGCAATGCACCTTATCCACCCGGGTAATCGTCCGGGCGGAACGGCCGGCTCTAGTGTCGGTGATGATGGTAACCTGAACTTCGAGAAAGGTGACCTGGTCAGCTCGGTATTTAAAGGTGTTCACGACCTGAGTATCGATGGCGGTGACTATGGTGCGTTTTTCCGTTTTAACTATTGGTATGACTATGTGATTTCTGAAGAAGAAATGCCACACGGTCATCCGGGCAATAATTACGTCCCTAACACTACCCTGAACGATGATATTTTCGATGACTACTCACAAGGTAGCGGCTTCGAATTACTTGATGCGTTCGTATGGGCAAACTTCAGTATGGGCGATATTCCAACCAGTTTACGTGTTGGTCGTCAGGTATTGAGCTGGGGTGAGAGCACCTTCGTTTTTAATGGCATCAATGATATCAACCCGTTGGACGTGAACGCAGCTCGCCGTCCGGGCGCAGAAATTAAAGAAGCGCTACTGCCGGTGGGCATGGTCAGCGTTAACATGGGCTTGACGCAAAGCCTGAACATGGAAGCGTTTTATCAATACGAGTGGGATAACACCAAACTCGACGGTTGTGGTACCTACTTCTCCAGTGTTGATATTATCGGCGGGCCGGGTTGTGGCAAAGTAACCCTTAACCCGCAATTAGTTCCGGGCGATCCAAGCAGTTACCTGAGTGACCGTGAATCGGTTCTGGCAGGGGCATATATTGGTTCTAATCCGCGTCTGGAAGCATCTGATAGCGGCCAGTGGGGTGTTAACTTCCGTTACTACTCACTGGATCTGGATACTGAATTTGGTTTGTACTACATGAATCTGCACAATAATACGCCAATCATTTCGGCGTATAACTGGACCGTTGATCCAGAGCAGTACATGACGGCCGAAGACCGCATGAATCCGGGTTACACTTATGCCACACCAAATGGCTACCCGATTGACGGCCCGCGTCTGGTGATCGAGTATCCGGAAGATTATAAAGTGTTGGGTGCAAGCTTTAGCACTAACTTAGGTTTATGGTCTGTTGCTGGTGAATACAGCTTCCGCCAGGATGCGCCTGTGCAAATTAACACGACCGAAATCCTTACCGCCGGTTTACGTCCGAACGTACCAAGTACTTTCGCTGATCGTGTACAAACAACAGACCTGGGTGGCTTAGCCAATGGTTATGATCGTTTTGACGTGAGTCAGGCTCAGGCAAGTTTTGTGCGCTTTGTCGACCGCTTATGGGGTTCTGACCGCATGACCTTTGTTGGTGAAGTGGCGATGAACCAGGTACATGATTTACCGAGCTTAGCGGAACAACGCTACGGCCGCTTGCCACTGTTTGGTAAGTGCTTACTGCCATCAGAGGTAGGGCCCGCTGCGGCAGGTAACTGTGAAGGTTTTGTTACTGAAAATTCATGGGGCTATCGCACCCGGTTCCAGTTTGAGTACTCAAACGTATGGCAGGGCTGGAGTTTGACGCCGGTCATTCAGTTTAACCATGACGTATCAGGCTATTCATCAAACAGTAACTTTATCGAAGATCGTAAATCGTTAGGTATTGATCTGACCGCGGATTACCTATCAACCTATAAAGTGAACCTGGGTTACACCACCTATAGTGGCAGTGACTATGATGCGACCACTGACCGTGATTTTGCGTCAATCAGCTTCTCGTATGCATTCTAACTTGGTTAGACTGTAACTAAGCTAAATGGAAAGTCGTGCCTTTGGCGCGACTTTTTTTTGAAAAACTGGTACAGACTCACTTGCGCTCGCGGTTTACGCGCTTCGCGCGGGGTAGCGTGCTGCCTTCGGCGCACGGGTTTAGACTCGCTGCGCTCGTGCTAAAACGTAATCCGCGAGCCAAGCGAGCCTAAACCGAGCGTAGCGCCTACACCGGCCGTAGGCCCTAAAAGGAGAGCATGATGAAACGAACGTTAACGGCTATAGCGGCGTTGCTGGTTTCTGCCGGAGCTTTGGCAGATGACCACAATACTCTGCAACTGGAAGATGTCTTTACGCTGGAATATGCATCGTCACCGACCATTCACCCGAGCGGCGACTACAGCGTGTTTGTGCGTCAGTCGATGGATATCAATAAGGACCGTAAAGTGGGCTCGTTATGGAAGCTACACGAAAACGGCGAGCTACGCCCTTTAACCGGGGATAAAGCCAGTGAAAGCCAGCCGGTATGGTCTCCTGACGGCAAGCGTCTGGCGTTTGTTTCGACTGCCACAGGTAGTGCTCAAATTCATATTTACTGGGCCGATAGTGGCGAGCATGCAGCGATAACTGACTTAACCCAGTCTCCCGGTAATTTGAGCTGGTCGCCTAACGGTAAGCATATTGCGTTTTCGATGTTTACACCCGAGGCCAAACCGGCGCCAGTGTCGTTACCCGGCAAGCCACAGGGTGCCGAGTGGACAGCAGCGCCTAAGTACATCGACAAAGATAATTACCGCTACGACGGTGGTGGCTATGCGCGTGACGGTTACCAGCATGTCTATGTGGTGCCCAGCGAAGGGGGGACGCCGCGTAAATTAACGTCCGGCGACTATAATCATGGCGGTGATTTAGCTTGGGCAGCGGATGGTGAATCCATTTTCTTTTCCGGTAATCGCCGAGAAGATGCCTTCCGGCAGCCGACTAACAGCGAGCTATACCAGGTCATGCTGAAAACCGGCGAAATTAAACAGGTGACCGACCGCGTTGGTCCTGACCGTTCGCCTGCGGTGTCACCGGACGGTGAGTATATCGCTTACCTGGGGAACGACGATAACGGTCAAAGTTTTCAAATTACCCGCTTATATGTGATGTCTGCTGACGGCACAGACAGCCGCGTACTTACTGCAGACCTGGACCGAAGTGTTACCGGTTTTGAGTGGGACCACGACAGCGATGGTATTTATTTTAGCTATGATGACCATGGCATTGGCTATCTGGCACGCACTGACCTGGACGGCGATCGCGAGCAACTGGCAGATCGTGTTGGTGGTTTATCTTATAGTCGCCCTTATGGCGGCGGTGACTTTTCGGTCGCTGAGGATGACCAGGTACTTTACACTATCTCCAATCCACAACGCCCGGCTGATTTAGCTCTCTGGGATGATGGCGATAGCCGTCAGCTTACTCAGTTAAACGAAGACGCTCTGGCGCATAAGCAACTAGCCAAAGTTGAAGAGATAAATTACAAGTCGAGCGTTGACGGTCGCGATCTGCAAGGGTGGATTGCTTACCCTCCAAACTTTGATTCGAGCAAAGACTACCCGTTGATGCTGGAAATTCACGGTGGCCCGCACACTAACTACGGCCCGCGTTTTGCGGCGGAGATTCAACTGTTCGCGGCAGCGGGTTACGTCGTCCTCTACACCAACCCACGCGGAAGCACCAGTTACGGTGATGAGTTTGCCAATACCATCAGCAAGAACTATCCCAGTAACGACTACGATGATTTGATGGACGGCGTTGACGCTGTCATCGAGAAAGGCTTTATTGACGAAGACGAACTCTATGTTACCGGCGGCAGCGGCGGTGGTGTGTTAACGGCGTGGATTGTCGGCCATACCGATCGCTTTAAAGCTGCAGTAGTGGCTAAACCCGTAATTAATTGGTACAGCTTTGTGCTGACCGCGGATATGTACAACTATTTCTACCAGTATTGGTTCCCGGGTCTGCCATGGGAAAATCTGGAACACTACATGAAGTATTCACCGATTAGCTACGTGGGTAACGTGACCACGCCAACCATGTTGCTGACCGGCGAAAATGACTACCGCACACCAATGTCAGAAACTGAGCAATACTATCAAGCGCTTAAACTTGAGGGAGTCGAGACAGCGATGGTGCGGATTCAGGACTCAGGCCACGGCATTTATGCCCGCCCCAGTAACCTGATGAACAAAGTTGCATACATCCTGCACTGGTTCGATAAATTTAAAAATAAAGACTAATCCAGGGTTTGGTTGAAGCGGCGGTTTTGCCAAAAAAACCGCCATTGCTCTTTAAAGCGCCGCCAGGCGCTTTTTTCTTTTAAGTGTCGATCTTCCACGTCCAAAATGTCGCTACCATGTTGATGGGTATTATCGACACAATAGGGTAATAAGCCCTGCACGTAGCAACCGGTCTCCCATTGCCATTGAAAATCAACATCGACTGGCCGGAAAAAGCACTTGCGAGCTAATAACTTAGTCGCACCAGAACGGCTTATAACATAGCCACAGGCACCCATCGGCGGCTTATCGGTACGGTAGTCCACTAACGTAAATGTACCAAGATCAGCGAGCTTATTACTTTGCTTTGGCTTAAATGGCTGCGCTAATTTAAGCAGATCCCAGTCGCCGGGCAAGGATGCAATGGCCGTACTGAGTTGTGCGAAATCGGAGCTGACGATGATATCGTCTTCAACGATAACCGCGGCTTCAGCATCGCTGTCGAGTAGTTGCTGCCAGGCCTTACGGTGACTCATATAGCAGGCGATTTCCCCACGAGTTAGTGGAGCGTAAAAGCGCTCTCGATTCTGTTGCGCATCATAGACACTGTTAATGTCATTATCGCTTAGCTTACGCCCGTCAACCGCGACAATGCGGGTAAAATCAATACCCACGCCTTGCAGTTGCTGACTAGCATGCTTTAGGCGTTCAATTGAACGGTCGAGATTAATCACATAGACAGGTAACATCATTTATCGCTCAGATTTTTCAACGTCGTCACCGCGCTTGCGACGGTACTCGCGCTCGTAAAGTTTTGCTTCGGTAAGGAAAAAATGAAAAGCATCAATGTTAGCTTTGATAAAGCCACGCCAGCCCGCAAGAAACATGCGCCGTATGATATAAAATTTGATGAACATTAACGGAAAAATCAGTAGCACCCGGGCGAGGCTACAGGTACGCCCCTGCTCTTCGCGCTGCTTGGCTTTAAGCAAAGAATATTTATTTAACTTATCCATGTAACCGTGAGCTGAGTCATAGCCGTAGTGCTTAACGTCGATTGGTAAGTGCGTTAAGGGGTCATCCACCTCGATATGCTCATGCACTTTTAGCGAGGTATTCCAGCGCGATTTTGATTTGCGGTAAACGCGACGAAAACGGTGATGGCGGTGACCGGGCAACGAGTGACCCATAAAAATATCGTCATGGGCCAGATAAATACCGTTAATGTCACCTTCAGCTATTCGTTGTTGTATTTGCTCAAAAGCGCCGTCTGGCAGAACCTCATCGCCATCTAAATTAATCACCCAATCGTTTCTGCATTGCTCAAGAGCAAAGGCTTTTTGTTTGGCATAACCCAGCCAATCCTGATGAATAATTCGGGCGCCATGCCGCTCTGCTATTGCCAGGGTATCGTCGCTCGATCCGGAATCGACTAATACAATCTCATCGGCGCCCTTTACGCTGGACAATACCTCATCCAGGTGGCGTCCCTCGTTTTTGGTAATTAAATACACGCTGATTTTGGGTGTGTCTGCCATGGTGGTTTCCCGTCTATGCTGATAAAGGCTATGATATATTTTTTACTATCATATCGCATCAATTCGACAGAATAATCAGCTAGCCGGAGTAACAATGAGCGACTGGAGTGCATTACTTGCAGAAGAAAAAACCAAGCCGTACTTTAACGAGCTACTGGCAAAGGTAGCAGCCGCTCGCCAGCAGACCACCGTATTTCCTAAGCAAGAGGATGTTTTTAACGCGCTAAAACTAACCGCACCTGATGAGGTAAAAGTGGTTATTCTCGGTCAGGACCCCTATCACGGGCCGGGACAGGCGCACGGGCTGAGCTTTTCGGTGCCGGATGGAATTAAACTGCCGCCGTCTTTGCGCAATATGCTTAAAGCGATTCAACTAGATTACCCGGACACACCAGCACCTGAAAATGGCGACCTAAGCCGCTGGGCAGAGCAGGGTGTACTGTTGCTGAATACTGTCTTAACCGTAGAGCAGGGTAAGGCTCATAGCCACGCCAACTGGGGTTGGGAAACCTTCACCGATACGGTGATTGCCCGCTTAGCAGACAGTTATGAGGGCATTGTATTTATGCTCTGGGGGGCTCATGCGCAGAAGAAGGCGGCATTGATTGATGGGAATAAGCATTGCGTGCTAAAAACGGTGCATCCATCACCGTTATCGGCACACCGGGGCTTTTTCGACGCGCAACACTTTCGTACAGCCAATGACTATCTAATAAAAGGTGGTAAAAATCCCATCACTTGGTAACACGGATGTAACATTTAGCTTTTATTCTGAGGCTCTCTGTGGTATTAAAGTAATTGTGAATTAATTGTTATAAATTGATTCGCGTGCGCTAAAACCATAATTAAAAAAAACTGAGAGGCAAGTATGGATCATTCAGAAGAGCTTCAGAAAGTCAGTGAAAAATCATCTAAGGGACGCGCAGCCAAAAGAAAATGGCGTGAAATAGAACAACTCAAAGAAAAGTATCGGCTGAAGGAAGAACTCGCCGAAATGGATTACTCTTACGACCTCGATCTCGAAGAGCTAGATCTAACGTAACTTGCGCCGAAGGCGCAAGCTACAGAGCCTGACGTAGGTCGCGTCCTGACGCGACGTGGACGTGCGTCAGGACGCACGCTACTTGCGCATTACCGGCAGCATTTGCTTAAGTACCTTAGGTGCACCGGCAGTAATGTTTCCGCTTTGGATATAGTTGTGGCCGCCATCAAGGTCACACACAATGCCGCCTGCTTCGCGGATCATCAATTCGCCGGCCAGCATATCCCAAGGCTTCAGGCCCATCTCGAAGAAACCATCAAAACGACCCGCCGCAACATAGGCTAAGTCAAGTGCTGCCGCGCCTGCACGACGCATGTCGGCACAATGCTCAAACAAGTTATTAAACATTTGCTGATATTCAGGCAGTTTGTGCTTGGCTTTAAACGGGAAACCCGTCGCCAGTAACGCACCTTTAAGCTCAACCTTAGGGTCAATACGTAAACGGCGACCATTTAATTGCGCGCCGGCACCACGCGACGCGGTGAATAGCTCTTCACGCACAGGATCGTAAACCACGCCCTGCTGCACCGAGCCTTTGTGTAATAGCGCAATAGAAATACAAAAGTGAGGAATACCGCGCAGATAATTTGTGGTGCCATCGAGCGGGTCGATAACCCATTGAAAGTCATTGTCAGTGCCTTGCTGCTGACCACTTTCTTCGGCAATAATGCCATGCTCCGGGTACGATTTACGAATCGTATCGATAATCGCTTTTTCTGCCGCTCTGTCCATCTCAGAAACCCAGTCGTTAGGGCCCTTAGACGTTGCGTCAATCGGTTGACCTTGGTCAAACTCTTTAATTAAAATCTTGCCGGCTGCACGCGCTGCGCGCACCGCAATGTTTAACATCGGATGCATAATCAAATTACCTGTGCTGTCAAAGAACGCTTTGTGTTTAACAAAAATGTGAATCACAAAAATCTGGTCGCGGATAATACCAGTATTGCGGTATCATGCACAACTTTTATTCAGGCATAGTTTTACGTCATCATGCTAGATTCTATTCGTATAGTACTTGTAAATACCTCGCACACGGGCAATATCGGTTCTGTCGCTCGTGCCATGAAAACCATGGGCTTATCGGAGCTGACGTTAGTTGATCCGGTAAACGCACCCGATAGTCATGCCTCGGCATTAGCAGCGGGGGCGACTGATATTTTAGCTAACGCCACCACGGTTGATACCCTGCAGGAAGCCATCGCCGACTGCGAGTTGGTGCTGGCTACCAGCGCCCGTAACCGCACCCTGGACTGGCCGTTACTTGGCCCACGAGATGCCGCAGCCAAAGTGCTGGCCGAAGCACCTAAACATAAGGTCGCCCTAGTTTTCGGGCGCGAAAACAACGGCCTAACCAACGAAGAGCTACAGTTAAGCCAATACCACCTGCATATTCCGACCAACCCCGATTATGGCTCGTTAAACCTGGCCATGGCAGTACAAACGGTGTGCTATGAATTGCGTATGCAGTTTTTAGAAGCCGAGGAAAACGCACAGCGTTATAGCCACAGTGGCGAGGTTGCTGATTACCCGCGTGGGGAACAGTTAGAACAGTTTTATCAACATCTGGAACAAACGCTGTACGATACGGGCTTTATCGTTAAGCAGCATCCGGGCCAGGTGATGACCAAGTTACGCCGGCTCTTCAACCGCGCACGGCCGGAGGAGAGCGAGATAAACATCCTCCGCGGGATACTGGCGTCAATTGGCAAAGGTCGAGGGTGAATTCGAGTGCTAGGCGCGCCCTGCGCGCGCTTGCTGGGCGTCGCCGAGCAAGCCGCCGGAGGTGGCGCCTAGCGCAACGCACAACGTGCGTTGTGCCAATACTTGACTATTTTAGTCGGGTAAGTAAACTTGTCGCTTAAGCAAAGCGAAGAGGAATACCATCATGCGCCTGACATCCAAAGGCCGTTACGCCGTTACCGCGATGCTCGACGTCGCCATGTTCGCCAAACAATCCCCGGTTCCGCTGGCGGATATTTCTGAGCGACAGGGGATTTCGTTATCCTATCTGGAGCAATTATTTGCCCGCCTGCGCAAAGGCGGCCTGGTGCACAGCGTACGCGGTCCCGGTGGTGGTTATCAGCTGGGCAAAACAGCAGATGACATCTCTGTTGGTGCTGTTATCGACGCGGTCGATGAATCCATCGATGCAACCCGCTGTCACGGTAAAGGTAATTGTCAGGGTGGCGAGCGCTGCCTTACGCATTCATTGTGGGAGGGCCTGAGTGATCGCATAGCAGACTTTTTAGATGGTATTACCCTGGCTGAACTGATGGCATCACGCGATGTTGCCGAGGTTGGTGAACGCCAGAATTACGACAAAAGTTCTGACAAAATCGAGCTTAACGTCATTTAGTGGATGTCGCACCAGAAAGGAGCTGTGAGCTAGTGAAGTTGCCCATCTATATGGATTATGCGGCCACCACGCCTGTGGATAAGCAGGTCGCTGAAAAAATGATGCAATTTCTGACCGTCGACGGCATATACGCAAACCCGGCGTCGCGTTCGCATCGGTATGGCTGGCAGGCAGAAGAGGCTGTAGATATTGCGCGCCACCAGGTTGCTGACCTAATCAATGCCGACGCCCGCGAAATCGTGTTTACTTCCGGAGCTACCGAATCCGATAATCTCGCCTTAAAAGGCGTCGCACATTTTTTAAAGGACAAGGGTAAACACCTGATTACCGTGCGAACCGAGCACAAAGCGGTGCTGGATCCGGCAGAACAGTTACAAAAAGACGGTTTCGAAGTGACCTATCTGGATGTGCAGGCGGATGGCCGCGTTGATCTTGACGAGCTACGCTCGGCATTGCGTGAAGATACGGTGCTGGTCAGTGTGATGCATGTAAACAACGAAATTGGCGTGATTCAGGATATCAACGCCATTGGCGAACTTTGTCGTGATAATGGCACCTTGTTGCATGTCGACGCCGCCCAAAGCGCCGGCAAACTGCCGCTGGACATGGCAGTACTAGCGGTAGACCTATTATCAATTTCTGCCCACAAAATGTATGGCCCCAAAGGCATTGGCGCGCTCTATGTGCGGCGCCAACCGCGGGTACGCTTACTGGCACAAATGCATGGAGGTGGGCATGAGCGTGGAATGCGTTCCGGCACGCTGGCAACCCATCAAATTGTTGGCCTGGGTGAAGCAGCAGAGGTTGCAGCAGGCCGTTTGCAAGCAGATGCCGAGCGCTTTGAAAACCTACGCACAAAGTTCCTGCAACCGCTGTTAGCGCAAGATGGCATTGCGCTAAACGGCAGCGAGCAATTCCGCGTACCGCATATTATCAATCTGAGTTTTGCTGGTGTCGAAGGTGAAATCTTACTGATGTCGCTGAAAGATTTGGCGATTTCTTCAGGTTCAGCCTGTACCTCAGCAAGTGTCGAACCATCCTACGTACTGCGCGCACTGGGCTTACCGGATGAGCTAGCCCACGCATCTCTGCGCTTCAGCTTCGGCCGCGAGACGACGGAAGCAGAAGTCGAGCATGCAGCGCAACACATCCTGACCGTCTACCGCGCCCTGCAGACATAACGCTAGGCGCACTTATTTCACGGCTTGGGCGCTTCGCGCGGTTTAGGCTCGCTGCGCTCGCGGGGTAGGTGCTTTGCCCGTTAAACCGCGAGCGTAGCGAGCCCAAATCAGCGCAGCTCTATACCGCGAGCGCGCAGCGCGAGCCTATTTAAGCAGTCCCGAAAACGTCTTGCGGAATTTAGCCAGTTTCGGCGAAATCACCGCCTGGCAATACGGATTCTCAGGGTTGCGGGCGAAGTAATTCTCGTGGTAATCCTCAGCCCGATAAAATTTACCCAGTGGCGATACTTCCGTCACAATAGGTGCCGCAAACGCATCTTCCGCTTCCAGTTCAGCGATGATTTGCTCCGCCTGCTGCTTTTGTTCGTCACTATGATAGAAAATCGAGGTACGATATTGTGTACCGACATCGTTGCCCTGACGATTGACCTGGGTTGGATCATGCAGGGTAAAGAAGATCTCTAAAATTTGACGGTAAGAAATTATCTCAGGGTTGTACGTCAACTGTGCCACTTCTGCATGTCCGGTATCGCCACGGCAAACCTGTTCGTAAGTCGGATTTTCGGTGTGTCCGCCGGTATAGCCGGACTGAACCTTTTCAACGCCTTTGACTTGTAAAAACGCCGACTCCACGCACCAAAAACAGCCACCACCTAAAGTTGCCTGTGCCAGATTGTTTGACATTAAAGATACTCCTTTCGTCTTTTAGACGTCTAAATGGCTATATGTTTTCGCATCCTAACGTAGAATTTCTACAAAAACAATTAAAGGTTATTCGATTTTTTAGCGAATCTCCCGTATAATTCGCGCGGAAATTTTAATCACTTAGTTAATACCCTTTTTGGAGTAAAATAGATGGCTTTAGAGCGCACTTTATCAATCATCAAGCCCGACGCAGTTGCTAAAAACTTAGTTGGTGCTATCTACAACCGTTTCGAAACCTCAGGTCTGCGCATTGTTGCAGCAAAAATGATGCACTTGAGCAAAGAACAGGCAGAAGGCTTTTACGCTGAGCACAAAGAACGTCCTTTCTTTGGTGCATTAGTTGAATTCATGACTTCTGGTCCAATCGTTGTACAAGTTCTGGAAGGCGAAAACGCAGTATTGAAGAACCGCGAAATCATGGGTGCAACTAACCCAGCTGAAGCACTGGCGGGAACTCTGCGTGCAGACTATGCTGAAACTATCGACGAAAATGCGGTACACGGTTCTGATGCAGTAGAATCTGCAGCGCGCGAAATCGCATACTTCTTCAGCGATGAAGAAATCTGCCCACGCACACGCTAATTTAGGCTTCGCGGGATAGCCGCTTCGCCGGAATAGGCGCTGCGCGCGGTGTAGGCTCGTGCTTCGCACTCGCGGTACACCGGCCAAAGGCCCTAAACCACGCGCAGCGCTTACACCGCGAGTGCGCAGCACGAGCCCAAGCCGCCGCAGGCCTAAACCGCGAGCGAAGCGAGCCAAAACAGGAGTTTTATGACCAACGCCATCGACAAAAAAGTGAACTTGCTTAACCTCAATCGCGAAGGCCTTCGAGAGTTCTTCAGCGAGCTGGGGGAAAAACCATTTCGTGCCGACCAGGTGATGAAGTGGCTTTATCATTTTTGTGTTGATGACTTTGATGAGATGACCAATCTCAACAAAAAGTTGCGCGAAAAACTCAAGCAGGTAGCTGAAATCCGCGCGCCGGAAGTGCGTACCCAGCAACAATCTTCGGATGGTACCATCAAATTCGCGATGACCTTATTCGATGGTCAGGACGTAGAAACGGTGTGGATCCCGGAGCGCGACCGAGCCACTTTATGCGTGTCTTCTCAGGTTGGCTGCGCGTTAGAATGTACCTTCTGTTCAACCGGAGCGCAGGGCTTTAACCGCAATCTGAACGTTGCGGAAATAATCGGTCAGGTTTGGCGGGTTAACCAATTACTCGGCGCCTACGGTAAAACCGGTATTAAACCGGTCACTAACGTGGTCATGATGGGCATGGGTGAACCCCTGCTTAACATGAATAACGTAGTACCGGCCATGGAATTAATGCTGGATGACTATGGCTTCGGCCTGTCGAAGCGTCGGGTTACTCTCAGTACCTCAGGCGTTGTCCCGGCATTAGACAAGCTCGCTGAACAAATCGACGTAATGCTGGCGATTTCACTGCATGCGCCAGACGATGAATTGCGCAACGAAATTGTACCCATCAATAAAAAGTACAATATCGAGCAGTTCCTGGCCTCAAGTCGCCGCTATGTCGAGCAGTCAAAAGCTCAACACAAAGTGACCGTTGAGTACGTGATGCTGGATCATGTTAATGATTCTACGGATCAAGCACATGCTTTGGCAAAAACGCTAAAAGACACGCCAAGTAAAATTAACTTAATTCCGTTTAACCCATTCCCGGGTTCCGATTACGGGCGCTCCAGTAACTCGCGCATCGACCGCTTTGCAAAAGTGTTAATGGAATATGGCTTCGTCGTTATGGTCAGGAAGACCCGCGGCGATGATATTGATGCAGCCTGCGGTCAGCTAGTCGGTGACGTAATCGACCGCACCAAACGCATCTTAAAAAGACAACAAGCCGCCCGCGGTGACGAAATCGGTGTAAAAACCGCCTAAGAGCTGGCTGTATGCTCCTGCGGCGCGGCTATTTGTGCCTGCGGCACGGCGGTTTGCAACAACGCTACGCTTGTTGCTGCTGTTTGAACCGCAGCTCTCTTTAAACAGCCGCAGCGGCCGCAGGCTCGCTGCAAAAAGCCGCGCCGCAGGCGCAAACAGCCGTCGCGAAGCGACAAAATGCAAGGGAATGCATAGCATGAAAATAGTGAGCCTATTGTGCCTGGCTTTTATGGCAGGCTGCAGCCTAACCCCAAACGCAGAGCTTAGCGACGCCGGCAAGACCCGCTTACAACTGGGGCTGGAATACATGCAGCGCGATCAATTAGAGCGCGCGCGGGCGCATCTGGACAAAGCCTATAACGATGCGCCACGCTCAGAAGCGGTGATTATTGCGCTGGGACAGTGGTATTTGCGGAAAGAAAAGGTCAATTCAGCGTTGCTACTTTACCAGCAAGCGTTATCATGGCAACCTAAAAGCGGCGCAATGTATAACAACTACGCTATTGCACTGTGTGTCGCTGGCTACCGGCAGCAAGCCATGTTGATGTTTGATCAGGCAGAGAGCCTGCAGCAACAGGTGGCAGCAAACCGCAAACAGTGTTCCTTGCTTAAGACAAGGCATCGCTATGCCGAGGCGAGCCAATAGCGTACTAATAGGGATCATCCAGAACACCATGACTGCTGATAATCAATCGAATGATACTGAGGAAAACGCGGTAAATAACAACGACGTAGAACATACCGCTGAGCAGCAGAAGGAACCTGTAAAAGGGCCCGGGCAGTTACTTAAAGAGGCCAGAGAAGCTAAAAACTTAACGCCGCGCGATGTTGCCGATCGGTTACGGTTGCGTTTACAGATCATCGAACTGCTCGAAGCTGACGACTATGAGTCGTTTTCTACTCCGACCTTCATCAAAGGCTATCTGCGTTCGTACGCTAAATTGTTAGATGCGAACGAAGATGAAGTTTTCGCGGCCTACAAAAAACTCGGTATTAAAGAGCCGGATACGACGGCCATGCAAAGCTTTTCTCGTCGGGTAAAACACCAGGAAAACGATAACCGACTAATGCTCATTACTTACGCGGTCATTATCGTAGTGATTGGTCTGGTTATTTGGTGGTGGCAGGATAGCGACATTAGCTTTAACGATATTAGCAGTGACGTGCAGCAGGCTGTTCAGGAAGAACAGGCGGTGCAAGAAGAGTCTATGCAACCGACAGCTTCACCAGAACAAAATGAGCCAGACCAGGTATTGGAGTCTGAGGTGAGTGCCGAGGATACCAGTACCTCATTAACGGCGAGTGACCCGAGTGCTCCTGTTGACGAACAAGAACCACCACAGACGGTGACCGATACTGAATCTGCGGATACTGTTTTGGCGGAGGTTAATAGCTCGTCGCCAGACCAATCAGAAGCAGAGCCCGAGAGCACTGCCGATGCGGCGGAGCAGCCGCAAACCGTCACTAATGACGCTGACAATGATAGTGAGTTGAGCGACGTAAATTCTGACGCTAATAACGACACCAGTACGGAACCAGCCACAGAACCGGTCGCTGATAACGATACGCAAGCGGCTACTGGTGATACTGAAGCCACTGCACAGTCAGAGCAAACCGAGCAGCTGCAGGCCAGTTTAGTGTTTGAGTTTAGCGAAGAGTGTTGGGTCAAAGTCGATGATGCAACAGGTGAAACGCAGGCCGTCGGTATAAAAGCGGCCGGTTACACCATGCCGGTTCCGGGTGAAGCGCCGTTTTCTGTTACCATCTGCAAACCCGAAGCGGTTACCATCAGCTATCAGGGGCAGACGCTGGATCTGAGTAACTTCCGCCAGGCGCGGGTGGCTCGTTTCAATGTTCCTTTAGATAACTAAGCTCCGTTAGATAATTAATCTTCAGTTTATTGATTGCGTTAATAGGTAGTAGGAAGTCTCATTATGATGCATGAAAGTCCCATTAAGCGCAGGCCATCACGTCGCATTTATGTTGGCGATGTGCCTATTGGCGATGGTGCGCCGATTGCAGTGCAATCAATGACCAATACCGAGACAACCGATGTGGCAGCGACCGTTGCACAGATTAATGCGTTGGCAGCTGCCGGTGCTGATATTGTGCGGGTTTCGGTGCCGACTATGGATGCCGCCGAATCCTTTAAAGCGATTAAAGCACAGAGTCCGGTACCACTGGTAACCGACATTCACTTTGACTACCGTATCGCGTTAAAAGTGGCTGAATACGGTGCCGACTGCTTGCGTATCAACCCGGGTAATATCGGCCGTGAAGATCGTATTCGTGCAGTTGTAGATGCAGCGCGAGATAAAAATATCCCGATCCGCATCGGTGTTAATGGTGGCTCGCTGGAAAAAGACCTGCAGGAAAAATACGGCGAACCGACGCCTGAAGCGTTGGTAGAGTCCGCTATGCGTCACGTCGATATCCTTGATCGGTTAGATTTTCAAGACTTTAAAGTCAGTGTAAAAGCATCAGACGTATTCCTTGCGGTAGATTCGTACCGGTTACTGGCTAAACAGATTGACCAGCCGCTGCACTTGGGGATTACCGAAGCCGGTGGTAAGCGCAGTGGTGCAGTAAAGTCGTCCGTTGGTTTGGGCATGCTGTTGGCTGAAGGCATTGGTGATACGCTACGGGTATCGTTAGCGGCGGACCCGGTAGAAGAAATTAAAGTAGGTTTTGATATTTTAAAATCGCTACGAATTCGCTCGCGTGGTATTAACTTTATCGCTTGTCCGAGCTGTTCGCGCCAGGAATTTGATGTCATTGCTACTGTTAATGAGTTAGAACAACGCTTAGAAGACATTACGGTGCCGATGGACGTTTCGGTTATTGGCTGCGTCGTGAACGGCCCCGGCGAGGCACTGGTTGCTGAAGTAGGGCTGGCAGGAGCTAAAAACAAAAGCGGCTTGTATATTGGCGGCGAGCGTCAAAAACTGCGTTTAGATAATAACGATTTGATTGACCAATTAGAGCGTCAAATCCGTGACCGCGTTGATTATGTGCAAAAGCACAAAATTGACGTAAAAGAAATCGGCTAAGCTATTTTACCCGCCGCATTAAAGTCCTTATAATACGCGCTTGATTTTTAGGCTATCGACTTTTAACCACTGATTTAAAGGGAAGCATTACCTGTGGCGAAATCCATTCAGGCAATCCGCGGTATGAATGACTTGCTGCCAGACCAGAGTCCGGCCTGGCAACAAGTTGAGTCCACGATTCGACGAGTCGCCGCCAGCTATGGCTATAGCGAAATCCGCATGCCGGTGTTAGAAAACACCGCCTTGTTCAAGCGCTCGATTGGCGAAGTAACGGATATCGTCGAAAAAGAAATGTATACCTTTGATGACCGCAATGGCGAAAGTCTGACCTTGCGCCCTGAAGGTACTGCAAGCTGCGTACGCGCCGGCAACCAGCATGGCCTGCTGTATAACCAAATCCAGCGGCTATGGTACATGGGGCCGATGTTCCGCTACGAGCGCCCGCAAAAAGGACGCTACCGTCAGTTTCATCAATTTGGTATCGAAACCTTTGGTTTATCGGGAGCCGATGCCGATGCCGAAGTCATTCTGTTGTCAGCACGGCTATGGAAAGCGTTCGGGATAGCTGATCAGGTCGAATTGCAATTAAACTCACTGGGTTCTAACGAAGCCAGAGCACGCTACCGCGACGCGTTGCGCGACTATTTGGCGCAGTATCAGGAGCAGCTCGACGAGGACAGTAAACGGCGGCTGGATTCAAACCCGCTGCGGATCCTTGACAGCAAAGACGAAACCACTCAATCGTTATTGGCAGACGCACCGCGTCTATCGGATTATTGGGACGACGAATCGCGGGAGCATTTTGCACAGTTACGCGCGCGGCTGGACGAAGCAGGTATCAACTATACGTTGAACGAAAGGCTGGTACGCGGTTTAGATTATTACAATCGCACCGTGTTTGAGTGGGTAACTACCGCGCTGGGTGCACAGGGCACGGTCTGTGCAGGTGGTCGTTACGATGGCTTAGTTGAACAACTGGGCGGTAAAGCAACCCCTGCCGTTGGCTTTGCTATGGGCATGGAACGTTTGGTGTTGTTGCTGCAGGAGCAAGACAAACTAAACCCGCGCCGCGCGGTTGATGCCTACCTGATGCCGTTAGGCGAACAGGCGGAACTAAAAGCGCCGGCGATTGCCGAACAGCTAAGAGATGCGCTACCCGAATTGCGGTTAGTCACTCACTGCGGTGGCGGTGCAATGAAAAAACAAATTAAAAAGGCCGATAAGTCGGGCGCCGAAGTGGCTCTGATTGTTGGTGAAAACGAGCTGGCAGAGCAACAAGTAACGGTAAAACCGCTGCGCAGCGATGCTGAACAAACGACCTTAAGTCACGCAGAGCTGGTGGAGTTTCTGCGGCCATTGACGCAAGCATAAGAGGTGATCCTGTGGATCAGAACGAAGAACAACAAGTTGAACGAATTAAGGAATTTTGGGCTGAACACGGCAAAGGTATTATCGCCGGTGCGGTTATCGGTTTTGGCCTGTTTTTTGGCTGGCGCTATTACGACAAAGCACAAATCGATGCGGCTAACGCAGCTTCCGCTGGTTATCAGCAGGTAGCTAACCAATTGCAACAGGACGCCGACAATGCAGTTGCTAATGCACAGCAGTTTATTAATGATAACGCCGGCTCTCAATATGCCCATTTAGCGTCGCTGCAGCTTGCTCAACATGCTGCCACAAATGGCGATTTAGCTACTGCGGTTACTGCATTGCAGACAGTCGCAACTGACGCCGACGACAGCAATCTACAGGCACTGGCGAACATTCGCCTGGCTCGGGTGTTACTGGCGCAACAGCAATATGATGCAGCTTTAGCCGCGGTGCAGGCAGAAATGCCATCGGCTTATCAGGCCGCGGCCGCGGAACTGCAAGGCGATATTTATGCCGACCAGGGTCAAAACGAGCAGGCGCGCGAAGCGTATCAACGCGCACTGGCATCAGAGGGTGAATCGTTAACCCCTGCGCTGGAACTTAAACTCAACAGTTTGGCTGCTTCATAATGCAATTGTTACAAACGTTTAAAAAATCACGCGCACTACTTAGTCTTGTCGCTTTTACAACGCTGCTTAGTGGTTGCTCCTTGTTCGGTGATGATGACGAAGAAATAAAAGTTGCGCCATTACAGCCTATCAACAGCACGTTAACCGCTGAGGTAAAATGGGATCGTAGCGTTGGCGATGGCGTTGATGAGTTTTTCTCGCGTCTTAATCCGGTTGTCGATTATGGCAATGTTTATGCTGCCGACCGCCAGGGTGTCGTCATGGCATTTAACAAAGAATCGGGTGAAACAGTCTGGTCGGTAGAGCTGCACGACCTTATCGAGATCAATGAAGCTGACGACGAAGGTTGGTTTAGCGGAATATTTTCTTCACCGTTTCCGGCTCGTATTTCGGGCGGCCTGGTAGCCGCTTACGATAAACTATTTCTGGGTACTGAAAACGGCGATTTAGTTGCTCTTGACGCCCACACCGGCGAGTTAGTCTGGCACGTTGAAGTGGGTAATGAAGTTAATGCCGATCCGGCCGTAGGTGAAGGGCGAGTCATCGTCCACACGGGCGGCGGTCAGGTAATTAGCTACAATGCCGAAAATGGCGAGCAGCAATGGCAATACGAGTACCAAACACCAACATTAACGTTGCGAGGCTCGTCAGCACCGACTATAGCTAGTGGTGGTGTAATTCTGGGTGACAGCAACGGCACCGCGTCTATCTTAATCGCTAATAATGGCCAGCAGGCCTGGACCCAAAACGTGGGTACGCCAAGTGGTGCGACTGAGCTTGAGGCACTGGCTGATATCGATGCGAACCCCGTCGTTGTTGGTGGTGTGATTTACATGATCGCCTACAATGGCGAGCTGGTCGCACTGGAATTGCGTAGTGGCGAAGTTCGCTGGAAGCGTGATTACAGCGCGTTCGAGAATCTTTTAGTGCGCGGTGGACGCATTTACCTTACAGACCATCAAAGCCACGTTTATGGCCTTGACCAGGACGGCGGCATTGAGTTGTGGAGCAATAACGCCATGTTTGGCCGCAAACTTACCGGTGTTGCATGGCATGACGGCTTTATCGTGGTTGGCGATTTTGAAGGCTACCTACACTGGTTAAACCCGACTAATGGCCAAATCGAAGGCCGTTACGAAGTGGGTGGTGACGGTATTTATGCACAACCTGTCGTTGACGGTACCACCTTATACACCCAAACTCGCGATGGCGAGCTTGTGGCGATTGAAATTAATTCAGGAAGTTAATATTACATGTTACCTGTTGTCGCCCTGGTAGGGCGCCCGAATGTGGGCAAATCCACATTATTTAATCGATTAACCCGCAGCCGGGATGCACTGGTAGCAGACTTTCCGGGCCTGACCCGTGACCGTAAATACGGCCAGGCCAATTACGACGGTTATCAATTTATTGTGGTGGATACCGGTGGTATTCATGGCGATGAAGAAGGCATTGACGAAGTCATGGCGAAGCAATCGCTGCAGGCTATTGAAGAAGCCGATGTCGTCTTATTTTTGGTCGATGCGCGCGACGGCGTTACCGTCGGTGATCAGGCGATTGCTGAACATTTACGCAAAAAGCAGCAGCAAAAGAAAGTCTACATGGTCTGTAACAAGATCGACGGTATTGACGCGCAGGCCGCGATGGCAGATTTTTACTCGCTGGCATTGGGTGAGTTGTATGGTATCGCTGCGGCCCATGGACGCGGCGTAGAAAATCTGTTGGATAGCTGCTTCAGGCCGCTTGCCGATGACTACCCTGACGTGCTTATTCGCGACCAGGAAGCGCCGGAAGATCTTGACCACGATGAAATTGACTACGATGCGCTGCCACTTAAACTGGCTATTGTTGGCCGGCCCAATGTGGGTAAGTCAACACTGACTAACCGCATACTCGGCGAAGAGCGCGTGGTGGTTTACGATATGCCGGGCACCACTCGCGATTCTGTTTATATACCAATGCAGCGCGACGATCGTGAGTATATCCTGATTGATACTGCCGGGGTTAGACGCCGCGGGCGTATTGACGAAGCTATCGAGAAGTTTTCGGTGGTAAAAACACTGCAGGCCATTGAAGAGGCTAACGTGGTGTTGGTGGTTATCGACGCGCGCGAAACCATTTCTGACCAGGATTTAAACCTGATTGGCTTTGCCTTAAATGCCGGTCGCTCTATTGTTATTGCGGTGAATAAGTGGGATGGCCTGGAAAGCGACCACAAAGAAGAAATTAAGCGCGAGCTTGACCGGCGCTTAGGCTTTGTCGACTTTGCCCGCCTGCACTTTATCTCTGCGCTGCATGGCACCGGCGTCGGGCATTTGTTCGAAAGCGTAGAAGAAGCTTACAACAGCGCGACACGCCGGGTAAGTACGTCTAAGTTGACCAAAATTATGGGTATGGCGCAGGACGAACATCAACCGCCGTTGGTCAGCGGTCGTCGGGTCAAACTCAAGTACGCGCATGCAGGCGGCTATAACCCGCCACGTATCGTGATTCACGGTAACCAGGTGACCAGGCTACCGGGCTCATATCAGCGGTACCTTACTAACTACTTCCGCAAGGCTCTGGGCGTAATGGGTACACCGATAAAAATGGAATTCCGCGAACCGCTGAACCCGTACGAAGGCAAAAAGAACCAACTCACCCTGTCGCAGCAGCGCAAACGCCGCCGCTTGATGAAGTTTATTAAGAAGAAGTAGGTCGCGTCCTGACGCGACTTTTTTGAGCTTGCGTCAGGACGCAAGCTACGCAGGACGCAAGCTACGAAAAATCCGCTTCAGCGAAGCGGTATTCGGTGAGGCAGTAGTCGCAGGTCATGACGATTTCGCCGTCAGCTTCTAAAATTTCTTTTATTTGCTCTACCGGCACGCTGGCTAACGCCTCCAGCGTGCGCTCGCGTGAGCAGCCGCAGACAAAAGTAACCGCTTGCGGCGGATAAATGTGTACTGTCTCTTCGTGGTACAGACGATGCAATAACTGCTCTGCCGGCAAGGTATAAAGCTCTTGCTCAGTAATTGTATCGGTCAGCGTGGTCAGGTGTTCAAAGCCGACCATATCTTTGCCCGATGCCGGCATCCGTTGTAAAAACATGCCGGCGGCATGTTCGCCGTCTGCATGCAACCACAATTTGGTGGCCAACTGCTCCGATTGGATAAAATAATTTTCCAGCATTTGTGCAATCGAATCGGCATCGGCACTGGTCACACCCTGGTAACGCTCACCTTGCTCCGGATCCAGCGTAATCACCAATTGACCCTTGCCAACCATACTACGAATATCTGTATCGGTAATTTCGCCACGTACCCGGGCGATACCGCGCAACTGTTGCTGGTGATTACCGTTTACTGCAATAAAGTTAAGTGGACCGTCGCCCTGTAACTGCACCGCAATATGACCTTCAAACTTAAGCGTCGCGGTAAGCAACGACACGGCCGCCATCATCTCGCCCAAGGCTTGTTGTACCGCCGGTGGGTACTGGTGGCCACGGATCAGGCTCTGATAGCTGCTGGTCAGCTGTACCAGCTCACCGCGTACGTCATGACCTTCAAAGGTATAACGATTCAGTTGATCAGTAGGGTAGTCAATTGCTTGTTCGGTCATTGGGCACCATCGTCTTTGCGTTGAACGTCTTTCATTTTGATTAGCTGTCGCCGCTGTTTTTTATCCGGACGACCCTGAGGGTGAGGATTATACATGGCATTAAGTTTACGCGCTTCTGCATTTTCCTCACGCTTTGCTAAGCTGGCTTCGGTTTCGCGATACATCAACTGTGCCTCGGGCGCGCCGCGACGCTGGTCATTCAGCTGCAATACTTCGACTTCCTTACTATCAAAGCCCTGCCGCAATTTAAGCATCGCGCCCAGCTCTACAACTTTTGAAGGTTTAGCGCGCTGGCCATTATAATGCACCTTGCCCGATTGAATCATCTGGCGCGCAATAGCACGGGTTTTGTAAAACCGAGCCGCCCATAACCATTTATCTAAACGTACTGTGTTTGTTGTTGTCATAAGTTTGCAATCAAATTACCATAAACTGTGTTAATCGATTGTTGTCTCTTGCGTGTGAAGCCCTTGCGTTTGCCATTAGAATGCGGTTAGCTACACAAGTCTAACAAAACAATAATGATAAAGTGACCCAAATTGCCTTACCTGAACAGCCTAACTGGTAAAAATTTAGCCTCAGCGCCGGTTGCAATTAACATTGCGACTACTGGGTTATGGTTAATCAGCGCGGTATTGCTGGCGCAATTGACCTGGTGGTTGATTGAACCCGCCGAGCCAAACACCAATGTTTCCATCCCGGCCTACACCCCGTCAGCTAATAGCAGTGGCTCAGTTAGTGTTGATATGGCAGCAATTCAGTCACTTAATTTATTCGGCCAGGCCGATACCAGTGCCAGCAGTAACCGACGCGATGCGCCCAAAACTTCGTTGAATATCCGTCTGGTTGGTGTTTCCGCCAGTTCCAATCCACAGCGCTCGGCTGCGATTATTGAGCAAGCGGGGCAACAACAGACCTATATCGTTGGCGATGAGTTAGGCCGGAGCGGCGTCACTGTCGAAGAAATTTATGCAGATCGTGTGCTGTTGGACAATAATGGACGGATCGAAACTCTGCAGTTAGAGGATATTGGCGAAGACCGCCCGGCTTTATCGTTAATCGTCGATGAGCCAAGCGCTGCAACCACAGAGATACCGGCGCGCGAGATTGGCGAGGCGATGGAACAGCTTAGCGCAGACCCACAGTCAATGACTGACTTTGTCAGTATCAGTCCGGCGATGGAGAACGGAGAGCTGATCGGTTATCGCTTGCAAGCCGGCCAGCAGCCTGAGTTATTTCGCCAAAGTGGCTTTCAAAATGGCGATCTCGCTGTTGCCATCAACGGTTATGACCTAACCGACATGCAACAGGCAATGGAATTTAGTAACCAGTTAACCACACTGACCCGTGCAGATATCTCGATTGTGCGCGATGGTCAACCGATGCAAATGAGCATCGAACTGACGAGCGAATAGGATAACGAATATGGCAGTTCATACCCATGGCCCAAAAGTTTGGTTAAGCGCATTAGCGCTGGGCATTGCATCGGCGTTGGTCGTTCCGGCGGCGACGGTAAAGGCTGACGAATACGCAGCCAGCTTTAAAAACACAGACATTAACGAATTTATTCAGGTGGTCGGACGCAACCTCGGTAAGACCATCATCATTGACCCTAATGTGCGCGGTAAAATCGATGTGCGCAGTTATGATGTCATGAACGAAAAGCAGTATTACCAGTTTTTCCTGAACGTGCTGGAAGTTTATGGCTTTGCTGTGGTCGAAATGGACTCCGGCGTACTTAAGGTTATCCGCGATAAAGACGCACAGCATGCGCCATTGCCGGTTGTTTCCGGCGAGCAGCGGCAACAGGGCGATATGATGATAACCCGCGTGGTTGCAGTCGAGAATGTATCGGTGCGCGAATTGGCGCCGTTGCTACGACAATTAAATGATCAGACCGGCGGTGGCATGGTGGTCAGTTACGACCCCTCAAACGTCATTATGATGACCGGCCGAGCTGAGACCATTGGTCGCTTAGTGGAAATTATCGAACGCGTGGACCAGGCCGGTGATCAGGATGTCGACATCATTGACTTAGAGTACGCGTCCGCTAACGAGTTGGTTCGTATTGCGCAGAATCTATTTGAAAAAAGCACACAAGACGGGACACCGTCGCTGTTGATTCCTAAAATTGTTGCTGACGAGCGCAGTAACAGCGTTATCGTCAGCGGTGAACCGCGGGCACGCTCGCGAGTGGTTAAGTTAATTCGGCAACTCGACCAGGATCTAAAAACCGAGGGTAATACGCGCGTTTATTATCTTAAATATGCGCGAGCAGAAGAGCTGGTTGAAGTACTGGATAACGTCAGCCGTTCAATTCAGGCAGAAGTGGAACAGCAACAGGGCGGTACCAACAACGGTGCACGCCGTTTGCGTAATGACAATAATACGGTCAGTATCAGTCCGCATGCACCCACCAATGCGGTTGTCATCACGGCTGAACCGGACATGCTGGCGTCGCTGGAAAACGTTATTCGCGACTTGGATATTCGCCGCGCGCAGGTTCAGGTCGAAGCCATTATCGTCGAAATTCTGGAAGGCGATAACGTCGACTTTGGTATTCAATGGCTAAGTGAAGATGGTGGCCTGGTGCAATATAACACCGGCAATCAGGTGCCTATTGGAGCCATCGCAGCAGGCGCTTATCAGGCGCAGGGCCAGGAAGGTACCACGGTCATTTCTGAAGGTGGCGCGGTAACCCAAAACCCGGACCAACGGGGCGATATTAGTTTGTTAGCCGAGCTGCTTGGCAGCGTTAATGGCATGATGATCGGCACGGTTAAAAATGACTGGGCGGCCGTTGTGCAGGCGGTGTCGCAGGACACCAATTCAAATATCCTGGCAACGCCCAGTATTGTGACGGTGGATAACGAAGAAGCCAGCTTCCTGGTGGGTCAGGAAGTGCCGACCATTACCGGTTCAACGCTGGGTGGCGACAACGAAAACCCATTCCAGACAGTCGATCGCAAAGAAGTCGGTATCAAGTTAAAAGTTACCCCGCAAATTAACGAAGGTGACGCGGTACAAATGCTTATCGAGCAGGAAGTATCGAGTTTAAGTGGCGCAACCTCAGTGGACGTTATCGTCAACAAGCGCGAACTAAAAACCACGGTGATGGCGAACGACGGCGAAACTATCGTACTGGGCGGTCTTATCGACGAAGACGTACAGGAGTCGGTGTCTAAAATTCCTCTGCTGGGCGATATCCCGTTCCTTGGAAAACTATTCAGTTCAACCTCGACGTCGACGCAAAAGCGCAATCTGATGGTATTTATACGGCCTACCATTGTGCGTGATGGCAGTAAGCTGGCGGAAATTAGCCGCGAAAAATATAACTTCATGCGTGCCGAGCAGTTAAAACGTCGTGCCGAGGGTGTGGACTTAATGCCGACTAAAGACACCCCGGTGATGCCGGAGTGGGATGGTGAGTTGACCTTACCGCCAAGTTTTGATGACTACATGGACAAAAAATCGCAGGAAGCGAAGGGTAACAACAATGACTGATGCCAGTGCTATTGCCACTAAGCGTCTGCCATTTAGCTTTGCTAAACGGTTTGGCGTGGTGGTCGAGCAGGGTGAACATCCGACCGTACATTGCCGCGCCGGGATTTCGGCACAGGCACTTTTGGAAGTCAGGCGCGCGCTGCAACAATCGTTTAGCGTTACAGAACACCCGGCGTCAGACTTCGAGACATTGCTAACCAAAGCCTATCAGCGTGATTCATCCGAAGCCAAACAGCTCATGGAAGACATTGGCAACGAGTCGGATTTATTTTCGTTGGCCGATGAGCTGCCGCAAACCGAAGATCTGCTGGAAAGCGAAGACGACGCGCCCATTATCAAATTGATTAACGCTATGCTTAGCGAGGCGATCAAAGAAGGCGCTTCAGATATTCATATCGAAACCTTCGAAAAGCAGCTGACCATTCGTTTTCGCATTGACGGCGTGTTGCGCGAGGTGCTTAAGCCCAACCGTAAACTGTCGTCGTTACTGATTTCGCGCATAAAAGTTATGGCGCAGTTGGATATCGCCGAAAAACGAGTGCCGCAGGATGGCCGAATTTCGCTGCTGATTGCCGGACGGGCAGTGGATGTGCGGGTATCGACTATGCCGTCTAACCACGGCGAGCGCGTGGTATTGCGATTACTGGATAAAAACAATGCCCGGCTAAACTTAAAGCAGCTCGGCATGACCGATAAAAATCGGCAAATTTTTGCTGAGCTGATTCATAAACCGCATGGCATTATTCTGGTGACCGGGCCGACCGGTTCCGGTAAGTCCACCACGCTGTATGCCGGCATTACCGAGATTAACTCTAAAGATCGCAACATTCTGACGGTCGAAGATCCGATTGAATATGCCATTGAAGGCATTGGCCAAACGCAGGTCAACCCGAAAGTCGATATGACCTTTGCGCGCGGCTTGCGGGCGATTTTGCGGCAGGACCCGGACGTGGTCATGGTCGGTGAGATCCGTGACGTCGAAACTGCACAAATTGCCGTGCAGGCGTCGTTGACCGGGCACTTAGTGATGTCGACTCTGCACACCAATACCGCCGCGGGCGCGATAACGCGGTTAGAGGACATGGGTGTCGAGCCGTTTTTATTATCGTCGAGTTTACTGGGGGTGTTATCGCAGCGATTGGTGCGCACACTGTGCTCACAATGCAAGCAGCCGCATAAGCCCGATGCCGAGGAATTCAGAATGTTAGCGGCAGAGAACAGAACCGCTGAAGAGGTCACTATTTATCGAGCGCAGGGCTGTGAACACTGTAACCAGACAGGCTATCGCGGTCGTACCGGCATTCATGAATTAATCGTTATTGATGACCACATTCGTGAATTGATTCACAACGGTCACGGCGAGCAGGCGATTGAAAAGTACGTGCGTCAATCAACGCCGGGGATTCGTCGCGACGGCATTGATAAGGTGCTGGAAGGCCAGACCACGTTAGAAGAAGTGCTGCGCGTAACGCGCGAGGAGTAAGCTAGCGTGGCAGCATTTTCATATCAGGCACTGGACGCCAACGGCCGTAAAAAGCGCGGGGTACTCGAAGCTGACACCATGCGCCAGGTACGCCAGCAGCTGCGTGAAATGGGTCTGATGCCGGTTGAGGTAGAGCCGGCGGCCGATAATGAACAAAAAGCCGGTCAGCAGGTATCACGCTGGCGCCCGGTTAAGCGCGTCAAAGCGCAGGATCTGGCGTTAATCACCCGCCAATTATCAACCCTGGTCAGCTCAGCGTTGCCGATTGAGCAGTGCCTGCTGGCGGTCGCTGACCAAACCGAAAAGCCACGCCTAAAAAAATTGCTGATGTCGGTGCGCAGCAAAGTGGTCGAGGGCTATTCGCTGGCTGAGGCCATGGCCGACTTTCCCGGCGTATTCGATTCGTTGTATACCGCGATGGTGGCAGCCGGTGAAAAGTCCGGTCATCTCGACCAGGTACTTAACGAGCTGGCTGATTACACCGAGCAACGTCAGCACATGAAGAGTCAGCTGACACAGGCGCTGATTTACCCGCTGATGTTAACCCTGGTGGCTATCGGTATCGTGGTGTTTTTGCTGGTGTCGATTGTACCGCAGATTGTCGAAAACTTTGCCGACATGGGTCAGACCCTGCCCGGCACCACGCTATTTATGATCACAATTTCTGAGTTTTTGCAGAACTGGGGACTGTGGTTACTGGTCTTAGTTATTGGCGCTGTGGTGGCGTTTAAGCAATGGCTGCGAAATGACAACAACAAGCGACGTTATCATCGCCAGCTGTTAAAACTACCGATGATCGGTAAGGTTATTCGTGGCGTCAGCACCGCCCGCTTTGCACGTACGTTAAGTATTCTTACCTCGTCCGCAGTGCCATTACTGGACGGCTTGCGCATCACCTCAACGGTGATCGGTAACCTGGCCATTCGTGACGCCATTGACGAGGCAGCGACGCGGGTACGTGAAGGCTCGTCATTGCGTGCCGCACTACAGGAAACCAAACTATTTCCGCCGATGATGTTGCATATGATTGCTGCCGGCGAAAAATCCGGTGAACTCGAGCAAATGCTGCGGCGCACGGCGGACAACCAGGACCGCGAATTTGAATCACTGGTGCAGGTGAGCTTAAAAGTGTTTGAGCCGGTATTGATTGTCACCATGGCCGGTATTGTGTTCTTTATTGTACTGGCAATTATTCAGCCAATATTACAATTAAACCAGAGTGTAGGACTGTAATTATGATGTATAAAGCAAATGCCCAGCGTGGCTTTTCGTTAGTGGAAGTAATGGTGGTTATCGCCATTATCGGTATTTTAGCAACCATGATCCTGCCAAATGTATTGGGCTCACAGGAGCAGGCAAACCAACAAAAAGTCACTGCTGATATTGTAGCGTTGGAAAACGCATTGGCACAATATCATCTGGATAACGGTATGTTCCCAACCACCGAGCAGGGCCTGCAAGCCCTGGTTAATCGTCCGAATAGCGACCCACAACCACGTAATTACCGTAACGGCGGTTACATCAAACGATTGCCGCAAGACCCGTACGGTAACGACTATCTATTGCTTAACCCGGGCGAATATGACGATGTTGATATCTTTTCGGCCGGACCGGACGGTCAACCAGGTACTGATGACGATTTTGGTAGCTGGATGATTGGTGCCGAACAAGAAGCTCAGTACTAACGTCGTGATAAGGGGCAGCGTCGCCCGCAGGAGCCGCGGCTTTACGTTAGTAGAAGTGCTGTTGGTGATGGCGATTATCGGCATGATCGCAGGTGCGGTTGCGTTAACGTTGCCATCTTCTTCACCCTCTGAGCGCTCACCTCAGGATCTCGCTATTACCTTAAAGGAACAACTGCAATATGCCCGAGAGCATGCCATGGTCAGGCAACAGCCGCTGGGTTTGCATGTAGACAACGACGGTTATCGCTTTTTACGCTGGTACGATGGCCAATGGCAGACGCTTGATGCTCGTGGTTTAAAATCCGTACGGTGGAGCGATAGCTTGCGCTGGGAGTTGGAGTTGATCGAGGGCAACCTGATGGCCCAGGATGAGTCCGCTAGACGACTGTTGTTTCAGCCTGAGGAGGATGCAGAAGCTAGCACTGATGATGAAGATGCGTCACCGCAACCGCAGATTTTAATTCTCCCTAGCGGCGAAATGACGGGCTTTAGTCTGGCATTAGATAATCGAAACCTGGCACGCCAACAGCAGCGTTGGTTAATTGCAGAGAACGCCTGGCGTATGACCGTGCGGGAGCAGTCGTATGCTCGCTATTAAGGCTTCTATGCGAGGGTTTACCTTAATCGAAGTAATGGTTGCTATGGCCATTTTCGGCACCGCAGCATTAGCGGCGGTCAATGCAGCCAGTAGCCATTTATCCAGCATTAGTCAGATACAACAGAAGACCTTTGCTCAATATGTCGCTTCTAATCGCCTGGTCGAATTAACCCTGGCATCGCAATGGCCCATCGAAGATAACGCCAGTGGCCGCATGCAAATGGCTGAGCAGGATTGGCAGTGGCAACAACAAGTGGTAGAAACGGTAACGCCCGATGTCGTAGCGGTTACAGTGTCAGTCAGCAAACCCAACCAGGACGGAGAGATTATCGCATTAACGCGCTACGTGCGGCGACCAGATAGCGGCGCGGCGGGCAGAGATAATAATGGGGTAAGTTTGTGATGGCAGGCAGTAGAGACGCCCGCGGCTTTACCCTGGTAGAAGTGCTGGTCACTATGGCGATCTTCGCGTTAATCGGCATTGCCAGTTTTACCGTGCTGGACCAGATGAGCAAGACTAAAACGCAGTCAGAGGATGCGCGCGAACAGCTGCAGTCGATGCAGTTTAGCTGGTTGATGATTGAACAGGACTTACGCCAGGCAGTTGGCAAACCGACCCGCCCCAACGGCACTGACGTGGTGCGCCGTTATGTCTCCAGTGACGAGCGTCTGGCCGAGTCGGATAGTGGCTTGCTGGCGCTGGTCAAAAGTGGTTACGACAACCCGGGTTTATTGCTGCCCAGAGCTGAATTACAGCCGGTAATTTACCGTGTACGTGAAGGCGTGCTGGAGCGTATTAGTTATGCCTATGTCAATGACCGCTCAGACGAACCGGCAGTGCAGCCGCTAATGACCGGTGTAGAAGAATTTAATGTGCGTTTTTTTCGCGCTCAGCAATCCGCCGGCGACCGCCTGCAAAATCAGGGTATTAATAGTGGTTGGCAGGGCAGCTGGGATACCGAGGGAGATATGCCGCTGGCCATCGAAATAACCGTGGTTAGCAAAGCCTACGGCGAAATTAGACGGCAGTTCTTAACCGGTACGCCGTCTGCTGTAAGTAGCAACGACAGAGAGGGTGGCGAGAATGCCAACCAGAATGAGGAGTAATCGCGGCGCCGCTCTTATAACGGTCATGTTGGTTATTGCGATAGTGTCCGTTATCGCGGTTAACCTCGGCAGCAGTTTGCAGCGCCAGGTCAGCCGCAGTGCAAATTTATATCAAGCCGAGCAAAGCTACTGGATGTGGTTAAGTGCCGAGGCGGTGCTGGCAGAAGTACTGCAACTGGAGCTGGAACAAAGTGACGGCATCGTGCATGCTGAACAGAATTGGGCAACCCGACAGGGGCCGTTCCCCGTGGCCGGCGGACAAATTGCTGCACGGGTGCGGGATTTGCGCAGCTGCTTTAACCTTAATAGTTTGGTGCCTGGTGGCGAACAAGAGCTTCAGAGCGAGCGTCGCCGGCAACAATTCCGGCAGCTGTTAATGGCTAATGAGCTGGATAGTTACCAGGCACAGCAGTTAACCGATGCCTTAATTGACTGGCTTGACGAAGATACCCGGTTAAGCGAAAACGGCGCAGAAGACCCGGATTACGAATCGTTGTCGCATCCTTACCAGGCCGCTAACAGTGCGATGCTGGATATCAGCGAATTACGCCAGGTGCGAGGCTACAGCGCGGCGATTATTGCGCAAATTAAACCGCAGGTATGCGTGATACCCGGTAACAACGAGCTTAAGCTCAATATCAATACCATTGACCCGGAGCATGCCGCGTTGTTGGTTGCTCTTAGTAACGGTGCGATTGATATCAGTACCGCGCAGCAGGTGTTAGCGGGACGACCGCAGGATGGTTATGATGATCGCGAGCAGGCACTGAACGAAGGGCCGCTGGCGGGTATTAAAGATCAAGAAGGCAACTCGCTGGATGAGTTGGTTGTTAGTAGTGAATATTTTCAATTACTTGCCTTTATTCAATGGGGCGAGGTCGAGACACGAGCGCGCTCGGTAATTAACGTAACCCCGGAACGGGCAAACGTGATTTATCGGGCGATGGGAGAATAGCAATGCAGGAACGGCTGTATATCAGATTACCGGCCAGTGACGCCGCTGCCGAGCATGCTGGTCAGGATAGTGCTAAGGATAGTGCTGAGAATAGTGCTCAGGGTAAGGTTGTCTGGTTTATCTGGAACGCCAGTCAGCACGAGGTTATCGCCAGTGGTGAATTAAATCATCCCGACGAACTGAACCAGTTACAACAACAAGCCCGCCGTTGCGAAACAACGTTAGTGTTACCGGGGCAGGATGTTTTGCTAAAGCAGCTGGAGCTTCCCGCTGGCAGTCGACGCCATCTGGAGCGGGTTATTCCTTATGCATTAGAGGAAGAGCTGGCGACAGATATTGATGATTTGCACTTTAGCTGGCCGGCAAATGTCAGTAAATCGACTGCCGTGATACCGGTTGCGGTGGTTGCACGCGAGCGTATGCGAAGCTGGTCAGCCTGGTGTCAGGAAGCCGGAATCGAAGCCGACCACTGGTTGCCCGAACCGTTGTTACTGCCTTACAGCGAGAATCACTGGAGTGCGCTGTCGATTGCAGATGCTCTGGTTGTGCGCACGGGGCCATGGCAGGGCTTTACGCTGGAGCAAACACAGGTTGATGACGTGTTACCGATGGTGGTGGCGCAGCTACTGGGCGATGCGCCGGAACTGACCGCCATTACACATTTTGGTGAGGTTAACTGGCCGCAACCACCGGCGCCTTTGCAGGCGGCGGATATCGAAGTGCCGATCAGCGCGTTGGCACAAGGCCAGCAATCACTGGAGCTGCGCCGTGGTGAATTTGCTGTTAAACGAAAAACTCAACATCAGCTGCACTGGAAGCCACTGGCCGTGGCGGCCTCGGTTGCCTTTGTATTAGCTGTTGGCGGCAATTTAGTGCGGGCCTATCAGTTATCCGGTCAGGCCGAACAACTGCAAACCCAGGCCGAGCAACTCTTTTTAGAAGCCTTCCCGAATAAAACCCGCATTGTTAATTTGCGCGCACAACTACAACAAGAGCTGCGCGCGCTGGGCGCTGACGGAGGTGAGCAGCAGTCGGCGTTAGCATTACTGGATAGTCTGCAGCCGGCGTTCGCCGGTCAGCAGGGCATGAGCCTCGAGTTAATGCGCTATCAGGATGGCGAGTTACGGCTGCAGGCGTTAGCGCAAAGCTTTGCGCAGTTCGAGCAGTTTCAGCGTGCCGCCGAGCAGGCAGGGTTATCGGTACAACAAGGTGCGTTAAATAACCGCGGTAACCAGGTCGCGGGTTCGATAACCATACAACACAGCAGTGCAGGGGGGGCATGAGTATGAGCGCAGTTATGGAAAAAGTTCGTACGCATCCGCTGGCAGTCACCCTGCAACAGCGATGGGCACAATTTGCACCTCGCGAGCAGCGGTTATTGAGCGCGCTGGCGGTTGTATTAGCTATCGCCGTGTTGTATTTCGTTATTTGGCAACCTAGCTATCAGGCTCGTTTGAATGCAGAGCAACGCCTGCAGGGGCAGCAACAGCAGTTACAATGGGTAAAGCAAAACCTTGCGCGTTATCAGGCACGTGTACAAAGCAGCGAGGCTTCCGCACCGCAGGCTTCGGGCTCGCTGACTCAGCGGCTAAACCAGGCGGCTGACGCTAATGACATTAGTCTGGCGCGCATCCAGCCGCAGGGCGAGGGGGTTGTGATTAGCGTGGACGAAGCTAATTTTGATCGCGTATTAGCCTTTGTTGCCCAGCTGGAGCAGCAATATCAACTGCAAATTAGCACGCTGGACGTGGCGCGGTTAGATACACCCGGGCAAGTTAGGGTAAGGCAACTGTTGGTCACGGAGTCTTCATGAAGCGTTGGTGGTTGATTGCGGTTTATTTGCTGGCACTGCTGGTCATGTTACCGGCTAAAATTATTTATTGGTTGCCGATCCCTGCGCAGGTTTCGATAAGTCAGGTGTCCGGTAGTTTGTGGCAAGGGCGCATCGGTAGCTTACAAGCCCAGGGTGTAACACTTAATGACGTGCAATGGGATTGGCAACTGTTGCAGTTATTTACCGGAGAAGTGGCGGTAGATGTGAGGGTGCCGCCGCAAAACAATCCGTTAGCCGTTAATGGCCGCATTAGCGCTGGCTTAACTGAACTGGCAGCAACTGACTTGCGTGCCAGCGGCGATCTTGCAACCTTATTGCAGCTCGCGAATACGCGCTTACCGTTAAAGACACAGGGTAACTGGAATCTTAGTATTGATACCTTCGTTGTTAGCGATCCAAGCCCGGCAAAATGGTGTAATCAACTGACAGGCAGCGCCAATGGCCGCAATATTCAGGTATTAGTAAACGGCGCCTGGCAAAGTCTTGGTGACTTTCCGGTTGCCCTGGGTTGCACTGAGTCGGGAGCGGTGACACTGACGATGAACGGCGAAAACAGCCTCGCTTTGGCGATGCAGGGTGACATTAACAGCCAGGATATTAATATCAGTGGCACCGTCCGCCCCAACCCACGAACCCCGGAAGGGCTGGCACAAATGTTCCAGTACCTCGGCCAGCCTGATAGTCAGGGTCGTTATCGGTTCTCGCTTTAGGCTCGCTGGCGCTCGCGGGGCGGGCGCTTCGCGCGGTTTAGGCTCCGGCTGCGCCGTCGCGGTTTGGGGCCTTCGGCCGGTGTAAGCTCGTTTTGCTGTTTGGCTTTTGTGTTTGACGAAATTCGCGGCTGTGGTAATTTATCGAAACATTCTGTTACATAAGGAAGTAACCCTATGCAGGCTATTATTGATTGGATTAATAACAATCAGGGCATGCTGATTGAGTACAGCATCAAGGTAATTATCGCCATTGTTATTATGGTGGTAGCGAGCATTGCTTCGCGTGTATTAACCGGTGTGATGCGCAAAGGCATGACCAAACGCGACGTTGATGGCGCAGTTATTGGTTTCTTGTCCGCCATTATCAAGTCGCTGATTTTTATCGCTGCATTGATGGTAGCGTTGAATCAAGTCGGCGTAGAAACTACGTCATTTATCGCCATCTTAGGTGCGGCCGGTTTAGCGATTGGTTTAGCACTGCAAGGGTCACTATCTAATATAGCCTCGGGTGTGTTGTTGATCATGTTCCGCCCCATGCGTGCAGGCGAATATGTTGAGTGCGGCGGTACCGCGGGTACAGTCGAAGAAATTAATATCTTCCAGACCATTCTGAAAACACCGGACCGTAAAGTGGTTTACGTACCAAATTCACAGGTTATTGGCGGCACGATTACCAACTATAACCGTGAGGACTTACGCCGTATCGACTTGGTCATTGGGGTGAGTTACAGCGCTAACTTGCAAAAAACCAAGCAGGTTTTAATGGATGTTATCACCAGTGATGAACGGGTGTTGGCGGATCCTGAACCGAATGTCCGGGTGACGGCTTTGAATAGTTCATCGGTCGACTTTATTGTCCGCCCATGGACCAAAACAGATGACTACTGGCCAACCTACTGGGATTTACTTGAACGCATCAAAGATCGCTTAGACGAAGAAGGCATCGGCATCCCATTCCCACAAATGGATGTGCATATGCACAAAAACCAGGAGTAGGCTCCGGCTTCGCCGTCGCGGGTTAGGCTTGAGCTTCGCACTCGCGGTATAGAGCTTCGCTGGTTTGGGCTCGCTACGCTCGCGCTATACCGGCCAAAGGCCCTACCCCGCGAGCGCAGCGAGCCTAAACCGGCCGAAAGGCCTATCCGCGAGCGCAGCGAGCCTAAACCCGTGCGCCGAAGGCGGCACGCTACACCGGCCGAAGGCCCTACCCCGCGAGCGCAGCGAGCCTAAACCCGTGCGCCGAAGGCGGCACGCTACACCGGCCAAAGGCCCTACCCCGCGAGCGCAGCGAGCCTACAGAGCGTTATCCAGGTCGGCGATGATGTCGTCGATGTGCTCGATGCCGATGCAGAGGCGAATGGCTTCGGGTTTTACACCTACTCTGGCTTGTTCTTCGGCGCTTAGCTGGCGGTGTGTGGTTGATGCCGGGTGGCATGCCAGGCTTTTTGCATCGCCAATGTTAACCAAGCGCTTAAACAGTTCCAGCTTGTCATAAAAGCTTACACCGGCTTCAAAGCCACCCTTAATACCGAACGTCAGCAACGATGCCGGTACACCACCACGAATATACTTTTGCACCAAGTCATTATGCGGATGATCTGCACTACCGGCGAAATTAACCCATTCCACCTGCGGGTGTTGTTGCAGGAATTCCACTACCCGAACGGCATTTTCGCAATGACGCTCCATCCGCAGCGATAATGTCTCTAATCCCTGCAGTAGTAAAAAAGCGTTAAACGGCGATAGCGCAGCGCCGGTATTACGCAGCGCAACCGTGCGCACGCGGGCAATAAAAGCAGCAGCCTCAAAAGCATCGGTATACACAATACCGTGATACGCCGGCTCAGGGCTGCTGAACTGGGGGAAACGATCCTTGTGCCTAAGCCAGTCGAAACGACCGGAATCAACGATCAATCCACCGACCGAGTTACCATGGCCACCGATATACTTGGTTAACGAGTGCACCACGATATCCGCACCAAACTCAATCGGTTTACACAGCACCGGCGTTGCAACGGTGTTGTCTACCACCAACGGTACGCCGGCGTCGTGCGCGACCTTCGCCAGGCCTTCGATATCGGCAATATTGCCCGCCGGGTTGCCGATGGACTCGCAATAAACGGCTTTGGTATTGCCGTCTATTACTTTAGCAATATCCTCAGGCTGGTCACTTTCGGCAAAGCGCACGTCAATGCCAAACGACGGCAGCATGTGTTGAAACAGGGTAAAGGTACCGCCGTAAAGTTGCGGCGTGGTAACAATGTTGTCGCCCTGTTTAGCCAGAGTAATTAGCGCATATTCAATAGCGGCCATGCCGGATGCCACAGCCAACGCGGCGATGCCATGCTCAAGCTCCGCTACACGCTGCTCTAACACGTCGTTAGTGGGGTTCATAATGCGTGAATAAATATTACCGGGTACGGCTAAATCAAATAAATCAGCGCCATGTTGGGCATTATCAAATTCAAACGCCACCGATTGATAGATGGGCGTTGCCACCGATTTGGTGGTGGGATCAGTCTGGTAACCATGATGGATTGCCAGGGTTTCGTCTTTAAAACGGGTTGTCATAGTACGGTCTCCGGTAATTCAATTTCGCTGTTTAATTCAGGTATAAAGTGAGCAAGCGGCGGCGCATAGTCGGCCACGTTTTTAATAAAACCATCATGGCCGTAAGGCGTTTCGATGCTGATATAACTGTGGCAATTAGGTAGTAACGCTTCTAATTGCGAGGTAAGGGCTGCAGGCGCAATGCTGTCCGAACTAAAACTGACTATTTGTACCGGGCAGCTAACCTGTGCCGGGTCAATCGAATAGTCATTCAGGGCAGGGGTTAAGTGGGTAAATAGTGTATTGGCCTGCTTGCCGTGATTACGAAGTAAGCGCTCACCCTGTGCTAAAATGTATTGCAGGGCGTCGTCCGCGTGACTAAAGCGTTGTTCAAATTCATCCGCACTGCGATAGGTCAGCATCGCCAGCGCGCGGGCTAAAATGACGCCTTGCTGTTCGTTCTCGGCGTGTTGTAGCAATAACTGCTGAAATGATCGTAGTAGTGCAGATTGAATCGAGGGTTTATGGGCGGCTCCCAATATTGCTAAGCGTTTAAGGTCAACCTGTTTATTGGTTGCCGCCAGCTGCAAGCCCAATACCCCACCAAACGAACCACCCAGCCAGGCGCTGATATCTGTTAGCCCCAGTTTAACTAACGCGTCAGCATAAGCCTGCGCATGCTGGGCAACAGTCAACGGCTGATCAGGCGTATCAGAACCTCCAACACCACCGAGATAATCAAAACTAATCACCTGCACGTCATCTGCCGGCGCAAATACCGAATACAACGACTGCCACCAGCCACTGCCGTCTAGCTTCCACAGTTGCCCCGAGCCGCTTATCCCGCCTTGCACTACGACCACGGGAGCATCCGTGCGACCACTGTCCGCAGCATAGCGAAAGCCTTTAACCCGACCAAAGCGGGTCTCGACATAAAATGAACGCCCAACAGGTAAAACCATAACCACCTCCTATCTGAAATGGCACAATCGCAAATAGCATTCCAGCTGTCAAGATGTTTAGACGTCTATAAGTTCGCTTCGCTCACGGTTTGGGGCTTCGCCGGTTTAGGCTCGCGTCGCTCGCGGTTTAGCGTGCTGCCTTCGGCGCACGGTTTTAGACTCGCTACGCTCGTCCTCAAACCTAAGGTTGTTGTTGCTCTATTTTTTTACCCTCAACCCGTGCGCCGAAGGCAGCACGCTACACCGCGAGTGCGAAGCACGAGCCCACACCGCGCGAAGCGCCTATACCCGCGACAGGCTCCAAGCAGCGAGCATAAAAGCTTGCGCGAAATCGTGTAGATATGTATAATCCACGCGCAACATGAATCCCGTTACGGAGTGTTGCAATGCTGCGAATCGCCCAAGAAGCCCTGACCTTTGACGACGTCTTACTCGTTCCCGGACATTCCACTGTCCTGCCCCATCAAGCCGACCTGCGCACTAAATTAACGCGCGGAATTACCCTGAATATCCCGTTAATCTCAGCGGCGATGGATACCGTGACTGAAGCACCGCTGGCCATTGCGTTGGCGCAAGAAGGGGGCGTCGGTTTTATTCACAAAAACATGACCGCCGAGCAACAAGCTGCACACGTTCGTAAAGTTAAAAAATACGAAAGCGGTATGGTTACCGACCCGGTGACAATCCAGCCTGATACCACTATCGGAGAGATTAAAGCGCTGACTGCCGAGCACGGCTTTCAAGGCTTCCCTGTGGTTGAGAAAAACGGCGACTTGGTCGGTATCGTAACCGGTCGCGATACGCGTTTTGAAGATGATGACAGCAAAACCGTTAAGCACATCATGACCGGTAAAGACCGTCTGGTAACCGTGCACGAAACCGCTGAAAGCGAAGAAATTCTGCAACTGATGCATGCCCACCGCATCGAGAAAATCCTGGTTGTTGATGATGCCTACAAACTAAAAGGCATGATCACCTTAAAAGACTTCGAGAAAGCCGAAAACAAACCCAACGCCTGTAAAGACGAACTAGGTTCGTTACGCGTGGGCGCTGCGGTTGGCGTTGGTCCGGGTACCGAAGAGCGAATTAAACTGCTGGTCGAAGCGGGTGTCGACGTGCTGCTGATTGATACCTCGCACGGTCATTCGCAAGGCGTTATTGACCGCGTTGCACAAACCCGTAAAGAGTATCCGAATTTACAAATTATCGCCGGTAACGTCGCCACCGCAGCCGGCGCAAAAGCGTTAGCTGAAGCGGGCGTGGATGCGGTAAAAGTGGGTATAGGCCCCGGCTCTATTTGTACTACCCGTATCGTAACCGGTTGTGGCGTGCCGCAAATTACCGCAATTTCTGACGCTGTCGATGCGTTAAAAGGCACCGATATTCCGGTTATCGCGGACGGCGGTATTCGTTTTTCCGGTGATATCGCCAAAGCACTAGTTGCCGGCGCGCACTGTGTAATGGTCGGTAGCATGCTGGCGGGAACCGAAGAATCGCCGGGCGAAGTCGAACTCTATCAGGGTCGTTATTACAAATCCTATCGCGGCATGGGCAGCTTAGGTGCAATGAACCAACGTAATGGTTCATCTGATCGTTACTTCCAGAAGTCGGACGAAGCCGAAAAATTAGTACCGGAAGGTATCGAAGGACGCATCGCCTACAAAGGCCCGATTTCTGCGATTATTCATCAACAAATGGGCGGTATTCGCTCAGCGATGGGCCTGACCGGCTCTGCCGATATCGATGAATTACGCACCAAGCCGCAGTTTGTCAAAGTGACTGCAGCGGGCATGGGTGAATCGCACGTGCACGACGTACAAATTACCAAAGAAGCGCCGAACTACCGTAGCTCTTAAGTTAACGCGTAAAAAAACTGGACTATAGAATGACTCAAGATATTCATGATCATCGCATACTGATTTTAGATTTCGGCTCGCAATACACGCAGTTGATTGCCCGCCGTATTCGTGAAATTGGCGTTTACTGTGAACTATGGGCGTGGGATGTCGACGACCAGGACATCAAAGATTTTGCGCCCAAAGGCATTATTTTGTCGGGTGGGCCGGAAAGCGTTACCGAAAAAGACTCGCCGCGAGCGCCTGACTATGTCTTTGAAGCGGGTGTACCGGTGCTGGGTGTATGCTATGGCATGCAGACCATGGCGCATCAGCTGGGTGGTTCAGTACAGGGATCGTTAGAGCGTGAATTTGGCTACGCGCAAATCGAACTGGTGGAAAAAAGCCCATTATTTGAAGCTATCGAAGACGCGGTTAGCGAATCCGGTGCGCCGTTGCTGGACGTTTGGATGAGCCATGGCGATAAAGTCGATGCCATTCCGGAAGGCTTCCACACCGTTGCCAAGACGTCTTACTGTCCGTTCGCTGCGATGGCGGATGAACAACGCCGTTTTTACGGCGTGCAATTCCACCCGGAAGTGACTCATACCCGTCAGGGCATGCGCATGCTGGAGCATTTTGTCAGCGGCATTTGTGGCTGTGAGAAGAACTGGACGCCGGCGCAGATTATTGATGATGCGATTGAGCGTATCCGCGAACAAGTGGGTAGCGACAAAGTCATTTTAGGCCTGTCAGGTGGCGTTGATTCATCGGTCACCGCCATGTTGCTGCACCGCGCAATTGGCGAGCAGCTAACCTGTATTTTCGTTGATAATGGTTTGCTGCGCTTGAATGAAGCCGAGCAGGTGATGGAAATGTTCGGTGACCATTATGGCCTGAATATTATGCCGATCGCTGCTGAAGATCGCTTTCTGGATGCGCTGAAAGGCGAGAATGATCCCGAGAAGAAGCGTAAAATTATCGGCAATACCTTTATCGAGATTTTCGACGAAGAAGCGGCTAAGTTGACCGAGGTTGACTGGTTAGCGCAGGGTACTATTTACCCGGATGTGATCGAATCAGCTGGTTCAAAAACCGGTAAGGCGCATGTGATTAAATCACACCATAACGTGGGTGGCTTACCGGAGGACATGAAACTGGGCTTGGTTGAGCCACTACGTGAATTATTTAAAGACGAAGTGCGTAAAATTGGTCTGGAACTGGGTCTGCCGTATAACATGCTTTATCGCCATCCGTTCCCGGGACCGGGTCTGGGTGTGCGCGTACTGGGCGAGATCAAAAAAGAGTACTGCGACCTACTGCGCCGTGCCGATGCGATCTTTATCGAAGAGCTGCACAATGCGGACTGGTACCACAAAGTCAGCCAGGCTTTTGCGGTATTCCTGCCGGTGCGTTCAGTGGGTGTGATGGGAGACCAGCGTAAATATGACTGGGTTATCGCCATCCGCGCCGTCGAGACTATCGACTTTATGACCGCACGCTGGGCACACCTGCCTTACGAGCTGCTGGAAAAGGTCTCTAACCGTATTATCAACGAGGTCAACGGTATCTCGCGGGTAACTTACGATATTTCCGGTAAACCCCCAGCTACTATTGAATGGGAGTAGGGCCTACGGCCGGTTTGGGCTCGTGCTGCGCACTTGCGGTTTAGGCGCTTCGCGCGGTGTAGGCTCGTGCTGCACACTCGCGGTTTGAGGTCTATGGCCGTTATACCGCGAGCGAAGCGAGCCTAAACCGGCGCAGCCCTAAACCGCCCGAAGCGCCTATCCAGCGAGCCTAAACTGCGAAGTTTTTGCTTTGAGGTTGTCTTCAGCGGTAATGGCCGCCGATGGCAAAAATATAAATGTAGTTGTCATCGTATTTGTAAATGAGGCGGTCATAGCGTGACAAACGTCGTGACCATAGCCCGGACAAACTGTGTTTCAGCGCTTCGGGCTTGCCACTCCCGCGTGCGGGGTCACCGCTTAACATTTCTTTAAGTAGCTTGCATAAACTCTGATGAAGTCGCTGGTCTTTACGACGAAGTTGTTCATAAGCACTCCAGGTGTTTCCCTCAAAGACCAGTGATCTCATCGATTTCCTCTTCCGTGGGTTGGTAACCACCGCGTTCCATTTGCGTGGCCGCCGATTCGGCAATTTGTTGCATCAAATCGGTATTCTGTAAAACATAGAGTGTTTCTTGCTCTCGTTCCCAGTCATCAGCACTCATTACAACGAAGGCCTCGCCGGAACGGCGTGTGACTTTCAACGGAGTATGGTTGCTAACTGATTGTTCAACAAAGAATTTAAGCTTATCTCGGAATTGGTTAACGCTGACAGTATCCATCAATGCCTCAATTATGTACGGAAACTATGTACATATTAGTCGTGCGTCGTGATAAAAGCAATTTCCTGGGGCTTCGCCGAGGGCTCGCGGTATAGGCTCGCTTCGCTCGTGGTTTAGGCGCTTCGCGCGGTTTAGGCTCGTGCTTCACACTCGCGGTTTAACGGCCGTAGGCTCTATACCGCGAGTGCGCAGCACGAGCCTAAACCGGCGCAGCCCTAAACCGCGCAAAGCGCCTATCATTCCGTCCGGGCTTTGAGTTCGCCTTTGGCTAACCGGATGTTCAATTCCGTGCCTGCCGGCGCCTGCTGGCTATCGCGGATTACCTTACCTTGCTCATCGCGCACAATAGCGTAGCCGCGTTCGAGGGTGTTCAGCGGGCTGACGATATTCAGGGCTTGAAAGATGCTGCGTTGCTGCTCGGTTTTTTGCTTAAGCAATCGGGTAATGGCGGGGTTTAAGCGCTGTTGCAGGTCACTCAAACGGCTTTGGTAACGCGCCAGATCTTTTTGTGGGTGTAGCGCTTGTAGCCGGCTTTGGAAATAGCTTTCACGCTGCAGCAACCGTTGTAATTGCGACTGCATCGCACGGGTTGCACGTGCCTGTAACTCATCGGCGCGTTGCGCTTGTTGCTGCAGCTGACGCTGCGGGTGCTGTTGCTGTAAACGGATTTGTATATGGCGGAACTGCTGCTGGCTTTGGGTAATTTTACGCTGTTGCGCCAACATCAGCCGTTGATGCAGTGCCCTTAATTGTTCCCGACTTTGGCTGCGGTCTTTACTGACCACCTCGGCTGCAGCCGACGGGGTTGGCGCACGCAGGTCGGCGATAAAGTCGCAAATGGTAAAGTCAATTTCGTGGCCGACGGCGCTGATCACGGGCATCGGTGCATCAATTAACATCCGTGCCACGCCTTCGTCATTAAAGCACCACAAATCCTCAATCGAACCACCACCCCGGCCGACAATCAAAACATCAACTTCGTTGCGGTTAAACGCGCTTTGCAGCATGTGTTTTAGCTGCGGAATAGCGGCTTCGCCCTGCACACTGCTGGGGTAAATAATGACTTCCAGTTGCGGATCGCGACGTTTGATTACCGCTAAAATATCCTGAATAGCAGCGCCGGTAGGGGAGGTCACCACGCCAACACGGCGGATAGACTCAGGAAGCGGGCGTTTACGTTCGTTAGCAAACAGCCCTTCGGCGGCCAATTTGGCTTTAAGCTGCTCAAACTGCTGCTGCAGTAAACCCTGGCCGGCATCTTCAATGTGCTCGACAATCAGCTGATAATCGCCGCGCGGGGCATAAACGGTCACCCGCGCACGCACTAAAACCTGTACGCCGTTTTGCGGGCGTATTTTCGCGCGCTGGTTATTGCCGCGAAACATGGCACAGCGGATCTGCGCTTTATCGTCTTTAAGGGTAAAGTACCAATGGCCCGAGCCCGGCGCGGCAAAGTTAGACACCTCACCCACCAGCCAGACATTGCCGAACTGCTGTTCCAGCGCCGCGCGAATGTCGTTGTTAAGTTTTGATACTGAGTAAATATCCATCATGCTCACTTTGTTCGCGTTGTCGGCTCGCTTCGCTCGCGGTGTAGACGCTTCGCCTGGGATAGGCTCGCTTCGCTCGCGGTTTAGAGCTTCGCTGGCTTAGGCTCGCTTCACTCGCGGTATACCGGCCGAAGGCCTTAAACCGCGCGAAGCGCCTACACCGCGAGCGCAGCGAGCCTAAACCGTGAGTGCGCAGCACGAGCCCAGCCCGCGAAGGCCCAGCCTGAGCCTACAGCGCAATATCAATCCAAACCAACCGGTGATCAGAAGAAGCGCCGCGCTCGGCCATCAGCCGATAACCTTGCTGACCTTTAATAGGCCAGAACACGCCGGCGTCCTTAACAATCAAGTCGCTTGAAGGTAGCACATAATCTACGCGGTTGCGCCACGCAGCGGTGTGGTACTCCGAGCCATCAATGTCGGGCGAGTGGCGCTTGCCGCCTTTACTCATCGGCCAAACGTCATTCACGCGCGGGTGATCCAGTAGCTGCTCGATGGCACCTTCAACGCCACCGCGGCCCGGGCCGGCATTTAAATCACCCAGCACCACAAACGAGGCGTCAGCACCTAAACCGCCGCGTTGACCGTTGTCGTCATAAATGTAGTTATCCGCACCCGGGGTAATGTAGTCACGGATTAAACGGATTTCGTCATAATTCTTCATACCATTGCGGTTTTCCGGCCCATCAAAGCTCGGCGGTGTCGGGTGCGCAGCAAGCAAATGCACAACACGCTCGCCAATCATGACCGGCACGTCCCAGTGCGACTTAGAGCTTAGCGGGAACTGCGCCATAACCTCCGGCGAGTACCAGGTTTGCTCGGTCAACTGGCCGTCGGCGTCCGGCACCATGGGTACATGATGACCCGGCATGTCCTGCCATAAAAAATGCTGGAAGGTGCGTGCGCTGTCAGCGGCTAGCGGATATTTTGACAAAATCACCATGCCGTACTGGCCGGGATACCAGCCAAAGCCCCAGGCATCGTTACCGCGACCAGTTGCTTTGCCGTCACGATTCAAATCAAACGGCGACGGCACACCGGTGTTAACAGGTGCCATATAAATATGGTCATAATTCAGCGGCTCTAAACCGTTTTGCGACTGGCCCAGATAGTCGCGCAAAAACACGGCCACACCGCGTTCACGTTCAACGTAGTCAAATTCATTCAACAGGACAATGTCGGGCCGCACCTGTTGCAGTATTTCCGCAATACCGGCAATTTGTTTGTTACCCGCACTTAATTGCCCGGGAATCGGCGACTCAGTCACTGTTGGCAACTGCTCATAATCAACATAATTACTGGCATCCATACTGACGTTAAATGTCGCAATTCGGATGCGATCGGAAGCGAAAACAGAGGAAGAAACCATGAAAAGAGTCGCAATTAAAAAAAAGTGAAAACGCATAAAGCCCATAACCACGCCTTGTGAAGAACCGCTGAGACAGTTTTTTACAATAAAGGTTCAACACACACTAGGCAAGCGCTCAATATTTAATTAAAATGCGCCACACAAATGACACATAATCGTCAGAAAAGTGTAATGATTGCAACCGCAAACTTAACAGCTCGGACCTCATCCAGCACGCGCGAAGCTTGTCTCGTTGTCAGCTTTCCTGTTGCTAATCAGCTGCTATGCCGCGGTTCATCGTCATTTATCGAAAAGCGATATTGGCACTATTTCAAGTTACCGTTTGCTGTTTCTATCTCTCCCGCCGTATTTAGAAAAACTGTTTCGCTTTTCCGGGCTTTTTCACAAGTCTTCATCAAATTGTCATCTTTACGCGATATAACCTATCGCTCGTTGCTTTTTGTTTTAACCCTCAATCGAAAACCAGGAAATATCACATGGCTTTAAATTTTAAAGTGAGTCGCCTGTCAGCAGCTCTAGCTATTGCTGTCGGGTTGTCGACCAGCGCTATGGCGCAGGATACTACATCGGTTGTACGTGGTAGCGTTGTCACTGCGTCTGGCGATGTTGCTGCCAATGCACGCGTTGAAATCATTCACATTCCTACCGGTACACGTTCTATCGCAACCACTAACGAATCAGGTTCATTCTCTAATTCAGGTTTGCGTGTTGGCGGTCCTTATCTGATTGTTATCGAAGGTGAGAATGGTCGTAAAGTCTATGAAGACGTTTACCTGACCTTAGGCGAGTCATTCCGTATTAATGCGGAACTTGAGCCGACCGACATGGAACGTATCGCAGTTTCTGGATCTGCGATTTTGGGTGGCGCAAACCGTGGTAGCAGTAGCTTCTTCGGTGAAGACGATATTTCAAATACACCGACCTTTAACCGTGACTTAAAAGAAGTCGCGCGCTTGAACCCATACGTTAACCTGTTGTCAGGCAACGAAGCACCAATGAGCATCGGTGGCTCAAACCCGCGCTTTAACTCGGTCACTATCGACGGCGTAGGCGTTAACGATGACTTCGGTCTTAATGGTAACGGTTATCCGACTCAGCGTTCTCCTATTTCTATCGATGCGGTCGAGCAGGTTGCTGTCGATATGGCACCGTTTGATGCGTCACAAGGCGGCTTCTCGGGCGGCCGTATCAATGCGGTTACTAAATCAGGCTCAAACGAATTTGAAGGCTCGTTAACCTATGAGCGCATGAGCGATGCCTGGGCTGGCGATCCTGAAAACCCAGCGGGTTATGAAGTGCCATTGGATTACGAGCGTGATACATACAGTATCGCCGTTGGCGGTCCAATTATCGAAGATAAATTGTTCTTCTTCGTTAACTATGAAAATGCACAAGAACCTGCGCAAATCGAATACGGCCCGGCCGGCGCTGGCGCACCTAACGACAGCAACGTGACCCAGGCTGAATACGAGCGCATCAAACAAATCGCGCAAAATCAGTATGGTTTCGATATTGGTAACTGGGACACAGTCCGTGATACCGAAAACGACAACCTGTTGGTGAAGTTAGACTGGAATATTAACTACGATCATCGCGTAGCGCTGACTTACAACCGCACCGAAGGTAATAACCTGCGCGGCGTTAGCAGCAGCCAAAACTCGTTAAACCTGGACACCAACTGGTATAACTACCAGCAAAACATGGATCTATTCCGTTTGTCCTGGTACTCGGACTGGAGCGGTGACTTATCCAGTGAAATCTATGTAAGCCACAAAGCCGTTGAAGCGATTTCCGGGCTGGTCACTAAAGATTTCGGTGACGTTAGTGTTCGTACTGAAAGCGGTACCTTAAACTTTGGTCCTGATTCAAACCGTCACGCCAACCAGTTGGAAAATGACAACCTGAAATTTGGTGTTAAATTCGACTATCTGGTCGGCGACCACGAAATCGAGTTTGGTGGTGAATACGACAGCGTTGACGTTTACAACGTATTCGTTCGTAACTCTTTGGGGTCTTGGTCTTACGATTCAATCGACGACTTCGAAGCAGGGCTGGCCAGCAACTTCTTTTACGAGAATGCTTACACCAACGATGCGACCGACGCAGCGGCAAACTTTGAGCTGGGTATGTTGAACCTGTATGTACAGGATAACTGGTACCTGAACGACAGCATGGAATTAGGTTTGGGCGTACGCTACGAAACCTACATGGTTGATGACAAGCCAACACTTAACCAAAACTTTGTTGATCGCTATGGTTACAGCAACCAGGAAAACCTAGACGGTAAAAGCATTATCCTGCCACGAGTCGACTTTAAATGGTTCGCGACTGACGACATGGTTGTTCGCGCTGGTTTAGGTCGTTTCTCAGGTGGTCGTCCTAATGTTTGGATCTCAAACTCATTCTCGAACGATGGCTTCACCCTGGTTCAGTTTGACCGTGGCGAAGTTTCTGAAAACGCATATTTAACCGACCAGAACCCGGCGCAAATTCCACAAGCTGTTTTAGACAGCATGGAAGCGGGCGACGGCGACACTAACAGCATCGATCCAAACTACGACATCCCGTCTGACTGGATTGCACGCGTTGGCGTTGATTACCGTTTTGACATCCCGAACGTAGGTGATAACTTCCAGGCAACTGCCGAAGTAACCCGTAAGTGGATGATAGACAATAGCCAGTGGGTTGATATTTCACGCTGTGTTGCTGACCAAACCGCAGCAGGCATAAATATCTATGAACCATGTGACCCATCAGCACCGACAGGCCACTACGATCTGCAACTGACCAACGAAGACATGACCGGCAAAGCCTGGTTGGGTACCTTGTCATTGTCGAAAAACTGGGATAGTGGCTTTAACGCCTACGCGGCATACACCTTCCAGGATATCGAAGAAGGTAACCCGGGTACGTCGTCTACTGCTACATCGAACTATCAGTACAATATCGTACGTGACCGTAACCAAGCTATATTGGGCACGGCTGACTACCAAGTTGAGCACAGCCTGAAAATTGCCTTGGGTTACAGCAGAGAGTTCTTCGACGGCTACGCGTCAAAGTTCAACTTGTTCTTTAACCGTCGCTCAGGTACTGCATTCAGCTACACTATGGGTCTGTACAACGATGGTGACTTCGGTGACCAGCGTTACTTCCAGGGCGGAGGTTCATACCTGCCATACATCCCGACAGGTGCTGATGATCCAGCGTTTAGCCCGGAGAGCCCACTGTCGTACGAAGAAGTTATGGAATACTTCCGCGATACTGGTTTAGACCAGTACGCAGGTGGCTTTGCGCCTAAAGGTACCGGTCGTTCACCTTGGGTTACCAACCTGGACTTCCAGTTCCAGCAGGAAGTACCTGGCTTTAGCGAAGGTCACAAAGGTATCTTCTACGTTACGGTTAACAACTTGCTGAACCTTATCGACAGCTCGAAAGGTCAGGTGTTGCGTCAGCAATACACCAACCAGACCGTTGTTGATTTTGCCGGCTTAGATGACCAGGGTCGTTACATGTACACCGATTCATTCTACGGTTATGACGACTGGAGTATCTTCGAAGCTGAAGAATCAACCTGGCGTTTGAAGTTGGGTGTTAAGTACACCTTCTAAAAATCGCAAATTGATTTATAGCGATAAAAGCCGAGCCTTTATTGAGGTTCGGCTTTTTTTATGAAAATTAGTCAATTTATTCACACAACTGTCATAAATACGCTATACCTTTTTACGGCAAATAAAAAAATAACTCGGGGAAGAACAGACCATGTTTAATTCAACGTTCAAGCGCACGGCATTAGCGGCCGCTGTTGCGATGACACTGTCTGGTGCAGCTATCGCACAGGACACCTCTTCTAATTTACGCGGTACGGTAGCCGGCCAATCGGGTGAAATTGTTGCTAACGCAACGATTCAGCTTCGCGACGAGCGCACCGGTACAACACGGACTTACACGACTAACGAACAGGGCGCATTCTCTGCGCGCGGTTTGAACGTCGGTGGTCCATATACGATTGTTGCTGAAGGCCCGGGTGGCCGTCGTGATGTTATCGAGAATATCTACCTGACGTTGGGTGACTCTGAATCGGTACGCGTGGTACTTGAATCGGATATGGAAACCATCGCAGTGACCGGTACGGCGACCAGCAACTCGTTGTACGGAAGCAACAGCCCGGCAGCTAACTTTAACCTGGATGATCTGGAAAACCTGCCGGCGATTAACCGTGACTTAAAAGACATTGTACGGGTCGACCCGCGCGTTTATATCGACCGTAGTTTTGGTGATGGTATTCAGTGTGTTGGCGCAAGCCCACGCTTTAACAGTTTGACCGTTGACGGCGTTCGTATGAACGACAACTTCGGTCTTAACTCAAATGGTTACCCGACCGAACGTATGCCGTTCTCATATGACGCCATCGAGCAGGTTGCGGTGGAGTTTGCACCGTTTGACGTACAATACGGCGGTTTTACGGCGTGTAACATCAACGCTGTAACCAAGTCTGGTTCAAACGAATTCCACGGTAGTTTCTTTTATGACTACACCAACGAATCACTGCAAGGCGACGAGCTCGAAGGTACCAAGCTAGAACAGGCGGATTTCGAGGAAGACCGTTATGGCTTTACTCTTGGCGGTCCGATTATTGCTGATACCTTGTTCTTCTTCGCTTCTTACGAGAAGTTTGAAGGCGCAGATAACTTTGACTTTGGTCCGGCCAATACAAACGCCGCGACTGTCGTAAACGGCGTCAGCCAACAGCAACTTGATCAAATCGCACAAATCGCACGTGACGTTTACGGTTACGAAGTCGGTGAGCCGATTTTGTCGTCGCCGGTTGAAGACGAAAAAATGTTGCTGAAGTTAGATTGGCAGATCAGCGATGCGCATCGTGCATCAATGACATACAACTACAACGAAGGCGCATCAATTACCCCATCTGACGGTGGTAACGCGTTTGAATATGAATTCTCGAATCACTTCTATAATCGTGGTGCGGAATTCACCTCTTACGTCGGTCAACTTTACTCAGACTGGACTGACCGTTTCTCTACCGAGCTACGTGTTGGTTACTCAGAATTGGATAATACCCAGCAGACCATTGGTCCTAAAGACATCGGTGACTTCCAAATCAATACCCAGTTTGACCATGACGGCGACGGCACGCCATCGTCTGCTACGGTTTACTTTGGCGCTGACGATTCGCGTCAGGCCAATGACCTTTACTACGACACCACCTTCGTTAAGTTAGCGGGTACTTACTTCATTGGCGACCACGTTATTTTCGGTGGTTACGAGCGCGAGCAGCTGGACATTTTCAACATGTTCGTACAGCACTCACGCGGCGGTGAGCTGGACTTCTACTCACTGGAAGACTTTATTAACGGTGACGTAGGCCGCTACTATTACGGTTCAGGTACAGGCACTAATGATCCAACCGATGCTGCGGGTGCATTCAAGTACGCGACTAACACGGCCTACCTGCAGGACGAGTATTACTACGCGCCAATGGATATGACCATTACTGCCGGTTTCCGTTATGACTGGTACACCAGTGATGACTACCCGGTAGAAAACCAGAACTTCATCAACCGCTATGGCTTTACTAACGCCTCTAACCTGGACGGCGAAGGTTTATTCCAGCCCCGTTTCGGTATTAACTGGAACGTTAGCCCGGAATTAGAAGTGCGTGGTGGTATCGGCTTGTACTCTGGCGGTAACCCGAACGTTTGGTTGGCGAACAACTACCAGCAAAACGGTATCAGCCAGACACAGGTTAGCTTGCGTAACATTAACTTGTTTGACATCCCGTTAAGTGGTGAAGGCCGTCCGGGTTACAACCCTCCGGCGGAATTAGTCGATGCCGTTGCTAACGCAACCAACGACTCAGCGGTTAACGTACTGGACCCTGACTTCGAAATCCCGTCTGAATGGAAGTACGCGTTAGGTGCAACTTATACGTTCCCTGACAACTACATCTTAATGACGGACTTCATGTACACCGTACGTAAAAACGAAGCACGCATTCAGAATATCGCAGTTGAGCAGGTCGGTACCATGGCTGACGGTCGTCCAATTTACGACGAGCGTGAAGCGGGTCGTTCAGAAGACCTGATGCTGACTAACTTAGAAGACGATACTAAAGCGTTCTCGTTCTCTACCGCAATCAGCAAGAAGTTTGACTTTGGTCTGAGCGGCTCATTGGCCTATGCCTTTACTGAGTCTGAAGACGGCAACCCGATGACTAGTTCGGTTGCTTACTCAAACTACGCTAACTTTGCTACTGATAACTTCAATAACCCGTCAGCAGCGACTTCAAACTACGAGATCCCGCATCGCTTTACGTTGCGTTTAACCTATCAAAAAGAATTCTTTGATGGTTTAAACACCACCTTCTCGTTGTTTGGTTCGGCTAACAAAGGTCGTCCGTACAGCTACGTGTTCCAAACTGCAGCTGACCAGCCAGCGATTGGTGGCCTGGATATCGCTGACGACCGTCAATTGTTGTACGTACCAGACGGAGCCAACGATCCGAACGTCGTATTTGGTTCAAACTTCGACCAGGAAGCCTTCTTCAACTGGTTGAGCGAATCAGGTTTAGGCAAATACGCGGGCGGTACTGCCGAGCGTAACTCACTGTACAGCTCTTGGTGGCACAAGCTTGACCTGCATATCTCGCAAGAGTTGCCGGGCTTGATGGATGGCCACAAAGCCAGCTTGTTCTTTACCGTGGATAACCTGACTAACCTAATCAACGACGACTGGGGCGTGATGTATCAAGCCGGCTTCCCGCAATACACAGAGGTAGTTTCTGCGTATCGCAATGCCAGCGGCCAGTACGTGTTTGACCAGTTCCTCGACCCGGGCATTCAAAGCCGTGTATCAGGACCATCACTATGGTCTGCGCGCATCGGGTTTGAATATAAGTTCTAACACCTGAATTAGCCGGGGCTTTCGCCCCGGCTAATTCGGGCGCCAGGCGCTCGCGTTGCTCGCTTGCCGGGCGCTACTTTCGGTAGCTTGCTTGGCGCGGCTTCGCCGCTTGTTGGATAAGGATGGTGCCCTCGCCGCTTCGCGGCTTGGGCACTTTTTTTGTGCGTGTTGCGTTGTGCCTTCGGCACGCCGCAACACGCTTGCCGCTTCCGCGGCTCGCTGTTTTATGTAGGTCGCGCTTATAGCGCGACTTTGTTTTTTAGGTGGTGGAGTTGGAAGTTTACTTTTTGTTGCTGCTGTAGGAGCCTTTTACACACGTCTTGTTCGAAATAGCCTAGCTCCATTGCAATCAGTAACTGTGTCTCTAATTCGGCATTAGATGCTTTAGCAACACTCAAAAAGTGGTTCTTCTCCTTTTCACTCTCTCTCGTCATGCCCTCGGCAATATTCGAGGGAACCGAAATTGCCGACCGTCGAATTTGGTCGACCAAAGCAAAATTGCGGCAAGGTTCGGCTAAACGCAACACTTCCACTGCAATCTCCATCGCCCCCTGCCAAACCCGAAGCTTCTTATAACTCATCAATCACCCTCCATAGCAAACCAAAAAAGTATAGCCGGCTTGCCGAGTGCCGAGTGCACAAGGCAAGCCCAAGTCGCGAAGCGACAATAGAAGCCGAAAAAGCGCCCAAGTCGCGAAGCGACGAGGGCAGTGCGCCTCCGTCGCCATTGGCGACGGAGGCGCAACGCGGTGCTGCCGCAGGCAGCGCCGCACCCAGCAGCAAGCGGCGCAGCCGCGCCAAGCAAGTGAGCGAAGCGAACGCCCAGCAAGGCACCGCGAAGCAGGTGCCGCCAAGCAAGCCGCCGGAAGGCGGCGCCTAGCGTCTCTTGCCGCCTAGCGCTAGAAAAAAAACCAAAAGTCCGCTAACCTTGGCCAATCACAAATAACAGACGAACACCCATGGAACTCAGCTGGACCAGCCTGCTCCCCTCAATACTCGCGATCCTGTTCGCCATCATTACCCGCAAAGTATTGCTGGCCCTTATCGGCGGCATCATCCTTGCCAATGTGCTGTTATTTTGGCCGCGCAGCGCCGATATTGGCGAAGGCGTCTTTTTAAGTTCCTGGAGTACGCTGGTCGACTCCAGCAATATGTTGGTGTGGTTCTTTACATTGGGTATCGGTGCCTTATTCGGGGTGCTGGAAAAAGGCGGTACCTTTAAGCAGTTCGTGTTAAAGCTCGAACAAAAGCAATGGGTTGAGTCCAAGCGCCGGGCGCGGCTGATGACTTGGGTCCTGGGCGTCATCGTATTTATCGAGTCTAATGTCACCATCATGATTTCAGGTACCACTTCACGCCCGATTTATGACCGGCTGGGAATTTCCCGCGAAAAACTAGCGTATATTGTCGACTCGACCTGTGCGGCGATTTGTATTCTGATCCCGCTTAATGCCTGGGGCGCGTTTAACTTAACGCTGATCAGCAATCAAGGCGTGGAGCAGCCCTTGCTGGTGTTTATTCAGTCCATCGCGTTTAACTTTTACGCGATATTTGCGGTGCTGTTGGCCTTATTCGTGGCTTGGTTTGACTGGAATATCGGGCCGATGAAAGCGTTTGAAAATAATGCTAAGCCGAATCGGGTGACGCAGCATACCTGGGCGGACGGGCCGGATGAGTCAGTGTCATTTGCCAAAGGCACGGCGGTGGTGCTATCAAGTTTAATCTCGCTGGTGGTGATGGTGCCGGTAATGTTGCTGATAACCGGCAACGGTGTGTTGGTCGAGGGTGACGGCACCCTGAGTGTGTTTGTGGCTATTTATATTGCCCTTGGTATTGCCATGTTGGGTACCTTATTTACCGGCTCGGCGGGTTTGCCTAAGGTTATTCAAAGCGCACTAAAAGGCGCCTGGAACATACTGCCGCTGGCGGTCATTTTGTGGTTATCGATTACCCTGGGTGGTCTGACGCGCGACCTCGGTACCGGTGAATTTTTAGCGGCAGCGCTGGATGGCAGTGTGAGTCTTTGGATGCTGTTACCATTGATATTTGTGCTGTCGGCCATTACCGGATTTTCGATTGGCTCAAGTTGGGGCACGTTCGCAATTATGCTACCGCTGGCGATCCCGATTGCGATGACACTGGGGCTGCCGGCTGCGCCTTTTATTGCTGCAGCGATTTCGGGCGGGATCTTTGGTGACCATGCCTCACCGATATCCGATACGACGATTATAGCGTCCATGGCCAGCGGCACTGAGCATATCGACCACGTGCGCACGCAGCTGCCTTACGCGCTGCTCGCCGGCGTCGGCGCCACCATCGCCTACGCCATCACCGGCGCACTGATGTGACAACCTAACCACTAAACACTGAAACGCAGGGAGCACAGAGGGCACAGAGAAAACCTTTTACAGGGTAAAAATAGATGCTTTTACATTAAATGTTTTCCTCTGTGTACTCTGTGCTCTCAGTGGTTCAATGTTTTATATTTCATGGCTCTAAAGAAGCGAGAATATGCAACTGAACCAAGATGAAACATACATGCGGCGGGCGTTGGAGCTGGCGGCTAAAGCAGCAGCAGAGGACGAGGTGCCGGTGGGGGCTGTGTTGGTTATGGACGACGAGATTGTCGGCGAAGGCTACAATCAGGTCATTACCTTATCCGACCCGTCCGCCCATGCCGAAGCTCAGGCCATTCGCGCTGCCGGTCAGGCGATAGATAATTACCGTCTGGTTAACTCTACTCTGTATGTCACGCTTGAACCCTGTGCCATGTGCGCCGGGCTGATTACTCATGCGCGGGTTAAACGGCTGGTGTTTGGTGCGCCTGATCCCCGCACTGGCGCCACCGGCACCGCTATCGAAGTCCTCAACCACAGCTCCATGAACCACAAAGTCGAGCTCCAGGCCGGCACGCTCGCCGACGAGTGCGGCGACATCCTGCGCCAATTCTTCCGCGCCCGCCGCAACAAATAACTTGCGCCAAAGGCGCAAGGTACCGATTAGCCCGTAGTAACTTGCGCCTTTGGCGCAAGCTACCGATGACTCTTCGCTAAATCATCATTTATGTAATATAATAACATCAATTAATTCAATACAAATCGATTTGGTAATATTATGGTATCACTTGCAACGCCTGCCAAAGCTGCTAAAAAAATCGCCCATAATGTTCGTGAGCGGCGCCTGCAGTTAGAACTAACGCAAGCAGGTTTGGCAAAACGCTCGGGCGTGCCTTTGCCAACGCTGCGCAAGTTTGAACAACAGGGCACGATTTCATTGGAGTCATTCCTAAAACTCTATTCAGTAGTTGGCGACTTGAGCGATGTAATTGCGGCGACAACAGCGGAAAAAAACGAGTTTACGTCCATAAACGAGGTGCTCGAAGAATCGAATAGGGTTCCTCGGCAGAGGGGTAAACGGCAATGAAGAAAAACACCGTTGAACCAATAAATTACATCGACGTTGCGCTTGATTTTGGTCGTGGTGCGCGATTGCCGGTCGGGCGTTTGGCCCATCACAGCGGTGAGATTTATTTTGAGTATGATAGCGAGTTTTTAACAACGGAGCTGGAGATATCACCGTTCAATTTAGCGTTAGGCCCTGGTTTAAGGCGCGGTGAACGAGGACTCTTTGACGGATTGTTCGGTGTGTTCAACGACAGTCTGCCCGACGGTTGGGGTAGACTGCTGTTCGACCGCCTTATGCGTCAACAAGGCATTAACCCGGCACGCCTCACACCGCTTGACCGACTGGCACATATAGGGATTAATGGATTAGGTGCATTGACCTATGAGCCGGTTATTGATCACGAAGCGACACCCGGGCCAATTTTTCTTGATGAGCTGGCCGATTACTCACAGCAGATATTGACTGAAACACCTATTAGCGGAAATTCCGAGGCTGTTTTAGATGAATTAGTTACCCTCAATGGCTCCTCCGCGGGAGCGCGCCCAAAAGCGTTGATTGGTTATAACAACCAAACACAGGATCTCATATATGGTGTCAATGATCTGCCATCGACGCACGACTACTGGCTGGTTAAATTCGCTAACAGGCAGGATGGTGCTGATGCCGGAGCTATTGAGTATGTCTACTCGTTGATGGCACGGGGTGCCGGCATTGAGATGCCCTCTACTCATCTATTTGAAGCGAGAGATGGGGCTGGCTACTTTGCCATTAAACGGTTTGACCGCAACCATCATCAACGCTTACATATGCATACCGCGTGTGGATTATTGCATTCAGATTTTCGTTTTCCGGCACTCGATTATGAAGATCTGGTCGCTTTAACCAGCACGCTGACGCGTGATATCAGAGAAGTTGAAAAGTTATTTCGCGTTGCCGTATTTAATGTGCTGGCGCATAACCGCGATGATCATAGTAAAAACTTTACTTACCTGATGGATGCTACCGGTGAATGGCGCTTGTCGCCTGCTTATGACTTGACGTTTTCCTCCGGTCCGGGCGGCGAACAAAGCACCACCGTTATGGGGGAAGGCAAGACGCCAGCACGTGAGCATTTATTGAGTCTAGCTGCCGAGGCCGGGCTTAAGCCGGGTTTGGCTGAGGAAATTATTGACCAAACCAGAGCCAGTATTTCTAGCTGGCCACAGCTTGCTAAAGAGTATGGGGTAAGTCGTGAAAACATAAATCTTATAGGTCGGGCTCTGACGCCATAACACACGTATACGCATAGGGAACCTTGCGCCAAAGGCGCAAGCTACTGACTAGCCCGTACCTTGCGCCTTTGGCGCAAGTTACCGATGAGGCCGTGTCTTGCGCTGCAACAGTATCCGCCCTATGATGAAGAAAACCATCCAGGGAGAATAACAATGAAAAAGTTCTTATTAGCCGCTGCCGTCAGTGCCGCCGCATTTGCTGTGCCGCAGGCTGCAGCTCAGCAGTCACCAATTGCCATTGATGACAATCTGGAGGCCAAAGTTATCGAGTGGCGTCGTCACTTGCATGCCAACCCGGAACTTAGCAACCGCGAGTACGAAACTGCAAAATATATTACGCAACACCTCGAATCACTGGGGCTGGAAGTAAAAACCGGCATCGCACATACCGGTGTTGCTGCGTTATTAAAGGGTAACGGCGATGGTCCGACGATCGCGTTGCGTGCCGATATGGATGCCCTGCCGGTAACCGAAAAAACTGATGTGCCGTTCGCGTCGACGGTCAAATCCAACTACCGCGGTAACGAAGTTGGCGTTATGCATGCCTGCGGCCACGATACCCATGTTGCTATGCTGATGGGCGCGGCGGAAAAATTGGTGGCGATGAAAGAGCAGCTTAACGGTAACGTGCTATTTATCTTCCAGCCCGCAGAAGAGGGTGCACCGGAAGGTGAAGAGGGCGGCGCAGAACTCATGCTCGAAGAAGGCCTGTTCACTAATGTATTCCCGGGCTACAAACCAGAGCGTGTATTCGGTATCCACGTTTGGGGCGGCTTCCCGACCGGGCATATCGGCTACCGTAAAGGTCCGTTAATGGCCTCTTCAGATCAGTTCGAAATTACCGTCAAAGGCGTGCAAACGCATGGTTCGCGTCCATGGGGTGGTGTTGATCCTATCGTGACCTCAGCGCAAATCATTAACAGTTCGCAAACCATCATCAGTCGCCAGACCAATATTACCAAAGCGCCGGCGGTGCTCAGCTATGGTATTGTCGAAGGCGGCGTGCGTAATAACATTATTCCGGACGAAGTCACGCTAATCGGTACTATCCGTAACTTTGATATGGATATTCGTGCCGATATCCACGATAAACTGGAACATACCGCTAAGCACGTTGCCCAGGCTAACGGTGCCGAAGCGGACGTTAATATTGACCTGGGTTACCCGGTGACGGTTAACAATCCTGAACTGGTTGAGGAAATGCTACCCATTACACAGCGTATTGCTGGTGCAGATAAGGTTGAAGAAGTGCCGTTGGTTACTGGTGCCGAGGACTTCTCCTACTATGCGCTGGAAGTGCCGGGTATGTTCGTGTTTCTGGGCGTAACCCCGCCGGATCAGGACATGGACGAAGCACCATCAAATCACTCGCCTTACTTCTATGCCGACGAAGATGCCTTGCGCACCGGCGTCGATCTGTATGTGAACTGGGCGTTGGAATCGATGTAACCTAGATTAGCGCTATATTATTGTACGTCGCGCATTTTGCGCGACGATAGTAACCCAAACTTGCGCCACAGGCGCAAGCTACCAAATCTCGACTTTGGCGCAAGCCACATTCTTGCTGATCTGCGTCAAGTTAGTAACGAATATTGTCTTGTTTAACGTTTTTTTAACCTAATCACTCAAGTAAATTAACATTTCCATACATTTTGTAGGGATTACTTGGGGGTTAATGTTAATGCGCAAACAAGCGAGGGTTACCGGGATTGAGCAGATCTTTTCGGATCAGGCTAACATACTGTCGACCACTGATACCAAAGGCCGAATTACTTACGTTAACCGGGATTTTATTGATATCAGTGGTTTTTCCAGCGAAGAGTTGATCGGCCACGGGCACAACATCGTGCGTCATCCCGACATGCCCAAACAAGCGTTCAAACAACTGTGGAATAACTTAAAACAAGAAAAGCCCTGGATGGGCATGGTGAAAAACCGCTGCAAAAACGGTGATCACTACTGGGTCGATGCCTACGTAACCCCCATAAAAACGGACGGCAAAGTCAACGAATACCAGTCCGTAAGACGCAAGGCCAAACCCGAATTCGTAAAACGCGCAGAACAAGTTTACCAAGCTCTCAATCAGCAACGGCCATGCCGAAAAATAAAAAATGCACTTTCAACACGATGGCAATTGCTGCTGAGCATAGTGCTGCCTTATCTACTTCCCGCCGCTAGCCTTGTAATTGCACCTTCACTATTGATATTTAGTTTGTGTGTCGCATTAGCAGTAATCATCTCGATGGTACTAGTCACTCTCACCTGGGCGCCTTACCAGCAGGCTGTTGACAAAGCCAGGCGTGTAACCGATGACCCCGTGGCACGTTATGTTTATACCGGTAAAAATAATGACGCCGGCGCCTTGCTATTGGCGATGAAAAAACTCGAATCAGAAAACTCAGCGCTTATCGGACGAATTCACGATACCTCGCTTAAGCTATCTGATAGCGCCTCGAGTTTAAGCTCGGCGGTAATGCAGTCCGAAGCAGGAACCGACAGCCAGTTGCAGCAAACCGAAAGCGTTATGACCGCGGTCACGCAAATGCGGGAGGGTGTTGACGAAGTGGCTAACAGTACCCGGGAAACTGCAGCTGCTACCCGCGATGGACTGGCGACAGCGCAACAAGGCAAACAATTAATTGGCCAAACCGAGCAGTCTGTCAGTCAATTGAGTACTCAATTACAAGAGGCGTCGCAGGTAATTTCGACGGTGTCGCAACGCAGCACCGACATCGAAAAAATTCTCGACGTCATTTTAAGTATTGCCGAGCAAACTAATTTGCTGGCGCTTAATGCTGCCATCGAAGCGGCTCGTGCTGGAGAATCCGGTCGCGGTTTTGCCGTGGTGGCTGACGAAGTTCGCTCGCTGGCAAACCGCACTCAACAATCAACCGAAGATATTCGCGAAGTTATTGAGCAGTTGCAGCAGTCGGTACAGCAGGCCGTTAGCGTGATGCAACACGGCGAAAGCATGGCACAAGGCAGCTCGGAAAGTAGTCAACAGGCGGCGCAGTACCTCAATGACATCGTCGCCTCCATCGAATGCGTAGCGGCATTAAGCGAGCAGGTGGTCAGTGCGGTGGAGCAGCAGCAACAAGCTTGCGAAAGCGTGCAATATAGCATTACCGGTATCCGGACTAACGCACAGGAAAATCAGCAAGCCGTGCAGCTGAGTCGACAGGTGAGCCACAGAACTGTCGACGTAGCCAACCAATTGGACAAGTTAACCGTGCAGTTTTGGGAAGCACACCACGCCGCGTAATCGGCTAAACGTACGTCGCGTCCTTACGCGACAACACCCAACGTGCGTCAGGACGCACGGTACAATGATTGACGCGACAACACCGCGGATGGATGTTTCTTGCGCCTCAGGCGCAAGCTACGTAGAATGAAGTTATTGCGATAACACGAGATTAACTTTATTTTGCTTGCTCGTAAGGTATTGATTTTATTGGGGCTGATGCTGCTTTCGGCGTGTAGCCCGCAGCAGAAACCCGACCAATTAACTGTCGTCAAAGAACGTCAGGTGTTGCGGGTGGGTACCCTTATGAACCCGACCAGCTACTACTTTGACCACGACCGCGAGCAGGGGTTTGAGTATGACCTGGCGAAGCGATTTGCGGCGCGAATGGGCGTGGAATTGCAAATGGTGCCGCGTTTTGACGTCAACGACTTATTTACTTTGTTGCGCCGCGGGGATGTTGACCTGGTTGCCGCCGGGCTGGATCGCACGGCGTCGCGCGATACGCTTTATCGTTTTGGCCCGCCGTACGACATCATCAGCCAAAAGCTAGTCTTCAAACAAGGTTCACGTCAGCGACCGCGCGATCTGGAGCAAGTCACCGACGGTGAAATCGTGGTGGTTGCAGGTAGTTCACACCACGAATATTTAAAAAGTCTGGGCGATAGCGTGCCAACATTAAAATGGCGCGCCACCCGCGATCATGACGCGGTGGAGCTGCTACGAATGGTCGCCAGAGATGAAATCGATTACACCATCGCCGATAGCAATCAGCTGGAAGTTCAGCGTCGCGCTTATCCGGGCTTAAGCATTGCTTTTACGGTAAAACAAGAGCAACCCGTGGCCTGGGCGCTGTCGGCAGGTACTGATGATTCGCTTTATAGCGCGGTCATTCAATATTTTGGTGAAATCCGCAGCAGTGGCCGGCTGGCTTACATTAAAGAGCAGCACTTTGGGCATGTAAAGCAGTTCAACTATGTAACTACCAGCTTGTTTATTGAAGCCGTAAAAAACGACCTGCCTCAGTATATCGACATGTTTAAAGAACACGCCGGCACACTGGATTGGCGCTTGCTGGCAGCCATTTCGTACCAGGAATCGTTGTGGAATCCGCGCGCTGTGTCGCCTACCGGGGTGCGCGGCATGATGATGTTGACGCTTCCCACCGCTAAGGCAATGGGTGTTAAAAGCCGGCTGAACGCAGAACAAAGCATTCGCGGAGGTGCGCGTTACCTTGAACGAATGTTGCGCCGAGTACCGGCTCGGATACCGGAGCCGGACAGAACCTGGTTCGCACTGGCCGCCTATAATATTGGCTTTGGCCATCTAGAAGACGCGCGAGTACTGACCGAAGTGCAGGGCGGCAACCCCGATCGCTGGCTGGATGTGAAACAACGCTTACCGCTATTACGTAAAAAAGAATTTTATCGGCAAACGAAATTTGGCTTTGCCCGCGGTGATGAGCCGGTAACCTACGTAGGCAATATCCGCCGCTTTTACGACACCCTAAAGTGGTTGGATGAACAGGGAAGATTGTAGGTCGCGCATTCTGCGCGACATAATGATTATTTCTTGCGCCAAAGGCGCAAGTTACAACATATCGCAAATCATAGCGTAAGTTCGCTGTAACTAAAGTTAGCGCGGACTTTCTTTTGCATCCATTCGAGTAACACAAAGCAACGTGACTCGCCGTCGAGCTCGACGATTTTAGCCATATAGCCGCGAAACGGGCCTTCTTTTATTTCTACCGAGTCGCCAACTTGCGGGGCGTCAGATTCCGCGGCAGCGTCCATGCTCCTCAAGTCGTCAATCCATGACTGCGGAATAGTTGGAATGGAGTCGCCAAATTTAAGCACGTTATTAACGCCAAAGGTGTTGCGCAACTTATAAAATTGCTCAATTAAATTGTCCGGGCGCACAAACACATAGCCGGGAAACATTGGCTCGACGCTACTCATGCGTTTACCGCGACGCACTTTCTTAACGGTAAGTTTTGGCCCAAACACCTCAAAACCCTGGTTATCCAGACTTTGAATTGCCCGTTCATCTTGGCGCGGCTTGGTTTTTAAAACGTACCATGCATCAGAGGTAAGCGCTTCCATTCGGTCAACTCCATAACATTCGAATGAATTTAACAACTGACTATAAAGAATTGGCACTGATGATCAGATGATTAATCGTTTAAATTCGGTCGGACGCGTCAGCATGACGTTTTATGACGTCAATTATTTTGCAATTTTAATGGCGTGACTTGCGCCTTCGGCACAAGTTAAGGCACAATAAAACTGCACTCACCGCTGGAGCCTGCTATGCGTAAAATCCGTAAAACCGCCAATGACGCCCGCCGCCGCGCTGTCATCCGCAAACGTCGCAAACGCATCACCGAACGTCGCGAAAAATGGTTCCGCATCGTGCAAAAAGACGGTAGTGCGAAACTTGAATAGGTCGCGCATCCTGCGCGACGCACGCCCCGACGCACGTAAACACAGTAAAGGCAGTTATGGATAACAACGCTTGGTACGTATTAAAAAGCAAGCCTAAACAAGAAATTCGCGCCGTTCAAAACCTCGAAAATCAAGGTTTCGAAGCCTACTGCCCGCAGTTAACCGTAGAAAAGATTCGTCGTGGCAATCGTACCAAGGCGGTCGAACCAATGTTTCCCGGCTACATTTTCGTGCATCCCGATAGCCTGAGTGAACAGTTTTACAAATTGCGCAGTACCTATGGCGTCGCCTCAATCGTGCGCTTTGGCGATAGCATTCCGCAGATCCCCGACAACTTTATTCAGCAGCTTAAAGAAATTGATCGCAGCGAAGAAGCGCAAGCGCCAAGCATCGGCGACGAAGTCGAAATAAAAACCGGCCCGTTCAAAGGCTTTCTAGCCAAAGTCGTTAATTTAGACGGCGAATCCCGCTGCTTTGTGATGCTGGAATGGATGCAAGAAGACATCACCACCCACTTTAGCTACCGCGATTTGGCTTTCTAGGCTCGCTCCGCTCGCGGTTTAGGGCTGCGCCGGTTTAGGCTCGCGCTTCGCGCTCGCGGTTTAGGGCTGTGCCGGGGTAGGCTCGCTCCGCTCGCCTAAACCACGAGCGTAGCGAGTCTATACCGCGAGTGCGAAGCACGAGCCTAAACCGCGAGCGGCAGCGAGCTTAACCCACGAGCGTAGCGAGTTGAAACGCATTCCATTACCTTTGCCTTTCCTGTATACTTCGCACGCAAAAATTCCCCAGCGTTTGGAGACAGCAACGTGGAAATATTTCGTGGCGCACCAGCCTTATCCGCCTTTAAAATTACCAAGAAATTGGCACAACTTAAGCAGGCGGGGCTCCCCGTCACCGGGCTTTACGCCGAATATCGACACTTCGTTAATGTCCATTCCCCGCTCTCCGACGCCCAGCGCGATACCTTAACCAAATTGCTAACCTACGGCCCAGCCGCAGAGGACGTAGGTCGCGCCTCTGGCGCGACACTCGAGGACGCACGCTACATACTCATAACCCCACGCCTTGGCACCATAAGCCCCTGGGCGTCAAAAGCGACCGACATTGCGCACAATTGTGACCTGAAAAACATTCATCGCATCGAGCGCGGTATCGCTTACTTTATTGAAGGCGACTTATCCGGCGAAGAGTTTAAACAGGCTGCGGCGTTGTTGCATGACCGCATGACCGAATCGGTGCTTTATCACGAGCAAGACGCTGAAAAACTGTTTGAAAAACACCAGCCCAAGCCGTTGTCGAATGTGGATATTCTGGCCGGTGGCCGCGCAGCGTTAGCCGACGCCAATATTAATTTAGGGCTGGCGCTGGCGGATGACGAAATCGACTACCTGGTCGAGAACTTCGAAAAGTTGGGCCGTAACCCTAACGACATCGAACTCTATATGTTCGCGCAGGCCAACTCAGAGCACTGCCGCCACAAAATTTTTAACGCCGACTGGACTATCGATGGTATCGAGCAGCCGAAATCGCTGTTTAAAATGATCAAAAATACCTACGAAGTCACTCCGGATTATGTGTTATCGGCCTATAAAGATAACGCCGCAGTAATGGAAGGCCACGAAGGCGGGCGCTTTTATCCCGCGAGTGCGCAGCACGAGCCTAGCCCGCAAGCGCAAAGCGCGAGCCCAAACCGCGACGGCGCAGCCGGAGCCTACACATACCACCACGAACCCATCCACATTTTGATGAAGGTCGAAACCCATAACCACCCCACGGCCATTTCGCCATACCCGGGGGCTGCGACCGGTTCCGGTGGTGAGATCCGCGACGAAGGCGCTACCGGTGTAGGCTCTAAACCGAAAGCGGGCTTAGTCGGCTTTAGCGTGTCGAACCTGAATATTCCGGGTTTTAAACAACCGTGGGAAGAAGACTACGGCAAACCGGCGCGTATTGTTACCGCGCTGGATATTATGCTGGAAGGGCCGTTAGGCGGCGCGGCGTTTAACAATGAGTTCGGGCGGCCGGCATTAACGGGGTACTTCCGTACTTTTGAGCAAACCGTAAACAGCCATAACGGCCGCGAAATGCGTGGTTATCATAAGCCCATTATGATTGCCGGCGGGTTGGGTAATATTCGCGAAGCGCACGTGCAAAAAGGTGACATTCCGGTGGGCGCCAAACTAGTTGTATTAGGCGGCCCGGCGATGAATATCGGTTTAGGTGGCGGTGCCGCCTCATCGATGGCATCGGGTGAGTCTACTGAAGATCTGGATTTTGCTTCGGTACAGCGCGACAACCCTGAGATGGAACGTCGCTGCCAGGAAGTTATTGATCGTTGCTGGCAGCTGGGGGCTGATAACCCAATTGCGTTTATTCACGATGTTGGCGCCGGCGGTTTATCCAATGCGATGCCGGAGCTGGTTAGCGATGGCGGCCGCGGCGGTAAATTTGAGCTGCGCGATATTCCCAACGACGAACCTGGCATGACGCCGCTGGAAATCTGGTGTAACGAATCGCAGGAACGCTACGTGATGGCGATTGCGCCGGAGAACCTAGCGCGGTTTGAAGATATTTGTGCCCGCGAGCGAGCAGAGTATGCGGTTATCGGTGAAGCCACCGAAGAGCTGACCATTTTGCTTAACGATGCCAAATTCCAGGATCAGCCGATTGATTTACCGCTGGATGTCTTGCTGGGCAAACCACCTAAGATGCACCGCGACGTAAAAACCTTAAAAGCCGAAGGTGAGCCTCTGCAGTTTAAAGGTGTCACGCCTTTAGAAGCGGCCGAGCGCTTAATGCGCCTGCCGAGTATTGCAGAAAAAACTTTCCTGATCACCATCGGCGATCGCAGCGTAACGGGCTTGGTTAATCGCGATCAAATGGTCGGTCCGTGGCAGATCCCGGTCGCTGACGTGGCGGTAACAGCGGCCAGTTACGATACCTATCACGGCGAAGCTATGGCGATGGGCGAGCGCACACCGCTGGCGCTGTTAAACTATGGCGCGTCGGCACGTATGGCCGTGGGGGAAGCACTCACTAACCTGGCAGCCGCCGATGTGGGCGAGCTTAAACGCATTAAAATGTCGGCAAACTGGATGGCCGCAGCGGGTCACCCGGGCGAAGACGCCGGTTTGTATGAAGCAGTAAAAGCGGTCGGCGAAGAGTTGTGCCCGGAGCTGGGTATTACCATTCCGGTGGGTAAAGATTCGATGTCGATGAAGACTCAGTGGCAGGATAACGGCGAGGACAAAGCAGTAACGGCGCCGATGTCACTGGTTATTACCGCCTTTGCGCGGGCTAACGATGTCCGCAACACGCTAACGCCGCAGTTGCGCCTGGATAAAGGCCGTACGCATCTGTTACTGGCAGACCTTGGTCATGGCAAAAACCGCCTGGGCGCCTCGGCGCTGGCGCAGGTATTTCAGCAGTTTGGTACCGATACGCCGGATCTCGATGATGCCGCTGAATTCAAAGCGTTTTTCGAAACCACTCAGCAATTAATCGCCGAAGGCCGCTTGTTGGCCTATCACGACCGCTCTGATGGTGGCCTATTCACCACCCTCGCCGAAATGGCCTTTGCCGGGCATTGTGGTGTGGATATCAACCTGGATGACGTCGCCGGTCGCGCCATCGATGAAAATGTGATGGCGCTGCTGTTCTCCGAAGAACTCGGCGCGGTCCTGCAAGTAACCGATGAACAGTTACAACACGTCATCAAAGCCTACGACATGGCCGGCGTCGGCCACTTGGTCTACAACATTGGCCAGCCAACCGACAAAGACGAGCTAAACTTCAGCCTGGACGGTAAGCAAGTGCTTACTGGCTCGCGCACACACTTCCGCACGCTATGGGCGGAAACCACGCACCAAATGCAGCGTTTACGTGATAACCCGGTATGCGCTGACGAAGAGTTTCAGCTGAAGCAGCGTGCGGATAACCCCGGCTTACTAGCTGACCTGAGCTTTGATGTGCACGAAGACATCGCGGCTCCTTACATCGCAAAAAGTGCATCAGGGGCGGCACCGCGAGTAGCGATTTTGCGTGAGCAGGGCGTTAACTCGCACTACGAAATGGCAGCAGCCTGGGATCGTGCCGGCTTTGAGGCCATCGATGTGCACATGAGCGACATTCTGGCCGGACGCATTGATTTAGCCGACATGCAGGCGTTGGCAGCATGCGGCGGCTTCTCATACGGTGACGTACTGGGCGCCGGTGAAGGCTGGGCAAAATCTATCTTGTTTAACAGCCGCGCCCGCGATCAGTTCGAAGCCTTCTTTAACCGCGATGACACGCTGGCATTAGGTGTATGTAATGGCTGCCAGATGTTGACGGCACTGAAGGAGCTAATCCCGGGCACCGAACACTGGCCGCGGTTTGTGACTAACCGTAGTGAGCGTTTTGAAGCGCGCTTTAGCCTGGTCGAAGTACCAGAATCTAACTCTGCCTTTTTTGCCGGTATGGCCGGTTCGCGCATGCCAATCGCGGTTTCGCACGGCGAAGGCCGCGCGGAATTCGCTAACGCGGTGCAGCAAAGCCAGTTACAAAACGCCGGTCAGGTAGCACTACGCTATATCAACAATTGGGGCGAGGTGACCGAGAGTTATCCGTGTAATCCGAACGGTAGCCCTAACGGTATTACCGCGGTGACCAATGATGACGGTCGCTTTACCGCCATGATGCCGCATCCCGAACGCGTGTTCCGCACCGTAGCCAACAGCTGGCACCCGGATCAGTGGGGCGAAGACAGCCCCTGGATACGCCTGTTCCGCAACGCCCGTACACGTTTTTAGGCTCCGGCTTCGCCTCCGCGGGATGGGCTCGCTTCGCTCGCGGTGTAGGGCTGCGCCGGTTTAGGCTCGCTTCGCTCACGTAAACCACGAGCGCAGCGAGTCTACACCGCGAAGCCTAAACCGCGCGTAGCGCCTACCCCGGGAAGCCCACGAAGGTAAAGCTTTAGTAAAGAGCTTGCGTTCGCCTCCGATCCCCCCGTAATACTTTGTTACATATTCCAATCCCGAAGACAGGGGGCAATCATGCGTTTTGCTAAATCTCTAATTGCACTAACCGTAACCACCGCACTTACCGCGTGCGGCGGCTCAGTCTCATCAGACAACAACGTGTCCAATCCACCTCCGGGTGATGACAACACCGGCGGTACCTCAACTACCGTCTACACCGAAGGCGTCATCACCGGGTTTGGCAGCGTGTACGTTAACGGGCAGCGTTACCGCTCCGAAAATGCCGATATTGCACTGGCCAACAACCCAGCAGCTACCGAAAGCGATCTTAAAGTAGGCATGGTCGTGTCGCTCGCAGCATCCAGTTCGGATAACGGTGACCCGGAGGCCACTGCTATTCGCTACGAAGAACATCTACAAGGCCCAATCAGCTTTATCGATACCGAAGCCGAAGTTATCGAGGTGCTGGGCCAGCAAGTGGTTTACAACGACCTAACCGAATTTGACGAAGTGGAACTCGCTGACCTAACGGTGGGCGATACCATCGAAGTAAGTGGTTACATCAACGAAGACGGCGAATTCTATGCGACTCGGATCGAGTTAGAAAACGATGAAGACGAGTTGAAACTAAAAGGTGATGTCAGCGAACTCGATACTACCGCGCAAACCTTCACGATTAACGAGCTTACCATTGATTATAGTGGCGCAGAATTCGACGATATGAGTGCTGATGAGCTTGAAGATGGTTTATATGTGAAGGTGGAAGGTACTGAGTTTGACGCAGAAACCCTCACCCTAATTGCGACCGATGTCGAAAACAAAGACAATGATGCCGAGGACTTTGATGATGCTGACGAGATAAAAATCTCCGGCATTGTCAGTAATTACGATGAGACCGCTGGTACCTTTGAGGTTAATCAGTACAGCTTTACCGTCAATGGCGACACGGAATTTGAAGATGGCTCGGCTGATCGCCTGACCAATGGCGTACGGGTGAAAGTCGAAGCAGAATACGACGGCGAGCAGTTAATTGCCGAGGAAATCGAATTTATCGCCAAGGACGCGCGTCAGGTAAGCGAAGGCCAGGTCACCGAGCTGGATGCTGAAGCGCAGGCATTCGTGCTAAATGGCATCACCTTTGTTGTCGACGATGATACCTCGTATTTAGACACTTCGGGGCAGGGCGCCCGGACCTTTAGTTACGATGATATCGCAGTTAACGATTGGCTCAAGGTCATTGCTGTAATCGACGACAACGGTGATTACGTCGCGCTGAAAATCAAGCGCACCGAGGAAGACGACCGCGAAGGCGAAATTAAAGGCATCGCCAGTGACGTCAGCCTTGAGGGCATGACCGTCGCCGGCATTCAGGTTGCTTTTAACGAGCAAACGGAATTTCAAGACGAAGACGAGCTGACGCCGGAAGAATTCGTCGCGTTATTTAGTGCCGAAACCGACATTGAAGTCGAGGTCGAAGGCGAATACGACGGTGATATTCTCGTTGCCAGCGAAGTCGAAATCGAACGCGAAGATGACGACGACGAAGATGATAATGATGATGGAGACGATGACAACGCCAGCGACAAGCGCGGCAAAGCCGAGTTTGAAGGTGCAGTCGAATCTATTGACGGTGAATCAATAGTCGTCAACGGCTTTGAATTACGTTTTACCAGCGACAGCGAGCTTGAAATTGACGATGAAGAAGTCAGTTTAGAGGAGTTTCTCGCAGCACTGGAAGTTGGCAGCATCATCGAAGTCGAAGGCATTTGGCGCAACCAAACCTACGTCGAAATCAAAGAAGCTGAATTGTAGGCTCGCTTCGCTCGCGGTTTAGGCCCTTCGGGCGGTTTAGACTCGCTGCGCTCGTGGTTTACGTGAGCACAGCGAGCCTATCCCAGCCGCAGGCTTTATACCGCGAGCGCGAAGCGCGAGCCTAAACCGGCGAAGCCCTAACCGCGCAAAGCGCCGCCCGAGCCTCTAGCGCACTCGAATTTTTTCCATTAAACGGTGCAACATCACTCCAACTCGAGCGCAGTTCGTTGTTAGCTTATTACATGCCTCTTGAGAGAAATACTGACCGTGTCTAGCAATCAAAATCTGTGTCTCCATCTCAGCATTTGAAGCGCGAGAATAGCTTAAAAACTGTAATTGTTGTTTACTAGTCGGCCTGACCATACCTTCAGCAATGTTACTAGGCACGGATATTGACGAGCGCAGAATCTGATCATTAAAGCTAAAAACGCGGCACTGCTCTATTTCGTCAATAACGATGAATGTGCTTTCTAATGATAACTCCCATACTTTCAACTTTTTATAATCCATAAAACCTCCTTGTTTAGGCTCCGGCTTCGCCTCTGCGGGGTGGGCTTGCTACGCTCGCGTAAACCACGAGCGCAGCGAGTCTATAACGCCCGAAGGGCCTAAACCGCGCATAGCGCCTACCCACGAGCGCAGCGAGCTTATCCCAGCCGCAGGCTCTATACTGCGAGCGCGAAGCGCGAGCCCAAACCACGCGAAGCGTCTAAACCATGAGTACGCAGCGAGTCTATTTTTGCAAAACCTTTACGCCTTCAACCCTAGCCGCGCCTGCAATAAACGCCATAATAAAAAGACGTATTTAAACGGAGGCAGTACCATGAAAAAGTTAATTGGATTAACCGCAATTTTGGCCGTTAGCATTGCAGCGACAGCAGAGGCGCAGGACCGCACTTATGTTAGCGGTGGTTACAACGATTTCGGCGACTCGGACTTTTTTATTAAAGCATCGCGCCAGTTGGATCGTAACTGGGTTATTGAAGCCGAAGCCTTTGACATTGGTGACGTTGGGTTGCGCGCTGGAGGACAGTATTTAATTAACAACTCGCCAGTGTTTATTCGTGGCGGAATTAGCCATTATGACTTTGGACCAACGGATGACACTGGGGCTTACGCTGGTGTAGGTACAACCCTACCGCTTAGCACGCAAGCAACGGCGATGTTTGATGCCAGCTACGACACGGCATTAGATGGCTATGCGTCGGTTGGTGCGTCTGTACGCTATAACTTCGACCAAAACTTCGCTGCCGATATCGGCTTCCGAGGTAACTTCGACGACATCGACAACGAGTTTCGGGTTGGGATTACGTACAAGTTTTAAGGCCTTGCGAGCGATCTCGGCCCTTCGGGCGGTTTAGGCTCGTGCTGCGCACTCGCGGTCTAGACGCTTCGCGTGGTGTAGGCTCGCTTCGCTCGCGTAAACCACGAGCGCAGCGAGTCTACACCGGCCGCAGGCCCTAAACCGCGCGCAGCGCCGAAACCACGAGCGCAGCGAGTCTACACCGGCCGCAGGCCCTAAACCGCGCGCAGCGCCGAAACCACGAGCGCAGCGAGTCTACTGAACCATCAACTTCCTGCCCGCGATGTCCTGGGCTTTGTAATTACGCAGCGCCCTAACCATATTGTTATACGAATCTAAAAACGCGGCAGAAATGACTTTTCCTTCGGGGGTGTCGGTGTAGCCGCCGGCGCCCATGCCCAAACCCCAAATACCGGCAAAACCGCCAAAATCATAATTTTTAGCATTACCGGTGGCGGCAGATACTTGCACGCCCGAGCGGTTATCAATAAGCATCAACGTGGTTGCCGCCTCATTAGCCGATAACCCGCCGGCCACAACCCCCACTAAACCGCCAACCAATCCGCCGAGTTTTTGTGTGCCTTTTTCCGAAAACTGAATGGATGGGCTTACGGTATAGTCGGCCGAAACCATCTGGCCGGCGCCAAAATCACTACCGGCGCGTAGCTCGCCGCTACTCATTAGTGCGCGTTCCGCCTGCATCGCTGCCATCGCTTTGCCGCGTTCAACAATCACAAAACAATTCGACTGCTGGATCATGACCCGCACAACCGGCAAGGTAGAACCTAATTTTGGATAACGACTTTGGTAGTCACGCCACCAGTTGTCATCGGTGTCTTCAAATACTGACAGGGTTCCCAGCGGAGTATCGCATTTTTCCAGTTGCGCACTGGCGCCAGACGAAGAACTGCCGCCGGCACCACCTGAGGTTGTCATACCGCCGCTACCGCCCAGTTTGGGGTCGGTGCTCATACAGCCGGTTAGAGTAAAAGTGATTAACATGGTTAGGGTGATTGTTTTTACATTAGCAATGGGCATAGAGTCTCCGTGGGTCGTGCCTTGGCACGATAAAGTTTTGATGTCGGACAGAACCCATCAAGGTTCGCTAAAAATAGGGAAGTCGGCCAGCAAGAGGGTGTGACATGGGATGTAGGATATTTAACGTTTAAGATTGCACGCATAATCGCGAACACCTTGCGCCAAAGGCGCAAGTTACCAGGTGCGGTAGGTCGCGCATTCTGCGCGACACAGTAGCGACAAGCCATCTGTCAAAGCGAGTAAAAACGTAGCCAATTGAAACCCGCTCAGAGTTAGCATATAGTGACAAAAAAGGACGTTGTTACGCACGGATATTATCTTGTTATTTCGGCAATCCCACCCCTGCAGTATTTTAGGCCTCGACGAAGCTAATTCATGGCATCTGTTAATCGATGAAACTGGTTCGCATTTTAGCGTCAAGGCTAGGAGTATGCCCTCATCGAGCCATGAAATTGGTAAAGTCGTTGGGCTATTGGTACCCGAATCCATTCAGTTGCCGGCATTACAAGCGGGCTTCCATGCAACCCAAAGCGACCCTGCGTACGTTCATAACGTTGTTAACCAATTAATACAACGACAGGTTGGTGTAATTGGTGCGACCGTAAAAAACGAAGAACTTGAAGGGTACAGCTGGATCAACACCATTGAGTTGCTTACGCGATGGGTACTTACCTTGCTACCCGCAAGTGGTGCGCCGGTGACCGTTAAGGTTTTTATTGAGCAACGCGCCCCCTATGCCGCTGGCGCAGATTTAAGTGCGCTGGCAGAAACATTGCAAAATCAACTGCGTTTACTTTCTCCGGAACGCCTCGGACAGTTAAAACTCTCCTTAGCAATGATCAAAAAAACAGGGCATCCTTACAATGGTTATGTCGATAGTCTTGCTTACCTTTGGGGCAGCCCCAAACCCGTCAATAAGCGTTTTTTGTTATCGTCAGGATTAGCAGAGCAATGCTTAATAGAAGCGGATTCGCACCGTTTTGAACGGCTGTTTCTGGCTCTGAATCACCAGCAAAAACTCGAACCTGTAGACTGGTATGCGATGGCAGCTATCGAACCTGAGTCTATGTCCCATACAGCATTAGGTGAATGTTTGCGGCAACTAGGTCAACGATGCCAAGAGGATGAGTCGCGTTGGTTGCAGTACTTATCTTACAGTCGGCGTGAACAGCAGCAAAAACAGTATTATCCGCATGATCTCTATTATGCCTGTCAGTGGTTAGAGGAATATGTGCCAGCGACATTGGCACCAATAGCAAAATTGCAATTACTGAGTATTCAGTTGGCAGCGGCAAATCATATGGGCAGAGTAGAGTCTGCTTTGGCAAAGCAAGCCGAAGCGCTGGCGCGTCAGTTGCTAGAAGAAAACGCGCAATTGTGCTGCGAAGTCGCGCTGCGGATTATTGTTACGTATTGCAATGCGTTCGAATTTGAAAAAGCACAAGCGGTGGTCAATCATTGGTTAAAAGTGCCCAAACTTGCTATTGGTACAGAAAACCATGCAAAGCTCCTATCCAGCGCCGGACAAGTCATGGCGTTTTTAGGCGATGCCGCTGCCAATGACTATTTTGAGCAAAGTCTTTCCCATTTCGCTAAGTTGAATGACAAGCGTCAACTTCAGAAACAGTCGCAACAAACACGGCATTATCAAGCACTGTGGCTAATGGACTACGTGCCGCACACAGATGCAGCAGTTAGCGCGCTAGAGCAAGCCTTAGGGGTTGAGTCTGCGGCAAGTTTACGTGGTTTAGCCACGCGGTTTGCCCGCGGCGAGGCAACTGACCGTTTTGGGCATTACTTATTATTACGCGCCTGTGTCAAGGTGCCGAAAAAACTTGAAGCGGTCGTCCGTGCTTATTGGTCACAAAAACAAAACTGGCAGGTCGGCACCGGTCATCCGTGGGCATTGATTAATTTTTATCGTGCGTTGATTTTATGGCAATCACCCTTGCAAAAAACAACAGACGAGGCACTTAGTTGGGCAAATCAAGCATTAAAAAACGCTAAGCTGCAATCACAAGGTAGAACCTTGCATACTATCGCAAACGCAATAGATGCAGTCATTCAAAAAATGCAGTCATCAACGCCATCATCTTACCCGGTTGAGCAAATCGTAAGTGAAATCAGTGCTACATAGCCGTTCAATTTTCATTAATAGGTATACGAATGAGCTCATTAATTTTTAAACAGTTTATTGGTGACCGCAATCGCGGTGATTTGATTTGGACCCACCCGAGTCAAAAACAATTTCTGTTGCTTGACGGCGTGTCCTCATCCCTGCCCGAAAAAGCGGTAAAACTCTGTGAGCAATGGCTAAGTGCGCAGCCCAAAAGCCGTTTGCTTCGTTCGGAACAGATCATTGAAGAACTTAATCAACTGTTGTTTAAAAACGGTGCTCAAGCTGTATTTTGTTTGGCGACAGTAAAAAAAACTAACGAGGTTGTTGCTGATATCGTAGGCAATATTCGCGTTTACGCCTTAAAACGTTACAAAAACGCCGAGTCCTTGCGCGAGCAAGATATGATTCATCCAACCCACGTTTTAGGGCAATGCTCACTACCTACCCCGGCGAGGTTACGCTTACCATTAGATAGTTACGATCAGAAGTACCTGCTATGCACCGATGGTCTATCGCACCGAAAAATTTTAGACAGCGGATTAAAAATTAGTCATATCGAGCAAAACGTAAAGGCCAATCTTGATGCCCTAAAAGAAGAGGACGATTGGGGAGCGGTCGTGTTTCCTATTGATGATACGACGACACCGATCGACGACGAATTAATCGATGAGGTGCTCATTGGCGACCCGTCCAACGATATAGCGGAGCATCAAGTCCATCAACTAATAGCCAAAGAAATTAACGAAAGCACTGCGTTAAGTGGCGCAAAACTGGTTCGAAACCCTTTTTTTAAAAGTAAAAACTCATCACGCGAAGTCGATGCACTATTGATTTGCCCGCTGGGCTTATTTTTTATCGAAATAAAAGGTCACGAGGGCGATATCGACCTTTATGTTGATTCCAGTGACCGAAAGTCGATGCTGCTATGGGATAAGACGACCACGCCGCCGACCGTAACGCGTGATGCAAACCCAGTGACGAAAGGAATTGAGGCGATAAGAAGTTTTCAGCGCGATCTGGCTGATGCGGCGGGAAATCTGATACCAGAGGCAAGAAAAACTGTCGTAGTTTGTTTTACCTCTAGCCATGGTCAGGCAACGTGCATTGATGGCAACGAAACCCGACATTCGTTACCCTATCAATATGGTGAGGCCGTTGTTACCGATCTGCCAAACTTGGTAGAAGCGCTTTTGAAAAGAGCAAAAACCTGGGCCGGGAAACGACTCAAACCGCTACTGGATACTGAACAAATCCAACAGATCGCTGATCGTTTTTCATGCCAGCCCGGAAACGACTTTAATACCCCTCAATACTTGTTACCCGGCTTAAACATGGACTTGGACTGTGAACTTAGCGAGGAGTCCAGCGACTATTTTAAGATTTATAAAGCCGACCATTACGGAGATGAAGTTTGGGCCAAGCGTTACATTGATGATGCGTTTAAACGGCTCGATAACGGTGCCGCAGCGGCCCGCGTAGCCCGCGAAATACCGGTTTTACAACGTTTGGGGAGACATCGAGTTAACGGTATTCCTTATTATTACTGGCACTACCAAAATGGTAAAGACCTTATTATTTTTCTTGAGCCTGGCTACCCAACCACACTCATGGATTGGCTAACTAAAGAACCCAACCGAGCTGAACGTTTGGCAGTGATCAAGCAGTTGCTGGCAACGTTAACGCGAATCAGCCAATTTACCGCGCCACCGATTATATTACGCTCTATTAACCCCAAAAACATTCGTCTGTCACCGGCAAATGACGTGCAATTGATTAACTTTGAATTAGTGCAGGCAGATGATTTAAAAACATTACCGATTAATGCGCGCACCGGTTTTGATCGCGATTATCAAGCGACGGAAGTGCTTGATGCAAGCGCGTCGGTGTCGGTTAAAGCGGATGTTTTTAGCGCTGCCATGATTATTGCCTATGTGCTGGGTGGGTCGCCACGCGAAAAGGTAAGCTTGCAACAACGTCATGGCTTTGCAAGTTTGTTAGCCAAGTGGAATTTACCGGAAAAGGATGGAATCATATTAAAACAAGGCTTACACGAGAACCCACGACAACGCCCATCAATGAGTGAATTAAACGAGAGAGTCAGGCAATGGCAATGAACCACCAAGATATTGTTGTGAGCATGGGCCTTGCGCAGCTAGAGCTGTTAACGACAGTTTATGAGAACACCGCCGCCGGACGTAGCTTATTTCATGTACGCCACAAAATCACACAAAACCACTATGCACTAAAAGTATTTGATAAAACGCTGATTAACAAAAAGCAGCTAGCGGCGGAAATTATAGCGTTGAATCGGTTGCCGTTTGGCAGCGTGCCGCATGTGCATAGCTGGGACGAGTCCGGCACGCATGTCGGCCTGTTGTTGGACTGGATTGAAGGGCAGTCATTTGCACAACGGTTTAAGCAACCGCCCGCTGATCAGTATCAGATAAAACAGCGCATCGGCGCATTAATAAAAGCCGGTTGGCGGTTACAACCCATGCATAGTCAAAAACTTTATCACCGTGACATCAAACCCGACAATTTAATTTTAACCGGTGACAAACCCCATGATGCGGTTTATGTCATTGATTTGGGTAGTGCCTCTCAAAAGCGTCAGGCCGAAGAGGGAACCCCCGGATTTCGCGCACCCGAACAGTATGTATCAAGACAACAGTCTGTGACTGATAAAACTGATGTTTTTGGGCTGGCTCAGAGCCTCTGGTTTTTGTTAGCAAACGAATCGGCGGAACTTAGTGTTAATGCCGACTACAGCGATTGGGATTATCCTGACTATCCGCTGTTACCAACCTTTACACCACAAGCACGACAACTGTTCGAGCTGCTAGAGCAAGCGACACAATTTAATCCCAGACAGCGTCCCTCACTAACGCATTTTTTGGGTCGGTTAAAGTCGTTAAACAGAGGGTAGTGCTGTTATGGATATTACAATCGACACAGCCGTACCATTTTGGCAACAGGATTTGGTCGTTGATTATGGCCAGCCTGTTGCCGTGTTGTTGACCGACAAACACGACTCAATGCACTTATCGACTGATGTCGAGAAAACGCAAGTCGAGGTTGTTGCCTATTTGAAAGGCTTAACGCAAGGGATCGTTTCTTGTGTTAAATATCCCGATGGCAAGCATATTGCCTATTTTTTGGTGGGGGATTATGTCTTAGAACTTTATGTCGACGACACGCCTAAGGACCAGAAAAAGTTTCGCTATAAAAGACTTCGACTGATAAGCCATGATGACCGCCGTAAGGGATTACGCAATGGTATCGTGATTAACTTTGATGGCATCAGAATTTTTAACGGCTCTGAATATCGTCGAGCCTTTGAAAAATCGACAGCGGGTAAGGCTAAGTCGAGTGCTGCTGTCGACAAGTTACTTGACTTACTTAGGGTGTCACTGATTGAGCGAGCCGGCGATCTCAGGCACGCAAATGCCACGCAAGAAACGAATATCAAGCTCAGTGATGCGAAGTATAACGCATTAGATTGTTTGCAGCGTTTTGTCGATACCGAATATGATCTCGAGTGTTTGGCTCAACAGCTAGAACCGCCGTTTTTTTATCAGCATATAAAAGCCAGTACGGTAAAACAGACCTACCGCCAATTTTACGACCTCACGTTGGTGGAGAGCGATTACGACAGAGTCCTTAAAGTACAACCCAAATTACTATCTGTTGCCAGCGATGATGGTACTTCGGAAGAAATTAAAATGGAGGTGGTCGAATTAGAAGTTTGCTCAGGTAAACCGGTGATCCAAGTAAGTATTGAACGACAGGTCAGCGCCAGACAAATTCCTGCAAAAGGCGATCTAAAGTTAATGGCGCTGCCGACTTTACACAAAATTCGTAGCGAGATTATCGAACAACTGCAGTCTGGTGAAACCAAGAATCCATGGTTATTGTCTTTACTGGCGAAGGAATACGAACCGCCGGCTTTTACGGCTAAGCCAATAACTGTTGATAGCGACGAATTTCCGCCGACCGATTCTCAGCAAGCTGCGATTGATGCAGGCGCTGCGACGCCAGACTATTCCTTGGTGTTGGGACCACCGGGAACGGGCAAAACAACGGTAATTTTAGAGTGGGTACGCCATTTTGTCAGCCAAGGACAGCGGGTGTTGGTCACGTCGCAAAACAACAAAGCGGTAGATAACGTGTTAGAGCGACTGGCCGATGAACCTGAGTTTGAATGTTTGCGCATTGGTAACGAAACGAAGGTGAGCTCATCGCTGCATGATATTCTGTTAGATAACAAAGCCACTGACTTACAGAATAAACTTTTTGAGAACAGCAAAGCGCTTACGGCCCATCTTGATACGGCGCAATCATTTTTAGAGTATCTAGACGAATATCAAGACTATGTAAAAGACAGTATTAGCAAGCTTGACGAGGCCAAGCAGCTCGAAGCCAGCTTAACCACAACGCTAGCAACACAAAAAAGCCAACTTGATGTGCTAGCGAGTGAGGAAAATAAGCTGGTAGAGCAACTGCAGTTAAGCCAGCAACAAAAACAACAACGTGAAACGCAGCGGCCGGCATTGTTGACTGAGTTGTTAACGCTGGGTTGGCACCGTTATCAATTACGCAGGCTGCGTAAGCGGATTAATGAAATACAACAGTTACTCGCAGCAAAACGGCAGCAATGTAAACAGCTAGCAAGCGAGCTGGAAAACAGCCAAGAGCGACTCAACGATACCCGGCAAAGTAGCGCCCGTTTTGCTAATCGTGTGCAGACAATCGAAGCAAAACACCCCGGCGATTATCGAGCGTATTTTCAGTTGCCAGAGTTGCGTTCGTTAATGAGTGGCAAATTAGCGACGTATTGCGACAGGGTAAGCCGTATTCAAACGACATTGAAAGACTGGTTTGATGATATCCACAGCCGCAGGCGACAAAGTTTATACCCGTTATTGCTAGAGCACGTTAATGTCGTGGGGGCAACCTGTATCGGTATCAACACTAAAGAGATGTTCCGCAACATAGACTTCGACGTGGTCATCGTCGACGAAGCCGGACAAATTCAAGTACATAATTTGATGGTACCTTTATCACGCAGCAAAAAAGCGATTCTGGTGGGCGACCACAAACAAATTCGGCCCGTGGTACAACCTGAAATTACCGAGGAATTGCAAGAAAGAGGAAGTGACCCGCACGAGTTACAACTGTATGAGCGCAGTTGGTTCGAATTGCTCTGGGAACAATCACCGACGTCGCGTAAGTTTATGCTCGATACACAGTTTCGTTGCCCCAGCGAAATTAGTGATTTTGTATCGCAGGCATTTTACGATAACAAGTACTATGCGGGAGCAAATAAACTGAACTGCAAACCGCTATTGAGTTTTTGTTCTTCGCCGATTATCTGGTTGGATACTGCAGAGGTTAAAAATAATCATGAAGAGCGCAACCAAGGTCAGTTTGTTGGCAACCGCTCCGAAACCAATATCATCGTCGAGGTCTGCCGGCGCGCGATCGAGGAAATGCCGGAGCTAATCGAGCAACGAGAACTTGGTATAATCGTGCCCTATCGAAAGCACTTGCAACAGATCCAGAAGCGCATAAAAAAGTTACAGAAAACTAACGAATTTCCTGAGTTATCCATGCCGTTAGATGAACTTGTCGCATCGGTCGATAGTTTTCAAGGGCAAGAGCGCGAGCTGATTATTTTTGCCTGCTCTCGTTCTAACAAACACGGTAATGTTGGTTTTTTAAAAGCGTGGCAGCGCCTCAACGTAGCCCTTACGCGAGCTAAAAAGCAAGTGGTCATGGTCGGCAACACGGATACTATGACTCGCCTACCGAAAAGCGCTGCCGCTCGCGGCGATCGCGACTTTAAACAGGCGATGCAACTCTTGGTAAAGCAACTAAATGCGCGTAATGCGATTCTACCCGGCTTTCGTTTTTTTCCTAAAAAAGCGTCACCAAACAATAAACCGCGGGAGTAGCGTGTAAGATGTCGCAGGATATAATGAAACACGAAGAGCTGGCTTACGAACAGCTCGAGCGATTTGGTAAACAAATGCTGTTCTATAACAAAATGTTGTTACCTGTACTGTCGCTACAAGTTTGCGTTGAAGAGGTTGCGCGCGATCAGTTTGACAGCGCTGATGGCGTGTTACTGAATCTTATCCACACAGGTATCGACACGGCTGAAGCCTTAGCGCATTTTTCGGGGCTTGCGCTTAGAAATATTCATAGCAAACTCAGCGAACTCTTTGCCTTGGGCTTTTTACAACATCGACAGGATAATAAAGTGACCCTGACAGAACTCGGTCAGCGGAGCTTAAACCGCGGCCGTGCTATTAGGCATGTCAGTAGAGGCTTGCTTTATTGTGCTGTGACAGAACAGTTGTTACCAAGGGAGTCCTATAATAAACGCCTTGTTACCACGGAACAGCTCACTGCCGATGATCTTAAGTTCACGCTGGTAGCCGGCGAGCAACAGCGGGTTAGTCTGGCACAGCTGAGTGGGATAAACAGCTTAGATTATGCCAGCAAAAAGCGCCTTAACCTACCGGATGAGGTTGAGCAGTTGGTAGCGATAGAAGATTATACCGCGGGATTTATTCCAATACAGTTACTGGTTGCAGGCAACCAGCAAATGCACAAAGCCTGGATGCAATTCGGTTCCTGCTTTTTAGACCTTCCGTTGAATAGAGTCCCTCAACTGAGTTCGATGCGCAATAAACGCAATGCTATTCAAGGCGTGATAGACGCATTAAAACAAGACGGTGTTATCGCAGACAGTAATGTGGACGATAGCAACTCGGGAATTATTCGATTAACGGCCAGAAAAGTTAGTAAGCGTTGGTTAGGCGCTACCTCAGCATCGTATTTACCGAATATTATTCGTTGCGAGTCAGAATATGTGAAGCCACGGCCGTTTTATCGCTATCCGGTTAGTGCTAAAGATCACCTTAACGGCAATGCCTTGATCATCGATCTTTCGCAATTAGATGAGAAAATACAGCGCCAGGCGTTAGCATTAAGTAAGTTTTATAAAAAGAAAGCTTATTTTTTTAACTTGCCAAGAAAAGAGCGGCCGGAGCGCACGCTGCCAGCTTATTTAGCCACAATAGAAAATTACAAGCGACAAGAGTTATTAACGATTGCGAGTGAACTCGGTATAAAACCGATACGAAAGTGGTTGCAACAAGCCAATTCAGCCAATGATGGAGACTAACACCAATGACCTTAAGTCGTTTATCGTTAACCGCTATTTTGCCATTAGAGTTAGCAGTAAAGCAGCGTAAGGAGCTGTTAAAGCGTTACCCATGGCAGCACTGGACAAAGGGGTTGGACGATAACAGCGTAACCGATCAACGACGCTTTTATAATCGCTCAACGGTTGACTTATTTAGACCGCTGCAAGCAGGTCGTTGGCGGCTCACTATGGATCAAGCATTAGGTGGACCTTTATCGCTAGCAGCTAATAGTAAGGTTAAATTACAGTCGCTGACTTTGGTTCAGTTGGACCAGCGGCTGCTCGTTTATTTAAATATTAGCGCCGAGGAAGTCGCCGCCGATGAAGTGTACGAGTTGCAGCGGCAAATCGTTAGTTTTTTTCCAAAAAACCAACACATCCAGCTGCCTCACTGGCAATATGGTAAACAGAGCAAACCGTTGCAAGAATGGTTAGAGCAACTATTTGAGCTACGTTTTTGTCATGATAACCAGTATGTCGATGACTGGTTTGGGCATGAGCTACCTTATTGTTTGCAGCTTGAGAATGCCAACGGCAAAAGACTGAATGACCAATTGATAAACTTGGCGGCCGGGGCGCAACCGTCTAAACCCGGTTACCGGCTGGCGGATGGCGAGTTTAAGCGTTTATCGGATAGTTGCTTTTCGGTGTGGGAGGATTGGCAAGCGTTACAAGCATATCATCGATTAATTTTTATCAGTGAAAAGGGTTCTGCTGCGTTGAATATGAACCTGCAACAATTGCAATATTATGTGGACCTGTTTGCTCTCGGGTTGGTGCAACGACTTGCGCTGGATGGATTTCAGCAGCAGTTTACCGGTGCAACTAAAAAAGAGTTTAAACAATTAACGACAAAAATTAATCGGTTTAGACAGACGTTTAATATTACTCAGGTATGTAGTTATCCGTTAGCGCAACGGCTGTATGATTATTTTGTGCAACGTTTGCAGTTAAGGGAATTAGAGGGGCGTGTGTTTAAAGAGATCGAATACCACCATCAAGAGCAGCAGCGGGAGCAAGCTGGCCGTTTTAATATTATGTTGTTCAGTATTTCGGTGGTAGCAGCCCTGATCTTGCCATTGGAGGCGTTGTCAACGCTATTATCGTTGCCAGAGGCGCAGCGAACCGGTGATTTTTGGTGGAGTGTTGGCGCGGGCAGCTTGGCCATTTTGCTTATTATGGTGGCGCCCGTTATTGTACGCCGCAAACTATAACGTGCGGGATAAAGCAGGTCGCGCATTTTGCGCGACATCGGCTTGTTATGTAATACTAACGAAAAGATGTTAAAGGGAAGTTAAATATGTCTTGGTCGTTTAATTCAATCCTTGCTGGTAGCCTACTGGTAACCTCTGCGCTAACTGTCGCGCAGCAGCCATCGAACCAACTGCACGTCGGTGAGCCGGTGGTGTTTACGCAATCTTTGGCAGAAAAAATTGACCCGCAAAACGACTTACTCAAAATTAGAGTTGGCGAACAGAGTCAGCCACATAAAGGTTTTTACTCGCTGGAGAGAAAGACCGAATCTGGACAGACCGTTAACGCCGGTTATATTCAGCTCAGCGATAATAAAAAGCTCACGGTACTGAATATGCCGAACGGTAAATCGGTGCAAATCGTCGAAAAAGATGGTGATACAATAATACGCGAGTTAGTGACAGCACTCCCGAGTAAGCCATTAAAACCAGCGACTCAGCGGCAACCTAAACTGAATGCACCGCCATTAAAGATATCTCCTCAACCGCTGTCAAATATCGTTAGTGAACAAAACACTACAAGTTCTCAGCAAGTGGAGGTGCCGACCGTCGACGTGCTGTGGATCATGGATCCGCGTTTACCCGCCTTTGCTAATAGTGAGGGCTATGACTTTGAACTCACGTTTGCTAACCGCAAAGACGTTAGCCAACAAATCTATGCCAACTCCGGCCCCTCGTATCAGTTTGCCGACGTGGGTTTGTACGCGTTCCAATACAACGGTACGCTGAGTGGCTTCCCCGCTGAAACCAGCGGGGATGTTTTGGAGTGGTTGCAGACTGATCCCCGCATTAACTATCTTGCTGACTTACACGATGCTGATGTCATTCATTACCTTGGCGCGACTGACTCCCAAATCTGCGGTAAAGCGACATTAGCGAGTAACTTAAACGAGCAAAACCAACTCCAGCATGTATTTGGAAACAATGCCGTTGGGTATTCACGCATTGCCTGCCCTGGTTCGACAGTTGCACATGAATTAGGTCATAATCTGTCGCTACGTCACGACCGCTCAACCATAGAAGAGGATGGCGGCTCAACCGTTGATTATAAAATTAACTATGGCTTTATTACCGAGGACGCCAGCGCTTACACCACCATGGCATATGGTACAAGTTGCGCCAACCTTGAAGGCGAATGCAACGCTGCCGAACAGTTTTCTGATCCAGACAAGCTATTAAATGGCGTCGCGTTGGGTAAAACTGAAGCCGAGATTGATGCAGCGAACGGGGTGCGGGCGTTGTCGCAGGTAACGCCGTCAATGGCACTAATGGCAAAGGCCTCGGATCTGCAGTCGCTACAAATCGATTTAGTCGACGATAGTAACGCTGTTGTGTCCTGGCTCGCCCAAGCGGGGGCAAGTGAGTACTACTTGATTAACAATTTTGATTTTTGTACTTTTAGCGTGCTGAGGGGCGATGATATTAGCGATGCCACCGTCACGCAACAAACCGAAGCGTTAGTTGGAATTAGCGGCGGCTTAGGCCTTTGCGTAGTAGCTAAAATAGAGTTTGCTGATGGCAGCAGCGGTTATCAGGCAGTCGGCCAGGCACGCTTAAATACGCTGACTAACGGTGAGCAAGTCGAGGCTATCGTACCGCGAAATAATGTCATTGACCTGTTTACGACGACCGATTCAGCCGAGATTGAGTTAAATCTGACGGATACTGAAACAGTCAACAGCGATTTAGCGCTTGGCGTTTTATTAAGTGCTGATGATGAAGTTAATAACCAACAGCAGGCAATTAGCGATGCGTCACAATGGTTTAATTTTAGCGTTACCGGTAGTGGAGAAACACGGACGGCAACGATCACGCTAAAGGAACCACTGCCGGAAATTTTAGCTGCTATGAGCCCACAGGACGCGCGGGCTTTGATGCATTTACCACTGTCTATCGTGAACGCCCAAAAAAACAACTTTGCGGTAAGTGCCGATATATGGCTGGAACCCAAACCAGACATCACTCCGATTAGCGCCTATTTTAGTGATCAATACCGCTTAACAACTAACAGCAATGTTACCATTCGCTGGCAGTTAAATGACGTACCAGCCTCATTAACGCCGGTGATATCGCAAACCGGTTCGGTAACACTGCAGAATTCTACAACCACACAAACGCGCATCAATGGTGGCGACGATATTGAGATATTGATCAGTGGTGATGTGCCTGCAACCAACGAGCCTGGTGAATGGCAGGTGACTGCCGGTTTTGACTCGTTAGTGCATCCTCCGATTAGCCAAGCACTGGCGGTTTCCGGGAGTAACACGCCCCCTTCTGTGGATGAGATTATTGTGGCGCCGGAAGAGCCGATAGCGGGCAACGAATTTGTACTGGAGTTCAAAATTAGCGACCTGGACAACGACATCAGTGTTGGCTCGGCGATGTTGACCCGCGAGGTTAGTGCCGGTGAGGTAAAAGAATATCTTAATGATACTCTAACTAACACCTACTCGAGTTACACTATCGATGATTTGCAGGAGGCGGGCACTTATACGTTTACCTACAGTATTGAGGATATTGCCGGCAATATCACCACAGAGTTAGTCGAGGTTACTGTGGTGCCGCAGAATACGGCACCGGTTATCGAAAACATCGCCCTTAATAAAGGCGATTTGGAGGCAGGTGATTCGGTAACGCTCACAGTAACGGCCAGCGATGCTGAAACAGCAAGCAACGATTTAAGCTATGTTTGGGAACAGTTGCAGGGGCCGTCAGTTAGCTTAGCGGGTAATGATGGGGCTGATCTTACATTGAGTGATTTAGCACAGGGCGAATACACACTCGAGGCGACAGTGACGGATGAAGCGGGTATGAGCGCCTCAGCAACCACTAGCTTTACGGTGGCGGAGCAACCGGAAGAACCGCCGGCTGACGATGATACCGGCAATGAAGGCAACGATACGGCTGATTCAGAAGGTAGTAGCGGTGGCAGCAGTGGTTGGTTGTTTATGTTGCTGGCGCTCGGCGGATTTATTTTACGACGCAAATCCTAACTTGCGCCAAAGGCGCAAGTTACCGGGTACGGTAGGTCGCGTCCTGACGCGACATAGCCAAACCCAACATATCGTACGTCGCGTCCTGACGCGACAAAAAGGGCGACGCACAAATTCCAAACGTGCGTCAGGACGCACGGTACGAACGCAGACTACGGACGCACGGATCTAATTTATACTTGCAAAATCTCTAGATTAAGCGTAGGTTTGTAGGTAATCGCCCTTAAAGGAGGCGCGATTGGCCAATCGATTGATAAACAAACACATAGAGGTGTTATATGGTTAAATCTAAATTAGTAGCAGTTGTTGCTGCCGCGTTGTTGGCAACGGCGCCGGCAATCGCTAGTGCAGCACCACTGCAACAAGAAGGTGGCGCAGGTGCAGGTTCTGGCGCTGGTGCCGGAGCAGGCGGCGCTGGCGCAGCAGGTGCAGGCGCAGCGGGCGCAGCAGCTGGCGTTGGTATTGGCGCAGGCGCAATCGCAGCCGGCGTAGCAGCCGTAGCGGTGGCAGCAGCAGCCGTTGCAGAAGCCAATGACGACGATGATATCACTCCAACGCCAGGCACAACCCCACCACCAACGACAACTACAACTACAACTACAACTACAACTACCTCAACCACCGGTGGTTAATGCATTGTCGTTAGGGAAATACTGAGACGTCAGTATTTTTACAAAATCCGTTGCTGGGTCTTCCCCGCAACGGATTTTTTGTAAAATTGACATCAATGAGTCATATGCCCACAACAACTGTGTTAAAATAAACAAACAAATATAAAAATAATCACAACGATTTAACAAGACGAGCGTTGCTATAGGAATGGCCAACTTTGCGATACCCGGGCCCGCCACACAGCGGGTAACCTTACAAGGACACGTAAAAGCAGTATTACTCTGCTTGCTCGCAATCGCCACATTGGCGGGTTGCAGTAGTGGCGTTGTTGATAAACTGAGCGCTACAACTCAAGCGGCACTAAGCGGTCCAAAAGATACCACGCTAAGCGCCGCACAATTAAAATCACTACAATACAGTGCGCAATACGTTCGTTTACAAGGGGCCGCTCAAAACGTATTGATTCTGGCTTACACCAACACGCATCGTCCTAACAACAAACATTCGGCCAACGATTACCCACAACAGTTTCAACAATGGCAGAGTAAAGCCGGCGAGTCGTTGTTATTTAGTAGCGGCCGTTTAGTCGGTACCCGCGGTATCGCCAAGCCTTTTTCCCCCTATAAAGCCGACTTAATGAGTGTTAACCGCACCGGCCAACAATCCGACCCGCTACACTGTGCATTAACTAATAGCCAAAACCCTGCGACCTGTAATGGCCAATGGCAAGCCAAAATTCTTTGGGGGCAGGGCCAAGCGCAGCAAACCTTTAACCTAACCAGCAACGTAACCTATCAAGGGCAAGAGCAGGTTCAGCTAGGTAATGGCAACACCATCAATGCCGCATATTTTACTGAGCAAGCCCAAGTTATCAGCGATAGCGGTCGCCACGATGAATATACCAACCATTACTGGTACGCCCAGCAACAGCTAGTAAAAACCGCACAGCAGCTCGTCCCCGGCTTGCCCAAACTAACAACGCTAAGCATTAATTTGCAGCAACAACCGCTAAGCCGCGCCGAAGGCTCGCATTCATCAACGCTAGCCGCACTGGAACAACAGCTTGACGTCAGCGCAAACGACAACCAGCTAACCTGGGCTAATACCACCTACGCACTAAGCGGCAATGCACGTTTAAGCCAGGTTATCGCCAATCTTATCGACACCCCACAACACATTAACTGGTCGCAAGCCCGGTTGAACTCAGAGCATTTGCAATTACGCGTCGACACCTTAAAAGATGACCTGCTATTGGACTTAGCTCAACAACACGAAATCGCTATAGCGACCAACGACACAGGGTTAGCAACGGCCTCTCGGTGGTTATATCAATACATTAACAATACCCAGTTTAATGCCAGTTACTACCTGGGTATTCCGTATTACCAGTTGCGCACTGACCCATCGATTGATCCTGTTTTAGCTGAGCCACAAACTGCACACAACGGTAGTTGGTTTAATCCTGGCGGCAATAGTGATTTTATTTTGCAGTTGCCAGCCACAAATAACGTTGCTGATAATAGCCGCATCCCCTCAATTTCACTGAATAACTATGCTACACGACTTAGCAAAGCGTTAGAGCAGCGTTTTGCCAGTGCCGCGGCGGCTTTTAATACCGACAGCTTGTATCGTATAAGTGCAAATGGTGACATTGCACAGATCCCGGTGGCAGCGTATAACCAACGTCAGCCAGCCAGCTGCTGGCAGCACCAGGTGAGCGCACCAACACAAGCATTGCTAGCACCTAAACAGGACACGGCGCGCGATTGCTGGCCTCACCGCTGGTTACAAGCAGACGATAAAATAGTGGTCGGCCTAACAGGTCATGACCGATTAAATCGGCGTATCGCCTTGTTAGCAAAATTTGCACAACATTTTGACCCATTGACAGCTTTAACCCAATCACAGGAGGCGGTAAATGCGCAGTAACCGCTTACATACAAAACCACCCCAGCCGTCTGTGATTAAACGTTGCTCATGGGGTGTACGAGTTGCGCTGTTGATGACGGCAGGCATCAGCTCGTCGCCACTGTCCGCAAGTGCCGAACAGGCCGCATGGTATCAGCCCTCGGCCTCGGAATATCTAATCGGCCAGCCGACGCTGCGTGATTTAGGCGGTACCGGCTTAATGCAGATGCCAAACGCCCGCATGAGCCGCGAAGGCGAAGCCAGCCTGCTGTATTACGACAACGACCAATATCGGCGCATGGCCATCACCCTGCAGTTGTTCCCGTGGCTGGAAACTGTCATCCGCTACAACGACATCCGTACCCGCAAATACAGCTCGGTGCCGGACTTTAGCGGTGATCAAACCTACAAAGACCGGGGCTTTGATGCCAAAATCCGCCTCTGGCAAGAGAGCCGCTACTGGCCACAAATCAGCGTTGGCCTGCAGGACATGGCCGGTACCGGGTTGTTCTCTGGCGAGTACCTAGTTGCCAGTAAACGCTGGCAGGATTTTGATTTCACCTTGGGTATGGGGTGGGGTGCGTTAGGTCGTGCCGATGACATCACGAATCCGTTTTGTGAATTAGGCGACCGGTTTTGCGAACGGGAAGGGTTGACCGAAGGTACTGGCGGCGATTTTCAAACCGACGATTGGTTTGCCGGCCCGGCAGCGCTGTTTGCCGGGGTCGAGTACCAGACCCCATGGGACCCGCTGGTGCTAAAACTGGAGTACGAAGGCAACGACTATTCCAACGAAGCTTCGGGCACCCCCATCGAACAGGACAGTCGCTTCAATTTTGGCGCCCATTTGCGTTTAAACGATCACGTTAATATACAAGCCAGCTTTGAGCGTGGTAATACACTCATGTTTGGCTTTAACTTTCGTGCTAATTTTAACGACATGCGCCAGTTAAATCAGCGCGCTGCCCAGCGCAGCTGGCAAGACGTGCTAACCACAGCACAAGCAAACACGTCAAAAGAAGCCACCACCAACCAAAACAATACTCGCGGCAGTAACCACAGCGTTAGCCCAGAGCAGATTGTGCAATTACGCCAGGCGCTGGCACAAGAAAGCAAGTACAGCGTGAGCAAAATCACCTTAACCAATGATGCCAAAATACTTACAGTATATGGCTTAGCCAGTGGGATGTTTAATAAATCGTTGGCCATGCAACGAGCCAGCCGCATTATTATCGATGAACTGCCATTAGATCTTGCCCTGCAATTAGAAAGCATCGAATTTGTTGACCAATTGGTGGATATGTCAGTTGCCCAAATCAGTGTAGATGCAGACCAGCTACGCCGGCAAATGCGTTTTAGCGACTTATTAGCTGATGGTGGCGAGATACGTGACAATGCCAATGAACCAGCTACACGGATCAGTAATCCAACGATTTATCAGTTACAAAATCCAGCGTTGCTGAGCCAAACCGATGGCAACGAGTCAGTCGAATCAGGTACCGCCACGCTATTTAATCAGCCACATGAACTGCGATGGCCCAGTTACAGCATGCGACCACGGGTCACTCAGTCTATCGGCGGACCGGAAAACTTTTATTTGTACCGCATTCAACTCGATGCGATAGCCACCTGGCAACCGCACCCCAAGGTGATTGTGGATGGTGCTGCGGCAGTTAGTTTAATCGATAAATTTGATGAGTTTAACTTTACTGGTGCGACGGGACCTGACGCCTTGCCGCGGGTGCGGACCTATATTCGCGAGTACACCGTGCAATCCGACGTATGGCTTGAACATTTACAAGCGACCTATTATGAACAGCTTAACAATAACTGGTACGCCTCGGCCTACGGCGGCTATTTTGAGCGGATGTTTGCCGGCGTTGGCGGTGAGGTTCTGTATCACCCGCTTAATCGAGGCTGGGCGCTGGGACTAGACGTTAACTACGCCAAACAGCGCAGCTTTAACTCGCACTTTGGCCTGCGCGATTACGACACCGTCACCGGCCACATGACCGCCTACTTACAGCCGGACATACTGACCCCAACCATCAATCAGTGGTTGGGCAGTGCGCTTGACGACACCATGGTGAAAGTCGCCGCCGGGCGCTTTTTGGCCGAAGACATCGGCGTACAAGTTAACGTCGAGAAGCAGTTTGACAGCGGCGTGATTGTCGGTGCCTTTGCCGCCAAAACCGACGTCAGCGCCGAAGAATTCGGCGAAGGCAGTTTTAACAAAGGCTTTTACATCAGTATACCGTTTGAGCTGATGCAAATATTCGATTCCGGTAGCCGCGCCGCCTTCGGTTGGGCGCCGATAACCCGCGATGGCGGGCAGATGCTGAACCGCCCAAGACGGTTGTATGACATGACGCAGTCGCGCAGTAACTACTACACACCGTCAACGTTCTATTAACAATGCAATAGAAATACCGTCAGGTGCTTAAAAAATCAGCAAACAAGTAAAAAAAGTTAAAAACACAGTGCTAAAGGCTGGTGTAAGGGATAACGCACAAGTACAATAACCGCTTGCTCAAAATTCAGTAGCTTGCGTCCTGACGCAACTCACAAAAATTATAGAACCCTACCGGCAATTGGGAGCCGCAACCCAAGGGCGGTAGCGTACCCAAACAGCAAGGTTACATGTATACAAAATTACCTGTAGCTTGCGTCCTGACGCAAGCAAAACAAAAATTCCTGTAGCTTGCGTCCTGACGCAAGCAAACGCAAACAAAGCGAAAGACCCAAAATGAAAACATTAAAACTCGTTGTAACGTTAATAACAGGACTCAGCCTGACCGCCTGCTCCACCATCGGCATGCACATGCCGGCCGGTGACGACAGCAACGTCACCACCAGCAGCAGCCTCGACGGCCAGGTCAAAATACGGCCCATCACACCGGCGCTGATCCGCAGCCTGCAACAACCCGCGCCAACCGCAAAAACCAACGAACAACTCGAACAAGAGCGCAAAGGCTACGACTACATCGTCGGCATTGGCGACGTCCTCAACATCACCGTCTGGAACCACCCCGAGCTGACCATCCCGGCAGGCTCCGAACGGTCCCCACAGGAAGCCGGCAACTGGGTACACAGCGACGGCACCATTTTTTACCCTTACATCGGTGAAGTCACCGTCGCTGGTAAAAAAGTCACCGAAATCCGCGACATGATCACCAAAAAACTCGCCGAATACATCGAAAGCCCGCAAGTCGACGTCACCGTCGCCGGCTTCCGCTCAAAGCGTGTTTACATCACCGGCGAAGTGAAACAGCCCGGTTCACAACCGATCACCAACATACCTTTGACGTTAATTGACGCCGTTACCACCTCCGGCGGCTTAACCGAAATGGCCGACTGGACCCGCGTGGTACTCACCCGTAACGGTCAGGAAAAAGTTTACAACCTCCGCGAGCTGTATCAGCGCGGTAACATTGGCGAAAATGTCATGCTGCGCGAGGGCGACATCGTCCACGTCAGCCGCAACGACAGCAACAAAGTGTTCGTCTTAGGTGAAGTCGCCCAACCGGGTGCAATTCCGGTACAACGCTATGGCATGACCCTGACCGAAGCCCTGAGCGAAGCCAAAGGCCTGGATAAGATGAATGCAGACGTAACCGGTGTGTTTGTGATGCGCCCCAGTGAATTAGGCAGTAACCATTTAGTGGATGTTTATCAGCTTAACTCAAGTTCACCAACAGCATTGGTTTTAGCAGAACAATTTACCTTACAAGAACGTGACATCGTTTATGTGACTGCTGAACCGGTTGCACAATGGAATCGTTTAGTGCAACAAATCCTGCCGACGGCACAGGTATTGTATTACGGTAGCTTAACGGAAGAACGACTGAATGATCGACTCTAAAAAAGCGACTGTAACAAGGCATTGACATGTTCGATAACATCTTAGTCGTTTGCGTCGGCAACATATGCCGCAGCCCGACGGCTGAAAACCTGTTGCGGCAGCACTTGCAGAACGCCGGAAAAACCAGCAAAACGGTAAAATCCGCTGGCTTGGCCACTGAATCGTCCAAGCTGGCGGGTAACGACATGGACGACACTGCCCGCGAAGTGGCACAAGAACAAGGTGTGTCCTGCAATACCCACAGCGCGACCCAGTTAAACAGCCAACTGGTAAAATGGGCAGACCTGATACTGGTGATGGAACAAGGCCATAAACAAGAGCTGGGGTTTCGTTACCCGGCAGCCAGCGGTAAAACCATGCTCTACGGGCAATGGTTATCGGGCAACAAAGAAATCCCCGACCCATACCGTAAAAGCAAAGAAGCCTTCGAACACGTTTACAAACAGCTGGAAAAAGCCACCCAAACCTGGATCGAAAAACTGTAAACACCGTACCTTGCGTCCTGACGCAAGCACAAAAAAAGCGCAATACCCAATTCAAAACCATCGAGACGAACCGTAAAAATGACTGAATCTGTAAAGAAACCATCTCGTACCCCCAAAGAGCACGACGACGAAATCGATCTCGGTCGCCTGATCGGCCACCTTATCGACCACAAGTGGTGGATCATATCCATCACCGCTGTGTTTATGGTTTTCGGTGTCGCCTACGCGCTGATCGCTACCCCAATCTACAAAGCCGACGCGCTATTGCAGATCGAGGAAAAATCCTCCGGAATGGCGGCACTAGGCGAAATGGGTGAGATATTTACTCAACAAAGTAAAACTGATGCTGAAATCGCCATCATGAAATCGCGCATGGTGATAGGCTCAGTGGTTGATCAATTGGATTTAACCACCGTAGTAACGCCCGATTACGCACCCATTATTGGTGGCTTTTTAGCCCGCCGCGACGACGGTGAAGATAAAGTCCAAATCGAGCAGTTTTACGTGCCCGATGATTATTTAAACAAAGGTTTGACGCTTACCATCAGCAATCAACAGTTCGAATTAGAATCCGAGCAAGACGGCATCGTGCTAAACGGTCGCATTGGTGAGCTGGTCGAAAACAACGATTTTAAGCTGCACCTCAGTGATGCGGAAACCACCGCGACCAATACTTTTGCCTTGGTGAAAAAAAGCCGATTAAAAACGATTAATGATTGGACGCAACAAATAGCTGCCGCTGAACGCGGAGAACAGTCTGGCATCATAACCGCCAGCCTTGAAGGACCAGACCAAGAACGTATCCGCCAGGTACTGGATGCGGTCACCAAAGAATATTTACTACAGAACATCCGCCGTAACGCCGCCGAAGCGGAAAACAGTCTAGAGTTTTTAAACAAACAACTACCGGACATTAAAGACGAACTGCGAGCAGCGGAAAACGCCTTAAACGCGTACCGTGCCAATACCGAATCGGTGGACATTAAATTGGAAACCGAAGGGTTATTGGAACAAATGGTAGAGTACGAGCGTCGTTTAAACGAATTGTCGTTTAAAGAAGCCGAACTAAGCCGTTTGTACACCCGTCAGCACCCGCAATATCAGGCACTGATCGAGCAAAAGCGCCAAATCGAACAAGACCGCCAGCAACTGGTCGACCAAATCGAAAGCTTGCCGGAAACACAGCAAGAAGTGTTGCGCTTAACCCGCGATGTGGAAGTCAACCAGGAAATCTACCTGCAACTGTTAAACAAGGTACAGGAGCTTAAAGTCCTGCGTGCGGGAACGGTCGGCAACGTCCGAATCCTGGATACCGCGGTCACTCAGCCCGAGCCGGTCGCTCCTAAAAAAACATTAATCGTGGTATTGACCACCATGCTAGGCGGTATGTTAAGCGTCGGCTTGGTGTTGGTTAAAGCAGCCTTTAACCGCGGCATTGAGTCACCACAGCAGTTGGAAGAATTGGGGATTAACGTTTACGCGTCCATTCCGAAATCGGAGCAGCAAATGCTGCTGGAGCGTAAATTGTTTGGTAAAAGTGCCAGAGCCGGCAAGCAGATGAACAAAGGGCGCCTAAAAGACGCCCAGCGTTTGCCGCTATTGGCTGAATCCGAACCAACGGATCTGTCAATTGAAGCCTTACGTGGTCTGCGCACCAGCTTGCATTTCGCCATGTTTGAAGCCAAAAATAACGTCGTGATGATATCGGGACCAAGCCCGGGCGTGGGTAAATCCTTTATCAGCGCCAACCTGGCGGTGGTACTGGCACAGGCCGAACAACGTATTTTGGTCATTGACGCCGATTTACGTCGGGGGTATTTGCACAACATTTTACACGTAGGTAATGAAAACGGCCTGACCGACTATTTAAGTAAATCGGTTAATAACAGTGCCGATGTCATTAAGAAAACCGAAATCCCGAACCTCGACATCATCAGCCGTGGCGAAGCGCCACCTAACCCATCAGAATTGCTGATGAGTCGCCGCATGGAGTCCTTGCTGGAAGAACTTAATGCCCAGTACGACATGGTCTTGATCGATACGCCACCGATTTTAGCGGTAACCGATCCGGCCATTGTCGGCAAGTACAGTGGCACAAACCTATTGGTTACCCGCTATGGTGTAAACTCAGCCAAAGAGGTTGAACACACCATCGATCGTTTTGACCAAAACGGCATCGAGATCAAGGGGGTGATCTTTAACAGCATCGAAAAATCCGCGGCAAGTACCTACGGCTATGGCTATGGTGCTTACGCTTATGGCTATTCGTATAAGTCATAGATGAATATTATTCTAAATATAAGGGGAATTAACTACTAATTGCAAAGCCCAGCCATGGCTAGTTTTTATAGCTGTTCCGTAATAATACTCTCTGGCTTGGCTGGACGTACCCATGCTTTATACTAGCTCTTTCGTTTAACTGAGCTTAATACGATAAGATTTACATACGGGTCAGTTTGCGCAACTCGATGCCTTCTCAAGATATTGCAGCACTAAGCGATTTGCTTTCTCGTTGGCACGTCGCCTGTAAGATGCATAGGAGGTAGCAGGAGGACATCCACTTTAAGTTCACGAGTGACACGTTGCTGCTCAACGAACCCTTTCCCATGGTATCTATTGACTATCAAGCGACGACCAAAAATGGGACCATGTTGCTTACGCAAAGCTTTTATATCGTCTTAACCGATGGCGTAGGTGAGTAAATAAAGCAGCACCGCCATAAGAATCAGCCAGTATATAATTGTAAATCCACCTGTGACTGACTGGATAGGTCTTGTTGAATAAATAAGTGAACTTTCTCAGTTCACGTTGATCAGATCGCTAAACCACGCCGATACTGGACTTCGCAATGAGCAAAGCAAAAAACCGAGTTAAAAAAACTGGTCTGAATACAACAAAGCCCTAAAAGGCAGAGGCTCAGCGACATTCTGGCTGGATTAGAAAGCTATCGAACAGTGGTGGCATGACGTGCCAAAAGGTAAACGAAGCAGAGACCTGACATACAGCGACCAGGCCATCGTCTTGTTCATGATTCTCAGGCGGCGTATAAACTCAGCTTGCGCAGCACCGAAGGCTTTCTAAACTCTTTGCTTAAGTTGATGGATGTGCCGCTAAAAAGTCCTGATTACAGCAGTGTCGGCTAGCGGGCTCATACGTTAAAGGTAAAAATACCGCGCCCCGAAGGCTCTGTAGCGCGCGTTGTTTTTGATATAGCAGGGCTGAAAATCCTTGACGAAAGCGAATGGAAAGACCGCAAGCATGGTCAAGAAAAGCGCCGTACTTAGCGTAAACTCCATCTTGGCGTAGAAGTTGAAACTCATCAGGTGGTGTGCGAAGAAATCTCGCTGGTCAATGTCGGAAACAACGAGGTTCTCCCGACGATGCTAAAGAAAATGTTCTGCCGACAAGTAGGCAAGGTAACTGGTGATGGCGCCTACGACACACAAGAATGTTACCGGGAAATAGCCCGAAAAAAAGCGATATCTTGTATACCGCGGCGCAGTAACGCCAGATACTCGCATGGCGACCACCTGAGAAACGAAGCGGTTAGGGCATTGTAGCAAGGCCAGTTAGCGCAATGGAAGCATGATACCGACTAACACCAGCGTTTATTAGCGGAAACCGCAATGTGGCGGTTCAAAACCCTTACCGGAGCTCGAGTGCGTTATCATAGCTATAACGCGCAAATTGGTGAGGGTTGTTACGTGTCGCCGTACTTAATAAATTAACGCGTACTTGGTATGCCAGTGAGCGAAATGTGCGCTAACTCCAGATGGGGAAAGGGGCAATTTACTCTCAATAATGATTTGATCAACAAGGCCGTTGAAAAGTAAGGCTACTACATGTGGGTAGCTGACCTCTTTCCGAGCTATCCCATTACATGAGTGTTGCGGTTATTATCTGAATTCAGGATTAATAATTCTCAGTTTAAGTGCCGAATATTCTAGGTAAAAATTTTTGGTATCGTAAATACAATTAACTGGAAGCAATGGTCATTTAATGATTCCCTGTTTTTTAAAAAATAGATTTTTCAGGAACACTAGTGTTTACCTCGCTGCGAATATCATAAACGCCTCTATTCCCTTTTTGCTTCTGCCTGTTCTTACCCGCTACCTAGAGCCAGCCGAATATGGGCAGGTTGCGGTGTTTCAAGTGTGGATTTCACTGGTTGGAGCGGTGTGTGGGTTAAGTGTCCATGGTGCTGCTAATCGGAAGTATTTTGACTATGAAAATCCAGATAAAGAAATCGGAAATTTTATTGGTTCGTGCATTACTTTATTAATAATTAGTACTGCTGTGCTAACTATTCTTGCTTATTCACTTCGTCATAATATTACTGAGTTACTTGGGATAAACGAACTATGGCTATGGCTTGGGATTCCTGTTGCGTTTAGTAACTTTCTTATTCAACTTCGATTAGGTCAGTGGCAAGTCAGACAAAAGGCTTTCTTTTATGCCGGTTTCCAAATATCAAGAAGTATCATCGATATGCTGCTCTCTTTGATTCTTGTTATTACTCTAGCCTTAGGCGTAACTGGGCGTTTATCAGGAATAGTAAGTGCGAGCTGTATATTTGGTATTATTGCTTTAGTTTCACTAAGGTACTCGAAAATTGTAAGCTTTAGTTGGCGACCTGACTTAATGAAGGAGGCGTTAAAATTTGGGGTGCCCCTCATTCCTCATATATTGGGAGCGTTTTTGTTACTTACCGTGGACAGGGCGATCATTAGCGGAGAGCTTGGGCTTAGTGAAGCTGGTATTTATATGGTTGCAGCACAGCTTGCTATGGCTATGAGCATTATGCTTGAAGCGGTCAATAAGGCCTTTAGCCCTTGGTTATTTGAACGTCTAAAACGAGATAATAATAAAGAGAAGCTTCAAATAGTTAAGTTTAGTTATTTTTACGCTGCTTTTCTGTTATCAATTGCTTTAATCGCTTTACTAATAGGTGATGAAACTCTTAAGTTAATAGCGGGTCAAAAGTACAACGCGGCCGGAGAAATAGTTGGGTGGCTTTTTTTAGCTCAGGCTTTCAGAGGTATGTACTTTTTATTTACAAATTATATGTTTTTTGAAAAGCGAACCGGCTTAATAGCAAGGATAACATTTTTTTTTGGCGCTCTTCATATAGGAATTCTCTATGCGTTTATTAATCAATTTGGTGTAATTGGTGCTGCGTATGCAATGTGTATAAGTATGTTTTTGCAAATGCTCGGTACATGGTACACCGCAAGTAAGCTAGTTAAAATGCCTTGGATGCTGAAATGATTATAAAATTTTTTTTAAAATTAAAAAAGAGATTAAAAACAAAATACTGGACATATCAAGTTAGAAGGAATGCAGCTGGAGCAGGTGAAGGTCTCAAGGTTAATGGTCGATCTAACGCAACAAGAAATACGATCCTCGGCAAAAATGTAAATTTTAACGGGATGCAAATAAGTGGTGGGGGAAGAGTTTCGATCGGAAATAATTTTCATTCGGGTCCTGATTGCTTAATGATCTCTCAGAACCATAATTTTAATGATGGAACCGCAATCCCTTACGATTCTACCTATATTTATAAGGATATTGTGATAAAAGATAATGTGTGGTTAGGAAGTAGGGTAATTGTTTTAGGAGGTGTAACGATCGGCGAAGGGGCAATTATTCAAGCTGGTAGTTGCGTGGTGAATGATATACCAGATTATGCTATTGCAGGTGGGCATCCTGCTAAAGTTTTTTCTTATCGGGATATTGAGCATTACGAAGCGTTAAAGTCGGCCGGAAAATTTCATTAAGAGGCAATAATCATGAAAAATATTTTGAGCTTAATAGGTCGCAAAGACCCGCTTTTTAGTAAAGATATATTAGCGAATGAAGATAAAATTCAAACGCTAGTAAACTCCTCTTCATTCTTGGTAATAGGCGCGGCTGGCTCAATCGGACAAGCAGTCACAAAAGAGATTTTCAAGCGAAACCCCAAAAAGCTCCATGCGGTCGATATAAGCGAGAACAACATGGTGGAGCTTGTAAGAGACTTAAGAAGCTCTGTTGGCTATATTGACGGTGATTTCCAGACTTTTGCGTTAGATATTGGATCTTTAGAATACGATGCTTTTATCGAAAACGATGGTCAGTATGACTATGTACTTAATTTATCAGCATTAAAGCATGTCCGGAGCGAGAAAGATCCGTATACGTTAATGCGGATGATAGAAACAAACATTTTCAATACGGTAAAAACGTTAAAACAGTCAGAGCAAGCTGGGGTCAAGAAGTACTTTTGCGTTTCTACTGACAAAGCAGCTAACCCCGTCAATATGATGGGAGGCTCGAAGCGTATTATGGAAATGTTTCTTATGCAAAGTAGCAAAGAGATTAAAATATCAACTGCTCGCTTTGCTAATGTAGCGTTTTCCGATGGCTCGCTTTTACATGGCTTTAATCAAAGAATCCAAAAAAAACAGCCGATAGTCGCGCCCAATGATATTAAGCGATATTTTGTGACTCCACAGGAATCCGGCGAGTTGTGCTTAATGTCTTGCTTATTTGGTGATAACAGAGACATTTTCTTTCCTAAATTAAGCGATGCGTTACATCTTATTACCTTTTCAGAAATCGCAGAAAAATACTTGCGTAGCAGAGGGTATGAACCCCATGAATGTAACTCTGAAGAGGAAGCTCGAGAGCTTATCCATACATTACCGGAACAAGGGAAATGGCCTTGTTTGTTTACGTCGAGTGATACTACCGGTGAAAAGGATTTCGAAGAGTTTTTCACTGAAGATGAAGTGCTCGATATGGAGCGTTTCAATAATATTGGCGTTATAAAAAATGAAGCGATTTATGATAAGAAGTTGCTTGACCATTTTGTAAATGAGATTAGCAGGCTAAGAAACGCGAAGTCTTGGACGAAAGACGACATTGTCAGACTATTTCACGAAATGATACCTGCATTCGGTCATAAAGAGACAGGTAAGTACCTTGATAGCAAAATGTAATTGAGATAAGCATGTCAAAGCATTTAAGCGAGTTTATTCGCTCTTTATATAATACAAATGAGTTCATCCCTTTACATGTACCTACTTTTGGTAATCAAGAAAAAGCGAATGTTCTAGACACTATTGAGTCGACATTCGTATCGAGTGTTGGCAAGTACGTTGATGAATTTGAAAAAGCGATTGAGAACTTCACTGGCACTCAAAAAGCTGTAGCAACGGTTAATGGAACGGCAGCGCTTCATACAGCATTGCATATGGCTGGTGTTGGTAGAGGTGATCTTGTCATTACTCAGGCCTTAACCTTTGTTGCTACCTGTAATGCTATTTATCATATCGGGGCTGAAAGTGTCTTTGTTGATGTTTCCCGTGAAACTCTAGGTTTATGTCCTACAGCGCTGGAAGATTATCTGGAAGACAATGCAAAGGTAGAAGGTGAACAGTGTGTACATAAAAAGACAAAACAAATTATTAAAGCTGCAGTGCCAATGCATACCTTTGGCCATCCAGCGCATTTAGATGAAATTCAGAGTATTTGTGAGAAGTGGCATATAACTCTGGTAGAGGATGCTGCAGAAAGCTTAGGCTCGTATTATAAAGGGAAGCACACAGGCATTTTTGGTAAATTTTCAGCGTTAAGCTTTAACGGGAACAAGATTATTACGACCGGTGGTGGAGGCATGGTGCTTTGCGCTAATGAAACTGACGCTAAAAGAACCAAGCATATTACTACGACAGCTAAGGTGCCTCACCCTTATGAGTTTTACCACGACGAACCCGGGTTTAATTATAGGTTACCGAATTTAAACGCCGCTCTTGGTTGTGCTCAAATGCAAAAGCTGCCAGAGTTTTTGAGCAAAAAACGCGAACTAGCAGATCAATATCGAAAGTTTTTTAAAGATTCCAACTTTGAGTTTGTAGATGAGCCCATGCATGGGCAGTCCAATTTTTGGCTGAACGCAGTATTATGTGAGGATAAGCAAGCTCGTAATGCATTGCTCGATGACCAGAATAAGTCAGGAATAATGTGTCGCCCAATATGGCAACTCATGCACCGTTTGCCAATGTTTTCTGAGTCTCTAAGAGGCAGCTTAGAAGTATCTGAAGATATTGAAGCCCGTTTGGTAAATATACCAAGTTCACCAATTTTGGTATGAGAATATGAAAAAAGTCGCGGTATTTACAGGAACAAGAGCGGAGTACGGGCTGCTCTATTGGTTACTGAAAGATATACAAAGCGCAGATGATTTGACACTTCAGCTGTTAGTTTCTGGCTCTCATTTGTCACCAGAGTTTGGTCATACTATAGACCAAATAAAGTCTGACGGTTTTGATATAGCCGAGACTATTGAAATGCTGTTATCTTCTGATTCTGCGATAGGAACAGTTAAAAGTTTGGGGCTTGGCATTATAGGTTATGCGGATGCATTACATAGGCAAAGGCCTGACCTTTTGGTTGTTCTGGGAGACCGTTATGAAGCTCTAGGTATTGCTCAAGCAGCGATGCTTATGCGTGTTCCCGTATTGCATATTCATGGTGGTGAAATTACCGAAGGTGCATACGATGACGCTATTCGCCATGCCCTAACAAAGCTCAGCTTGCTTCACGTAACGTCGACCGAATCTTATAGAAGAAGGGTTATTCAACTCGGGGAAGCGCCGGATAGAGTTAAAAATGCAGGTGCGATTGGCTTGGATCACTTAAAGCGCTCTGAACTTATGTCTCGTGAAGAGTTGAGCGAATCTATCGATTTCCCACTAGATGATGACTTTGCCGTTTTGACCTACCATCCGGTCACTTTGGCCAAAGAACCTCCTGAAGAAACATTCTTAAATATAACAAGAGCTTTGGATGCTTATCCAAAGTTAAAAGTCATCATGACTTACCCAAACGCGGACGATGGGGGCAGAAAGATTATCCCTTTGATTGAAGCGTATGCTGAAAAGTACCGAAATAGGATAAAAGTGGTTCCATCCCTTGGGCAACGTCGTTATTTAAGTGCGGTAAAACACGCTAAAGTAGTTATAGGGAACTCATCTAGCGGTATCATTGAGGTACCATCCTTTCATGTTCCGACCGTTAATATCGGAGCACGCCAGCTTGGGCGATTGGCTTCAAAGAGTGTTATAAACAGTGTTGCAACTGAGGAAGGAATCCAACAAGCCATACAAAAAGCAATTGAGTTGTCTGAGTCGGGTACTGTTCAATCGTTTACGAATCCTTATGGGCAAGGTAATGCGAGTGCGCAAATTCTTAATCTTATTCGAACAAGCGACTTAAAAATCGTAAAGCAATTTTATGATTTGGTCATACAGCAGGAGCGGAACCTATGACGCTAATAATTGCGGAAGCAGGGGTTAACCATAATGGCGATCCAAACTTAGCTCGTGATTTAGTGTCTGCTGCTTATCGAGCAGGAGCAGATATTGTAAAGTTTCAGACCTTTAAAGCGAAGAATATTGTTACGGAAAAGGCAAATCAGGCCGCTTATCAAAAAAAGAATATTGGAAAAGAAGAAAGTCAGTTTGACATGCTGCAAAGGTTGGAGCTGAGTCATGAGCTTCACTATGAACTTGTAGATTATTGTAAGCAACTCGGTATTGAGTTCTTGTCCACGGCGTTTGATGACGAGAGTTTAGATTTTCTGGTCAACGACTTAGGGTTAAGGCGATTAAAACTGCCTTCTGGAGAAATAACTAATGCGCCTCTGGTTCTAAAGCATGCGCAAACAGGTTGTGACTTAATTGTTTCTACCGGTATGGCAACTATGGCTGAAATTGAATCGGTTCTTGGAGTTATTGCTTTCGGATACTTGAATCCAAATACCACAGAAGCTGAGAGAAAAGACTTTGAAGCAGCGTACGCTTCAGATAAGGGTCAGTTAATTTTGCGGGAGAAGGTAACCGTTTTGCACTGTACGACGGAATACCCAGCACCAATGAATGAAATTAACCTAAAAGCTATGGACACCATAGCAGAGACTTTCAAGTTAAAAGTCGGGTATTCCGATCACACTAAAGGAATAACCGTTCCTATAGCGGCAGTTGCTAAAGGGGCAGGTGTTATAGAAAAACATTTTACCTTAGATAGGAACTTGGAAGGTCCCGATCATAAAGCTTCTCTGGAACCAAATGAGCTGGAAGCTATGGTTGAAGCTATTCGCGATATCGAAAAAGCATTAGGCGACGGCGTAAAGCGCCCGACTGCGTCAGAAGTTAATAATAAGAGTATTGCGCGAAAAAGCTTGGTTGCTGTAAACCCTTTGAAAAAAGGCCAACTGATAACAGCTAATGACATAGCTGTGAAACGGCCTGGCAGCGGCCGCTCACCGTATGATTATTGGAAGGTAATTGGCCAGAAATGTAATAGAGACTACCAGCCAGGGGATACCCTTATTGACTAAGCGATATTTAGTTCTGGGTGGCGGCGGCCATGCCAGAGTCATTATTGATATCTTAGCCGCGAGTAGAACTGCGATAGCAGCAATAGTAGCTCCTGAGCTGAGACAAAATCCTGAGTTTAGGGGGTTAAGACATCTTCGCGACGACAATCAGGTGAATCACTATAGGCCTAGTGAGGTAATCTTGGTGAATGCTTTAGGGTCTTTACCCAAGCAATATAACCTAAGAGAAGTGTTACATGAGCGCTTTAAACAAGCAGGCTACCAATTCTTAACGGTTATTTCGGAAACAGCAATAGTCTCTAAATATGCAACCCTTGAAGAAGGTGCTCAAGTATTACCTGGGGCGATTCTAAATGCTTGTAATGTAGGCGAGAGCTCAATAATTAATACAGGTGCAATTGTCGAACATGATGTAATTATTGGAAAACATTGTCATATAGCTCCGGGAGCTACTATTTGTGGCAACGTTTCAGTTGGCAATAATGTTCATATTGGAGCGGGAGCGACAATTATTCAAGGTATAGATATTGGTGACGGTGCTGTTGTAGGAGCCGGCTCTGTAGTTTCAAGAAACCTTGCATCGAGAGAAGTACACTACCCAGCAAAACCATTTACTAAGAAGGGAAGTCGGTAACATGAGTTACGATTGGCGCAATGTGGTTATTAGCCCGTCAGTTTCTGTGAAAGAAGCACTGGAGAAATTAGACAGAGAAGCATTACGTATTGTTTTAGTCTGTGATGATACTATGAGCTTATTGGGAGTTGTCACAGATGGCGACATTCGTCGGGCTTTATTAAAAGGCGTTAGTTTGGATTGTGATGTTCATAAAATAATGAACTCATCACCCACAACGGTAACGAGCCGTACTTCACGAAAAGACTCTGTTACTTTAATGCAAAGTAAAAGCATATTGGCGGTTCCTGTGTTAGATGCAGGCAAGTTGATTGGTCTGGAAACCCTGCAGCAAATGAGAGGAAGTAAACAGTACAGTAACCCTGTATTTATTATGGCTGGTGGATTTGGAACACGTTTGCGCCCGCTGACAGATGATACTCCTAAGCCAATGCTCAAAGTGGGCGAACGTCCAATACTAGAAACGTTGATTCTTAACTTCATTAAGTCTGGTTTTTCTGAATTTTATATTTCAACTCATTATCTACCGCATGTTATTCGCAACTATTTTGGAGATGGTAGTAAATGGGGCGTAAATATTACCTATGTACATGAAGAAACTCCTCTTGGCACTGGTGGGGCACTAGGCCTGTTGCCAGATAGTACACCTGAGCACCCTCTTATTATGGTTAATGGTGATGTACTGACAAATGTAGACTTTGAGCGTGTTTTAGATTTTCATGTTCAGAACTCTGCAATGGCAACGATGTGCGTTCGTGAATACGACTACCAAATACCTTACGGGGTAATAGTTGGTGATGGGGAACGCATTATTAGTATGGAAGAAAAGCCTATTCAGCGGTTTTTCGTGAACGCTGGTATTTACGTGATAAACCCGGAAATATTTAAGGCGGTCGATAAAAACCGCCATATTGATATGCCGACATTACTGCAGAAATATTTGGATGCTAATAAGGACGTTCTAATGTTTCCTATTCATGAGTATTGGTTAGATATTGGTCGTATGGACGACTTCGAGCGTGCGCAAGCTGATATTAAAGGCTTGTCTTTTGAGTAATATGAATAAGTCAGAAACCCTCGTAATTATACCGGCCCGAGGCGGAAGTAAACGACTACCTCGAAAAAACGTAAAGCTGTTAGCCGGTAAACCACTCATTTGTTGGACTATTGAGGCCGCAATAAAAGCTAACTTAGATGCGAAAATAGTTGTCACCAGTGACGATGATGAAATACTTGAAATAGCTGATGCATACAAAAGCAAAGGGGTTTACAAGCGCAAGCGGCCTGGCAATTTAGCAACGGACACAGCAAGTACAGTCGACGCTATAATAGATGTGATTGAGTCTGAGAAATTGTTAGGTAATAACCCCAAAACAATTATTCTACTGCAACCTACCTCTCCTCTTCGAAACGAAGAGGATATTCGAAATGCATTTCGTTTGTATAACGATACAGAAAAAAACAGTGGCAGAGACACAGTCGTGAGCGTATGTGAAGTTGACCACCCAACCGCTTGGGTTGGCAGTGTTCGGGAAGATATGTCATTTCAAGGCGCGAAGCTTTTGAATAAACGGTCTCAAGATTATGAAAAGGAATACAGGCTTAATGGAGCAATTTATGTGGATTCTGTCGTTCAGCTTTTAGAAATCCAGTCATTATTTACGGAAAAACTGATTGGTTCAATAATGCCAAGGGTCCGATCTATCGATATTGATGAGGAAGTGGACTTTAAAATTTGCGAGGGCTTACTCAGTGGTTGATAATTTATTTGTCGTAGAGTCACCTTTACAAGCTTTGATTGCTCTCGAACTGAGTTTGTGCTTAAAAGGACAGAAAAACGGAATTGTCTATCGATTTTCAAAAGGACGAGAACGAAATAACAATCAAATAGAAAAAGTTATAAATGGTGTTAAGTGGTCTTTTCAGAAAAAAATTTCATGCAACGATAAGAATCCTCTGTTAAACCATCAAAGGATTGCAAAAGAACTTAAAGGCTTGAGAAGGACTTTTCCTACAGGTATTAAACAGTTATTTATAGGAGAGTTTAGATCACAATGGATGCATTTTATGAGAGTCGCAACCAAGCCAACACGAACAATATTGATGGATGATGGTGCAGCAACTGTAACGGTTAAGCGAAGATTCATAGATAAGGGAGTATATTATCCAAAAGATATTTTGGAAAGAGGAAGTTTTCTGAAAAAACTTGTCAAGCGATATATGTATCGAGACTTTATTAAATCCGAAACGCTTTATTTACCTATGTATTTAGCGTCAGCGTTCATAAAAGAAGGCTCTCTATACCCGATAGATTTTTCATTTATAAAGCAGCTATTTAGCGCAGCGCACAAAACAACAGGTTCAAAAGCGGTTTTCTACTTCGGTTCTAAATACAGTGAAGCAGGAATTATATCCAGAGATTACGAACTTGAACTTCTAAATCGAATAAAACAATTTTATTCCTCTTATAATTGTGACCTTTTATACTGCGCACACAGAGATGAGAGTAAAGAAAAACTAAATATTATAGAAAATACTTTGGGTTTTCATGTATTAGCGCCGACTATGCCAGCAGAAATTTTTTTGTTAGAAAACAACGAACGTATACATGAAGTATCAGGTGCGTACTCAAGTGTTTTAAATAATGCAAAAACACTAATGCCTGAAGTCTCAGTAAGAGCTTTTAAGCTGGTGGCAAATGAGGTTAACGCCAAGAATAGAGCTGAAATAGAATATATTTATGATCACTTTAAGGCCGCCGGAATCACAGTTTGTGGCTTTTGAAAAACTAACTAAAACATAAGAAATACCTCTGATGTTTTCAAATAGTTTCTACTCAATTTGAAATCCCACAACGCCAACCTAGTTGTCCAGTTGGCAACTCCCCCATTAGTTAATAAATAGTCGGCGGCATAGGTTCATGTATGCCACGTTATTCAGAGGAGCGTAAAGCAGCAACACTTAATAAATTATTACCACCACAGAGTCGCTATGTAAATTCTGTGGCTGATGAGGATGGGATCAGTCCGCAAACCTTGTACCATTGGTTAAAACAATGTCGTGAGCAAGGAGTTGCAGTGCCCGGACATCAAAAACAGGCTGACCAATGGTCCGCGAAGATAAATTAGCCATCCCACTATGTCAACCTTGTTGTCCAGTAAAACCAAAAAGAAACGTTCAGTTTAACGATCCGGTTTAGTCGTGATCTTATACTCTCTTTAAATGGAGTAAAGCAATGTATATCGAGGCCTTCACTACATAATCTTTTTACAAATATGAGGTCGAAAAGAAGCTCGCACGTACTGTGTGTTGAATGCCGAAGAGGTGAGCAAAGTGTTCCTACAATGGCCAGAGCTAAAATCTTGGTATGAGCATGAGCTTTCGCCAACAAAAAGGAAAAGCGCCAGAGCTGACATATCGTTACCACATAAGCTCTGCTTCACGTAGTGAGAAGCAACTGGCCGAAGCTGTACGCTCTCACTAGGTTATAGATGACAGCCTACATTGGTTTTCGATGTTACAATGGGTAAAGATGACTGCCAGATATACCAGAACCATAGTGCCGAAAACTGCTCGATGCTACTTCACATAGCGTCAAATATGTTGCGTACCGAATCGCCAAAAGGCAACATACCAGCTAAGCAAAAACGTGCTTGGATAAAACCGAGTTAACTGGCAGCGGTATTAACAGCCGGGTTCATCGTTATGTTTGATTAATAAGCATTCATGCGGTTGCCCTGGTAGCTGACTTCTCTTGGACCTTTAACTTTACATGAGTGTCCAATTATTATCTGAACCTAGATTATGCTTTTTGCCAGATGGTCTATCCTAGATTTTTATGAATTCAAGAGTAATTAAGTTGACTTTATCTTATCAAACACAAACAACAGTTTTTATGAATAAATTCATAACGATAATCTTATTGTTGGCATTTGTTTCGCCGATAGTAAGACTTGTTTTTGGTTTTATTCCTTATTTGACAATTTTTTTTGCAATATCAGTTTTTACATTAATTTTTACATTAAAAATTAATCTTAAGAATTATTTAAATATTTGGTTGACGGTAAGCCTGTTGTCAATGCTCTTGATTTCTATCTTTACTAGAGGTGGCAGTCTTGAAAGTCCTTTTTATGCGGTTTTAAGTTTAATGAGTATGTTTTTTTCGTACTGGCTGGTGGGTCTAGAGAAAAAAAAAGTTACGCGCCTTTCATTTTATGCGCTAATTATATTTTATTTTTATTTTTTTTATTCCTCTATAAAATATGGAATTAGTCCACAAGATGTAAACAACTTCTTTTTAGAGAGTAGTCGTAACAGTGTATCGACCGTCGCAATTTTATTTCAAGTTTTTTATTCTGCGGCTTATTACCGTGAAAATAATAAATTACCAAACATAACTGTGATTGCAACCATGGTTATTTGTTTTATTTCGTTCGGTAGGACAGGTATAGCTCTTGGGGGGTTGCTTGTTATTGTAACTTACTGTTCAAATTTCTGGAGTAGTAGGTTAATGTTTAAGGTTCTTTTTTTCATGTTTCTTTTTTTGGGTGTTGTTGTCGCATTTCAATTTTTTGATGAGATGCAAACATTTATAATAAATCAAACTAATTTTAGTTCTGGCCTTGACTCGCCTAGATTTAATATGATTAAAGATTACTGGGCGAGCTTAGATTTTTTTAGTTTCTTCGCGGGAACAGAGTTATCAAGCATCCCTATTATTAACAAATATAATAACAATCCACATAATTCAATAATCTATGGTCACTCACAATACGGAATTTTTTACATAATATTTATTTTAAGTTTGTTTTTAATGTTGGCTAAAAAAAAGCTTTATAGTACTGGTGGCTGGGTTTATATCGTCTTTGTTTTTATATTTTTTGTCCGTATATTTGCTGATAAAATTTCGTTGCCGGGTATTTTCGATTATATATTTTTCTATCTTTTTTTTGCCGCTCAATTTGATCATTGTAACTTAAAAAGGACTTCCTGAATTCATATTATAACTACAACACTGATGTATGGTACAGGGCAAGATCGTGAACGTTTCTTGACCAGTTGGGCTAATAAATAATTGATCGATTTGACGATCAGTTTTAGTAGTGATCATATACTCTCTTTTAAGGAGAGCCATGATGAGCCTGACCTTGCTGACTGACCACTTTGCCGACATTGAAGACCCAAGACAAGCATCAAAAGTAACCTATAAATTGTTTGATGTCCTGTTTTTAACCCTGACTGCGGTCATGTCAGGGGCAGAAGGCTGGGAAGAAATCGAAGATTTCGGACACCTTAGACTAAAATGGCTAAAAAAATACGATGATTTCAGTCATGGCATTCCGGTGCATGACACCATCGCCAGGCTTGTTTGTCGTATCGACCCGCAGACGTTTCACCAGCGATTTATTCAGTGGATGCAAGCAACTGAAAAACTTACCGATAAACAAGTCGTTGCCGTTGATGGTAAGACGCTGCGCCGCTCGTACAAGCGCTATGACAGACAATCGACGCTGCACATGATAAGTGCGTTTGCGACTAAAAACGGTGTTGTTCTCGGCCAGCGGCGGACGGATGAAAAGTCGAATGATATCACCGCCGTACATGAGGTATTAGAGCTGCTGGCGCTGGAAGGTGCGATGGTGACGCCCGACGCGATGAGCTGTCAAAAGCAAATCGTGAAGACCATAGTAAAGAAAAAAGCGGACTACTGCATTGCGGTAAAAAAGAACCAAAAGTCGCTATATCAGGCACTCCAGGATGCATTTGAGCTCAGTGAAAGCAACGAGCCCGGACTTGTTGAACAAAAGCATGGTCGCGTTGAATATCGCTCTTATGATGTCTTATCAGCATTAGAGTTGTCCCCGGGCATACGTTCAGTCTGGTCATCAATCAAGACCATTGGTCGAGCCACTTATTATCGTTTGGCCAATGGCAAGGAGCAGTTGCAGTATCGTTATTATATAAGTTCAGCAAGCTTATCTGCTGAGGAATTTGCCAGCACAGTGCGCGCCCATTGGGGCATTGAAAGTGTGCCGCAGGCACGCGAGTTAGCAGCATAAGGAAGTGTTATGACTTGAGGCATAAGCTCAGGAAGAGATGGTGGTAGGCCCACCGAAGTCTGCTGTCGAAAGTCGGCTTCAAACCACTCCAAGCGGCTGTAGTAAAGAGCTATGGTCGTGAGCGTTGGAGTCAAAGCGCGAACGAGAGTTCGGCAGGTGTGATATAGAGAGACGAGTTAAGCCGAACCCATGTGGACGCGTCGTAATCCAGAGACTGGCATCAAAACCAAGGGCGTTTCTATCTCTTGGGATAAGTCTATGAGTGAATTCCGAATGCTGCATAGGCGGTGTCCGGCGTATAGTGGGCGTGAATCTATATCGGGCTCTTCTTGGGAACTGCGGGAACCAGTCGTTGTGATGCTTAAGGGAGACGCGCAAGTCACTGAATTGGCAAGCGCTAGAGTACCGATGCACAGCACTGGGGCGGAGCTACCTGTAGTAGTGAGGAAGCGACTGTAATGGTTGCGGAGCTAGGGGGTAGCATTAGGCAGTCTTTAAGCTTTGCTCAACTGACATCAAGTCAGGAGGAGGCAAAGGTTAAGACAAAACAATTCACCATTTCAAAGTGGCAAGTAGTCAACGCATACAAGTTGGTGAAAGCAAACGCAGGTGCGGCAGGGGTTGATAATGAAACACTGGCCGACTTTGACAGGAACTTAAAGGATAATCTCTACAAAATCTGGAACCGAATGGTATCGGGAACGTATTTCCCGCCGCCAGTATTGGCCGTAGCCATTCCAAAGAAAGCTGGAGGAGAGAGGATACTTGGCATACCAACCGTCAGTGACCGCATCGCGCAGATGGTGGTCAAGCTGACGTTTGAACCTCAAGTTGAGCCTCACTTTCTAGCGGACTCGTATGGGTACAGGCCAAATAAATCGGCTCTAGATGAGATAGGTGTGACTCGAAGACGATGCTGGTACTACGACTGGTGCCTCGAGTTCGATATCAAGGCGCTGTTTGATAAAATACCGCACGACCTAATGATGAAGGCAGTCGATAAGCACTGTACAGAAAAGTGGATCAGGCTGTACATCAAACGCTGGTTAACAGCGCCGATGAAGATGCAAGATGGAGAGTTGAAAACACGGGATATGGGAACGCCGCAAGGAGGCGTAATCAGTCCCGTGTTGGCAAATCTCTTTCTGCATTACGTCTTTGACAAATGGCTGCACAAGCATTATCCAGGTGTGCCTTGGTGTCGCTACGCAGATGACGGGCTAGTTCATTGCAGAAGCAAAGAAGAAGCTGAGCATATGCTAGAGATATTGAGAACTCGTTTTGCCAAGTGTGGGTTAGAACTACACCCAGAGAAGACCAAGATAGTTTACTGCAAAGACGGTAGTCGCAAAGGTAACCATGAGCACACAAGCTTCGACTTCCTTGGGTATACATTCAGGCGTCGACTAGTGAAGAACAATAAGCGTAATAGCTTGTTTGTGAGCTTCACGCCCGCTGTGAGTATGGTTGCTTTAAAAGCGATGAGAAGGCGGATAAAAACGCTGAAAGTACGAAGCCGAACAGAGCTCAACATAGCGCAGATATCAGGTTGGTTAAATCCGATGATAAATGGGGGGATTGGGTACTATGGCAAGTATAGTCGGTCTTCGCTCTATCCAGTGTTTCGGCATATCAACAAAGCCCTGATTAGGTGGGCGATGCGGAAATACAAGAAGCTTCGTCGGCATAAGATCCGAGCATCGTTATTCTTGGAAAGGATAGCAAAAGAGAATCCGCGGTTGTTTGCCCATTGGCGGCATGGAATGAGAGGATCGTTTGCCTAATGGAAGCGGTATGAATTGAGAGGTTCACGTACCGTTTTGCGAGAGGCTGTAGGAGAGGCTCCTGCGGCCTACTCACCACAGACTGCATTGGGTCCTTGATGTTTCCATGCGAGAAGATAACTGCCCAATTAGTCGTGGCCATGCTGCCGATAATCTGGCTTGCTTCCGACATGTTGCGCTGAATCAGATACGGCGCGAGAAGAAGATAAAAGCAAGCGTCAATCGCAAACAAAACATGGCTACTATGAGCGAAGTCGTGCTGGACTTAATTGTGAATGCTTAAAAAACGTTCACGCTCTTGCCCTGCAATGGGTAGAAATTACGGGACCACGAACCTATCGCAGAAGAGCTTGATACAGACTTTTATTTTGCTGACCCTTATGCGTTATATCAGTAGCGCTGGAATTTACGTCCCAGTAAAAAACTGGGCTTTATTCAGCCAGACATAATTTTTCAAGAGTAATTGCAACAGGCTATGAGCAAGTGTTGCAGTTATTGGTTAAATCTAGGAAGGAATGCTAAATGTCAATGCTTGCAACTCAATTAACTGATAAGTTGAAAAACAAATCAGCTGTTATCGGAATTCTAGGTCTTGGTTATGTTGGGCAGCCATTATTATTACGCTACTCAGGGCTGGGATATAAGGTCATTGGTTTTGACGTTGATGAGAGTAAAGTTAATGATCTTAATAGGGGGCATAGCAAAATATCCCATATCGATAATAACCGTATCAAAAGCGCAGTTGACTCGGGTTTTAAGGCAACTACAGATTTTTCATCTGTAGAAGAATGCGATGCGTTAATTTTGTGTGTTCCGACACCACTTAATAAATATCGTGAACCTGATATGAGTTACGTGATTAGTACCACAGATATGATCAAGCCTTACCTACGAGAAGGACAAGTTGTTTCACTTGAAAGTACCACTTATCCAGGTACGACGGAAGAGATATTAAAACCACGTATTGAAGAAAATGGTTTGATCGCAGGGGAGAGCGTTTTTCTGGTTTATTCCCCGGAGAGAGAAGATCCAGGTAACCCGAATTTCGAAACACGCACTATTCCAAAAGTTGTGGGGGGTTATACTGAGCAATGCAAGCAAGTTGGTATTGCGTTATACGAACAAGCGATTGATAAGCTTGTACCTGTCAGTTCAACAAAAGCTGCAGAATTAACAAAGTTATTGGAAAATATCCATCGAGCAGTAAATATCGGCCTTGTAAATGAAATGAAAGTCGTAGCTGACAAAATGGGAATAGATATTTTCGAAGTTATCGATGCAGCGGCGACTAAGCCATTTGGCTTTACAGCTTATTATCCCGGGCCAGGATTAGGCGGCCATTGTATTCCTATCGACCCTTATTACCTATCATGGAAAGCTCGAGAGTTTGGTCTTAGTACTCGCTTTATCGAGCTCTCAGGAGAGGTAAATCGCGCGATGCCTGAGTTTGTTATCACTAAATTAATGGACGCTTTAAATGAGCGTGGTAAGGCACTGAGTCGGAGTAAAGTACTAGTGCTTGGCATCGCTTATAAAAAGAACGTTGATGATATGCGAGAGTCTCCATCTGTTGAATTGATGGATATGATCCGTGGGAAAGGAGCTGAGGTTAATTACTCTGACCCTTATGTACCCCGATTTGGCCCGTTTAAGGAGTATAATTACAAACTCGAGTCAAAATTGATAAGTCAAGAAATGCTTGCTGAGTATGATGCAGTTGTTTTAGCCACCGATCATAATGATTTTGACTACGATTTGATATTAAACTGCAGCAAATTGATCGTAGATACGAGAGGTCGTTATAGAGACTCAGCTGCCAAAATCATTAAGGCTTAGGTATCGAAAAAGTTAAGGTATATGATAGAACAAGGATGAGAATCGAGATTTAATATGAAAAATACCATTGCTGTTGTTATTCCTACGTATAATCGCCCTAAAGCCCTAAAATTATGTTTAAAAAGCATACAAGAGCAGACATGCTTACCACATGAGATTATTGTCATTGATGACGGCTCTAACCCGTCAGTAACAGATAAAGTTTTTGCGGATATTCCAGCCTCTGTGACATGTCGATTGCTTAGAAATGATCAGCCTAAAGGTGCGAATAATGCTAGAAATCGCGGTATTGTATCGGCGAATAGTGAGTTCATAGCGTTTTTAGATGATGATGACCAATTTAATCCTAAAAAAATAGAGCTTGTTACAAACGCAATAATAAAAAATAATGATAAAGATATTTTTTATCACCCCGCGCAGATTTTTATGGTTAATGAATTAGCTTCTTATCGAACTAATCCTTATAAGTTTTCGCAATCCGATAATATTTTTCGACTTTTATTGGTAAAAAACTATATCGGCGGAACCCCCATGGTGATAGCCCGTAAGCAGTCTTTGATTAGTGTAGGGTTATTTGATGAGAAAATGCCAGCGCTACAAGATTATGAACTTTGGCTTCGTTTAGCTAAAGAAAATTATCAGTTTCACTTGTTAGATGCTCCTTTAACAACTTGTTATTATACCACAAAGAAAATAAGCATCTCAAAAGGAATGGACTCTAATAGTAAAGCAACTCGACTGATTGAGGCTAAGTATTCTAGTTGTTATTTAAAACTGTCTAAGAAAGAAATTAAAGAACACAACATCAGTAAGAAAACGGTCGTGATTCAAAAATCACTTCTAAATTACAATTACCTTAATGCTGTAAGATGTCAGCTTAAGTTGTTTTTATTTGCACCTAGACTTGTTAATTTTTTATCCATTTTTATTGTTTTATTAGGGCCTAAAGCAGTCTTTAAGGTGAAAGGGATGCTGTCGAAATGAGTGATTTCTAAATGGGTTATTATATTTAATGGCCAAAAACAACAAAAATTAGGTTTTAGTAATGAGTAACTTTAACTATTTTGAGCGTACAGTTGGTCGCTTGCTTAGTAGGTTTCCTTTTTTAAAGTCAGCCTCTAAAAAAATATATTCTCATTATAATGTATAGACTCTATAAAAAAGAATTTAAATTAAAACTTTACTCTCAAAGCATTGTGAAATTCAGTTGTAAAGAAAGTTCTAGTTTTTTTTGGGTGTTATGACAAATGCCCTGAAAATTCTAGCGGAATAGTTTTAGCGTGTGTAACAAATAGTAGCACTAGTGTAATGCCATCAAATAAAAATAAAGTTGAGCTTGGTGTTTTCAACGCTAATGGAGAAAATTTGTTTTTATTGCCTTTAGAGGCTTTTAATTGGCAGCAGGGTTGTAGGGCGCAATGGTTAGATGATGACCTTTTCATGTATAATGATTTTGATATTAATGCACAGTCATTTATAAGTCGGGTATATTCGTTAACTCGGGGTGTAATCCCCCCATTTTAAGCAGCAGTTATTCGTAGAATTAGTGAACCGCTTGCGTTAAATATTTGGGCGGGATGCCGCCAATGGCCGTATTCGGCCTTTCGTTGTTATAAATCCAAAGCCACTCAGTAGCAAGTTTTTGTGCCTGCTCAACGCTCTCGAACATGTGTAAATCGAGCCATTCGTGACGAACTGTTCGGTTAAAACGTTCGATATAAGCATTCTGAGTTGGCTTGCCGGGCTGGATATAAAGCAGCGTTATTTTCTGCTTCTCAGCCCAACTTGTTAATTCGGCCGAAATATATTCCGGACCGTTGTCACACCGAAGTGCTGCGGGTTTGCCGCGCCATTCGATGACCTGCTCTAATGCTCGAATCACGCGTGCACTAGGCAATGATAAATCCGCTTCAATGGTTAAACCTTCGC
>Ga0208813_1000037_pt1 | contig 163079 bp, 143 predicted proteins | sample MalvireepMed_904_FD_184250 | JGI IMG/M metagenome (GOLD analysis project Ga0208813, IMG submission 184250) | Marine viral communities from the Global Malaspina Expedition - Malaspina viral metaG DeepMed_904 (SPAdes) (version 2) | ecosystem: Environmental > Aquatic > Marine > Oceanic | place... | reverse complement strand
TCCGATTTCAGAAACTTGAACACCGGATGGGCGTTGTCGCCGTTGACGTCCACTTTTTCGAACATCGGGAACGAGACGCCGTAATTCTTCTCGCAGAAGGCGCCGATTTCCCCGGCCTCGCCGGGCTCCTGGCGGCCGAACTGGTTGCAGGGAAAACCCAGCACTTCCAGCCCCCGGTCGGCGAAGTTGGCGTACAGCTTCTGCAGCCCTTCGTACTGCGGCGTGAAGCCGCACTTGCTGGCGGTGTTCACCACCAGCAGAACCTTGCCCTTGTAGTCGGAGAGGGGCTTTTCCTCGCCGTTGAGCGTGCGTGCCTTGTAGTCGAAAAGACTCATGGACCTTCTCCTTATCAAAGGGCGGTAACGCCGGCGGGCACTCTGGCCCGCCGGCCCGGCGGTGCGCCTAGTCCGAGTATAGCGCGTCCACCACCGCTTTCGCGGTCACTTCGCTGGACGGCGGGTTCTGGCCGGTGACCAGGCGCCCGTCGGTGACCACCTGGGGCTCGAACTTGCCCTTGTTGTGGATCTCCGCGCCCAACTCCTGGAGACGGCTTTCCAGCAGGAACGGCATCACCTCGTCGAGGCCCACTTCGCGCTCCTCTTCGTTGGTGAAGCAGCTCACACGGCGGTCCTTGACCAGCGGCACGCCGTTTTCGTCGCGCACCCCGACCAGCGCCGCCGGGCCGTGGCAGACCGCGCTGATTACACCGCCCTGGGCCCAGGTACGCTCCAGCACGCCGGCCACCAACGGGTTGTCGGGCATGTCGAACATGGCGCCGTGACCGCCGGGCACGAATACCCCGACGAAGCCGTCTTCCCAGATTTCCTCCAGGGGGCGGGTGTCCTCCAGCTCGGCGATGGCGTCCTTCCACTGCTCTTTCTGCTCATCGTCGGGCACCGAGCGGGGATCGATCGGCACCTTGCCGCCGGTGGGGCTGGCGACACGCACCGGCACCTTGTTGTCGCGGAAAATCTGGTAGGGGATCGCAAACTCTTCCAGCCACAGACCGGTCTGTTGCCCCTGACCCATCTGCGATGCGCTGGTGACCAGCATCAGAAGTGGCTTGTCCAAATTCATAGTGGCTCCTTGTCGATATTCCGCTTGACGCTGACAGACGCGGCATCAAGATGTGATGAACTTCATTCGCCGTTTCCCACAGCGTGGGGGCGGCCTTCACCATTTCAACGACCGGCCCCGGACGGATACTCAAACCATGAACTGGGAACAATTGCTCAACAAGGGCCGCCTGGGACACCGCGACGCCAAGGACGAGACCGGCCGCACCGCCTTCCTGCGTGACCACGACAAGATCATCTTCTCCGGCGCCTTCCGCCGCCTGGCGCGCAAAACCCAGGTGCACCCGCTGGCCACCAACGATCATGTCCACAACCGGCTTACCCACTCCCTGGAAGTGTCCTGCGTGGGCCGCACCCTGGGGATTCGGGCCGGCGAGCGCCTGCAGGCCCTCGGCCACCTGCCGGAGGGCGCCGGCGCCACCGACCTGGGCGATATCGTGCAGTCGGCCTGCCTGGCCCACGACATCGGCAACCCGCCGTTCGGCCACACCGGCGAGCGGGCGATCCGCGCCTGGTTCCAGGAGCGCGGCCAGCGTTATCTGGACCTGCTCACGCCGGAACAGCAATCCGACCTGATCTACTTCGAGGGTAACGCCCAGGGTTTCCGCATCCTCACCAAGAGCGAATACCACCAGTACGACGACGGCATGCGCCTGACCTACGCCACCCTGGCCACCTTCCTCAAGTACCCCTGGCTGTCGTCCCGTGCCGCCGAGGGCGGCCTCAAGCCGGGCAAGTACAGCGCCTTCCTGTCCGAGGCCGACGCCTTCCAGGAGGTGTGCGCGGCCACCGGGCTCAGGGAACTGGCCCCCGGCCGCCATTGCCGGCACCCGCTCGCCTACCTGATGGAGGCGGCGGACGACTTCTGCTACGCGATCATTGATCTGGAAGACGGGCTGGAGATGGATCTGCTGCACTGGGACGAGGTCTACGCCCTGCTGCAACCGGCGCTGCCGGACAACAACGAAGTGCGCCGCCTGGTCCATTCCGAGCTGCGCGACGGCCGCAAGGCGGCGCTGCTGCGCGGCAAGATCATCGAACGGTTTATCGAAGCCGGGGTCGAGGCGTTCGTCGCCAACCACGAGGCCCTGCTGGCCGGCAACATGGAAGGCGACCTGCTGCACCATTGCGAACCGGCGGTCTACGACGTGGTGGAGAACGCCAAGCAGCTGGCGCGCGGCAAGGTGTTCGAGCACCCGCGCAAGATCGAGCTGGAAATCGGCGCCTTCGAGGTGATGGGCGCCCTGCTGGACGGCCTGATCGAGGCGTCGCTGTCCCACGCCCGCGGCGCCACGCGCAACTACCGCCACGAGCGCATCATCGACCTGATCGGCCGCCACAGCTTTCCGGACGGCCTGGCGGACATGGACGAACAGGAGCGGCTCTACCAGTGCATCATGCGGGCGCTGGATTTTCTCGCCGGCATGACCGACAACTACGCCACCTATCTGGCCAAGCAGTTCTCCGGCATGGCGGAGACGCGCTACTGAAGCACCGGGCCCGCTAAAGCCGCAGTGCTTCGAGTTGCTTGTTGAGGGCCTGGCTGAACGCGTCCGGCTGCTCCCACTGGGGGAAATGGCCGGGGTACGCCAGCACCGTTTCGGTGACGCGGCCGGCGCAACGCTGGCGCGCGGCTTCCGGAATCATTTCGCCGTTGATCGCGAACAGCGGCGCGGTCACGGCGGCGAACGCGGGCTCCGGGTTCCAGCGCAACAGGTCGCCCCACAGGGGCAGCATTTTATCGGCGGGCGCGGAGGCCATCTGGCCGCCGAGCGCCTGTTTGCGGTGCTCCGGCATGGCGTCGGAGGTGTTGGCGTCCACCAGCCTGCCCACCGCCGCCGGGAAATCCTCGTGGAAGCCGCGCTCGATGCCGGCGGCGTCGTCCTCGGTCAGATCGCCGTAGGGAATGATGAAGGTGTCGACGAACACCACGGCGGCCACGGATTCCAGCAGCGCCGCCGCCTCCAGGGCCACGGCGCCGCCCATGGAGTGGCCCACCAGCACCACCCGGCCTGGCCGCCGGGCACGCACCAGGTCGGCGATATCCCGCGCCATGCCGGCCACCGTCCAGGTGCCCGGGGTCGCGGCGGAGTCGCCATGGCCGGGAAGATCCGGCGCCAGAAAACTCACCGTCTCCGGCGCGCTGTCCAGGTAGGCGTGCCAGTCGCCGCGCCGGCAGCACCAGCCGTGCACCAGCACCACCAGGGTGTCGCCGGCGCCGTTCTTCTCGGTGGCCGCCAGCCGGCGCCCGTCACTCAGTATGACTTCCCGTTCCAAGTTGTTTCCCCCTAAGCGGATAAAAGGCTCGATGCGCCGGCGGACGGCGCCGCCAGTCGCCATGGTGCAGTGGCCGCCCGGCCGGGGCGCTGGCGCGCAGGTACACCCAGGCGCGCCCCCAGGGCGTGTCGATCAGGCGCCGCTGGTAGTCAGCCGGATAGCCCTCAAGCACGTCCAGGCGCTGCAGAATCAGGCGGCTGATCCGATAGACCTCGCCGGTCACGGCGGTGCGGCCACCCGACGACAGCACCGGGTAAGGGCCCAGATCGATCAGCGTGAAGCGTGGCGGCGTGGTCCACCGGCCGAGACATGACGCGCCCTTCAGCCAGGCGTGGTTGCTCTCCCCGGCCAGCAGCGTGCCGTAGACGAACACTCTCAAGATGGCGTCTCCGCCCGTGGCGGCAGCGTAATTCGCGGTATCGGCATTTTGCGGTCGGTTGTCCCATCGTTACGTTCACGCGCCGGCGACGCCAGTGCGTCTTGTTTTGTGACATAGTTGACCGTGGGGGACAAGGAGACATTGGGGGTTTTATGGAAGGTTCGAGCAGGCTGCCTTACACCGGGGCAGGCCATCAGGCGCTTCTGGATACACTTTATGCCACGCCCACGGATCAGTCGCTGTGGCGGAATTTTCTCCACAAGCTGGTCACCGTCAGCGAATCCCGGTCAGCCCGTCTGCTGGTGCTCGACAAGGCTGCTGAGACGGTGCGCTCCAGCACCAAGATCAATATCGACGACCGCGCCCACCAGAACTACGTGGATCATTTCGTCAACACCTGCCCCTGGCGGCCGGAACTGAAGGAGAAGCCCGCCGGCCGCCTGTACTCCACCTACCTGGATTTTTCCTGTCGGCAGCGCCGTTTTTACAAGACCGAGTTCTATAACGACTGGGCCCGCCACCTGGATATCCACCACGGTGTCTGCGGCACCGTCTACCAGACCGATGAATACACCATCCAGCTGCTGGTGCAGCGCACCGGCGGACAGGGCCCCTACGAGGCCCAGGACACCGCCTGGTTCAATGAACTGGTGCCCCATGTGCGCCGGGCCATCGATCTGACCCGCCATCTCCATCAGCTGGAATGGAGCAACCGCGGTGGCCGGCTGGCCGGGCACCGGCCGTACGCGGTGCTGGGCCACGGCGGCCGGGTGGCATTCCTTTGCGACCGGGCCCAGGCGCTGATCGCCAAGGAGGAGGCGCTGAGCTGTCGGCATGGGCGTCTGGCACCGAAACGGCAGGACCTCCGCGAGCGTTTCATGGCGCTGGTGAACGAGGTGATCGTCGGCGCGGGCCGGGACTGGCGCCACCCGGGAGGCGCCGTCACCCTGCCCCGGCGCGGCGGCGGCCAGCTGGTGTGCATGGTCAGCCCGATGGCACCGGAAAACAGCGCCGCTCTGCTGGCGCCGGAAGGCCGTGCGCTGGTGTACTTTCATGCGCCCGAGTACGAAGGCGCCGTGGACGAGCGGCAGATCGCCGAGCTGTTTGATCTGACCCCGGCGGAAGCCCGCGTGGCCCGGGCCATCGCCGAAGGCGGCGACCTCAAGACCCTGGCGGCCGGTCTGTCGTTGTCGGTGGATACGCTGCGCGGACAGTTGAAGTCGGTGTTCCGGAAAACCGGCACCCGCCGGCAGAACGAACTGGCGGCGAGGATTCTCCGCTCGCCGGCCCTGCGCGCCGCGGAAACGCTGCCGATCAAACTGTCCTAGCGCCGCTCAGTCGATCAGCGGCAGCCGGTGCTCCAGGGTGGCGGCCCGCACCGCGTCGGGGATGCGGATTTCCGTGGCCAGGGGCAGATGGTCGGAAAGCAGGCAGTCGGTGAGCACCCGGCTGTGGCTGACCTCCAGCTCGGGGGACGCCAGGATATGGTCGATGTGCCGGTCCGGGGCCCAGCTCGGGAAGGTGTTCAGATCGCCCTCCACGGCGCGCAGGCCCAGCTCCGCCAGCGGCGAACTGCCCAGGTGCTCCAGCCGGCAATTGAAATCACCCACCACCACGGCGTAACGGAACGGCGACAGCAGGCGGGTGATGTAGGCCAACTGGGTGTTGCGCATTTTCTCGCCCAGCGCCAGGTGCACCACCGCCAGCACCAGCGGCTCCACCGGGTGGCCGAACTTGACCAGGATCACGCCGCGCCCGGGCAGGCCGGGGAGGATGTGGTCCTCCACGGAATAGGGCGTCAGGCGGCTCAGAAAGCCGTTGCTGAACTGGCCCAGCCGGCCCAGGTTGCGGTTGAGTTGCTGATGCCAGAAGGGGAAATCGGCCAGGGACGCCAGATGCACCAGCTGATTCACATTGCGTGAACGCAAACTGCCGCCATCCACCTCCTGCAGGCCGACCACATCGAAATGGCGAACCACATCGGCGATCTGCTCGATGGTCTCGACACTGCGCGGGTGCGCCACCAGATGCTTCCAGCTGCCGGTGAAATACTCCCGGAACCGGCTGGTGCCGATGCCCGCCTGAATGTTGAAGCTCAGCAGCCTGAGGGTGTCATCCGGCAGGGTGACCTCGCGCACCCGGCGGGTGCGGCGGTGGCCTTCGCGTGCGAAGGAAAACCCGGCGGGCCGGGTTTTCCAGGACTGGTACGCGGTTCGCGCGCGCTCCAACAGCATTCAGCTTGAACTCCCGAAAGGGCTAGCGGCGTTCCTTCTTCACCAGGAAGTCGATCACGTCGAACATTTCCTGATTGTTACGCAGGCCGTCACGAAGAATCAGATACTTCCCATTGACCACGAAAGACGGCACGCCGCGGATCTGGTAGTCGCGGGCCAGCGCATCGGTCTGACGCAGCTTGGTGGACACCCCGAACGAGCTGTAGAGCTGGTTGAACTCGTCCTCTTCCACCCCGTACTTCTCGAAGAAGTCCGCCAGCGCGGTGGGGGTGAACAGCGGCTCCCGGTGCTTGTGAATCGCATCGAACAGGGGCTTGTGAACTTCATCCACCTTATCGAGGATATCGGCCACGTAGTAGGCGCGGGCCAGGGGCTCCGCGTTACGCAGGAAGGTGACCGGCGAGCGCACGTAGTTCACGTAGTCGGGCTTGTCTTTGAGCCAGTCCTCGACAATCGGCTCCAGGCTGAAGCAATGGGGACAGATGTAGGAAAAGAACTCGCGCACTTCCACCTTGTCGGGGTCGTCCACGTTGCCCGGTGCGTCCAGCACCTTGTAGTGGGTCCCTTCCGCGTAGCGGGCGTGTTCGCCGCCGGACTGCTGTGCCCAGGCCACCGTCGTGAGTGTAAGGCCGAGCAGCAGCGCCATGACCGTTCGCAACATGAGGTTCTCCTTGTTGTTGGCTGTTCCACTTGAATCGTCGCAGATAGGACCGTGGCAAAGCGAAAATGCTCCCCGCCAGCGGACCTTTTCACGAAAGTTGCATTATTACCGCATTGGCGCCGTTTTGCCCATGAACGGCGGCCACAAAAAAGGCAGCCCGAGGCTGCCTTTTGCTTGCGCACCGTTCAACAGCGGCGCTTATTCGCTATCGCGCTCCGGTGCGGAGAGACCGGCTACGAAGCTGGACACCGCCTGAATCTGAGCGTCGCTCATCTTCGCCGCCAGGGTGCGCATCATCGCCTGCGGGTCGTTGTCACGCTTGGCCATGTCGCCGATGTCCTCGCGACCGACGGCGCGGAACGCCCTCAGCTGGCTTTCCGTGTAGGCGGGCTGCTGGCCGGCCAGCGCCGGGAAGCCGGCGGCGTCGACGCCCTGACCGGCGGGGCCGTGGCAGCCGGCGCAGGCGGGAATGCCCTTCTCCACGTCACCGCCCCGGTAGATGCGCTCGCCCATTTCCACCAGATCCGCCTTCACCTGGCCGGTCTGCACGGTCTGCTCCGCGTAGAAGGCGGCCAGATCCTGCATGTCCTGCTCGCTGAGGTTAGCGGCCTGGCCCTGCATGATGGCGTTCTCACGCTCACCGGATTTGAAGGCTTTAAGCTGCTTGATCAGATAGGGCTCGCCCTGCCCCGCCAGACTCGGGTACTGGCCGGAGGGGGAATTGCCGTCCGGGCCATGGCAGGCCGCGCATACCTGGGCTTTCTCTTTACCGGCTTCCGGGTCGCCCTCGGCCAGGGCGAAGGGGGTGGCCACCACGGCAGCCAACAGCACGAACAGCTTGAAACACTTCATGGCCTTTCCTTCAAGAGCAGGGATTACTTGGTCATGTATTCAATAAGAGCACGATAATCTTCTTTGGAGCAGTCGCCGCACATGCCGCCCGGGGGCATGGCGTTGTAGCCCTCCTCGACGTGCTTGACCAGCGTGTCCATGCCTTTGTCCATGCGCGGCTTCCAGGCGGCCTGGTCCCCGGTTTTGGGGGCGCCGGCGGCACCGCTGGCATGGCAGTAGGTGCAGCTCTGATCATAGAGCTCTTTGACGGATTCGGCCTGGGCACCGGCCGACAGGCTCATAGCGATGGCGAGGGCGAGCCCCGTGGCAAAACCTTTCATGTGAATCTCCCCATGAGCTGGCGACATGCTGGCTTACTCAGGCGTCGGCGCCGAATTTGCCTTTGCACACAAACACCTGTAGAACGTCGACCGCACGGCGAACGCGCGTCGGCACGTATTATATACTAGAGGTTCGCTCCCGTCATATGCCTTATTAAAGGCACGGGTATTCGCTGTCCGCGCTCACTGAGAGACCGATAATGGCCCAAGATCCGACCCAGCGCCTTCTCCACCAGGCCCGCTTCCTGAAAAGCGCCCAGAACGTGGAACAGTGCCCCCCGGACGCGGGCTTCGAGGTGGCCTTCGCCGGCCGCTCCAACGCCGGCAAATCCAGCGCCATCAACCGCCTCACCGGCCAGCGCACCCTGGCGCGCACCTCCAAGACCCCGGGCCGCACCCAGCTGCTGAACTTCTTCGAGCTGGACGAGGAGCGGCGCCTGGTGGACCTGCCCGGCTACGGCTACGCCAAGGTGGACAAGGTGACCCGCCAGCAATGGCAGCGCGACCTGGACGATTATCTGGCGCGCCGGCAAAGCCTCACCGGGCTGGTTCTGCTGATGGACATCCGCCACCCGCTGAAGGATTTCGACCGCCTGATCCTGGAATGGTCGGCGCGCGCCGGCATGCCGCTGCACCTGCTGATCACCAAGGCGGACAAGCTCAAGTACGGCGCCGCCAAGAACACCCTGCTGAAGGTTCTCAAAGAGGTCCGCGACCACCCGGCGCCGCTCAGCGCCCAGTTGTTTTCCGCCACCAGCGGCGACGGCTGCGACGAGGCCTGGCGCCAGCTCGGCATCTGGCTGGCGGTGCCGCCGGACCCGGCGGACTGACCGGGTCCGTCACTCCGGCGACGTTTTACGACACCGCTCTGGCGCAGGTACGCCACCGGGCAGATCGCGCCGCTTCATCGTAACTCACTGATATAAAACGTCTTTCTTCAATTTTCAAAAACAGGCATGCCTCTTGCTTTAGATACGGGCAAGAAGAAGGAAGAGGGGAAGTCCCACTTTTCAGTGGGCAAAAAAAATCCCTGGCAGCAAGTGGGGGAAGGGAACGACTGCGCTGCCAGGGAGGCTTGCCGCCCCGGCCTCCTGGGGGAGAGACCGGGGTGTCCAGAAGCTACGAACCGGTGAGGGTACTGGGGGATCGGGGGTACCGGTCCGTAGCTATTGATTAGGACTGGCCGCCTTTCAAAAAAGTTTCCACGTCCGAATACCTTTTACAAATTTCATAATTTTCGTGCAACAAGCACTATTAAACCCGCTTGCGGCTACTGCTTCCAGGGGCCGCCGCGGGTATCTTCCCGGCGCTTCAGATTGCGGTGCATGGCCGCCTTGGCCAGCATGTGCGCCGATACCGGTGCGGTGATAAACAGGAACAGAACGATCAGCACTTCCTGGAGCTGCAACGCCCGCTCCTGCCAGGAGAAAAACAGCAGCGACCCGAGAATGGTGCCTCCCACGCCCAGGGTGCTGGCTTTGGTCGGGCCGTGCAAACGCAGATAAAAATCCGAAAGCCGCACCAGGCCGATGGACCCCACCAGCGCGAACACCGCCCCGACCAGAATGAAGGCACTGACCAGAAATTCAACGATCTCGTTCATAGTGTCGTCCCTACTCGATGATGTCGCCACGCAACATGTATTTGGCGACCGCCACGGTGCTCACGAAGCCGATCAACGCGATCAGCATGGCGGCCTCGAAATAGAGCTTGCTGTCCGAGGAAATGCCGTACAGCACGATCAGCCCGATGGTGTTGATGTACATGGTGTCCAGGGCCAGGGCCCGGTCCGGCAGCGTGGGCCCGCGCAACAACCGGTACAGGTTGAGCAGCAGGGCCAGCACGAACAGCCCGAAGGCAATCGTCAGCGCGGTCTCTAGCATTCGAAAATCTCCTTCAGTGGCCGCTCATAGCGCTGCTTGATCTGCCGGATCATGGCGTCTTGGTCGTCCACGTCGAGGGCATGGATCAGCAGGGTGCGCCGGTCCTCGCTGACATCGGCACTGACCGTGCCCGGCGTCAGCGAGATGGTGCTGGCGAGCAGCGTGATGGCGAACTCGTCGGCGAGGTCCAGCGGCAGCTCCACGAACCCGGGCCGCAAACGCCGGGGCGGCCCGAGGATCAGAATCGCCACCGCCATATTGGCGGTGAGAATGTCCCAATGGACCACCAAGACGAACCGCACCAGCTTGGGGAAGTTGCGCGGGCGCGGCACGTTGGGCCAGAAAGACTGGGTGCCCAGCGGCAGCACCACCGCGAGCACCAGACCGAGCAGGGCGTGCCCCCAGGAGAAGCCGTTAAGCAGCATCCAGGTGGCCCACAGAAACAGGCTCAACAGCGGAAACGGCAATACTCGACTCATAACGCACTCTCCCCGGCGCCCAGCACCGCGTCGATATACAGGCCGGGCTGCGCCCACTGCCCGGCCACCGCCAGGCAGGCTTCAAGCACCGGCTCGCCCCAGATCGCCAGCGCCGGGGTGGTGGCCAGCAGCGCCACCGTGGCCGCCAGGCGCGGCCCGTCCAGGCTGCGTTCTTCACCGTCGCCGGTGGCCCGCCAGAACAGCGTCGACCCGGCCCGGCTCAGGCCGATCAGGGCGATCAGGCCGCCGCCCAGCAACAGCAACCAATAGACCGGCGCCGGCACCGCCTGCATCAGGGCGACCTTGCCGATAAAGCCGGATAACGGCGGCAGGCCGACCACGGCGATGGCGCCGGCGAAAAACAGCGCGCCGAGCACCCCGCGGCCGACGGGGGACGGCCCCGCTTCAAGCCGGTCCGCCAGTTCCCCACGCCCCCGGGACACCAGGTCCGCCAGCAGAAACAGGCCGCCGCACACCAGGGTCGAGTGGATCAGGTAGTAAAGCATGGCGCCGAAGGCCTCCGGCGACGACCAGGCCAGCCCGGCCACCAGCGTGCCCACCGACATCACCAGCAAATAGGCCACCATTTCGCCGAGGCGGCGGGCGCCGAGCACGCCCACCGCCGCCAGGCCCAGGGTGATCAGCGCCAGAATCCACAGCGGGTCCCGGCCCAGCCCGGCCAGCGCGCCGCCGCTGAACGCCAGGCCGTACACCCGGGCGATGGCGTAGATACCCACCTTGGTCATGATCGCGAACAGCGCCGCCACCGGCGCCGTGGCGCTGGCGTAGGTGGCCGGCAGCCAGAAGTAGAGCGGGAACAGCGCCGCCTTCAGGCCGAACACCACCCACATCAGCAGGCCGGAAAGGCGCGCCAGATCCAGGCTGTTACCCTCCAGTTCACTCACTTTGACCGCAAAGTCGGCCATATTGAGCGTACCGGTGGTGCCGTAGGCGAGCCCCAGCGCAACCAGGAACAGCGCCGAACCGATCAGGTTGAGCACCACATAGTGAATGCCGCCCTTCACCCGGGCCGGGCCACGGCCGTGCAGGGCCAGCCCGTAGGAGGCGATCAACAGCACCTCGAAGAACACGAACAGGTTGAACAGGTCGCCGGTCAGGAAGGCGCCGTTGATGCCCATCAGCTGCAGCTGGAACAACGCGTGGAAGTTGGCGCCGCGCCGGTCGTCGCCACGGCTGCCGTAGATCAGCGCCGGCAGCGCCAGCACCGCGGTGAGCAGCACCATCAGGGCACTCAGCCGGTCGAGCACCAGCACGATGCCGAACGGCGCCCGCCAGTCACCCAGCTGATACACGCCGATATCGCCGCTGGCCGCCTGCTGCCACAGGCCCAGCGCCACGGGGATCAATGCCAGGGTCGCCAGCAGACCGGTGAGGCGGCGCAGGCGCTGGCGTTCGCGGACCTCCAGCAAAAGCAGCATGCCCGCGAACGCGGGGATCAGAATCGGCGCGATGATCAAATGTTCCATCAGCCGTCCTCCCCGTCGGAGCCACCGTCCACGTGATCGCTCTTCATTTCACCCTGGCCGCGCAGGGCCAGCACCACCAGAAAGGCGGTCATGGCGAAACCGATCACAATGGCGGTCAGCACCAGCGCCTGGGGCAAGGGGTCGCTGGCGTTTTCGGACATGCCCACCACCGGCACCTGGTTCAGGCTCAAGCGGCCGGACACGAACACGAACAGGTTGACCCCGTAGCTGAGCAGCGTAATGCCCAGAATCACCGGGAAGGTGCGCGCGCGCAGGGTCAGATAGACGCCGCAACCGACCAGCGTCGCGATGATCAACGCAAGCATCACTTCCATCAGGCGCCTCCTCTCTGGCCGGTTTGGTCAGGGTCATTCCCGGCGCCGGTGCCGGCGCCCTTGTCGTCCAACAGCGACAGCTTGCCGAGGTTCGCCAGCATCAGCAGCGTGGCGCCCACCACGGTGAGGAACACACCGGTATCGAACAGCATGGCGCTGGCCACCTCGAACTTGCCCACCAGCGGCCAGTGGATGTAATCAAAGGTGCTGGTCAGGAACGGATGGCCGAACAACCAGGAGGCCACCCCGGTGATCCCGGCCAGCAGCAGGCCCAACGCCACCACCGGGTGGTAGTCGCCGGGCATGCGGTGGTGCATCCAGCCCACCCCGGAGGCCACGTACTGCAGCAACAGCGCCACCGACGTCACCAGGCCGGCGATAAAGCCGCCGCCGGGCAGGTTATGGCCGCGCAGGAAGATGTACACCGACACCAGCAGGGCCAGCGGCAGCAACGGCCGCGAGATGGTCACCAGCACCAGCGGGTGCGCGTCCCGCGCCCAGGGCCGGCCGGTGGCATCCGCCCGGGGCGAGGTCAGTTTGAGATCCTTGAGCAGCGCGTAGATGCCCATGGCGGCGATGCCCAGCACGGTGATCTCACCGAAGGTATCGAAGCCCCGGAAGTCCACCAGGATCACGTTGACCACATTGGTGCCACCGCCGCCCGGCTTGGCGTTCTCCAGGAAGAAGCCGCTGATGCTGTTGAAGTCGCTGGTCATCATGGCGAACGCCATGACGCCGACGCCACCGCCGACCACCACCGACAGGAACAGATCGCGGAACACTCTGAACACGCCGGATTCGGCGCTGGTGCGCACCGGCAGAAAGTACATCGCCAGGATCAGCAGCATCACCGTGACCACTTCCACGGAAAGCTGGGTGAGCGCCAGATCCGGCGCCGAGAAGCGCACGAACACCAGCGACACCACCAGCCCCACCACGCTGATCGACATGATCGCCGTCATCCGGTGGCGGTGCAGAATGGCGGTGATCACCGCGGCCACGATCAACATGGCGCCGGCCAGCAGCGCCACCCCGTCCAGGGGCAGCAGCGCCCGGTCGCCGCTCAGCAAACGCGGCCCCAGCTGCGTCAGCAGCACCAGCGAGACCACCGCCAGCAACCAGGCCACATAGGTCTGCAGGGAGCCGTTGCGCAAGCGCCCGCTCAACGCCCCGGCGAACCCCGCCACCGCCTGCATGGCGCGCTCGAAAATCAGGTTGGCGTTGATCTCGGGCAGGCGCGCGTGCCACCGGAACAGGCGCTGCCGCTGGCTGTAGACCAGCACGCCGCCGACCAGGGCGATGACGCTCATCAGCAACGGCAGGTTAAAGCCGTGCCAGATGGAAAGATGGTATTCCGGCAGGGTGCCGCCAAGCGTGGCGGTGCCGGCCACCGCCAGCAGCCCGGCCACGGTGAGCGCCGGGAACACGCCCACCGCCACGCACAGCGCCACCAGTATCTCCACCGGCACTTTCATGTAACGGGGCGGCTCATGGGGCGGAAACTTGGGCAGGTTCACCGGCTCGCCGTTGAAGAAGACGTCGTGGATAAAGCGCGCCGAATAGGCCACCGACAACACGCCGCCCAGGGTGGCGCCCAGCGGCAGCACCCAGCTCAGGGCGCCGAGGCGGTCGGACTGCAGGGTCTCGGCGAAGAACATCTCCTTGGACAGGAAGCCGTTGAGCAACGGCACCCCGGCCATCGCCGCCGAGGCCACCATGGCGAGCACCGCGGTGTACGGCATGTAGCGCCACAAGCCGTTGATACGGCGCATGTCCCGGGTGCCGGTTTCGTGATCAATGATGCCGGCGGCCATGAACAGCGACGCCTTGAAGGTAGCGTGGTTGATGATGTGGAACACCGCCGCCACCGCCGCCAGCTCGGTGTTCAGGCCGAACAGCAGGGTAATCAGGCCGAGATGGCTGATGGTGGAATAGGCCAAAAGCCCTTTCAGGTCATGCTGGAACAGCGCGGCCAACGCGCCCCAGATCAGCGTCGCCATGCCGGCCAGCGTGACCAGATCGAACCACAGGTTGGTGCCCGCCAGCATCGGGTAGAAGCGGGCCAGCAAAAACACCCCCGCCTTGACCATGGTGGCGGAGTGCAAGTAAGCACTTACCGGCGTCGGCGCCGCCATGGCATGGGGCAGCCAGAAGTGGAACGGGAACTGGGCGCTCTTGGTGAAAATACCCAGCAGCACCAGGCAAAGAATCAGCGGGTAGAGCCCGCTGGCGCGGATGGCGTCGCCGCTGGCCAGCGCCTCGCCCAGGGAATAGCTGCCCACCACCTGGCCGATCAGCAGCACCCCGGCGAGCAGCGCCAGGCCGCCCAGGCCGGTGACCGTGAGCGCCATGCGCGCCCCCTTCCTGGCGCCGCTGTTGTGCGACCAGAAACCGATCAGCAAGAACGAGCTGAGGCTGGTGAGCTCCCAGAACACCACCAGCAGCAGCAGGTTGTCACTGGTCACCACCCCCAGCATGGCGCCCATGAAGAGCAGCAGGTAGGCGTAAAAACGCCCGGCTTTCTCATCGGCGGACAGATAGTAGCGCGCGTACAGAATAATCAGCAGGCCGATGCCCAGCACCAGCATGGCGAACATCAGCGCCAGGCCGTCCAGGCGGAACGCCAGGTCCAGGCCCAGGCTGGGCAGCCACTGCAGTGAAGAGAGCACCGTTTCGCCGGCGATCACCCGTCGCGCGGGCGCCACCATCAAAGCCAGCGCCAGGGCCGGCAACGCCGCGGCGCTCAGCGCCAGCAGCGTGCGCGAGGCCCTGAAACGTTCGGCCAGCGGCGGCAGTGCGGCCCCCAGAAAGGGCAGCAGCACCAGAATGGAAAGATTCATAGGCAATCCGTTGTCAGTTGCGGCAACGCCGCGTCGAGCTTATCAGTAAATCATCAACTCAGCGTGACAACGGGCGGATCCGGGAAATAGGGGCGGCGGCCCCGCCGCGGGCAGTGGGCGGGCATACTGATCATTCTGTGGTGCCGCAATTGGCAGTCCATACAAAACCGAATCACTGAAAAGGGTCCGTAGTATGCCACGCCGATCCGGGGCGAACACAAGACCTGCCCGCCACCCGGGTATCAGAGCTCGCCCACGAATTGATTATAGAACTGCCGGGCGGTGCGCCCGGAGCGCCCGCCGCGCTCCATGGAAAAGCGGCGGGCGAGAATGTGCAGCCGGTCGCGGTCGGCGACCTCGCCGAACAGGTGATCGACGATCTGGAAATACTGCGCTTCATTGATCGGGTAAAAGCTCAGCGACAGGCCGAACCGGTCGGACAGGGAAATCTTCTCTTCCACCACGTCGCCGTGGTGGATCTCACGGCCCACCACCCGGCTCTGCTCGTTGTCGGCCTGGTACTCGGACACCAGGTGGCGGCGGTTACTGGTGGCGTACAGGCGGACGTTCTCCGGCGGCAGCTCCAGCGAGCCTTCGAGCACGCTTTTCAGGTGCTTGTACTGGGTTTCACCGTCCTCGAAGGCTATGTCGTCGCAGTACACCACGAAACGCTGGGCGCGCTCGCGCAGATCATCGACGATCTCCGGCAGGTCCACCAGGTCGTGCTTTTCCACCTCGATCATGCGCAGCCCGCGCGGCGCGTATTCGTTCAGCAGCGCTTTCACCAGCGACGACTTGCCGGTGCCCCGGCTGCCCCACAGCAGCGCATGGTTGGCGGGCTTGCCGGCCAGGAAGCGTTCGGTGTTCTGCACCAGTTTCCGTTTCTGCGTGTCCACGCCGAGCAGATCGTCCAGCGCCACCGGGTCCAGGTGCCGCACCGGTCTCAGCCGTTGCTGTCTGGGCCGCCAGATGGCGGCCGCTTCCGCGCGCCAATCAACGTGATTCATGGTGTCCCCGTTGGAAATCAGGTCAAAAATATTGCCACGGTCGGCCCGGCGACTAAAGAACTTGCTTGCCCGCCCCGGGTCCACCTTTAACATGGACCCAGGATAAAACACGCAACCGACCCCGGAGACACCCATGATTCGCTTCCCTCTCGCCGGCCTTACGCTGATCCTGGCAGCCGCGGGCTGCGCCCATACCCCGGCGAACCTCCCCGACAACGCCCGCCCCTGCCCGGAACCGCGGCCGCAAATGTGCACCATGGAATACCGCCCGGTGATCGGCCTGGACAAGAACGGCGAAACCCTGGGCGAATACAGCAACGCCTGCAGCGGCTGCGCCAAAGAAGGCGTCGCCTATACCGTGCCGGTTAAATAACGTCCAAGGACACCGCTTTGCCGCTTTCGCCCGTACGCCGGTTGCTGGACTTCGACGCGCAATACCGCCGCGACCAGCAGCACACGCCGGACTTTCTGCATCGCCGCGACCGCCGTCTGGCGCTGGCCCGTGAACAGGACGGCGCGCCGCCGCCGGACGCCGCCGCCTGGCTGAGCGCGGTGGACGCCCCCGGCGCCGGCGCGGCGCTGCGCCCCTGGCGCCGCGGCCGGGCCGCGCTGACCCTGGCCGGCGCGGTGCTGGGCGTGCTGACCATGCTCGGCGTGCTGTACGTGGACGGCCAGGGCCGCATCAACGTCACCCTGATTCTGGCGCTGGCCCTGCTGCAACTGCTGCTCGCCCTGGCCACCACCGCCCAGGCGTTAAGCGGCCGGCGCCCCTGGGGCCGGCTGCTGGGCCGGGGCGACGGCGCGCCGCCGGTACTCCGCCAGCTGCATCCGCAACTGGCCGCCCGCGCCGCCCACGGCGCCGGCCTGGCGTTCGCCGCCACCGCCCTGCTCACCCTGCTGGTCCAGGTGCTGGTGCGCGATCTGGCGTTCGGCTGGAGCACCACCCTGCAGACCTCCGCGCCCGCCTACCACGCCCTGGTGGAACAGCTTGCCTGGCCCTGGCGCGGCTGGCTGCCCGGCGCCGTGCCGGGCCTGGAACTGGTGGAGCAATCCCGTTACTTCCGGCTCGGCGGTGAGGCTCCCGCCGACCCGGAACGCCTGGGCGCCTGGTGGCCGTTCCTGGCCATGCTGTGGCTCTGCTATGTGCTGCTGCCCCGGCTTATCCTGCTGGGGCTGGCGCGGCTGCACCTGAACCACCGCGCCGGCGTGCTGCTGCGACGCCACCCGGGCTGGGCGGCGCTGCGCCAGCGCTTCGCCACGCCCTGGGTGGACAGCGGCCCGGCACCGGTCGCCGCCGGCGCCGGCCCCGCGGTACCGCCCGCCGACACGCTGGCGCCGCCGCCGGAAAGCGGCGTGGTGATCCGCTGGGCCGGCGCCGGCAGCGCCGACCTCGCCCGAAACCTGCTCCAGGACGCCCCCATGCAGGTGCTCGAAGCCGGCGGCAGCGCCAGCCTGGAGCAGGACCGCGACACCCTCACCCGCGCCGACCTGGGCCTGCCGGTGGTGGTGCTGACGCGCGGCTGGGAGCCGCCCACCGGCGAACTGGCGGACTTCCTCGACGACGCCCGCCACAGCCTGCCGGCGAACACCGACATCGTGCTGCTGCCGCTCGCCGCCGACGATCAAACCGCTCTGGTGGACGGCGCACTGCTGGCCCAGTGGCAACGCTTCGTGGACCGGCACCGGCCGGTCAGGCTGTGTCGCCCATGAGCGAGCGCCCCCTGCCCCGTTTCGCCGTGGTCGGCCACCCCAACAAGGGCAAGTCGAGCATTGTCGCCACCCTGGCCCAGAACGACGGCATCGCCATCGCCCTGGAGCCGGGCACCACCCGGGAGAACGGCCACTACCCGCTGCGCGTGGACGACCGGCTGCTGTACGAACTGATCGACACCCCCGGCTTCCAGCGCCCGCGCCGGGTGCTGGCCTGGCTGCAGGCGCACAGCCTGTCCGCGTCGGACCGGCCGGACACGGTGCGCGCCTTCGTCACCCAGCACCGCGACGACCCCCGTTTCCATGACGAATGCCAGCTGCTGACGCCGATACTGGAGGGCGCCGGCATTCTCTATGTGGTGGACGGCGCGGTGCCTTACAGCCGCGAGCAGGAAGCGGAAATGGAAATCCTGCGCTGGACCGGCCGCCCCAGCCTGGCGCTGATCAACCGCATCGGCGCGGGCGACCACCTGGCCGACTGGCGCGCCGCCCTGGGTCAGTACTTCCAGATCGTGCGCGATTTCGACGCGGTGCACGCTCCCTTCGAGGCGCATCTGAGCCTGCTACGCGGTTTCGGCCAGCTGGCCCCGGAATGGGAAGCGCCGCTTGAGGAGGCCACCCACCATCTGCGCGATCAGCGCCGGCACCGCCAGCATCAGGCGCTGCAACTGATCGCCGCCGCCCTGGCGGACATGCTCACCCACCGGGAAACCGGCCGGCTGCGCGACGACGGCAACCGCGACGCCCTCGAGCACGAACTCGGCCAACGCTGGCGGGACTGGCAGCGCCAGCGGGAGCAGCGCCTGCGCCGCGACGTGGAAGCCCTTTACCAGCACCGCCACCTGCGCCGCCGGGAACAGGCCCTGGCGTGGCAGCCGGGCAGCGACCTGTTCAGTGAACAGGCCCGCCGGACCTGGGGCGTGAGCCGCACCTACCTGGCCACCGCCGGCTTCGGCGCCGGCGCCCTGGGCGGGGCCGGCATCGACGCGCTCGCCGCCGGCCACTCGCTGGGGGCCGGTGCCCTGATCGGCGGCGTGTTGGGCGCCGCCGGCAGCGTCTTCTACGGCGGCAAGTACGCCGACAAACTGGGCGCGCTGAAAGTGCTGGAGCGCTTCACCGGCGGCGCCGAGGCGGCCTTCGGGCCGGTCCGCGATCCGCAGTTCGGCTATGTGGTGCTGGGCCGGGCCCTGGAGCACTGGCATCAGGTCAGTCACCGCAACCACGCCGGCCGTGACCCGCTCACCCTCGACGGCGCGGACCGTCACTGGCTGGAACAGCTGCCGCGCGGCGAGCGCCAGCGCTTGCAGAAAGCGTTACTGGATCCACCGCGCGAGCCCGGGGATGTGAAGCGCCGAGATGCTCTGGAAAGTGCTGTGGTGCAGGCCGGTGAGGCGTTTTTGCTTTGGCGGGTGGGGGTGTCCTAGTACGTCTCTGGCATCCTGCCGGGAGCTTCGCTCCCTTTCGCGGGCCGGGCCCGCTCGCACATGTCGCACTTCCAGACGCCCGGCTCGCATAAGGGCGCTCCCACAGTGCCTGCGTCGTGGCTTAGTGGGCGGAGCGTTCGCGACGGTAGTGACGGGGCGCTACGCCCATCACTTTTTTGAACAGGCGCGAGAAGTAGTAGGGGTCGTCGTGGCCCAGGTGGCGGGCGATGTCGCTGACGCCCAGGTCGCTGACGTCCAGCAGGTAGCAGGCGCGGCTGATCTTGAGGTGCTGGAAGGCCTGCATGGGCGTCTGCCCGGTGAGGCGTTTGTACTCGCGGATAAAGTGATAGCGCGACAGGGTGCTGGTGGCGGCGACCAGGTCGTCCAGGGCGAGCCGTTCGTGCAGGCGGCTTTGCAGGTAGCTCTGCACCCGGTCCACGTCCAGCGCCGCCTGGCGGGCCTGCTGGCGGCGGCGTACCAGAGCCAGGAAGGTGAGCAAGCCGCGCAGCACGTTGGCGGCGTGCACCTGGTGGTGAATCTGAAAGCTGACGGCGGTGGCGAGCAGCACTTCGAATTCTTCACTGAGCCGCGAGTGCAGGCCCACCGGCACCAGCCCGGCGCGCGGGTCCGGTTCGATGGCGTCGAAAAACAGGTCCACGGCGGCGCCACCCAGGTGCACCCAGTAGATGGTCCAGGGGTCGTCCGGGCGGGCCCGGTAGCGGTGCGGCTGGCCTTCGCGGAACAGCAAGACGTCACCAGCGCCCACCGGATGGGGGTCACCGCCCAGGTCCACCTCACCCCGGCCGGCCACGCAATAAATAAGCAGATGATCGCGGGGCGAGGCGCGCCCCATCTGATGGCCGGCGGCGCGCGGGTAATAGCCCACCCCGTGGGGCAGGCAGTCGCCGCACAACGGGTGCGCGCCCAGCGTCTGTATCAGCGCCTGGGGCACCACGATGCGACGACCGTCCCGCGGCAACGGCCACTGGGAGGTCTCGATAACCGGGACGTCGCTGGATTCCATACCGCAATATAGTCCATTAGTGGTCAATAGAAACCATCCGCATGGGGACGATACTGTGGTACACCATAGCAATAATAGAACAACACCCCACTTTCGGAGGCTCCATGACCACGCGACTGCCGCAACTGATCAACGGCGAATTCCAGCAAAGCCAGACCGACACCTGGATTCCAGTCACCAACCCGGCCACCCAGGCGGTGCTCTGCGAAGTGCCGGCGGCCACCGCCGAGGAAATGGAGAGCGCCATCCAGTCCGCCCGCGAGGCGTTCCTGGAATGGCGGGAAACCCCGGTGTCCGAGCGCGCCCGGGTGATGCTGCGCTACCAGCACCTGCTCAAGGAGCACCACGATGAAATCGCCGAGGTGCTGGCCAAGGAAACCGGCAAGGTGTTCGCGGACGCCAAGGGTGATGTGTGGCGCGGCATCGAGGTGGTGGAGCACGCCGCCAACATCGGCTCGCTGATGATGGGCGAGACGGTGGAAAACGTGGCGCGCGGTATCGACGGCCACGCCTGGACCCAGCCGCTGGGCGTGTGCGCGGGCATCACTCCGTTCAACTTCCCGGCGATGATTCCGCTGTGGATGTTCCCGATGGCGATCGCCTGCGGCAACAGCTTCGTGCTCAAGCCCTCCGAGCAGGACCCGATGACCCCCAATATTCTCGCCGAGCTGTTCCTGCGCGCCGGCGCGCCCAAGAACCTGCTGCAGGTGGTCCACGGCGGCAAGGAACAGGTGGACACCCTGCTCACCCACCCGGAGATCAAGGCGGTGTCCTTCGTCGGCTCGGTGCCGGTGGGCCAGCACGTCTACCGCACCGCCACCGACCACCTCAAGCGCGCCCAGTGTTTCGCCGGCGCCAAGAACCACATGGTGGTAATGCCGGACGCGCGCAAGGATCAGGTGATCAGCAACCTGGTGGGCGCTTCCTGCGGGGCCGCCGGCCAGCGCTGCATGGCGATCAGCGTGGCGGTGTTCGTGGGCGAGTCCAAACAGTGGATCGACGAACTCAAGGACGAGCTGGCGAAAATCCGCCCCGGCGCCTGGGACGACGAGAACGCCGCCTATGGCCCGCAGATCAGCCCCAAGGCCCGCGACCGGGTGCTGACGCTGATCAAGCAGGGCAAGGAGGAAGGCGCCAGCTGTTTGCTGGACGGTTCCGATTGTACCGTGGACGGGCTGCCGGACGGCAACTGGGTGGGCCCCACCCTGTTCAGCGACGTGACCCCGGACATGGCGCTCTACAAAGAAGAGATCTTCGGCCCGGTGCTGTGCTGCATGACCGTGGATACCCTGGAAGAGGCCCTGGAGCTGGTGAACAACAGCCCCTACGGCAACGGCACCTCGATCTTCACAGCCAGTGGCGCCGCCGCGCGCAAGTATCAGCACGAGGTGGAAGTGGGCCAGGTGGGCATCAATGTGCCGATCCCGGTGCCGCTGCCGTTCTTCAGCTTCACCGGTTGGAAGGGCTCCTTCTACGGGGACCAGCACGCCTACGGCAAACAGGCGGTGCGCTTCTACACCGAGACCAAGACCGTCACCAGCCGCTGGTTCGATGACGACATCCCGGACGGCGCCCACGGCGGCCCCAACATGACCATCAACCTGAAATAGCCATGGACTTCAACTTCACCGACGAGCAGCTGGCGTTCCGCGACACCGCGCGCCAGTTCGCCGATAAGGAGCTGGCGCCGTTCGCCGCCGAGTGGGACCAGCACGGCACCTTCCCCAAGGACACCATCCGCCGCGCCGGCGAGCTGGGCTTCTGCGCGCTGTACTGCGACGAGGACCAGGGCGGCATGGGCCTGAGCCGGCTCGACGCGGCGCTGATCTTCGAGCAGATGGCGGCGGGCTGCACCTCCACCACCGCCTTTATCACCATCCACAACATGGCCACCTGGATGCTGTCCCGGTTCGGCTCCGAGGCGGTGCGCCAGCGCTGGAACGGGCCGCTGATGAGCGGCGAGGCGCTGGCCTCCTATTGCCTCACCGAGCCGGGCGCCGGCTCCGACGCGGCGTCGCTGAAGACCAGCGCCCGCCGCGACGGCGACGAGTATGTGCTGAACGGCGCCAAGGCGTTCATCTCCGGCGCCGGCGACACCGACCTGCTGGTGCTGATGGCGCGCACCGGCGGGCCCGGCGCCGGCGGTATTTCCTGCTTCGCGATCCCGGCGGACACGCCCGGCGTCAGCTACGGCCGCAACGAGGACAAGATGGGCTGGAAAAGCCAGCCCACCCGGGCGGTGATTCTCGAGGACGCGCGCGTCCCGGTGGAAAACCGCATCGGCGACGAGGGCCAGGGCTTCAAGATCGCCATGGCCGGCCTGGACGGCGGCCGTATCAATATCGCCAGCTGCTCGCTGGGCGCGGCCTCGGCGGCGCTGGCCCAGGCGCAGAGCTACGTGCAGGAGCGCCGCCAGTTCGATCAGCCGGTGAGCGAGTTCCAGAGCGTGCAGTTCACCCTGGCGGACATGGCCACCCACCTGGTGGCGGCCCAGCAGATGGTGCGGCTGGCGGCCTGGAAGCTGGATAACGGCGACGCCGACAAGGGCACCTTCTGCGCCATGGCCAAGCGGCTCGCCACCGACCTGTGCTTCGACGTCTGCAACCAGGCCCTGCAGCTGCACGGCGGCTACGGCTACATCAAGGAGTACCCGCTGGAGCGCTATGTGCGCGACAGCCGGGTGCATCAGATTCTGGAAGGCACCAACGAAATCATGCGGGTGATCATCGCCCGCCGGGTACTGAAAGACCTGAGCTTTTTATAAGGCCCGATTCAAAAAGGAGAACAATATGAACATCGGATTCTTCGGCGTCGGCAACATGGGCGGGCCGATGGCCGCCAATCTGGTCAAGGCCGGCCATACGGTGACCGCCTTCGACCTGGTGCCCGACCTGCTCAAGACCGTGGAAGCGGACGGCGTCGCCGTGGCCGCCGACCCGGCGGCGGCGGTGGCCGGCGCCGAGGTGGTGATCAGCATGCTGCCCTCCGCCGGCGCGGTCACCGGCCTGTATCTGGGCGACGACGGCGTGCTGGACGCCATCCACCCGGACACCCTGATCATCGACTGCTCCACCATCGACGCCGACACCGCCCGCCGGGTGGCCAGCGCCGCCGCCGACAGCGGCCGCACCATGATCGACGCGCCGGTGTCCGGCGGTGTCGGCGGCGCCAAAGCGGGCACGCTGACGTTTATCTGCGGCGGCCCGGAAGCGGCGGTGGAACGCGCCCGCCCGGTGCTCGACTGCATGGGCAAGAACGTGTTCCGCGCCGGCGACAACGGCGCCGGCCAGGTGGCGAAAATCTGCAACAACATGCTGCTGGCCGTGCACATGATCGGCACCGCCGAAGCGCTGCAGCTGGGCGCCGACCACGGCCTGGACCCGGCGGTGCTCTCCGACATCATGAAAGCCAGCTCCGGACGCAACTGGTCCCTGGAGGTGTACAACCCCTGGCCCGGCGTGATGGAGGGCGTGCCGTCCAGCAACGACTACAACGGCGGTTTCGCGGTGAAACTGATGAACAAGGATCTGGGCCTGGCGCTGGAAGCGGCGCTGGCCAGCCAGTCCAGCACGCCCATGGGCTCACTGGCGAAAAGCCTGTACGCCGCCCTCGGCAACCAGGGCCTGGGCGGCAAGGACTTTTCCAGCATCCAGACGTTCTTCAAACACCGCGAGCCCTGACACCGGGCCGGGTTACGGCGTCCACGTCTCCCCGGGCCCGTGGGCCAGGAACGAGGGACGGCGCCGCCGGGCCGCGTAGGGCCGGTCGCAAACGTTGTCGCGGCGGTTGTAGACGAAGAACACATTGCTGCGCGGGTCCGGCGACATATTGGCGTTGGAGCCGTGCAGGGTGTTGCAGTCGAACAGAATCAGGCCGCCGGCCTTGCCGGTGGGCGCCTCGATACCGCCCCGCTCGATCAGCGCCTGCAGCACGTCGTTGCCGGGCACGCCGAATTCCTGGGTCTTCAGGGACTGCTTGTGGTGGTCGTCCGGGGTGGCGCCCAGGCACGGCACGAACACCTTGTGCGAGCCGGGAATCAGCATCAGGGGCCCGTTGAAGTGGTGGTTGTCGGTCAGCACGATGGAGGCGCTCACCGCGTGCATGGACGGCATGCCGTCCTCGGCGTGCCAGGTCTCGAAGTCCGAATGCCAGTTGAATCCCTTGCCGTGGAAGCCCGGCTTGTAGTTGATCCGTGACTGGTGCACGTAGACATCGCCGCCCAGTATCTGCCGGGCGCGGCCGGTCAGGCGCGGGTCACGGGCCAGTTGGCGGAAACGTTCGGACAGAAAGTGCACCGCGAACAGGGAGCGGATTTCCTCACTGCCGGGCTCGGTGACACTGAAATCCCGGCCCCGGAATTCATCCCGGGCGAGCAGTTCGTGCAAATGGCCGGTGAGCTCCTGCACTTCCCGCTGATCCAGGAAGTCCGGCTCGAACAGAAAGCCGCGCTGCTCGAACTCGTCCAGTTGTTGCTGGGACAGGGGGCCGTCGGCGGCCTGGCCCTTAACCACTTTTTCGCGGCGGTTCAGCCAGGGCATGTCCGGCTTTTTCGCCAGACGGGTGGGGTAAGGGTCCTGAATCGCCGGAGCCGGTCCGGTAATGGGTCGGGTGGGCGTCTGCACTGACATCAAATCACCTCCTGAGATTTGGGATCAGGTCCAGATTGGCGTTATCAGGCCGGGCCGCCGCCAGGAGGGAGCCCGGCAGCGTGACTATAAGGTCTATAAATCCGGTTTCAAGGTGGCCGCCCCGTCAGTTCTGAATACGTCGCCAGGGGCGCGCCTGCTCCAGCTCGAAGGCCAGCTCCAGCAGCGTTTTTTCGTCGCCCTGCAGCGCCGAGAACTGCACGCCGATGGGCAGGCCCTCGCGGCTTTCGCCCAGCGGCAACGACAGGGCCGGGCTGCCGGAAGCATTGTTGGCGGGGGTGAAGCTGACGTACTTGATCAGCCGGTCGATCAGCACCTCGAAGTCCACATTGGGGCTCAGGTAGCCGAGCGGCGGCGTGGTGTGGGCGAGCACCGGCGACAGCACCACGTCGTACTGTTGGAACGAGCGGGCGTAGGCCTGCCAGGTGCGCTTGAGCTGGTAGAGCACCGCCGGTGTCTTCCACAGCTTGCGCCGGTAATAGCGGCTCAGGCCCCGGGTCAGGCCGTCCAGCTGCCGGGGGTCGAAGCCGGGCCCGAACAGGGCGCGGCCGAAGGTGCTCACCATGAACGCCATGAAGCCGTAGTAGAGCACGAAGTCGTCGATAAAGCGGCGCTCCAGCGGCACCGGCGCCTCTTCCACCCGGTGGCCGAGCCCGGCCAGCAAATGGCCGGCGTCCTCCACCACGGCCCGGGTCTGCGGACAGGTGGGGCTGCCGGTGATCGAGTCCACCACCAGGCCCACGCGCAGGCGCCGCCGGCCCGGCCCTTCCACCCGGCCGATCGGCGGCAGCTTGGGGTTGCGGTAATACTGCTCGGCGGCGGCGAAGAAATTGGCGGTGTCGCGCACGCTGCGGGTGAGCACGCCCTCGGCGATGATGTCGATCGGCAACGACCGGGACGCTTCCGATTTCACCAGCCGGCCGCGGGTGGGTTTAAGGCCCACCAAGCCGCAGCAGGCGGCGGGAATGCGGATCGAGCCGCCGCCGTCGTTGCCGTGGGCGATGGGCACCGCGCCGGCCGCCACCAGGGCGGCACTGCCGCCGGAGGAGGCGCCGCTGGAATAGCCCGGCGCCCAGGGGTTGCGGGTGGCCGGCGCGCCGGCGTACTCGGTGGTGGCGCTGAAGCCGAAATCCGGCAGCCGGGTTTTGCCCAGCAGCACGAAGCCCTGGTCCAGATACTGACGGGCGAAATGGCTGTCCTTGGCGGCGTTGCGCGGTCGCACGGCTCGGGCACCGTGGCCGGTGGGCAGGCCCGCCACGTCGATGTTGTCCTTGATCAGGCTGGGCACGCCGGCGAATTCCCCGCCGTCCCGCAGGCGCTGGTCCGCGCTTCGGCGGGCCGTTTCAAAGGTGTCCAGCGCCAGACCGTTGAGCGCCGGGTTCACCGCCTGGATGCGCTCGATGGCGGCGTCGGTGAGCTGCGCCGCACTGCGCTCGCCACGGCGCAACAGGTCGGCCAGGGCGGTGGCGTCGTGGTCACCGAGGGCGTCATCACGGAAGGCATGAAGGCGCGCTTCGGGGGCGGGTCCGGCGTATTGATTCATCGGTGTGTCCTGCTGTGAAGGCGGTCGATGGCGAAAGATCGTACCATGGTGCCACATTCACAGCGGGCCAATCGCAAGACGATGAGGGCCTAGCCCCTGGCCCGGTCCACCCGCTTGCCCTGGGCGAGCATCACCCGCGCCAGGTGCACCAGGTCGGCGATACTGGTGACCACCGCGTCCGGGCGGTGCGGGTGGCTGACGGTGTTGGGGAAAATCTTGTCCAGCCAGGAGTCCGGCCAGCCGGCGCCGTTATAGAAGATCGCGGTGATGCCGGCTTCCTTGGCGGCGATCACGTCGGTGGTGCTGTCGCCCACGTACCAGCAGTTCTCCGCCGGCGTCAGGCCGAGGTTGTCCAGCGCCTTGAGCAGCATGTCCGGCGCCGGCTTGCGGTGTTCCACGTCGTCGCCGCAGACAATGGTGTCGAACAGATCCTCCCAGCCGGTGCCGTCGACAATGCGCAGCTCGTGCTCGAGGAACTCCCGCTTGCGGTTGGAGATCAACGCCACCGGCACGCCGGACTGGCGCAACCGCTCCAGTTGAACGCGGATGTCACTCTCGAGCGGGTGAACTTCGTCCACGTATTTTTTATAGCAATCGTCGAAGGCCTGATGGATGCGGCGCTTGGCGTCGCCGTCGGCGCCGAACAGCACTTCGAAGATATCGGTGCGCGAGATTTTCCGCTGGGCGGTGATCTTGGGGTGCAGCTTGTTGTTCTCGCGCACGTACTTGACCAGCTTGGCGTCCTCGATGGTCTTCGATTCTTCCGGTTTGAGCAGCCGGTCCCAAAGACCCAGCTCCTTAAGCCTGGGCAAAACATCGTCGACCGCGTGGTACATGGCGTCGTGGGTGTCCACCAGGGTCGCGTGCCAGTCGATCAACACGGCCGCCGGCTTATCGTGGGGCAGCTGCAGAATACTCATGCGGCAACTTTATCACAGCGCCTGTTACAAGCCGGGGACTTGAAGATTTTTTACGCTTGGCCGCTGATTTCGTCCGCGCCGGGGGGCTATGCTGGCGGACAGGCGAGCAACCAGCACGGAGACCGCCATGAGCAAGGACCCGCTCAATGAGTACCGCCGCAAGCGCAACCTGGGCGCCAGCCGCGAGCCCGCCGGCGGCGCCGGCGACGCGCCCCGGTTCGTGATCCAGAAGCACGACGCCAGCCGGCTGCATTATGACTTCCGGCTGGCGTTCGACGGCGCTTTGAAGTCCTGGGCGGTGCCCAAGGGCCCGTCCACCGACCCGCGCGAAAAGCGGCTGGCGGTGCAGGTGGAAGACCATCCGCTGGACTACGCGGACTTCGAAGGCGTGATTCCCGAAGGCCACTACGGCGCCGGCACCGTGATGGTCTGGGACCGGGGCGGCTACCGCAATCTGCTCGCCGACGCGCGCCGCAACCCCACCTCCACGCAGAACCGTTCGGTGAAAAGCGGCCGCACCCTGGCGCGCATCGCCCGCGACGGCAAGGCGGAGCACGACCATGAGTGACCGCACCCTGACCGTGGACGGCAAGACCATCACCCTGTCCCATCCGGACAAGGTGCTGTTCCCGGAACACGGCCTGAGCAAATCGGATCTGGCGGACTACTACCAGCGGGTGGCGCCGATGATGCTGCCGCACCTGCGCGGCCGCCCGCTGACGCTGCACCGCTTTCCGGACGGCATCGGCGCGCACGGCTTCTATCAGCAGAACCGCAGCGATCATTTCCCGGACTGGCTGCCCGCCGCGTCCATCGATCACCCCGGCGGCACCGGCGCGGTGACGCATATTCTCTGCGAGCGCGCCGCCGATCTGGTCTATCTGGCCAGCCAGGCGACGCTGACCCTGCACGCCTGGCTCAGCCGGGTGGACCGGCCGCACCGGCCCGACCAACTGGTGTTCGACCTGGATCCGCCCGGCGACGATTTCGAGCCGGTGCGCCGGGCCGCCTGGCAGGTGGGCGACGCACTGCGCGACGCCGGCCTGACGCCGTTCGTGAAAACCACCGGCTCGCGCGGGCTGCACGTGGTGGCGCCGTTGAAACCGGGCGCCGACTTCGACCGGGTGCGGCGCGCCTGCCGGCGCCTGGCGGATCACTTGGTGGCCCGCCACCCGGACGCGCTCACCGCCGAGCAGCGCAAGAACAAACGCCACGGCCGGCTCTACCTGGACATCATGCGCAACGCCTTCGGCCAGACCGCGGTGGCGCCCTACGCGGTGCGCGCCAAACCGGGCGCGCCGGTGGCCACGCCGCTGGACTGGAACGAGGTGAACGACGCGGATATCGGGCCGCGCCGCTACCGCGTCGACAACCTGTTCCGGCGCCTCGGCCAGAAAGACGACCCCTGGGCGGACATGGCGCACCATGCGGGAGACATCGGCACGCTGGAAACGGCGCTGCGGGCCTGGGAGCGGGACTGAGGCCCGGCCGGTTTATTGAGCGGCGGCCATTTCGTCCCGGTAGGTGTCCGCCAGACGCGCCTTGGCGTCGTCGCTCAGGGCACGCCCGGCGAGCTGGAACACCTCCTGTTCTTCTTCGTCCAGGTGGTGGGTGACCAGATCGTGCAGCTTCCTGGCGGCGGCCAGCCAGCCCGGCGAACTGAAATCCGTATCTTCCAGTTCTTCCACCAGTTCATCGATCTCGTGATGCTCGGCGACACTGTGGCGGGCTTTTTCCTGGGTCATGTCCAATTCCATCATCGGAATGTAGAGCGCCCGTTCCTCGGCGGCGGCGTGGCTGGTCAGCGCCTTCTTCACTTTTTCGAACAATTCCTCGCGGCCGTCACTGTCGCCGTGGGTTTTGATCAAAAGGCCCAGCAGGGTCCGCTGGGTGTCATGGTCTTCTCTGAGTGCTTCGAACAACGTCATGGCTGGCCCTCCCCTGGGCGCTGGCTGTGAGGTTTGAATCCTCGGTCGTGAGTGACGTCCAAGATACCCGAAGCCGCCGCCAACGGCGTTTTTGTTTACCGGAATTTACAGCCGGTGGAATCAGTCGGGCTCAAGCAGACGCGGGCCGGGGCCGTCCTCGGACAACTCATCCAGCGGGTTGCGAAGCCGGCAAGCGTTGATCGACAAACACCCGCAGCCGATGCAGCCGTCGAGCTGGTCACGAAGCTGCGTCAGGCTTTGAATGCGCTCGTTCAGATCATGGCGCCAATGCGCCGACAGCCGTTTCCAGTCGTGGGCGTTGGGGGTGCGGCCGTCCGGCAGCTCCGCCAGCGCCCGGCCGATCTCCGCCAGTGGAATACCGATCCGCTGCGCCACCTTGATCACCGCCACGCGGCGCAGCACGTCACGGCTGTAGCGGCGCTGGTTGCCGCTGCTCCGATGACTGTGGATCAGCCCCTTTTTCTCGTAGAAGTGTAATGCCGACACCGCCACGCCACTGCGCCGGGCCACTTCCCCCGGCGTCAGCGCCTTGCCGATATCGGCGGCCGCTATCTTGCTCATCGTGACAACCTTTCCCAATGGCTATTGATCTCAACCTTACTTCAGGTCTCAAAGTGCCGTCCACGATCGCCGTGGTCTCAGGCATACTACGGTGTCGTTTTTCGCGGCGCCCGAACGACACACCGGGAGCGCAACAAAAACATTCAAGGAGTGGTCGTGAGTCCTATCATTTCCGTGCAACAACTCAACAAGACCTATGACTCCGGCTTCCAGGCTCTCAAGGACGTGAATCTGGAAATACGCCGGGGCGAGATTTTTGCCTTGCTGGGCCCCAACGGCGCCGGCAAGACGACCCTGATCAGCGTCATCTGCGGCATCGTCAATCCCACCGCCGGCACCGTGCTGGCCGACGGCCATGACATCGTGCGGGATTTCCGCGCCGCCCGGTCCACCATCGGCCTGGTGCCCCAGGAGCTGTCCACCGACGCCTTCGAGACGGTCTGGGCCACGGTCACGTTCAGCCGCGGGCTGTTCGGCAAGCCCAAGAACCCGGCCTATGTGGAGAAAGTGCTGCGTGACCTGTCCCTGTGGGACAAGCGCAAGGAAAAAATTATCGCCCTGTCCGGCGGCATGAAACGGCGCGTGATGATCGCCAAGGCCCTGGCCCATGAACCGCGCATTCTGTTTCTCGACGAGCCCACCGCCGGTGTCGACGTGGAGCTGCGCCGGGATATGTGGGAAATGGTGCGCGGCCTGCGCGAAAACGGTGTGACCATTATTCTCACCACCCACTACATCGAGGAAGCGGAGGAGATGGCCGACCGGGTCGGCGTGATCAACCGGGGGGAGATTGTGCTGGTGGAAAACAAGCACACCCTGATGGAGAAGCTGGGCCGCAAGGAACTGCGCCTGCAGCTTTCCGAGCCGCTGTCGGCGGTGCCGGAAAGCCTGGCGCCGATGTCCTTGACGTTGTCCGCCGACGGCCACGAGCTGGTGTACAGCTTCGACGCCCGCCACGAGCACGGCGACATCGCCGGCCTGCTGCGCCGCCTGGGCGAGCTGGGCATTGAGTTCCGCGATCTGCGCACGCGGGAAAGCTCGCTGGAAGAAATCTTCGTCGACCTGGTCCACAACGGCACACCGGGCGGCACGGACACCCCGCAACCCGCGGCCGGAGACAGCCAATGAACCTGCATGCGATTCGCGCGATCTATCTTTTCGAAATGGCCCGCACCTGGCGCACCCTGATGCAGAGCATCGCTTCGCCGGTGATTTCCACCTCGCTGTATTTCGTGGTGTTCGGTTCGGCGATCGGCTCACGCATGGTGGAGATCGACGGCATCAGCTACGGCGCCTTCATCATCCCCGGGCTGATCATGCTGATGCTGCTCAACGAGAGCATCTCCAACGCCTCGTTCGGTATTTACATGCCCAAGTTCAGCGGCACCATTTACGAGGTGCTGTCGGCGCCGGTGTCCTATGTGGAGGTGGTGCTCGGCTATGTGGGCGCCGCCGCCAGCAAGTCGATCATTCTCGGCCTGCTGATTCTCGCCACCTCACGGTTGTTCGTGGATTTCGGCATCGAGCATCCGTTCGCCATGCTGTTCTTCCTGGTGCTCACGGCGGTGACGTTCAGCCTGTTCGGCTTCATCATCGGCATCTGGGCGGACGGTTTCGAGAAGCTGCAGATCATCCCGATGATGATCGTCACGCCGCTGACGTTCCTGGGCGGCACCTTCTACTCGGTAAACATGCTGCCGCCGTTCTGGCAAACGGTGACGCTGTTCAACCCGGTGGTGTACCTGATCAGCGGCTTCCGCTGGAGTTTCTACGGCGTGGCCGATGTGAACGTGGCGGTGAGCCTGGGCATGACGGTGATGTTCATGCTGCTGTGCCTGGCCACCATCTGGTGGATTTTCAAAACCGGGTACCGGCTGAAAAGTTAATCCCGGTGTTCTTTATCCCGGGCCTGGCGGCTGGCTTCGGCAAGCTTCTCCATCTCCTCGCGGGACATGTAGTCCAGGTCCCAGTGGCTGGTGTGGCTTTCCTTCAGCCGGCGGCGGCCGCGGTGCAGATCCTCCGGGTCGTCGTCCGGGTGGGCGGCGCCGTGCTCGCCCATATGGGCGTGGGGGCCCGGTTCCGGATAGTGCATGCGCACCTCGGCGTCTTCCCGGGCGGGTTCAGGCGCCCCGCCGAACAACCGGCGAAGCTTTTCAAACAATGCGTTCATGGTATCTCCTGGCCGGCGTTTTAACGTCCACGTCCGACGCTTATCATGGTGCACCTTACTACCGGGAAACGGAAACCGTTGTGAACCTGAATCTCACCGATCTTCTTCTGCTCGCAGCGCTGGCCATCGGCGCGGCGCTGTTCTGGCGCTCCCAGCGCATTCGCGAAACGGCGCTGCGCGCCACCCGGCGGCATTGCGAGCGCGAAGAGGTTCTGCTGCTCGACCAGACCGTGGGCCTCAAGCGCTTCCGCCTGGCCCGTGACGAGCGCGGCCGCTGGGGCCTGTGGCGTATCTACGCCTTTGAGTTCACGGTCACCGGCGGCGAACGCTACCAAGGCGAAACCCGGCTGCGCGGGGAGCGCGTGCACAGCGTGGTGCTGCCGCCGCACCGTTTCTAGTTCCCAGCCTCGGGGCCTTTTACACCTTTTTCCCTTCCCTCCCTTTTCACGCTTCCTTGATCGGCGTACCCCTTGAAGGGCATTTCCGTCAGGAGGCAAGGATGTCCTACGCTGACCGAGTCGAACGCATACAGCCGTCGCTGACGCTGAAGATCAACGCCGAAGCGGCGGCCATCCAGGCCGATCACCGCGGCGGCGACGCGGTGGCCCGCCTGGGCGCCGGCGAACCGGATTTCGCGACCCCGGACGGCGTCAAACGCGCCGCCCACCAGGCCATCGACCAGGGGTTCACCCACTACACCGCGGTGGACGGCTACGACGGCCTCAAGCACGCGGTGCGCGAAAAATTCCGCCGTGATAACGACCTGCATTTTCAAGACGATCAGATCCTGGTGACCTGCGGCGCCAAGCAGGCGCTTTACGATCTCTGCCAGACGCTGCTGCGCCCCGGCGACGAGGCGGTGGTGCCGCGCCCCTACTGGGTCACCTACCCCGCCCAGGTGACGCTGGCCGAGGCGCAGACCGTCTATCTGGATCTCGACGCCGAGGACGGTTACCTGCCGCGCGCCGAGCGCCTGGACGCGGCGCTCACCGACGCCACCCGGCTGGTGTTCCTGAACAGCCCCAACAATCCCACCGGGCGCCTCTACGACCGCGACACCCTGAACGCCCTGGCCGCGGTGCTGCGCCGCTACCCGCGGGTGTTCGTGGTCAGCGACGACATCTACGAGCACCTGAACTGGACCGGCGAGCCGTTTCGCAACCTGCTCAACGTGGCGCCGGATCTGGCGGACCGCTGCTTCATCGTCAACGGCGTGTCCAAGGCCTACGCCATGACCGGCTGGCGGGTGGGCTTCGTGGCCGGCCCCGCCGAGGCCATCGCGGCGATGAAAAAGGTGCAGGGCCAGAGCACCGCCGGCGCCACCAGCATCAGCCAGTACGCCGCCACGGAAGCGCTGCTCGGCGACCAGACGCCGGTGCGGCGCATGGTGGAGGCCTACCGGCGCCGCCACGACCACATCGTGCCGGCGCTGAACGAGATACCCGGCGTGCAGTGCCCGCGCTCGGACGGCACCTTCTACGCCTTCCCGGATGTGCGCGAGGCTATCGCGCGCCTGGACGGCATCGACAACGACCGCCAGCTGGCCGAGGCGCTGCTGCACAGGGCCGGCGTGGCGGTGGTGCCGGGCAGCGGCTTCGGCGCCCCCGGACGGCTGCGGGTGTCGTTCGCCGCCGACATGCACACCATCGAAACCGGCTTGCGCAGGCTGCGCGAGTTTTTGCGATAGCCAAGGAGGCAGTATGAGCAAGGCAACGGTAGGCGACTTCATTGTCGATCGCTTGCAGCAATGGGGCATCGACCGCGTGTTCGGTTATTCCGGTGACGGCATCAACGGCGTGATGAGCGCGCTGCGCCGCAACGACGGCGTGACCCTGGTGCAACCCCGCCACGAGGAACTGGCCGCGTTCATGGCCTGCGGGCACGCCAAATACACCGGCCGCCCGGGCGCCGTGGTGACCACCTCCGGCCCGGGCGCGATTCACGCCCTCAACGGCCTTTACGACGCCGCCAAGGACCATATGCCGGTGGTCGCGGTGGTCGGCCAGCAGGCGCGCATCAGCCTGGGTTCGGACTTCCAGCAGGAGGTGGACCTGGGCAGTCTGTTCAAGGACGCCGCCGGCTACGTGCAGACGCTGATGGCACCGGCCCAGGCGCGCCACGTGATCGACCGGGCGGTGCGCATCGCCGAGGCGGAGCGCACCGTCAGCGTGGTGGTGGTGCCCAATGATCTGCAGGACGAGCCCATGGCGGAACCGCCCGGCGGCCACGGCGCCACCTGGTCCGGGGTCGGCTACCGGCCGTCGGTGCGGCACGCCGCCGCCACCGACCTGGACGCCGCCGCCGAGGTGCTCAACGCCGGCGAAAAAGTGGCCATCCTGGCCGGCGCCGGGGTCAAGGACGCCGTCGAGCCGCTGCTGAAGCTGTCCGACGCGCTGGGCGCCGGCATCGCCAAGGCGGTGCTCGCCAAGACCATGATTTCCGATTACCAGCCGGGCGTCACCGGCACCCTGGGGTTGCTGGGCACCGAACCCAGTGACCGCATGATGCGCCATTGCGACACCCTGCTGCTGGTGGGCACCAGCTTCCCCTACGCGGAGTTTCTGCCCGAGGAAGATCAGGCGCGCGCGGTGCAGATCGACATCGACGCGGCCAACCTGGGGCTGCGCTACCCCACCGAGGTGAACCTGCACGGTGACGCCGCCGCCACCCTGGAAGCGCTGCTGGAGCGGGTCACGCCGAAACAGGACACACGCTGGCGCGCGGATCTGGAAGAACGGATCGCCGACTGGTGGGACACCGTCGAAGCGCGCGCCTACACCAGCGCCGAGCCGCTCAATCCGCAGCGCATTTTCTGGGAGCTGTCGTCACGGCTGCCCGACGACACCCGGCTGGCCGCCGACGTGGGCACCGCCACCGACTGGTACGCGCGCTTTCTGAAGGTCAACGGCAAGGTGCAAGGCACCACCTCCGGCGGGCTCGCCTCCATGGGCAACGGCGTGCCCTATGCCCTGGCGGCGAAGTTCGCCGAGCCGGACAAACCGGTGGTGGCCATGGTCGGCGACGGCGCCATGCAGATGATCGGCAATAACGGGCTGATCACCGCCGCCCACTATTGGCGGGAATGGTCGGACCCGAGACTGGTGATTCTGGTGCTGAACAACCGCGACCTGAACCAGGTGACCTGGGAGCAGCGGGTGATGGAAGGCGATCCCAAGTACCAATCGTCCCAGGCGCTGCCGGATTTCGACTACGACCGCTACGCGGAGATGCTGGGGTTGCGCGGCCTGCGGCTGGACGACCCGGACCAGGTGGTGGCGGTGCTGGAGGACGCCCTCAACGCGGACCGTCCGGTGGTGATCAACGCGGTGGTGGATCCCAACGTGCCGCCGCTGCCCACCCATCTGGAGATGGATCAGGTAAAGGGCTACCTGAGCTCGATCCTGAAAGGCGACCCGGAGGCCGGCCCGCAGATCCGCCAGTCGGTCAAGGCGATGGCGGCCAAGTATCTGAAACGCTGAATCACGGCCGGGGCGCGCGGCCCCGGCCACGGCGCGTTCAGATGTGCTTGAGCACGGTCTGGGCGCTGCTGTCTTCCACGCCCTTTTCATCCACGCCCAGGTATTCCACCACGCCGTCATTGGCGACCAGCGCGAAGCGTTTGCTGCGGATGCCCATGCCGCCGCCGGTGGCGTCCAGTTCCAACCCCAGGGCTTTGACGAATTCCGCGTTGCCGTCCGCCAGCATGGTGATGCGCTCGGCGTTCTGATCCTTCTGCCAGGCGTCCATCACGAAGGCGTCGTTGGTGGCCAGGCAGGCGATCACGTCCACCTTGGAGAGCAGCTCGTCCGCTTCCACCACGAAGCCGGGCATGTGGGTGTTGGAACACCCCGGAGTGAACGCACCGGGCACCGCGAACAACACCACTTTACGGCCTTTGAAAAACTCGCCGGTGGAGAGGTCCTCGGGGCCCTTGGCGCCGTTGGTCTTGATGGTGACATCGGGAATCTTGTCGCCTACGGAAATAGTCATGGGTCGATCCTTTTAACCTGGAAATTGTGAAGGACTTGGAATGTAACAGGTTCCCGCGCCCGGCGCCGAATACTGCCACGCAGTGAACGTAAAAGTCTGTTTTGGACACCGCCCCCGGGTTGCCCCGCGCGCCGGCAGGCCCCAGGTTGTGGGGCATCGCAACGCAACCGCAAGGACGGAACCAATGAGCCAGACCATCGTAATCACCGGTGCCAACCGTGGCATCGGCTATGACATGGCGCGCCTGTGGAAAGCGCGCGGCAATCACGTTATCGCGGTGTGCCGCTCGTCCGCCGTGAAGAAGGGCGGCGAAGACCTGCACGATCTGGGCGTGCGCGTTATCGAGGGCATCGACGTGAGCCGCGCCGAGGACGTGCAAACGCTCAAACAGGAACTGGGCGACACCCCCGTGGACGTGCTCTACAACAACGCCGGCATGATGGAGAGCGAAACCCTGGAGGACATGAACTTCGAGCAGATCCAGAAGCAGTTCGAAGTGAACACCCTGGGCCCGTTGCGCGTCACCCATGCCCTGCTGGACAACCTCGGTGACGGCGCCAAGGTGGGCCTGATGACCTCGCGCATGGGCTCCATCGCCGATAACGATTCCGGCAAGAAGTACGGCTACCGCATCAGCAAGGCCGGCCTCAACGCCGCCGGCAAATCCCTCGCCGTGGACCTGAAGGACAAGGGCATCGCCGTGGCCATTCTGCACCCGGGCTATGTGCAGACCGACATGACCGGCCACACCGGGCACATCACCGCCGAGAAGGCCGCCCACCGCCTGGTGCAGCGCATGGACGAACTCAACCTGGACAACACCGGCACCTTCTGGCACTCCGACGGCAGCGAGCTGCCCTGGTAAGCCGCTCCGGGCCGGTGCCCGAAAACACCGGCCGCGCTGATCATTCCGGTCATGTCATCGGCACGGCGGCTTGATATGCTGCATAGAACTCACCGGTTCTACATTGCCAGCCGCACGCTGCAAGGAGCGCCCCATGACCGCCATGATCCGCGAGCCCCTCACCGATCCGGCCCGCCTTAACCGGGTCGGCGACCCGGACCGCCCCGGCATGCGGCGCGGCCGGCGCCTGTTCAAATGGCTGCTCGGCTCCGACCCGCACCCGACGCCGGGGCAGATGGCGTCGATCCGCCAGGCGATGCTGGCCGGGGACCCGCTCGCCGACGCGGTGGTCGCCATGTACCACCGCCTGCCCGCGGGCCAGGGCCGCAAACTGCTGGACCAGGCCCTGGAACAGGGCCTGCACACCCTCGACGACCCGCCGGAAGAACTGACCGCCCTGTTTCACCAGGTCGACCACGAACCCATCTGGCTGGACCGGGCGCAGCTCCGGCTGGCCTGCGAGGTCTCCCACCGGGTGGGCCTGGCCGGCGAGTTGGTGCTGCGCAATCTGTCCCTGATGGGCGGCTACCTGGCGGCGGCGGCGGCCAAGCCGCTGGCGTTCACCGGCGAGCTGGACCGCATGGCCAACCGGCGGCTGGTGGAGACCGGCAAATTCTGGATCGACGTGACCACCCCCGGCGGCCTGGAGCGGAACCGGGACGGCTTCAAAAGCGCCGTGCGCGTGCGCCTGATGCACGCCCAGGTGCGCGCCATGCTGCTCAAGTCCGACAAGTGGGACCCGGCCTGGGGGCACCCGCTGAACCAGTGGGATTCCATGGCCACGATCCTGGAATTTTCGGTGATCTTTCTCTCCGGCCTGCGCTCGCTGGGCTTTCTGTTCAGCAAGCGCGAGCGGGAAGCGGTGGTGCACCTGTGGCGCTACGTGGGCTACCTGATGGGCGTGGACGAACGCCTGCTGCCGGCCTGCGAGGCGGATGCCATGCGCGCGCTCTACCAGGTGATCGCCACCATCGGCGAGAGCGACGAGGACAGCCGCCGCCTGGGCGAGGCGCTGGCCCGGGCCTCGCTGCAGGACAGCGGCGACGGCTGGCTGGCGAAGCGTCTCGGCAAGCTGGAATACACCCTGCGCGCCGGCTATACCCGTTACGTCCTGGGCGACGACGCCGGCGATAAGCTGGGGCTGCCGCGCACCGCCACCAAGTACGTGTGGCCGGCGCAGATACCGTTAAGGTTGGGCGCGGAGCTGGTGCGCAAAAGCGTGCCGTCGGTGAACCGGAGCCTGATACGGCTGGGCGAACGGGCGCGCCGGGAGCAGTTCCCGAAACGGGTCCAGCGGCTGAAAGCGGACACCAGCTTTACGCCGGTGAAGAAACTGGCCCGCTAGCGCAAAAAAAAGCGGCGACAGGGTGTCGCCGCTAGGGGAAGTCCGCCGGCCTTGCACGGGCCGGCGGGAGGGTTGCCTGAAAAAGTTCTGAAGCAGGGTGTCAGAGCGCGGCGCGGTCCAGGTTCATCACCTTGGTCCAGGCGGCCACGAAGTCGCTCACGAACTTATCGTCGTTGTCGCTGAGAGCGTAGTACTCCGCCACCGCGCGCAGCTCGGCGTTGGAACCGAAGATCAGGTCCACCGGCGTGGCGGTCCACTTCAGCTCGCCGCTCTGGCGATCGCGCCCTTCGTAAAGACCTTCGTTGTTTTCCGACGGCGCCCACCGGGTGGACATGTCCAGCAGATTGACGAAGAAGTCGTTGCTCAGGGTGCCCGGGCGATCGGTGAATACGCCGTGGTCGGCGCCGTCCACGTTGGCGTCCAGGCTGCGCATGCCGCCCACCAGCACGGTCATTTCCGGCACGCTCAGCGTCAGCAGGTCGGCCTTGTCCACCAGGCTGTCGGTGGGGGAAAGCCGGCTGTCTTCGCTGAAGTAGTTCCGGAAACCGTCCGCCTGGGGCTCCATCACCGCGAACGCCTCCACATCGGTCATGGCCTGGGTGGCGTCGGCACGGCCCGGGGTGAACGGCACCTCGATGTCGTGGCCGGCGTCGGCGGCGGCTTTCTCGATGGCCGCGGCCCCGCCCAGCACGATCATGTCCGCCAGGGAGATTTTGCTGCGGCGGAACAGGCCCCCTTCGTTGAAGTCGGCGCGGATCTGTTCCAGCGTCGCCAGCACCTGATCCAGCTCTTCAGGGTCGTTCACCGGCCAGTCCTTTTGCGGCGCCAGCGCGACCCGGCCGCCGTTGGCGCCGCCGCGCAGGTCGGAACCCCGGAAGGTGGAGGCGGAGGCCCAGGCGGTGCGCACCAGCTGCGGCACGGTGAGCCCGGACGCGAGGATTTCCTCTTTAAGGTCTTCCGCGTCGCCCTTGGAGATCAGCTTGTAATCCACCTCCGGAATCGGGTCCTGCCAGATCAAGGCTTCGTCGGGCACGTCCGGGCCCAGGTAGCCGGCGCGCGGGCCCATGTCCCGGTGGGTCAGCTTGAACCAGGCGCGCGCGAAGGCGTCCTCGAACTCTTCCGGGTTTTCATGGAAACGCTTGGCGATCTTGCGGTATTGCGGATCGACCTTCAGCGCCAGGTCGGTGGTGAACATGATCGGGGCGTGGCGCTTGCCTTCGATGTGCGCGTCCGGCACCAGGTTGGCGGCCTGACCGTCGGCGGGGATCCACTGAATGTGGCCGGCCGGGCTCTTGGTCTGCACCCACTCATAGCCAAACAGGTTGTCCAGGTACTGGTGCGTCCAGGCGGTGGGGTTCACCGACCAGGCGCCTTCCAGGCCGCTGGTGTAGGTGTCGGCGCCCTTGCCGGAGCCGCAGTTGTTCTTCCAGCCCAGGCCCTGTTGCTCGATGGGCGCGGCGGCGGGCTCCGCTTCCAGACAATCCTCCGCCTTGTGCGCACCGTGGGCTTTGCCGAAGGTATGACCGCCGGCGATCAGCGCCACCACCTCTTCATCGCCCATCGCCATGCGGGCAAAACTCTGGCGGATCGACTGCGCCGAGAGCATTGGATCCGGCTTGCCGTTGGGGCCCTCCGGGTTCACATAGATCAGGCCCATCTGTACGGCGGCCAGCGGCTTCTCCAGCTTGCCGTCCTCGTCGTGGCGCTCATCGCCCAGCCACTCGGTCTCCGAACCCCAGTAGGTGATGTCCGCTTCCCAATCGTCCTCGCGGCCGCCGGCGAAGCCGTAGGTCTTGAAGCCCATGTCTTCCATGGCCACGGTGCCGGCCAGCACCATCAGGTCGGCCCAGGAAATACGGTTGCCGTACTTCTGCTTAAGCGGCCACAACAGACGGCGGGCCTTATCCAGGCTGACGTTGTCCGGCCAGCTGTTGAGCGGCTCGAAACGCTGCTGGGCACCGCGGGCGCCGCCGCGGCCGTCGTGCACGCGGTAGGTGCCGGCGCTGTGCCAGGCCATGCGGATAAAGAACGGGCCGTAGTGGCCGTAGTCCGCGGGCCACCAGTCCTGGGAATCGGTCATCAGCGCGCGCAGGTCCGCTTTCAGCGCGTCCAGATCCAGCTCGGCGAAGGCTTCGGCGTAATCAAAATCGTCCGCCACCGGGCTGGATTTTTCCGCGTGCTGGCGCAGCGGACGCAGATCCAGGGTTTCCGGCCACCAGTAGGGGCTGGCCATCGGCGAACGGGCGGGGCTTTTCTGATAGCCATGATGATAGCCCCCGGGACTGCCCAGGGGGCTGGCCGACACGGCCGTGGACGTTGCAAGCGTAAAGGCGGCCACTAAGGCGGCTTTTGTTATATTCACGGTCTCTCCTCGCGTTGTGAATGATTCGCAAACGCGAAGAACTATAGCCGTGACATTTTTATGACGGCAGTGAAGGTTCCCTATGGTGGCTACAGATTGAATTTATTGGTGGCAATCCGCTGGTAGGCATTGGCGATTGGCAGTGATACCGATCGGGAAGAAAGTCGCCCGTTTCCGGCCTAATTACCAATTTATTACCGATCGGTATTATTATTGGACTTCCGGCGCCCTGTCACCCTAATATTACCGATCAGGAATATTTGGAGCCGCCTCAATGAGCGCCCTGCCGAGACAATACAACGTGGACAGCCCGGAAGAGCTGGGCCGGCGTATTCGCGCCGCCCGAAAGGCCCAGGGCCTGACCCAGGTGGACTTGGCGGAAATCGCCGGCGTCGGCCCGCGCTTTTTGTCGGAGCTCGAGCGCGGCAAGGACACGGTGCGTCTGGGGCTGGCGCTGAAGATAGCGCGCCTGGTGGGGCTGGATCTGTACGCCGTGCCACGAGGGGGTGCCTCATGAGCCGGAGCCTGAACGTCTGGTATCAAGACCGCAAGGTCGGCCGGTTGTTGGACAGCGGCGGCGGTCGCATGGCGTTTATCTACGACGGCGACTGGCTGGACGACGGCTGGGCGATCTCCTGCAGCCTGCCCGTGGACGAAACCGGCGACTTCCTGCCGCCAGATCTGCGCGGGCATCATTTCTTCGCCAATCTGTTGCCGGAAGGAAACGCCCGGGACCGGCTGGTGCGTCAACTGGGTATCGCCGACGACGATTTCACGCTGCTGGAAAAGCTCGGCGGCGACTGCGCCGGCGCATTGCAGTTGCTGCCAGAAGGTGATTCTCCAAATACTGATGGGAATGCGCTTCGAGTGCTCACGCAAGCCGACTTGATAACAGCGATTGAGAGGGGCCGCGCCAACTGGCTTGACGGCGACACCGCACCACGTCTTTCTCTCGCCGGCGCTCAGGACAAAATACCGGTACGAGCCACAGCCAATTGCGACGGCACCTGGCACCTGCAACTACCCGAGAACGGCGCCGCTTCCACACATATATTGAAACTTCCGGTGCGCGACCTGAAGCAAGTGCCGTTGCTGGAAATCTACACCACCTATATCGCCGAAAAGTTGGGATTGCCGGTCGCTCCAGTGCGCCTTGTGCGTATCGGCCCACACATCGCGTCGCTAGCCGAGCGCTATGATCGCCAAACCCACGACGGTGTTGTAGATCGCTTGCACCAAGAAGACTTCTGCCAGGCGCAGGGACTCTCCCATAACGCCAAATACGAGGCCGGGGACAACGCAGTGGCCAAGGTGGCAGCGGCCATCCAAAAGCATTGCCTAAGGCCTGCTCTGGATTTACAAGCCTTCGCTCGTTGGCAAATCTTCAATGCGCTAGCGGGGAACGCCGACGGCCACCTGAAGAACCTATCGCTGATCTCTCACGGGCGGAAAGGCTGGTCGCTGGCGCCCTTCTATGATCTGGTCTGTACTCTAGCCATCGACAACATCAGCCACCAACTGGCTCTACCGGTGGGTAGTCACAATGATCCCGGCAATCTCCATCGCAAACACTGGGACGTTTTCGCCAATCAACTGGGGATGGCGCCGAAGTACATTCACCGGTTAATCCGAGCTCAAGCCTCGTCACTCAGCACTAATCTAGAGGCTTGGCACCGCAACTTCATAGAGGACCATCATCTAACCAGTGAACTCGACAATGCCCAAGCCGTCATTAAACGACAGATCGGTAAAGCAAAACGGGACTGGCTTCCTTAGAGGTCGCACTGCACGCCGAACACGGCGAGGCCTTCCACCAGGTATTCGGACAGCAGCGGGTGGCCGAGCAGAAAGTCGGCGGTGTCCGGGGTCCACTCGTCGCGGGCCAGACGCAGGGCCTCCTCCCACTCGTCCTCCTGGAAATCGCCACGGCCCAGCCACATCAACGCCACCACCTCGGTCTGCTGATCCGGCTCCAGGTCCTCAATGATGGTGCGGAACTCCGCCACCGAGCCGTCCTCTTCGCCGCCCGCCGGCTCCGTCAGCGCCTCCGCGCCAGCCGCATCGTCGATGGGGTTGCCGGCGTCCTCCGGCATGGCCACCGTGTCCCGCGCCTGGAAGGCCTGGGCCAATTCCACCAGGCGGCACACGGTCTCCCCGCTCACGTTCAACATGGTCCGTCTCCTCACTGAAATCATCGGAAGTCGAATGCTTCCAACTTAGTGGCTACAGAGGCGAGCACAAGGCGGGGGATGTAAAAGGGTGTCAGAACGGTGGGTCAGAGAGGGGCCAACCGCCAGACGATTTCCTCGAAACGATCGAGACCGCGTTCGCGGAACGCCGGCTGGTTGTCAATCACGTCCTTGCGGGACAGGCAGTCCAGCGCATGGCTACTGCCATACAAGCGCTTCACTTCTTCGGCGGGTACCGCGAACGGCGGGCCGTCCATGCGGTCCTGGTCGTACTCGAAGGTGATCAACAACTGCGGGGCACGCGCCGTGACAGAGGCCAGGTGCGCCGCGTAGCGCTCGCGCATGGCCGCCGGCAAAGCCACCAGCGCCGCCCGGTCGTAGACCATCGCCACATCGCCCAGGTCGCCCGCCGTGAGCGCGAAAACGTCGCCCTGGAACACCGTCAGCGCGCCGTGGCGCCACACCCGGCCGTCACCCCAGGGCGACACGTCCGGGTTAACGCCCAGCGACTCGAACAGTTGGCTCACCGCCAACTCGCTGAGCTCGACCCCGACCACACGCAACCCCTGCTCCAGCAGCCAGCCGATATCCAGCGTCTTGCCGCAGAGCGGCAGAAAGACTGTCGCCCCGGCAGGCAGATCGAAAGCAGCGAGATTACGCTTCAGGATCGGGTGCACGAACGACAGATGGAAGCCCAGCTCCTGCGCTTCCCATTTTTCTTCCCAGAACTGTTTTTCCATTAACGTAGAGGGCCCAACATATCAACGCCAAGAAATCTCTTTGCATAATCAATGAAGCGATCCACCGAACTGGCGTTAAAAGACGACTGCAAATGGAGTTCATCTCCGACGTTAAATGGCAAATCAATTTTATTGGGATCGATCACGCAAACAGCAGAGTCGGGCTTCAACGACCTTCGCATTATTTCATTTATATACTCATCACGAAAAGCAAACCCTATGAAAAGAACCACTTTCGCTTGAGCCAAAGAACTCTCAAGATGGGCATGAAAGTTCCTGAAGTACTCTTCACGTGGCTGGCCTTTAAATCCAGGGTAAATTATCACGTGCCTATCATGCGAACCTTTATATCCGGTGTCACCTATGTCTATCCTTTCCGCAACCTTGGACCAGTTTATAGATCCGTGAAGCTTAGTTAGTAAACCTTTCGATTGTCGATCATGACTCGGCAACCATAGATCCGTATCCAGATACCTATTAATAGATCCACGCCAACCAATATCGACAATGTCTCTACCGGAAAGGGCTTGCTCAATAACAAGGTCATAATTAGTAGTAAAGACCTCGCAGGACCGGTTTATATACGAGACACCGTCAAAAAGTCTAACCCAGTTATGTTCGATCTCATCGCTTTTAGGCTCATCAGAGTAAAGCCGGTAAACCTGCTGGTTGATTTGATCAATCAGCGACGAAACGCTTCCTTTCATATTCTTAATGTTGGTTATAACGCCACCAAGGTTTTGATGCTCTTTTCCATTCGCTTTTGCCATCCGGTTTTCCTGGAAAAACCAGTTAACTATGGTTCCCTGATCCGTCACCTCATCACAAAACCGCCTAAGCTCTTGCAGATGCCAAAGTATTTTTTCTATATCTATAACTTCATGTTCAGAATCTCGAGAGATAAATTTTTCGACAAAATCAAAGAATTTATTACCTTTTATCTCCTCAGGCAGTGAAGAGAAGAATTCGACAGTGGTCGGGTACTTCTCTGGACTTACCGCTTTTGATGCGCCCGCACCCGCAAAAATTACAATATCGTTATCCATCACTAACCCCCAAACCTCAGTGCGCTTCTTCCCAGTTGTTCCCGATCCCGGCGTCGACGATCAGCGGCACGTCCAGTTTGGCGGCGGCTTCCATGCGCTGGGTGACTTCTTTGACCAGGTCGTCGACCTGGCTTTCTTTCACTTCGAACACCAGCTCATCGTGCACCTGCATGATCATCAGGGCGTCCAGTTTGCTGTCTTCCAGCCAGTGGTGAACCTTGATCATGGCGTGCTTGATGATGTCGGCGGCGGTGCCCTGCATGGGCGCGTTGATGGCGGTGCGCTCGGCGGCCTGGCGGCGCTGGCCGTTGCGGCTGTTGATTTCCGGCAGGTAGAGGCGGCGGCCGAAAAGGGTTTCCACGTAGCCTTTTTCGGCGGCGTCGGCGCGGGTGTTTTCCATGTAGCGTTTTACGCCGGGGTATTTTTCGAAGTAACGGTCGATGTATTCCTGGGCTTCGCCGCGCGGGATGCCGAGTTGTTTGGCGAGGCCGAAGGCGCTCATACCGTAGATCAGGCCGAAGTTGATGGCCTTGGCGTTGCGGCGTTCGTTGTCGCTGACGTCGTCGAGGGTTTTACCCCAGACTTCGGCGGCGGTGGCGCGGTGAATGTCCAGGTTGTGTTCAAAGGCGTGGGTGAGGCCTTTGTCGCCGGACAGGTGCGCCATGATGCGCAGTTCGATTTGTGAGTAGTCGCAGGCGACGATCTTTTTACCTTGGGGTGCCGAGAACGCCAGCCGGATTTTGCGGCCTTCTTCGCTGCGCACCGGAATGTTCTGCAGGTTGGGGTCACTGGAAGACAGCCGGCCGGTGGCGGCCACCGCCTGGTGGTAAGAGGTGTGCACGCGGCCGGTGGTGGGGTTGATCAGTTCCGGCAGCTTGTCGGTGTAGGTGTTCTTGAGCTTGGAGACGCCTCGGTAGTCCATGATCACCTGTGGCAGCGGATAACCTTGCAACGCCAGATCCTGAAGCACGGCTTCGGCGGTGGACGGCGCGCCCTTGGGGGTCTTCTTGATGACCGGGATTTCCAGTTTTTCGTAAAGGATTTCGCCGAGCTGTTTGGGCGAGCCGAGGTTGAATTTCTGGCCGGCTTCCTCGAACGCTTTTTCTTCCAGCTCCATCATGCGCTTGGCGAGAAAAGTGCTCTGCTTTTTGAGCATGTCCGCGTCCACGTAGGTGCCGTTGCGCTCGATGCGGCTGAGCACCGGCACCAGCGGCATTTCGATGTCGTGGAACACGCTTTTCAGCCCCGCTTCTTTTTCCAGGCGCGGCCAAAGGGTCTGGTGCAGGCGCAGGGTGATGTCCGCGTCTTCGGAGGCATAGGGGCCGGCTTCATCGAGCCCGACCTGGTTGAAGGTGAGCTGCTTGACGCCCTTGCCGGCGATCTCCTGGAAGCTGATGTTTTTGTGGCCCAGATATTTCAGCGCCAGGGAGTCCATATCGTGGCGGGTGGCCACGGAGTCGAGCACGTAGGATTCCAGCATGGTGTCGTATTCCACGCCGCGCAGGGTGATGCCGGCGCGGGCCAGTACGCTCATATCGTACTTGAGGTTCTGGCCGACTTTTTTGCTCTGTTCGTCTTCGAGAACGGGCTTGAGCTTGTCCAGTACCAGAGCGCGGTCGAGCTGATCCGGCGCGCCCGGATAGTCGTGGCCGAAGGGTACGTAGGCGGCGTCGCCGGCGGCGGTGGCGAAGCTGACGCCCACCAGGTCCGCTTCCATGTAATTAAGGCTGGTGGTTTCGGTGTCGAAGGCAAACAGCTCGGCTTTCTTAAGTTTGTCGAGCCAGGCGTCCAGTTCTTCCTCGGTAAGCACGGTCTGGTAGCCGTCCCGGTCGATGCTCTGTTCGCTCTCGATGTCCGGAGCGCCCTCTACCGCCGGGTCGTCGCCTTCCAGCAATTCATTGAGCCAGCCTTTGAATTCCAGATCGCGGTAGTAACCGGCCAGCTTTTCCGCGTCGGGCGTCAGCAGTTTGAGGTCGTCCAGGGCTTCCTTGAGTTCGCAGTCCACCTTGATGGTGGCCAGCTCGTAGGAGAGAAACGCCTGCTCGCGGTGTTCTTCCAGTTTCTTGCCCATGGACTTGGCGCCGCGGAAATTCAGCTCGGCGACCTTGTCCAGGTTGTCGTAAATCTTTTCCAGCGAACCCAGACCGGTGAGCAGCGCCAGCGCGGTCTTTTCGCCGACGCCGGGGACACCGGGAATGTTGTCCACCTTGTCGCCCATCAACGCTAGGAAATCGATAATCAGCTCCGGGCCGACACCGAACTTTTCGCGCACGCCGTCGATGTCGTAGACGGCGTTGTTCATGGTGTTGATCAGGGTGACGTGGTCGTTGACCAGCTGTGCCATGTCCTTGTCGCCGGTGGAGATCAGCACCGGCTTTTGTTCGGCGCTGAAAATGCGCGCGAAGGTGCCGATCACGTCGTCGGCTTCGACGCCGTCCTCGATGATCAGCGGCAGGCCCATGGCGCGGATCAGATCGTGCAGCGGCTGCACCTGCTCGCGCAGCTCGTCGGGCATCGGCGGCCGGTTGGCCTTGTACTGCTCGAACAGCTCGTCGCGGAAGGTTTTGCCCTTGGCGTCGAACACCACCGCCATGTACTCGGGGTCGTAGTCGTTGATCATCTTGCGCAGCATCGAGGCGACGCCGCGCACCGCGCCGGTGGGCTGGCCGGTGGAGGTGGTCAGCGGCGGCAGCGCGTGGAAGGCCCGGTACAGGTAGGAGGAGCCGTCGACAAGGATGATCGGTTTACGCTCGGTCATGGCAGTCCTTGGTTAAATCTGTGGAGCGCACAGTGTAACGCAAGAGCTTGTAGGAGCGGGCCCTGCCCGCGAAAGGGGGCGAAGCCCCCGGCAGGATGCCAGAGACGCCGCAAATGGAGTATTTCGAAGGTCTCTGGAATCCTGCCGGCCAGCGGTGCTGGCCTTTCGCGGGCAGGGCCCGCTCCCACAAGCCCGTTCCCACCGAGGCGGATCAGAGGCGTTCTTTTACCTGCTGGACGATGGCGTTAACCGCGCGGCGGGCGCTGGGGATGGCGCCGCCCATGGTGATGAAGCCGTGCACCAGTTCCGGGTAGTCCAGGTTGACCACGTTGACGCCGGCGTCCTTGAGCTTCTCGCTGTAGGCGAGGCCTTCGTCGCGCAGCGGGTCGGTGGCGGTGACCACGATGGTGTCCGGGTGGCCGGCAATGTCCGGGTTGCGCAGCGGCGAGATGCGGTAATCGCCCACCAGGGTGTCGTCCTGGATGTAATGGTTGTGGAACCAGTGGATCATGTCGCCGTCCAGCCCGCCCTGGCCGCCGCCGAGCTGGGTGATAGAGGGCATATCCGAGGCGCCGTCGGTTTTCGGGTACACCGCCACCACCAGCTTGGGCACGGACAGCCCCTGGAGCGCCGCTTGCTGGGCCACCACGATGGACAGATTGCCGCCGGCGCTGTCGCCCATGGTCGCCAGACGCCGGGTGTCGATGCCCAGGTCGCCGGCCTGCTCACCGAGCCAGCGCCAGGCGGCGATGCAGTCGTCGGCGGCGGTGGGCGCGGGGTGTTCCGGCGCCAGCCGGTAGTCCACATTCAGCACCACCGCGCCGGTGACGTTGGCGATGTGGCGGCACAGGCGGTCGTATTCCACGGCGCTGCCGATGGTGAAGCCGCCGCCATGGAAGAACATGATCGCCGGGCTGTCCTCGGTGGGCGCGCTCTTGGGGCGATACAGACGCACCAGCATATCGCCGCCTTCCACCGGCACGCGGATATCCCGGGTCAGCGCCACCTCTTGCCGGTCCACGTCGAGCATGTCGATCATGTGCCCGTAGAGGGCGCGGCCCTGGGCCAGCGGCAACTCGTGGAAGCCCTTGCGACCGTCACCCAGGGCCAGCAGCAGGCGCAGCTTGGGGTCCAGCCCCTCGCGGCTGACGCTTTCCACCATGCCGGCCAGCCGGCCGGCCAGGGCGCCGGGCATTTTCATCAGGGTCCGCACCGTGGTGCGCTCGATCTTGTGTTGCAGGGACATGGTTTCTCCTTAATTAAACCCGGCGTGTATTTCCACCAATGGACAGGGGTTATACCATCGCCCCAAGCAAACGGCCCGGTCATCCCCGGCCTTTTTTTTCGCGTTGAACACTAGGAAACGCTGATGTCCGTCTATACCCGTGTCGATGATCGGGATCTGGCCGCCCTGCTGGCCGACTACGCGCTGCGGCTGGAGCACGCGCAGGCGGCGCGCCACGGCATTGAGAACAGCACCTTCCTGATCGACGCCCGGGCCGAGGACGGCGGCCCGCGGGCGGTGGTCCTGACCGTGTTCGAGCAGTTCGACGGCGACGCCCTGGCGCCCTATCTGGCGTTGCTGGCGACCCTGGCGGCGGCGGGCCTGCCGGTGCCGGCGGCGCTGGTGGACCGCCACGGCCAGCGGCTGCGCCACGTGGCCGGCAAGCCGGCGGTGCTGGTGCCGCGCCTGCCCGGCGAGCACTGTTTCGAGGTGGGCAGCGAGCACTGCCGGCAGGTGGGCGCCCTGCTCGCCGCCCTGCACCGCCAGCCGACGGAAGCGGGAAAGGCGCTGCCCGACGAGCGCCGGCGCCTGAAAAGCCTGGGCGAGCACCTGTGCCGCCTGAATGAAGACGACCAGCACCGCGCCGATACCGTGCTGCGCCGCTGGCGGAAAGTGCCCGCCACCCGCACCCTGATCCACGGCGATCTGTTCCGCGACAACGCGCTGTTCAACGCCGAGGGCCGGCTCACCGGGGTGCTGGATTTCTACAACGCCTGCCTGGAACGGCCCGAGTACGATCTGGCGGTGGCGCTGAACGACTGGGCGGTGGCCTCGGACGGGCGCCCGGTACCGCGTCGGCAGGGCGCCTTACTGGCCGGCTACCGGGACGGCGGCGGCGAGTGGGACGAATCGGTGCTGGCGCTGGCGTTGGCGGTGGCGGCGCTACGCTTCTGGCTGTCGCGGCTGGCCGGGCCGGTGTCCGGGGAGTCGGAGGGCCAGGGCAGCAAGGACCCGGCGGAGTTCGCGCGGATTTTCGGCTATCGCTTTAACGCCCTCGGCGATGGCGACGACTAACGGCCCGGGCCGGTCAGAACCAGATGATTGAGATGCGCCAACCAGTCGGCCTCCCGCCATAGCCAGGGGGTGTGCGGCCGGGCCAGGCTGGTGGGTGTCATCACCGCCACGCCGTCCGCCACCGCCTGGCCCACCAGCGCCTCGGTGAACCCGGCCCAGCCCCGGGGCAGCTGCTCCGGGGTCGCCTGCGGATTCAGATACCCTTCCCCAAGCACCGGCTGCAGACGCCGCAGGCGGGTGAACGCCAGCCGCCGCTGAAGCTGCTGCTGAAGGCGGCCGCGCCAGTGTTCGCCGGTGGCTTCCATCAATGCCCGCCGCAACGGCGCGCCCAGGCGCCGGTCGAGCAGCCCGGGCACCGGCAGATCGGCGCCGGTGGCCAGCCGGTAGCGCGGGTCGTCGTCCAGCCACAGGCCCAGTTCCAGGAAATCCAGCTCGCTGGTGTCCAGTTGGCGCAGATGGTCGGTCTCGCCGGCGGCGGCGCTGACCCCGAAATGGATGGTCGGAAACAGCGCACGCAGGGCGCGCGGCACTTCCAGCAGGTACTGCTCCACCGCCTGCTCCTGCTCGCTGCGCCAACGCTCCGGCAGGGACCGCTGGGGCGGCTGGCCGAACACCCGGCGGATAACGCCGTGGCTCCAGGGCGGAAACGGAAAATGGTGGCAGAAATCCACCGCCACCACGGTGTCCAGGTGGCCCCATTCGCGCACCAGTTCCAGGGTCTGCACCCAGACGTCGATGAAGTCGGCGGGGCGGCGCACGAACGAGCGGCGGGCGCGGCTGTCGGCGATAAAAAAGCCGCTCAGCCACAGCTTCAGGCCGCGGTCAGCGGCGCTGTTGAGCAGGCGCCGGAACGCTTTGCGAATCTGCACGGTCTCGGCGCCGGCGCCGATGCCCCGACGGGCGTCCGGCTCGGCGAAGATTTCGCAGCGGTCCAGGTGGACGCTGTTGGCCGGCGTGGCCAGCAGATGCGGATAGGGGTCCAGGCGAACGGCGTTGAAGCCGCGTTCCACCGCTTCGTCCAGGGCGCGCTCCACGGCGCCGCCGCCGGGGCCGTATTCGCGCCGCAGCGGCCAGGCGTAATCCCAGCATGTGAGCGCGAGACGGCCCAGGTCCGGCAGGACCTCCGTGGCCAATTCGTCTTGCGCACCCTGCGACTGCCCCATGCCTTCTCCTTGACCCGACAAACGCATCAGCATACCGGTTTCACGCGCCGGCTCAATGGACCCGGTCGGGCCAAAAAGCGGCGCCCGGGCCAGTCCCGCGTCATCGCGCCAGACAGGTGGCGAACGTCGCCGCCACCCGTTCACTCAGCCAGTGGCTGTAATCATCGCCCTGGCCACGGGCGGGGACGTCGCGGCCGAGCGGGTCCAGGGCCACCCGCCGGCAGTCCGGGCACAGGCGCGCCACCAGGTCGGCCTGGGCCTCCGGCTCGAGGATCGCGCAGCGCACCTGTTCGGTGTCCAGCTGCTGGGCCAGCGCCACGAAGCGACGGCTGCTGGGGCCGGCGCCGAGCTGCTCGCTGACGATCACCGGCGCGCGCAGCTCCAGCCGCTGCTGGAAGTAGCCCCAGGGGTGGTGGAAGGTCAGCCAGGGGGTATCGGCCACCGGCGCCAGACGCTCGCGCAGCGCCGCTTCGGTCCGTTCCAGGTCGGCCAGGAACGCCGCCGGCTGCCCCTCGGGCAATTGATCCCGGTCGCCCAGGGCCTTGGCGAGCAGCGCCATATTGCGCGGGTCCAGCCACAGATGCGGGTCCAGCTCGCCGGCTTCGTGGTGGTGGCCGTGGTCGTGCTCGCCGTCATGGCGGTGTCCGCCTTCGCGGCGGGTGACGCCGGGCAGCGACAGCAACGCCAGGCTGTCGCCGTCACGTTTCGCCGCCAGGCTGGCCACCGCCGGCTCCGCCGCCTCGCCCAGCCACACCAGCAGGTCGGCGCGGCGCAGGGTGAGCATCTGGCGCGGCGACAACATCGGGTTGTGCGGGTTCTGGTTGGCCTCCAGCAGGGTGACCACCTCGGCGCTGTCGCCGTACAGGTCGCGCAGCACCATGGCCAGGGGCTCGACGCTGGCCACCAGGGTACGCGCCGGTAACGGCGCGCACAGCGCCAACAAAAGAGGAACGAGCAGGTATCGCATGGGTATGTCCGGAACCGTGAAAGTGCTCATCGGGAGCGTCAGTGCAATCAGTGTGCCCGAGCCGTCAAGCCGGAACGGCGCCGCCGGGCCCAAGCGATTGACCGGGGAAATAGTATATCATCACCGCTTTGTTCAACGGGGGCTGTTACATGTCGCAGCAGCGGGCTGACACGGGAACCTTGGTGGCGGTGCACGGCGCCGGCCTGGCGTATGGGGCGCACAGCGTGCTCGACGACGTCTCCCTGACCCTGGAGCCGGGCCGCATCACCACGCTGATCGGCCCCAACGGCGCCGGCAAGAGCACCCTGGCGCGGCTGGTGCTGGGCCTGGCGCGGCCCGATCGCGGCCGCGTGGAGCGCCGCCCGGGCCTGCGCGTGGGCTATATGCCCCAGCACCTGCAGGTGGACGAAAGCCTGCCGCTGACCGTCGACCGCTTTCTCTGGCTGGCGGCGCCGGGGCGCACCCGCGCCCGCCGCGACGCCCTGCAACGCACCGGCGTGGCCCATCTGCGCCGGCGCGCGGTGCGCGGGCTGTCCGGCGGCGAAATGCAGCGGGTGCTGCTGGCCCGGGCGCTGCTGCGCAAGCCCGACCTGCTGGTGCTCGACGAGCCCGCCCAGGGCGTGGACGTGGCCGGCCAGGACGCCCTCTACGGCCTGCTCGGCCAGGTCCGCGACGAGACCGGCTGCGGCATTCTGTTGATTTCCCATGATCTGCACCTGGTGATGGCGCGCACCGACCAGGTGGTGTGCCTGCATCACCATGTGTGCTGTTCCGGCACCCCGGAAGCAGTCAGCCGCGACCCGGCCTACCACCGCCTGTTCGGCCCCAGCGGCGGCATGCCCAATCTGGCCGTGTACACCCACGATCATGACCACGACCACGATCTGAGCGGCGACCCGCACCACGGGCACACGGGGGGCCACCACCATGATTGAACTGCTCGCGCCGGCGCTGCTGGCGGGCCTGGCGGTGGCCCTGGTGGCCGGCCCCATGGGGTCCTTCGTGGTCTGGCGGCGGATGGCGTTCTTCGGCGACACCCTGGCCCACGGCGCCCTGCTGGGCGCGGCCCTGGCCCTGGCCCTGGACGTGAACCTGTACGTCGCCGTGGTGGTGGCCTGCCTGGCCATCGCCGGTGCGCTGGCGGGGCTGCAGCAGCAGCGCCAGATCACCGGCGACACTCTGCTGGGCATCGTCGCGCACACCACCCTGGCGCTGGGCGTGATCGCCATCAGCCTGCAGAAGAGCGTGCAGGTGGATCTGTTCGCCTACCTGTTCGGCGATCTGCTGGCGGTGAACTGGGGCGACGTGTTGGCGCTGTGGGCCGGCGCGGTGCTGATTCTGGTGCTGCTGGCCTGGCACTGGCGGGCGCTGCTCAGCATCACCGTGAACGAGGACCTGGCCCAGGTGGAGGGCGTGCCGGTGACCCGCACCCGGCTGATCCTGATGCTGCTGCTGGCGCTGCTGATCGCCGGCGCCATCCGCACCGTCGGCGTGCTGCTGATCACCTCGCTGCTGGTGATTCCCGCCGCCGGCGCCCGCCGCCTGTCGCGCACCCCGGAACAGATGGCCGCCCTGGCCAGCCTGCTGGGGCTGGCCGCCGTGTCCCTGGGGCTGGCGATGAGCTGGTACGCGGACACTCCGGTGGGCCCGTCGATCGTGGTGGCCGCCGCCGTGCTGTTCGGCTTCACCCTGCTGCGCCGACCCGACGCCTAGCCATGATCGCGAAGGACCCCGCCCTGGACCGCCGCATCTGGATGCTGGCGTGGCCGTTGCTGCTCTCCAATATCACCGCGCCGCTGCTCGGCCTGGTGGACACCGCCGTGGTCGGCCATCTGGATTCGCCGGTGTATCTGGCGGCGGTGGCGCTGGGCAGCAACGTCTTCATGTTCCTGTATTTCTCGTTCAACTTCCTGCGCATGGGCACCACCGGCTTTACCTCCCAGGCGCGCGGCGCCGGTGAGGCCACCCTGGTGGTGCTGCTGCGGGCGCTGCTGTTGTCGACGCTGGTGGGCAGCGCGCTGATCCTGCTGCGGCCTCTGCTCAGCGACGCGGCGCTGTGGTTGCTGGGCGGCAGCGACGAGGTGCAGGGGCTGGCGCGGGAATACATCGGCATCCGTATTCTCGGCGCGCCGGCGGCGCTGGGGAATTTCGCGCTGATCGGCTTCGCCATCGGCCTGCACCGCACCAGCGTGCCGCTGAAAATGACCGTTCTGATGCACTCCAGCAATGTGCTGCTGGATGTGCTGCTGGTGCAGGTGTGGCATTTCGATGTGCGCGGCGTGGCGGTGGCCAGCGCGGTGTCGGAATACCTGGGTCTGGCCGGCGGGCTGTTCTGGCTGCGCCGGGAGATCTTCGGCGCCGCCTGGCGGGCGCTGCCGGTGGGCGCGCTCAAACAGGTGGCGCCGATGCTGCAACTGCTGGCGGTGAACCGGGATATTTTTATCCGCAGCCTGGCGCTGCTGACGGTGTTTTTCTTCTTCACCGCCCAGGGCGCGCGGCTGGGCGACACGGTGCTGGCCGCCAACGCGGTGCTGATCACCTTCCTGCTGCTGCTCAGCAATACCCTGGACGGTTTCGCCAACGCCGCCGAGGCCCTGGTGGGCGACGCCACCGGCCGCCGTGACCGGCGCGCCCTGGACGCGGCGGTGGCCGGCACCGGCAAGTGGACGCTGATCATCGCCGGGGCGGCACTGCTGGCGTTCGCCGCCGGCGGCGGCCCGCTGATCCGCCTGCTCACCGATTTGCCCGGGGTGCGCGACACCGCCACTACCTACCTGCCGTGGATGCTGTTGCTGCCGCTCACCGCCAGCGCCGGCTTCTGGCTGGACGGCGTGTTCGTGGGCGCCACCCTGGCCCGACAAATGCGCAACACCATGATGATCGCCACGGCGCTGTTCTTTCCAGTGTGGTGGCTGACCAGCGGCTGGGGCAATCACGGCCTGTGGCTGGCCATGAATCTGTTCATGGCCAGCCGTGGCGTGCTGATGGGGTGGGTGTGGTACCGGCGACGGATCAGCGCTTGGGAAGGATGAACTTCATCAGGGTCATGAACCACATCAGGTGGCCGGGGTCGCCTTCCACCTTGATGTCGCCGGCCTGCATGCCTTCCATGAACGCCATCTGGTTCTTGCCGGAGGCCTTGAGGGTGCGGAACGCGTAGTCCGCGTCCTTGAAATTGAGGGTCACGGACGGCGACGGGTGCAGGCCCCTGCGGCTGGTCACCCGGTCCGGCTGGAAGTGGTACCAGCGCGCCACGCCGCCGTTGAAGGTGCGCCACTGCATCACCACGTCGCGGTGCGCGAGCTGCTTGCGGAAGCCCTCGTCGCGGCCAGCCAGCCAGGCGAGTCGCCAGCCCAGGACCATCAGGATCAGACGGAATTTCATGGCATCAGCGCCGGAAGCTCTTTATTGAGCTTCATTTTTTCCTTCACCGCGTCACCGGTGAGGGCGTAGCCGCGCAGGTTGCCGTCGCGGTCGCGGAACAGGGCCTTGACGGTGTTGCCCTCTTCCTCGGTGTCCCAGTCGCCTTCCAGCTCTTCGGGCACCGGGCACACCACCACCGGGCAGGCCGGCGTCTTGATGGTCACCGGCATCACGCCGTAGCTCACCGGCGTCGGCTCGCCGGCCAGGGTCTTGGCCAGGGCGCGGGCGGACGCCATCAGCGGCAGCACATAGGGCAGCACATGGCCCTGCACTTCGGCGCAGTCGCCCAGGGCGTAGACGTTGTCGGCGCTGGTGCGCAGGCTCTGGTCGGTGACGATGCCCCGGTTGGTCTTCAAACCGGCGTCCTTGGCGATGCCGATGCGCGGGCGCAGGCCAATGGCGGCGAGCACCACGTCGGATTCCAGATGGGTACCGTCGGAGAGCTCAGTGACCAGCTTGTCCGGGTTGTCCTTGCCGTGGTGCACGGCCTTGGCCAGGGGCCCGAAGTGGAAGCGCACGCCCAGGTCTTCCAGGCCGCGGCCGACGGCGGCGGAGGCCGGCTCCGGCAGCAGCATGGGCAGGCAGCGGCCCATGGGCTCCACCAGATTGACCTGGAAGCCGCCGTTGGAGAGGTCGTTGGCGAACTCGCAGCCGATCAGGCCGCCGCCGAGAATGGTGACCTCACGCTTGCCTTCCAGAGCCTGGCGGAAACGGCCGTAATCCATCAGATCGTTGACCGAGAACACCTCGCCGACGGCGTCGCCTTCCAGCGGCGGCGTCCAGGTGTCCGCGCCCAGGGCGAGCACCAGACTGCTGTAATCCAGGTGATCATCGGGCAGCAGCACGCGCTGTTTATCGGTGTCGATGCCGGCCACATGGACGCCGGTGCGCACCGTAACGTTGAACTGCTCGGCCACCTGCTCGGGGGTCGCCATGGCCAGCTCATCGGCGGTTTTTTCCTTGGTAAAGCCGGTGGAGAGCATGGGCTTGGAGTAATTACGCCCGTCGTCGGCGGTGAGCACCACCACCGGCGTCTCTTTATCCAGCTTGCGGAATTCCTTGACCGTGTTGAAGCCGGCCAGGCCGGAGCCGATGATCACGATTGGATTCATGGGAGTGTCCTGTTTCAGATTTCCACCATCTCGAAGTCTTCTTTGCCGACGCCGCAGTCCGGGCACACCCAGTCATCGGGAATGTCGTCCCACTTGGTGCCGGGTTCGATGCCCTCTTCAGGCAGGCCTTCTTCCTCGTCGTAAATAAAGCCGCAAACCACGCATTCCCATTTTTTCATGCTGAACCTCGTCTGGTCGGGGGAAGCCGGGCCCGGTACGCGGGCCCTTCCAGGGGCCGCTAACGTAGCCACGGGCGCGTGAAAAATCAATGACAGCGGATAATGGTAGCGTTGCCCGACGGCCGACGTCTTGCCGATCCGCGCTTCATGGGCCATAGTCGCGCGCTCGAGATCCCGCGCCCCGGGCGCGAGCAAAGCGAGTCCCCATGCCCGATACCGCAATGCGCGCCGACGCCCGCTGGCGTCCCCAGGAACAGCTCAGCCTGCCGCCGCTGGTGCGCGACTGGCTGGCCGACCCCGGCTCCCTGACCGCCCGCCTGCGCCTGTACGGCGCCTTCCGGGTGGTACCCCGTGAAGACCGCATTATTCGCCCCACCCTCGCCGAGCAGCAGCTGCTGGGCCGCATCGGCCGTGGCCGCGCCCTGGTACGGGAAGTCACCCTGCTGGTGGACGAGGAACCGATGGTGGAGGCGCGCAGCGTGCTGCCGCTGGCCAGCCTGCGCGGACCCAACCGCGGCCTGGCGCACATGGGCAGCCGCTCGCTGGGCAGCGAGCTGTACCGGCGGCCCATGGCGCGCCGTGACCGGGTCTGGGTGCGCCACGGCGCCGCCCCCTCTGGCCAGACGCCCTGCTGGGGGCGACAATCCCGGTTCATCAAGCGCGGCCGGCCCTTGCTGGTGGCCGAGCACTTCCTGCCCGCGCTGTGGCGGCGGGTCGAGGACATGGATCGCTGAGGACGCCTATGCTGGCTTTCGTGGAACACCGCTACCCCGCTCTCTGGCCCTGGATCCAGCTGATGCGCCTGGACCGGCCGATCGGCAGCATGCTGCTGATGTGGCCCACCCTGTGGGCGCTGTGGATCGCCGGCGGCGGCACGCCCAGCCTCAAACACATCGTCATTTTCGTGCTGGGCGTGTTCGTGATGCGCGCCGCCGGCTGCGTGATCAACGATTTCGCCGACCGCGACTTCGACGGTCATGTCACGCGCACCCGGGGCCGGCCGCTGGCCACCGGCGCCCTGTCCGCCCGCCAGGCGCTGATGCTGTTCGCCGCCCTGGGGCTGATCGCGCTGGGCCTGGTGCTGTGCCTCAACCGTTTCACCCTGGTGCTGTCGTTCGGCGGCCTGGGGCTGGCGGTGCTGTACCCCTTCACCAAGCGCTTTACCTATTTGCCGCAGCTGTTCCTGGGCGCCGCCTTCAGCTGGGCGATTCCCATGGCGTTCGCCGCCGAGACCGGGAGCGTGCCGGAAATCGCCTGGCTGCTGTTCACCACCAACCTGCTGTGGACCGTGGCCTACGACACCGAATACGCCATGTGCGACCGGGAAGACGACCTCAAGGTGGGCATTAAAAGCACCGCCATCCTGTTCGGTGATCTGGACAAGGTGATGGTCGGCGCGCTGCAGGTGCTGACCCTGGTGGCGCTGTGGGTGCTCGGCCAGCGGCTGGGCTTCACCTGGCCCTGGTATCTGGGCCTGGCCGGCATGGCGGCGGGCTTCGCCCATCAGCAGTGGCGCATCCGCTACCGCGAGCCCTGGCCCTGCTTCCACGCTTTTCTAAGCAACCACTGGGCCGGGGCCAGCGTGTTCGCGGGACTTTATTTTCAATACCTGCTGGCCGCGCCCGGCCCGTGATCGCGGGCGGCGGGGTCGCCGCCGCCGCGAGAAGCGTGCAAAGTTGTCATCATCATGTCATAAAAAGGCAATGTAATAGGGGCACTTAAATGGGCAACCCCTGAGAATAAGCCATGTCCCGTAATCGAATTCTGATTGTTGACGACGAACCCGCGATCCGCGAAATGGTGGCGGTGGCGCTGGAGCTGGCGGATTTCGACGTGCTGGAGGCGGACAACGCCCAGCGCGCCCACGAGTACATTGTCGACGAGCGACCGGACCTGGTGCTGCTGGACTGGATGTTGCCGTCGGTGAGCGGCATTGAGCTGGCGCGGCGCCTCAAGCGCGAGGACGCCACCGCCGAAGTGCCGATCATCATGCTCACGGCGAAGAGCGAAGAGGACAACAAGATCCAGGGCCTGGACGTGGGCGCCGACGACTACATCACCAAGCCGTTTTCCACCCGCGAGCTGATCTCGCGCATCAAGGCGGTGCTGCGCCGCACTTCGGTGGTGGCGGCGGAGAAAGCCATCGACGTGGAAGGCCTGTGCCTGGACCCGGTGAGCCACCGGATCAGCGCCAACGGCGACCCGGTGGACATGGGCCCCACGGAATACCGCCTGCTGGAGTTCTTTATGAGCCACCAGGAGCGGGCGTACTCGCGCACCCAGTTGCTGGACCAGGTGTGGGGCGCCAACGTCTATGTGGAAGACCGCACCATCGACGTGCACATTCGGCGCCTGCGCAAGGCGTTGTCCCCGCACGGTTTCGATGGTTTTATCCAGACGGTGCGCGGGACCGGCTACCGGTTCTCGGTGAAGTCCAGTCAGGCGTCATAATGATCGGGTCCGCGATGCGGACCAACGGAGCCGGAAGGGCGGTGAATGAAAGATCCGGCGGGCATGAAAGCCAGTCTCGGCAAGGAAGTGAACCGCATCGTCATCCTGGTGACGGTGTCCGTGGCGGTTTGTCTGGCCTTGCGCAGCATCTGGCCGCTAGTGGCCGGTCTGGCGCTGTATATCATCTGGAGCACCCGGCAGCTGTTCGCCCTGTACGCCTGGCTGGTGCGCGAGGAACACACCGAACCGCCGGACAGCGTCGGCCTCTGGGGTGAGTTCTACACCCGTCTCGAGCATCTTTTCCAGAAGGAACGGCGCGCCCAGGACAACCTGCAGAGCATCATCGTGCGCGCCCAGCAGTCGGTGAACGCCCTGGAGGACGTGGTGGTGCTGATCGACCAGCACGGCTACCTGGAATACTGGAACCACGCCGCCGGCCGGCATCTGGGCTTCCGCGCCGACAAGGACCTGGGCCAGCCGCTCACCAACCTGATCCGTCATCCGCGTTTCACCGACTACCTGACCCAGGGCGATTTCCGCGAACCGCTGGAGATTCCCTCGCCGGTGGACGACAACCGCATCCTGCAATTGCGCATCACCGAGTTCGGCGTTGGCGACCAGCTGATTCTGGCCCGGGACGTCACCCGCATTCACCACCTGGAACAGATGCGCAAGGACTTCGTGGCCAACGTCAGCCATGAACTGAAAACGCCGCTCACCGTGCTCAAGGGCTACCTGGAAACGCTGCTCGAAACGGTGCCCGAGGAACAGACCCGGCTGCGCCGGGCGCTGACGCAAATGGACGCCCAGAGCCAGCGCATGGAGGCGCTGGTGCAGGACCTGTTGCTGCTGTCGCGCCTGGAAAACACCGAGGCGGACAACCTTCAGCAGGCGGTGGCGGTGCACGGCATGCTGCAGCGCATGCGCGAAAGCGCCCTGGCGCTGGCGCCGGAGAAGCACCAGACCATCGAGCTGGACGTGCCGGAAAACGCCCGCCTGATCGCCAACCCGGCGGAGCTGGAAAGCGCCTTCGGCAACCTGATCGTCAACGCGGTGAAATACACCCCGGCCAACGGCGTGATCCGCATTCACTGGTGGCAGGACGCCGACGGCGCCCATCTTTCGGTACGCGACAATGGCATCGGCATCGACCCGGCGCACATTCCCCGCCTCACCGAACGCTTTTACCGCCCGGACAACAGCCGCGTCACCCAAACCGGCGGCACCGGCCTGGGGCTGGCCATCGTCAAGCACGTGATGATCCGCCATAACGGCAAGCTGGAAATCAAAAGCGAGCTCGGCAGCGGCAGCAGCTTCACCTGCCATTTCCCCGCCAGCCGGCTGGTCAGCAAACCCACCGCCCTCGCCAGCGGCTAACCGCCCGGCGCCCTTTAATAGTGCGGCGGCGGCGCGTCCTCGATGCGCAGGGCGGCGAGCTCCTCGCTCTGCTCCACCACCCGGTCCACCAGTTTGCGGTAGGCGGCTTCCAGCTCGTCGAGCTTGCGCTGCTGGGCACTGACGATCTGATTGAGGCTGGCCACCAGGTCTTCCTGATAGGCCAGCTTGGTTTCGATATCGAGAAAGCGGTCGTCGCTCATGGGCTCTCCTGACGTGGGCCTGGTCCTGGCGCGGGCCGGCAGTATACCGCTAGACGGTGTCCGCCAGCACCGCCTCCGCCAGCCCCAGCGGGTCCTCCTCCAGCCAGTCCAGCTGACCGTCCAGCAGCAACTGGCCCAGCCCGTGCACCAGTGCCCAAGCGCGCAGCGCCGCCCGGGTCACCCTGTCCGGGTCCGGCGCGCCGCCCGGCCAGCCACGGGCCACCGCCTGGCGCAGGGTCTCGAACGCCGCCCGCGAGGCCTCGCGCAGCTCGTCATCGCGACGCTGCGGCGGGATCACGCTGAACATCAACCGGAACAGCGCCGGGTTGGCGTGGGCGAAGCGAATATAGCTGCGCCCCCCGGCCAATAGCTTTTCATCGCCCTCCGCCCGCGCTTCAGCCTCGCGCTGGGCGGCGCTGAGGCGCCGGAACCCCTCCGACGCCAACGCCTGCAGCAGCGCGTCCTTGTTGGCGAAATGGCGGTAGCTGGCGTTGGCGGTGACGCCCACCCGGCGGGCCAGCTCGCGCAGGCTGAAGCCGCCGTCGCCGCTTTCCGCCAGCAGCACCAGGGCCTCGTCCACCAGCGCACGGCGCAGATCACCGTGGTGGTAGCGGTCCGGGGAAGGGTCCTTTTTTGATGTTGACACTGTACACATCCTTTTCTATCTTATGTTCACAGCATACACATTAAGCCGGCACGGGCCTAGCCCGCCGGGGGAGAAAAGTCATGGTGGCGGTCTGGATTCATCTCGTCGCGGCGCTCTGGGCGCTGGTCTTCGGTGCCGTGCAGTTGCTGTCCGCGAAGGGGTCGCGGCGGCACCGCTGGCTCGGCTGGTCGTGGGTGCTGGCCATGGTGGTCACGGCGGTGTCGTCGTTCTGGCTGAGCGGCGGCCTGGCGCTGCTGGGGCCCTTCAGCGTGATACATCTGCTGTCCGTGTGGACCCTGGTGTGCCTGGTGATCTCGATGCTGGCGGTGCGCCGCCGGCGCCTGGATACGCACCGTAATTTCCTGGTGGGCGCCTACCTGGGGCTGGTGGGCGCCGGGCTGGGTACCCTGGCACCGGGGCGGCTGATCAGCGGCTGGCTGTTCGGCGCTTGATTTAAATCCCTGCCGCGGCTAAGGTTTCCGCCGTCTTGGGGGAGTAGTCACCCGGGTTCCCACCCTGGACGGTCGTCAACATATTTGCGCCTCAATGCGCATGGTGGCCGTGTCCTCCGCCGCATCGGCGAATGGATCGACGAGACCTGAGACATTGTCTGCATTCCGCGGGGGCGGGATCGGTGGGCAGTGTCTCTGGTAATCGTTCGGTCCCGCCCCTGTAAGGTTTTCCGTTGGACGCTTTTGTCTCTTCCACCCTGCTGGTCGCCCTGGGCGAAATCGGCGATAAAACCCAGTTACTCTCGCTGGCGCTGGTGTGCCGGTTCCGCAAGCCCTGGCCGATCCTCGCCGGTGTTGTCGTCGCCACGCTGATCAACCACGGCATCAGTGTCTGGTTCGGCGACTGGCTGGCCGACGCCATTCCGACGGACTGGCTGACCTGGATTCTGGGCGGCAGTTTTATCGCCCTGGGCCTGTGGATGCTGATCCCGGATAAGGACGAGGGCGTGGACGAGAGCGTCCGCTTCGGTCCCTTCCTCACCAGCCTGATCCTGTTCTTCATCGCCGAGATCGGCGACAAGACCCAGGTGGCCACCGTGGCCCTGGCGGTGCGCTTTCAGGAGTTCTGGCCGGTGCTTCTCGGCACCACAGCGGGTATGATCGCCGCCAACCTGCCGGTGATCTGGGTGGCCCACCGCCTCGCCGGCGAGCGTTTCGAGACCTGGGCCCACCGGATCAGCGCGGCGCTGTTCATCGCCTTCGGCGTCTGGGCGTTGATCTGACCGCGAATCACAGCGAGCTATGCCATGGCCCTTACCGCCACCATCTACAAAGCCGAACTCACCGTTTCGGATATGGACCGGGATTACTACGCCACCCATAACCTGACGGTGGCGCTGCACCCCTCGGAAACCGAGGCCCGCATGATGCTGCGGCTGATGGCCTTCGCCCGCCACGCCCACGAGGACCTGAGCTTCACCCGGGGCCTGTCGTCCACCGACGAGCCGGATCTGTGGCGGCACCACCCCAACGGCACCCTGGAAGAGTGGATCGAGCTGGGCATGCCGGATGAGAAGCGGCTGCGCAAGGCCTGCGGCCTGGCCGATGCCGTGGTGGTCTACACCTACGGCCGCCAGGCGCCGCTGGCCTGGCGCGAGGCCCTGGGCCGCAAGCTGGACCGTTTCGACAACCTCACCGTGCTGCGCGTGATGCCGGAAACCGAAGCGGCGCTGGCGTCCCTGGCCCACCGCCAGATGCGCCTGAACGCCATGATCCAGGACGGGCAGCTGTGGCTGGGGGACGACGGGGAAAGTGTGGCGGTGGCGCTGGAATCCCAGCTATAGCCGCGCCCGGCACAGGTAGAACAGCCCCACCACCGGCCCCGGCAACAGCAGCCAGGCGACGCGCAGATCCAGCGCCGACCAGAACTCAGAGACCAGGAAGATCGCCGGAATGGTGAGCGCGAAGCCGATGGCGTTCATCACCGCCAGGGTCGAGCCGACCCGGTCCCGCGGCGCGGTGGCGGCGGCCAGGGCGGAAAGCTGCGGCGAATCGGCGATCACCGTGAAGCCCCACAGCAGCAACAGCGCCAGCAGTAGAAAAGGGGACAGACTTCCCAGCAGCGGATAGACCAGGCACAGCAGGCCGGATGTGGCCAGCGCCGCCCTCGCCACCCACAGGCTGCCGCGCCCGCGGCTGACACGACCGCCATAAACACAGCCCACCAGCCCCAAAGCGATCACCAGGAACGCCAGCCACGGCACCAACGCCTGATCGGCGCCCAGGCGCCGCAGCTCCCGGGCCACCAGCAGCGGTGTCAGCGTCCAGAACGCATAGAGCTCCCAGCAGTGGCCGAAGTAGCCCAGGGCGGCGGCGCGGAAATCGCCACTGGCGAAGGCGGCGAGGCCTTCGCGTAGCGGCTTCTTCCGGCCGGGCGGCGGCAGATGGGGGCCGTCGCCCAGGGCGCGGATCAGCCACGCCGCCACCAGCGCCAGCAGCGAGGCGGTGAGCAGCGGCCACTGCCAGGGCAGCCCCAGGGTGGCGCCGCGCAACAGGTGCGGCACGGCGGTGCCCAGGGTCAGCATGCCCACCAGCCAGGCCAGGGCGGCGCCGGTATGGCGCGGTGTCCAGCTGATCACCAGCTTCATGCCCAGGGGGTAAATTCCGGCCAGGCAGAGCCCGGTGGCGAAGCGCATCACCTGCGCCGCCGCGGGCTGCCAGGCCACCAGCACGAAGGCGCCGTTCATCAGCGCCCCCAGGACCGCCGCCACCGCGAACACCCGGCTGGCGCGGAAGCGGTCGGCCAAGCCGGTGGCCGCCAGCGCCAGGGTGCCGAGGATAAAGCCCGCCTGGGTGGCGATGGTGAGGCGCCCCAGGTCGGTCTCGGTGAGCCCCAGTTCCTGGCCCAGGGACAGCCCCACGCCGTTAACGCTGAACCATAGCGAGGTGCCCAGAAACTGGGCGGCGACAATCACCGCCAGGGGGAAGCGGGACAGGGTTTCGGCGGGCATGGCTTCCCCTTTTGGCCAGGTACGGGCTTACATGGTGCGCTGATTGACCCGGCGGGACACCTCTTCCGCGCTCTCCTTGCGTTCGGAGTATCGATCGGTGAGGTAGTCGCTGCGATCACGGACCAGCAGGGTGAATTTCACCAGCTCCTCCATGACGTCGACTATACGATCATAGTAGGGGGACGGCTTCATGCGGTCGTTGTCGTCGAATTCCAGGAACGCCTTGGGCACCGACGACTGATTGGGGATGGTCACCATGCGCATCCAGCGGCCCAGCACGCGCAGGTGATTGACGGTGTTGAACGACTGCGAGCCGCCGCTTACCTGCATCACCGCCAGGGTTTTACCCTGGGTGGGGCGCACGCCGCCCAGCGCCAGCGGAATCCAGTCGATCTGCGCCTTCATGATGCCGGTCATGGCGCCGTGGCGCTCCGGCGAGCACCACACCATGCCTTCGGACCACTGCGCCAGCTCGCGCAGTTCCTGGACCTTGGGGTGCTCCGCCGGCTCGGCGTCCGGCAGCGGCAGCCCGCGCGGGTCGAAGATCCGCGTTTCGGCGCCCATGGCCTCCAGCAGGCGTGCCGCCTCCTCCACCGCCAGACGGCTGAACGAGCGCGCCCGCAGGGACCCGTAAAGCAAAAGAATCCGGGGTTTGTGAGTGGACGGCTGATCCTGGAACACGCGGTCAACGCCGGGAACCTGGAAGCAGTTGTCGTCGAGATTAAAAAGGTCTGTCATGGCGATAACGTCAGCCCTTTTGGTTTAGCTATTAACTATTAACTATTAACTGTTCACTGTTCACTGTTCACTGTTCACTCTTAACTGTTCACTGCTCACCGCCGTCCTCAAACCAATGCTTGGTACGGTTAACAATCGCCACCAGCGACAACATCACCGGCACCTCCACCAGCACGCCCACCACCGTGGCGAGGGCGGCGCCGGAGGACAGCCCGAACAGGCTGATCGCCACCGCCACCGCCAGCTCGAAGAAGTTGGAAGTGCCGATCAGGCAGGCCGGACCGGCCACGTTATGGGGCAGGCGCAGCCAGCGGGCGGCGATGAAGGCGACCAGAAAGATGCCGTAGGTCTGGATCAGCAGCGGAATGGCGATCAGTACGATGGCCTGGGGCTTGGCGAGGATGGTCTCCGCCTGGAAGCCAAACAGCAGCACCACCGTGGCCAGCAGGCCCAGGATGCTGACCGGCTTGAGGGCGTGCACGAAATCGTCCACCGCCTTCTCGCCGCCGCGCCCGCTCAGCCAGCGCCGGGTGAGCGCCCCGGCCACCAGCGGCAGCAGCACGTACAGCACCGTGGACAGCACCAGGGTGTCCCAGGGCACGGTGATGTCGCTGACGCCCAGCAGCAGCGCGGCGATGGGGGCGAAGGCGAACACCATGATCACGTCGTTCACCGACACCTGCACCAGGGTGTAGTTGGCGTCGCCCTTGGTGAGGTGGCTCCACACGAACACCATGGCGGTGCACGGCGCCACGCCCAGCAGGATCATGCCGGCGATGTACTCGCTGCCGGTCTGCGGGTCGACCATGTCGGCGAACAGCACCTTGAAGAACAGCCAGCCCAGCGCCGCCATGGTGAACGGCTTGATCAGCCAGTTCACCACCAGGGTGAGCAGCAGGCCCTTGGGCTTGTCGCCGACGCGCTTCATGGCGGCGAAGTCGATCTGGATCATCATCGGGTAGATCATCACCCAGATGAACACCGCCACCGCCAGGTTCACATGGGCCACCTCGAAGGCGGCCACCGCCTGGAACAGGCCCGGCACCGCCAGCCCGAGGGCGACGCCGGCGACAATCGCCAGCCCCACCCAGACGCTGAGAAAACGCTCAAAAAACGGCATCGATTGCGATCCTTTATTCCTGACCCAGCTCGCGGTGGATTTTCTGCATGGAGGCGACCAGGCCGAGCGGCGTGGTGGCGGCGAGATCCAGTGCCGCCAGCTTTTCCAGGCGCTGGCGCAGACGCTGGTAGGTGCGCTCAAAGACGGCGTCGATTTCGTCGTCGCTGCCCTCGGCGCCCGCCGGATCGGGGATGCCCCAGTGCACCTTGGCGGCCTCGGACAGCCACACCGGGCAGGCCTCGCCGGCGGCGGCGTCGCACACCGTAATGATCACGTCGAAGCGCTGGCCTTCCAGATCGTCCATGGACTTGGAGGCGGGCTGGTCCACCGGCACGCCGTGGCGTTCCAGCACCGCCAGGGCACGCGGGTGCACCTGCCCGGTGGGCTGGCTGCCGGCGCTGCGGGCGCGGATGCGGCCTTCGCCCAGGTGATTGGCGAGCGCCTCGCCGAGAATCGACCGGCAGGAGTTGCCGGTACACAGAAACAGCACGTTCAGGGGCAGTTCCATGGGAGTCTCCATTAACAGCAGACCGGCGCCGGTGTGCGCAGGCCCAGTTGTGCCCGGGCCGGCTCGGCCAGGGTTTCGATGACAGTGAGTGCCCACTCCGGCAACTCGGAGTTAAGGCGGTAATGCATCCAGGTGCCCTGCCGGCGCGCCACCACCAGTTCGCACTGGCGAAGCTGAGCCAGATGCCGGGAAATGGTGGACTGGGGGGCGTCCAGCGCGTCCACCAGATCGCAGACGCAGATCTCGCGCTGCACGTCCATCAGGCAGACCAGGCTCAGGCGCAGGTCGTCGCCGAGGCATTTGCAGAGTTTGGTGGCGGAGAGGGTGGTCATGGCGTTGCGAGAGCCTGTATTCGTATATTCGGATTTACGGATATATTGGAGCAGACGAACCTCTTTTTCAAGGTCTCTGGGATCCTGCCGGGCGGCGTAGCCGCCCTTTCGCGGGCGGGGCCCGCTCCCACAGCCCGCTCCCACAGGCCGCTCCCGCATGGCCCGCTTCGCGGGCCCGGACAGGGGTTAGTCCTTTTTGCGGACTTCTTTTTCCATTTCGTCGATGGAGATGTGGCGCACGTCGGTGCCTTTGACCAGGAAGATCACCTGCTCGCCGATGTTGCGGGCGTGGTCGCCGATGCGCTCCAGGGCGCGCAGGGACCAGATGATGTTGAGCACCCGGGAGATGGCGCGCGGGTCTTCCATCATGAAGGTCACCAGGGCGCGCATGGCGGAGCGGTACTCCAGGTCCACTTCGCTGTCCTCGGCGGCCACTTCCACGGCCTTGTCGGCGTCGAAGCGGGCGAAGGCGTCCAGGGCGTCGCGCAGCATGTTGCGCACGTGGTTGCCGATGTGCCGGACTTCCACGTAGCCGCGCGGTGATTCACCGTCCTCGGCCAGTTGCAGCGCCATGGCGGCGATCTTGGCGGACTCGTCGCCAATGCGCTCCAGGTCCGACACCGCCTTGGACACGGCGATGATCAGCCGCAGGTCCGAGGCCGCCGGCTGGCGCAGCGCCAGTACACGGGCGCACTCTTCGTCGATCTGGATTTCCAGGTCGTCGACCCGGTCTTCCGTGGTAAGCACTTTTTCCGCCAGGGCGGAGTCGGCGTGCAGCAGCGCTTCCAGCGCGTCCACCACCTGTTTTTCCACCAGGCCGCCCATCTCCATCAGATGGTTGCGGATGGATTCCAGCGCCTCGTTGAATTGCGAGGAGCTGTGTTGACCAAAATGCATTCGATCCATGTTGTCTCTCCTTGGACCCGTTGGCCTTAGCCGAAACGGCCGGTGATGTAGGCTTCCGTGAGCTCGTGCTCCGGCTTGGTGAATACGGTTTCGGTGTCGTTGACTTCGATCAGCCGCCCCAGGTGGAAGTAGGCGGTGCGGTGGGACACGCGCGCGGCCTGCTGCATGGAGTGCGTGACGATGGCAATGGTGTAGGACTCGGAGAGCTCGTCGATCAGCTCTTCGATCTTGGCGGTGGCGATCGGGTCCAGCGCCGAACAGGGCTCGTCCATCAGCACCACTTCCGGGCTCACCGCGATGGTGCGGGCGATACACAGACGCTGCTGCTGGCCACCGGAGAGGCCGGTGCCGGAGGAGTGCAGACGGTCCTTCACCTCGTTCCAGAGGCCGGCGCTGCGCAGGCTGTTCTCGACGATTTCATCGAGATCGTATTTTTTGTCCGCCAGACCGTGCAGCCGCGGGCCGTAGGCCACGTTGTCGTAGATCGACTTGGGGAACGGGTTGGGCTTCTGGAACACCATGCCGACCCGGGCGCGCAGTTCCACCACGTCCAGCTTGGGGTCGTAGAGGTCCTGATCGTCCAGGTGCAGCTCGCCTTTCACCCGACAGATATCAATGGTGTCGTTCATGCGGTTGAGCGACCGCAGGAAGGTGGATTTACCGCAACCGGAAGGACCGATCAGGGAAATCACTTCGTTCTTGCCGATATCCAGGCTGACGTCATGGATCGCCTGGTTGTCGGCGTAAAACACGTTCACATGGCGCAGCTTCATCTTGGGCGCGTCCACGAACGGCTTACCCACGGTTTTTTCCGGGTAGGGAGTATCCTGCATTGACCTTTCTTCCACGTCGATCAAGGGCTTCGCCGCATCATCATCGGCGCGGTTGCGGTTGTCCAGTTCTCGTGCGATATCCATGTTCCTCTCCTTACCAACGGCGCTCAAGGCGCTTGCGCAGTACCACCGCCAGCGTGTTCATGGTGATCAGGAAGGCGAGCAGGACCATGATCGCCGCCGATGTCATGGCCACGAAGGACTGCTCGGGGCTGTCCGCCCACAGATAAATCTGCACCGGCAATACCGTGGCCGGGTCAGTGGGGCCACCGGGAATGTCGACGATAAAGGCGACCATGCCGATCAACAGCAGCGGCGCGGTTTCACCCAGTGCCTGGGCCATGCCGATGATCGAGCCGGTCAGCATGCCCGGCAGCGCCAGCGGCAGCACATGGTGCAGCACCACCTGCATCTTCGACGCGCCCAGGGCCAGGGCCCCTTCGCGCACCGAGGGCGGCACGGTCTTGATCGCGGCGCGGCTGGTGATAATGATGGTCGGCAGCGTCATCAGCGTCAGCACCAGACCGCCCAGCAGCGGCACCGAACGGGGCAACCCGAACAGATTGATAAAGATCGCCAGACCCAGCAGACCGAAGATAATCGACGGCACCGCCGCCAGGTTGTTGATGTTCACCTCGATGAAATCGGTGAATTTATTGCGCGGCGCGAACTCTTCCAGATAGATCGCCGCCGCCACGCCGATCGGGAAGGACAGGCAGAGCGTGACGAGCATGGTGAAGAAGGAGCCGACAATGGCGCTGCCGATACCGGCCAGCTCCGGCTCGCGGGAATCACCGTGGGAGAAGAACGAGGCGTTGAAACGCTTTTCCGTATCACCGGCCGCTTCCAGATCTTCGATCCACTGCTTCTGCTGATCGCCGAGACGGGCCTCGGGCCGCTTTTTCTCGGATGTTTTCAGATACAGGTCGACGTCGTCGTCGGCCAGCAACCAGAGGTTGCGGGTGCCACCCAGCAGGCTGGGGTCGGCTTTCAGCTCGTCACGCAGGTTGTAGCTGGCGCCGCTGCTCACCAGGGCATAGAGCTGGCGTTGCTGCTGACGGTCGTCGACACCGGGAAAGCGCTCGCGCAGCGCTTCCTTGATCACGCCACCGAAATTGGCGTAGTTAAGCTGCTCGTCGTCGCTGGCGTCATCCACGCCGAGCACGTCCCGGTCGAGGCTGATTTCCAGCTGGATGTAGTGCTCGAAGAAGGCGCTGTGGCCCTTGCCGATAATGTCGGTGAACAGAATCAGCAGCGCCAGCAGGCCGACACCGATGGACAGAATGCCGTAGGCCTGGAAACGCTTCTCCTGCCGATAACGCCGCGCCAGGCTTTTACGTACTTTCGCCGTGGTCTCGCTCATTACGCCGCCTCCCGGTGGATTGTCAGTCGGTTCATTCGTACTGCTCCCGGTATTTCTTGACGATGTGCAGCGCGACCACATTGAGCACCAGGGTGGTGATGAACAGCATCAGACCGAGCGCGAAGGCGGCCAGCGTCTTGGCGCTGTCAAACTCCTGGTCACCGGTAAGCAGGGTGACGATCTGCACGGTAACGGTGGTGACCGCTTCCAGCGGGTTCACCGTCAGGTTGGCGGCAAGGCCCGCCGCCATCACCACGATCATGGTTTCGCCGATGGCGCGGGACGCGGCCAGCAGAATGCCGCCCATGATGCCCGGCAGCGCGGCCGGGAAGACCACCTTGCGAATGGTCTCGGACTTGGTGGCACCCAGACCCAGGGAGCCGTCACGCATCACCTGGGGCACGGCGGTGATCACGTCATCGGAAATCGAGGAGACGAAGGGAATAATCATCACGCCCATCACCAGACCGGCGGCCAGCGCGGATTCGGAGGCCACGTCCAGCCCGATGCTTTCACCCACGTCACGGATGAACGGCGCCACGGTCAGGGCGGCGAAGAAGCCGTAGACCACGGTCGGCACACCGGCGAGGATCTCCAGCAACGGCTTGGCCACGGCGCGCACCTTGGCGTGGGCGTATTCGGCCAGGTAGATGGCCGACATCAGGCCCACCGGCACCGCCACCAGCAGCGCGATGGCCGAGATCAGCAGCGTGCCCATGAACAGCGGAATGGCGCCGAACGCGCCTTCGGAGGCCACCTGGTCGGCGCGCAGAGCGGTCTGCGGGCTCCACTGGGTGCCGAACAGGAAGTCCAGCGGCGACACCTGACCGAAGAAACGGATCGACTCGAACAGCACCGACATGACAATGCCGACCGTGGTCATGATCGCCACCAGCGCGCACAGCATGAACAGCACCCGCAGGATCTTTTCCACCTGCTGGCGGGCGCGCAGTTGCGGCGCGATCTTCAGCCAGCCCCAGGCGCCGCCGAGCATGGCGACGACGATAAAGACCACCGTCAGCGCCATGGTGTTGGTGCCGCGCAGCCCGCGCAGCAACTCGGCGGCGCCGGCGATCTCGGGGCGCACCGAATCCGCCGCCAGGGCGCCGCTGGCGACGTTCTGAATCTGGCTGAGCAGCAGGCCCCGACCGCCTTCGGTGGCCGGACGGACGTCCTCCGGCAGACTCAGCATCACCGTGCTTTGGATAATGGCGTCGTCGAAGATCAGCCAGGTGCCCAGTACCACCAGCGCCGGGATCGCGCACCACAGTGCCGCCCGCATCGCGTAGTAGAAGGGCAGCGACTCAAGGTGGCGTATTCCCCCCAAAGGCCGCGCCTGGGCCAGGGATTTTTGCCAGCCTATGTAGTAGGCCGCCGCCACCATGGCGACCAGCAGCAACAACAGGTTGCCTGTTTGCATGCCAACAACTCCGAGTGGATGATTTTCTCGCGCAAACCTGAGGTTTGAGAGAAAAAACCGGGTTTATCCGCGCCCCGCCGGGGCGAAGAAAGCCCGGTGACTCAGCGTCACCGGGCTTGGTTCGTTACGCGTCCCTGCGTAAGCCCACGTCCTGTCTTACAGTTCCTTACCGGTCATGCTCTTCAGGCTTTGTGCCTGCTTGGCCATCTTGGCGCGCATGTCGTCCGGCAGCGGAATCATACCTTTGTCGACCAGGTAGCCGTCCGGGCCCCAGGCGCGCTCGCTGGTGAATTCCTTGATGTAGCCTTCGATGCCGGGTACCACGCCCACGTGCGCTTTCTTCACGTAGAAGAACAGGGAGCGGGATACCGGGTAATCGCCGCTGGCGATGGTTTCCATCCGCGGCTCAACGCCTTCGATGGTGGCGGCCTGTACCTTGCCACGGTTCTGATCCAGGAAGGAGTAGCCGAATACGCCCAGCGCCTGCGGGTTGGAACCCAGCTTCTGCACGATCAGGTTATCGTTCTCGCCGGCTTCCACGTAGGCGCCGTCTTCACGGATGCTGCGGCAGATGGACTTGTACTTGGACTTGTCTTCTTTCTTGATGGCGGCGATCCAGTCGAAGGTTTTGCAACCGCCTTCGATGGCCAGCTCGTTGAACGCGTCACGGGTACCGGAGGTGGGCGGCGGGCCCAGCACTTCGATTTTGGTGTTCGGCAGGTCCGAGTTCACTTCGTTCCAGGTCTTGTACGGGTTGGGCACCAGCTTCTCGCCGCCCTTCGGATCCGGCACTTCCTTGCCCAGCGCCAGGAAGATGTCGCGCTTGGACAGGTCGACCTTCTCGCCTTCCACGGAGTTGGCGATAACGATGCCGTCATAGCCGACCACGACTTCGGTGATCTCTTTAACGCCGTTCTTCTGGCACATCTCGAACTCGGACGCCTTCATCCGGCGGGATGCGTTGGTGATGTCCGGGTTCTCGGTGCCGATGCCCTGGCAGAACAGCTTCAGGCCGCCGCCGGAACCGGTGGATTCGATCTTCGGCGTCGGGTTGCCGCTACGACCGAAGCGCTCGGCCACGGTGGTGGCGAACGGGTATACCGTGGAGGAACCCACGATGGAAATGGTGTCACGGGCGATCGCGGTGGCCGGGGCGCTGGCGAGGGCCACGGCGGCGGCGGCGCCGACGAGAGTCGCTTTCATTTGAAATTTCACTGTTAGCCTCCTGGTTGCATGGCGCCGGCGTTGGTCTCAACCCGGCTTCTTCTCTTCAGGCATGACGCATGCTAGAGGCGATATGTGACAGCAACATTACATAAACCGGACTCTTTGCGCACCCGCACCACGGCGCCCGGGACGCCCGGGGGCCCGGTTTTGCTGACCCCGGCGCCCATCACCCGTATAATCGCGCCGCATCGGACACCCCCGGCGAGGCTATTTTGACCCGACAACGCCTGCAGCTCCTGAAACGCTGGCAACAGCGCCTGACCGCCTTCACCTGCGGCGTGGGGCATCTGTGCGCCTGGTTTTCCCTGGCCATGGTGCTGCTGATGGTGCTGGTGGTGGTGCTGCGCTACGGGTTCGGCATCGGCAATATCGCCCTTCAGGAGAGCGTCATTTATTTGCATGGCTCTCTGTTCATGCTGGGCGCCGCCTACGCCCTGGCCCTGGACGAGCATGTGCGGGTGGACGTGTTTTACCAGCATTTCAGCCCACGCAAGCGGGCGCTGGTCAATGTGCTGGGGACGCTGTTCCTGCTGCTGCCGGTGTGCGCGGCGATTTTCGGGCTGAGCTTTCAGTACGTGCTGCGCAGCTGGGCCGGCCTGGAAAAGTCCGACAACGGCGGCCTGCCGCTGGTGTTCCTGCTCAAGAGCCTGCTGCTGGCGCTACCGGCGCTGCTGACCCTGCAGGCGGTGGCGGAGCTGATCCGCCACGGCCTGACGCTGGCCGGCGCCACCCCGCCGCAAGAGGATCTTGAGGACGAGGGGGACGCATGGAGCTGATCCCCCTGCTGATGTTCGTGGCCGTGGGCGTGACCCTGCTGAGCGGCTACCCGGTGGCGTTCTGCCTGGGCGGCGTGGCGCTGATATTCGCCGCCGGCGGCCTGCTCGGCGGCAGCCTGAGCATGACCGACCTGACGTTCCTGCCCGGGCGACTGTTCGGCATCATCGAGAACACCAGCCTGATGGCGGTGCCGCTGTTCGTGTTCATGGGCGTGATGCTGGAGAAATCCCGGGTCGCCGAGCGCCTGCTGGCCAGCATGGGGCGCCTGCTGGCGGTGTTCCCCGGTGGCCTGGGCCTGGCCATCGTGCTGGTGGGCGCACTGCTGGCCGCCAGCACCGGCATCGTCGGCGCCACCGTGGTGACCATGGGGCTGCTGTCGCTGCCCACCATGTTGCGCCACGGCTATAACCCGGGCCTGGCCACCGGCCTGATTTGCGCCACCGGCACCCTGGGGCAGATCATTCCGCCGTCCATCGCCCTGGTGCTGCTCGGCGACGTGCTCTCCACCGCCTACCAGGAAGCCCAATTGCGCCAGGGCCTGTGGTCGCTGGACACGGTGTCGGTGGGGGATCTGTTCGTCGGCGCGCTGGTACCGGGCCTGATTCTGGTCGGCATGTACCTGCTCTACGTGGTGGTGATCAGCACCCTGCGGCCGGAGCAGGCGCCGGCCATGAAACGGGAAGACGCCAACATCGAAGGCGGCGCCGAGGCGGTGTCCCTGCTGGGCGGGTTGGTGGCGCCGCTGCTGCTGATCACGGCGGTGCTGGGCTCCATTCTCACCGGCCTGGCCACGCCCACGGAAGCGGCCGGCGTGGGCGCCTTCGGCGCCCTGCTGCTGGCCGCGTTCGGCCGCCATCTGGACCGGCACATCCTGCGCGAAACGGTGCGCAGCACCACCCGCGTCACCGCCATGGTGTTCATGATTCTGATCGGCGCCAGCCTGTTTTCGCTGGTGTTCCGCGCGTTCGGCGGCGACGAGACCGTGGAGCACCTGTTCGACGCCCTGCCCGGCGGCGTGCTGGGCGCCACCCTGGTGGTGATGCTGATCGTGTTTCTGCTCGGCTTTATCCTCGACTTTATGGAGATCACCTTCGTGGTGGTGCCGATCGTGGGGCCGGTGCTGCTGTCCATGGGCGTGGACCCGGTGTGGCTGGGGGTGATGATCGCGCTCAACCTGCAGACCTCGTTCCTGACGCCGCCGTTCGGCTTCGCGCTGTTCTATCTGCGCGGCGTGGCGCCGCCGGAAGTGCGCACCTCGCAGATCTATAAAGGCGTGATACCCTTCATCCTGATTCAATTGACGATGCTCGGCATCCTGGCGCTGTTCCCGGAACTGGCCACCTGGTTGCCGGGGCTTTTATATGGATAACAAGACATGACCAACGACGACATTCCCCAACCGCAGGGCACGCTGGCCCTGCAAACCATCGCCATGCCCGAGAACGCCAACTGGAACGGGGATATTTTCGGCGGCTGGCTGGTATCACAGATGGACCTGGCCGGCGCGGTGACCGCGCGGGCGCGCGCCAAGGGCCGGGTCGCCACGGTGGCGATCGACTCCATGGCGTTTCTGCGGCCAGTGCCGGTGGGCGCGGTGGTGAGCTGCTACACGCGGATGCAGGACATCGGCCGCAGCTCCATGCAGATTCTGGTGGAAGTGTGGATCGTCGAGGATGAGGGCGGTCTGGCGAAGGTCACCGAGGGGCATTTCACGTTCGTCGCCATCGACGAGAACGGCCGCACCCGCTCGGTGCCCCGGGACTGAAACGCCGAAGGGCGCCTTACGGCGCCTTCTGGCCCAACACCGTGGAACGGACGTTGAGGGCGGACTGCTCGGCCACCGCGATGTACGGCATCACCGAATCCCGGAAGTCGCGATAGGACTCATAAATGCGCCGTGCCTGGTCGTTGCCGGCGACCAGATCCTCCACCGCCTCCTGGCTGGTTTTTTCCAGCGCCTCAAGCACCTCGTCCGGCAGCCGGCGCAGCTTGACGCCGTGCTCGTTGACCAGCTGCTTGAGCGCTTCCGCGTTGCGCGCGGTGAACTCGTCGTAGATGTGCTGGTTTTCCGCTTCGGCGGCGCTTTTGACGATGGCCTGCAAATCTTCCGGCAGCGCGTCCCACTTCTCCTTGTTGATCATCATCTCCAGCATGGCGCCGGGCTCCTGCCAACCGGGGTAGTAGTAGTACTTGGCCACTTTGTGCAGGCCGAAGGTCAGGTCGTTATAGGGGCCGACCCAGTCGGCGGCGTCCAGGGCGCCGGTCTGCATGGAGATGAACACCTCACCGCCGGGCATCTGCACCGGGGTGGCGCCGATGCGCTGCATCACTTCGCCGGCCAGGCCGGGGGCGCGGATCTTGAGCCCTTTGATGTCTTCCAGGCTGTTGATCTCCTTGCGGAACCAGCCGGCCATCTGGGTGCCGCTGTTACCGCACGGCAGCGGCTTGAGGCCGAACTCGCCGTACAACTCGTCCCACAGCTCCTGGCCGCCGCCGAAGTTGACCCAGCTGTTGAGCTCCTGGGCGGTGAGGCCGAACGGCACCGCGGTGAAGAAGGGCGTGGCCGGGTGCTTGCCTTTCCAGTAGTAGGAGGCGGAGTGGCCCATCTCGGCGCTGCCGTCGCGCACCGCGTCGAACACGCCCATGGCCGGCACCAGCTCGCCGGCGCCGTGCACCTTGATGGTCAGACGGCCGCCGGACATGGCGGTGACCCGTTCCGCGAAGCGGTTGGCGCCGGTGCCCAGGCCCGGGTAATTCTTCGGCCAGGCGGTGACCAGCTTCCACTCGCGGACTTCGTTATCGGCGGCTTTGGCCGGGGCGTTGTCGCCGCCGGCGGCCGGCTTGTTCTCGCTGTCGTTCTGGCCGCAACCGGCCAGCGCCGCGGCGCCCAGGCCGAGGCCCAGCGCGGAGACGAATTTACGACGATCCATGGAACTCTCCCGTTGGTTTTATTGTTAGTGGGCCGCCGGGCGGCCCTAGATCACATCGAGTCGGGCGTACTGGCTGACCAGCCATTTGGTGCCGACGCCGTCGAAGTTGATTTGCAGCCGCGCGTTAGGCCCCTGGCCCTCGAAATGCAGCACCGTGCCCTCACCGAATTTGGGATGCAGGACGCGCGCCCCCAACACAATACCATTGGCGTCCTGCTGGCGCGGCCCCCCGCCACCGCCGCCCAGCGGGCGGCTGAAGCCGGCCCGGGCGCGCACCTCTTCCACCAGCTCGGCGGGAATCTCCCGCAGAAAGCGGCTGGGCGGGTTGAGCGTTTCGTTGCCGTACAGGCGCCGGCTTTCCGCGTGGGTCAGGTAGAGCTCGCGCATCGCCCGGGTCAGCCCCACGTAACAGAGCCGGCGCTCCTCGGCGAGACGCACCGGATCGTCCGAGGACATCTGGTGCGGGAACAGCCCTTCTTCCAGGCCGGTGATGAACACCACCGGAAATTCCAGCCCCTTGGCGGAGTGCAGGGTCATCATCTGCACCGCGTCCTCATGGGCATCGGCCTGGCCTTCGCCGGATTCCAGCGCGGCGTGGTCCAGGAAGGCGCTGAGCGGATCCTCCTCGCCCTCTTCGTCACCGAACTGGCGGGTGGCGGAAACCAGCTCGCGCAGGTTGTCCAGGCGCTGCTGGGCTTTTTCGCCCTTGTCCTGGCCGTGGTAATCCAGCAGGCCGCTGGCGGCGATCACGTGTTCGGTGGTTTCCGCCAGCCCTAACCCTTCGGTTTCCTCCGCCAGCTTGTCCACCAGCTTGAGGAAGGCGAGCAAGGCATTGCCGGCGCGGGCAGTGAGCAGCCGCTCGTTGATCAGCGCCGCCGCCGCGTCCCACAGCGGCACGCCGCGCTGGCGGGCCAGATCACGGAGGATCTCCAGGGTCTTGGCGCCGATGCCCCGGGTGGGGGTGTTGACCACCCGCTCGAAGGCGGCGTCCGCCCGGCGGTTGTTGAGCAGGCGCAGGTAGGCCAGGGCGTTCTTGATCTCGGCGCGCTCGAAGAAGCGCTGGCCGCCGTAGATGCGGTACGGAATACCGGCCTGCAGAAAGGCCTCCTCCAGCACCCGGGACTGGGCGTTGGAGCGGTACAGCACCGCCATTTCCCGGCGCGCCATGCCCTGCTGGCCCAGGCTTTCCACCTTGCCGGCGATAAAGCGCGCTTCGTCCACCTCGTTGAACCCGGCGTACAGGCGGATCGGCTCGCCGTCGCCGCCGTCGGTCCACAGCTCCTTGCCGAGCCGGTCACTGTTGACGCTGATCACCGCATTGGCGGCGTTCAGAATGGTGCCGGTGGAGCGGTAGTTCTGCTCCAGGCGCACGGTACGGGTGTCGGGGAAGTCACGGCTGAACTTGTGGATGTTCTCGATCTTGGCGCCGCGCCAGCCGTAGATGGACTGGTCGTCGTCGCCGACGATGGTGGCGGCGTTGTCGTCGTTGGTGAGCAGCCGCAGCCAGGCGTACTGAATGGCGTTGGTGTCCTGGAACTCGTCCACCAGAATGTGCCGGAAGCGGCGCTGATAGTGCCCGCGCAGCTCGTCGTTGTCGCGGAACAGCTCCAGCACACGCAGCAGCATCTCGTTGAAGTCCACCAGGCCGCCCCGGGCGCAGGCTTCCTCGTAGGCCAGATAGATTTTCTGCATGGTCTGCAGAAACAGGTCGCCGCCGGCCACGTCCATATGCGCGGCGCGCAGGCCCTCGTCCTTCTGGCCGTTGATGAACCAGGTGGCCTGGCGCGCCGGCCAGCGCTGTTCGTCCAGCCCCAGCTCGCGGATCACCCGCTTGATCAGGCGCTGCTGATCGTCGGCGTCGATGATCTCGAAGTTCTGCGGCAGACCCGCTTCCTGCCAGTGCTGGCGCAGCAGGCGGTGGGCGATGCCGTGGAAGGTGCCCACCCACATGCCGCCGGCGGGCATGTCGAGCAGCTGCTCGATGCGGCCGCGCATTTCCGCCGCCGCCTTGTTGGTGAATGTCACGGCGAGAATACCGAACGGCGACGCCTGTTCGGTGGCGATCTGCCAGGCGATACGGTGCACCAGCACCCGGGTCTTGCCCGAGCCGGCACCGGCCAGCACCAGCAGGTGCCGGTCTTCGGCGGTCACCGCGTCGCGCTGAGCCGGGTTAAGGCCTTCAATAAGGGAAGTCACATCATCCATGGCGGCGGAGTTTACCAGAACCGCCGCTTTGGCGCGGCAGGTTGTGACGCAGCCCCGGTGATCCGGTTTCCCTTCGCGGTGGGGCTGGGTAAACTGCCAAAGAAAAAGCCGGGCGTCACTTATGCCTACGGGTTCCCGAGCCATACGCGGGAGCGACTTACTCACCGGCGCCCAAGGCTCCGAGCCTGGAATCTTTATCCGTGTCGACAGCATTCGAGTCACAACCAAGCAAGCAGCAGCAGGCCGTGACCCGCGCTCAATGCCAGCATCTCCTTTCCGGGATCAAAGGCATGAACGTGCTGGAAGGCCTGGCGGTGATCGCGGCGACCTGGGCTTACTGGGACTCGCCGGTGCCGCGCGCCACCTTGCTGGTGTGGGCACTGGCGGTCACCACGCTGATTCTTGCCCGGGTGAGCTGGCTGCTGTTGAGCCGGCCGCTGCGCAACGGCGACCGCGCCGATCTGCGCAAGGTGTCGGTGAGCGTGCTGGCCACCGCGGTGGCGATGGGCATCGGCGGCTTTCTGTTCAACCCCACGGACACCCTGCTCTCCGAGTCGATGCTCTACGCGCAGCTGACCATGAGCAGCCTGGGCACCGGCCTGAGCATCCTGGCGCTGTCGGCGTACAGCAGCCATTTGCCCACCGTGCTCATGTATCAGATTTGCCTGCTGGCGCCGTCGTGCGTGCAGCTGCTGCTGGCCAACGACAACGAGCCGGCCCTGGCGGCCATGCTGGTGGCCACCGGCGCCTTTCTGTTCGTCGCCGCCCGCCGCATCAATATGACCACGCACCAGGCCCTGGATCTGCAGATCAGCAACACCGCGCTGATTGACTACCTGGACCGGGCGCGGGCCAACGCCGAAGCGCTCAATGAAAAACTGGCCGACGAAATCATGGAACGCAAGGAGGCGCGCCGGCGCCTGCAGGAAGCCAACGACCGGCTGGAGTCCATGGTCAGCGACCGCACCCGCGCCCTGGAGCAGGCCAACCGGGAATTAAGCGCCACCGGCGAGCGCCTGCAACTGGCGCTGGACGCCAGCAACATCGGGCTGTGGGACTGGAATCTGGTCACCGGCACCAATTACCACACCAACTTCGACCGGCTGCTGGGCTACGAAAGCGAGTATTTCAGAAACTTCTTCGGCGACCTGCAGCAACTGGTCCACCCGGACGATTTCCCCGCCATCCGCCGCGCCATGATCGCCCACTTCAAGGGTGAGACCGACCGTTACCACGCCATCTACCGGCTGCGCCACGCCGAGGGCCCCTGGTGCTGGATCGAGGACGAAGGCCGGGTGGTGGACTGGAACGACAAGGGCCGCGCCCTGCGCATGATCGGCACCCGCCGCGACATCACCGCCACCCGCGAAGCGCAGGAGCAGCAGCGGCTGGCGGCAACGGTGTTCGAGAACGCCCCGGAAGGCATCTTTATTCTCAATCGCAACTTCCAGTTCCTGGCGGTCAACGCCCGCTTCGAACAGATCACCGGCTATCCGGAGCAGGACGTGCTCGGCCGCACCATCGCCGATACCGATCACATCGACCGCAACCGCAGCACCTACCGCGCGATCACGCTGGCACTGCGCCGCACCGGGTTCTGGGAAGGTGAGATCAATGAGCGGCGCCGTAACGGTGAGCCGTTCCCCGAATGGCTGCAAATCAGCAGCGTGCTGGACGAGAAACAACGGGTGATCCGCTATGTGGGGATGCTGTCCGATCTGACCTCGCGCAAGGAAGCCGAGGAGCGGGTGCAGTTTTTGTCCAACTACGACCGCCTCACCGGCCTGCCCAACCGGGCGCTGTTCCGCGAACGCCTGCAGCGGGCGCTGACCCTGGCGCGGCTGAACCGGGAAAAGGCGGCGTTGCTGATGATCGACCTGGACCGCTTCAAACCGATCAACGAAAGCCTCGGCCATGAAATCGGCGACCGTCTGCTCAAGTTGGCCGCCGAGCGCATCTGCCGGTGCGGGGTCAACGACGAAAATCTGGCCCGGGTGGGCGGTGACGAATTCACCCTGGTACTGGAGAACTGTGGCGCCGAAGCGCAGATCAGCGTGCTCTGCCAGAAACTGATCAACATGATGAAAAAGCCGTTCCTGATCGACGGCCATGAACTGCTGCTGGGCGCCAGCATCGGCATCAGTGTGTTCCCCAGTCCGGGCCAGGAAGCCCAGTCGATGATCAACCAGGCGGAAATGGCGGTGCATCAGGCGAAACGCAGCGGCGGCAATAATTTCCAGTTCTACCGTACCGGCATGCAGATGGCCTCGGTGGAACAGCTGGCGCTGGAGACCAGCCTGCGCAAGGCGATCTTCAAGAACGAATTCGTGGTCCATTACCAGCCCAAGATGGACCTGGCGGACAGCCGCATTTCATCGGTGGAGGCGCTGGTGCGCTGGCAGCACCCGACCATGGGCCTGCTGGCGCCGTCCGAGTTCATTCCGCTGGCGGAAGAATCCGGCCTGATTTCGGCGATCGGCGAGCTGGTGTTGGAGCGCGCCTGCCGTCAGGCGCGGCAGTGGCTGGACCGGGGGCTGGGCGATATCCGCGTGTCGGTGAACCTGTCCGCCCATCAGTTCCGCAAAGGCAACCTGGCGGACGTGGTGGACCGCATCCTGGCGCTCACCGGCCTGCCGGCGGAATTGCTGGAGCTGGAGCTCACCGAGAGCCTGATCATGGAGGACATGGACCAGAACATCGCGCTGCTGGAACGGCTGCGCGCCCGCGGCGTGGGCCTGTCCCTGGACGATTTCGGCACCGGCTATTCGTCGCTCAACTACCTGAAGCGCTTCCCCGTGGACACGCTCAAGATCGACCGCACCTTTATCACCGATCTGGCGGACAATCCGGACGACGCGGCCATCACCCGGGCCATCATCGAAATGGCGCACAGCCTGTCCATGAGCGTGGTGGCGGAAGGGGTGGAAACCGACCAGCACCTGAACATCCTGCGCGAAATGGGCTGCGACAGCATTCAGGGCTACCTGATCAGCCGACCGGTGCCGGAGGACGAACTCCACGACATCCTCTCCCGGCAGCAGCAGGACCGGGCCGGGGACGGCCCCGCCTAGCCGCCTTTGGCGGCGATACAGGATTCAGGATACAGGGTGAAAGTTTACCGCTGTGCCCTCTCCTGAATCCTGCACCCTGTATCCTGTATCGCCGCTGTAAGCGGCTATTCGTCGAGAATCGCCAGGGTCTCCGGCTTCTCGAAGAACGGCGCCAGATGACGGCGCAGCCAGGTGTCCAGCAGGCCTCGCTCGCGCAGCAGCCGCAGCACCGGCGGCGCGAAACGGCGGGCGTCGTCCAGCAGGTCGTCGCGGGCAATGCCCACTTCGTCGATCAGGTCGCGCAGGGTGGTGTCGCCGTACTTGTCGAAGAAGGCATTGATGCCGGTGTCCAGCATGGTGGCGAAGTAATCGCTGTGCCGGAACTCCCGCCAGAAGTCATAACCGATCACGAACAGTTCCTGGATGTCCTCGCTGCTGAGCAGCTCGCGCAACTCGGTCACCGGGCGCTCGGCGAAGTCCTGCCAGGCCACCAGCACCAGTTCGCGCAGCTCGCCCAGGTTATCGTCGCTGTACAGCCAGGGGTCGGACAGCAGCGCCGCGGTGCGCTCCAGCAACCATTCCTGCAGGCGCATCTCCAGGCTGGCCCGCCAGCGCGGCGGCAGCCGCCGCCCCACCAGGCCCCGCAGGCTTTCCGGGATGCCCTGGTGCAGCCAGGTCTTGAGCCCCAGATGGGCGCCGCCGGCAAGCAGCGCCAGCAACACCGGGTTGCTGCTCAGCCAGCCCACGCCACGCCGGGACAGCGGAATCTCCAGCACCTTGTCGACCAGCGCCGCCACGGTGCTCTCGTCCACCAGCTCGCCGACCCGGCGCTCTCCCTGGATACCGTGGTTATAGAGACGGTCCACCATCTCCCCCACCAGCTCCGGGATGCCGCCGCCCAGCTCCATCTGCACCGCGTACTTGCGCACCGTGACGCCGATCTGCTCGGCGGTCACCGCTTCACTCAGGCGCACCGTGTCGGCCTGGGCCAGCAGGGCGTCCAGCTCCTGTTCCAGCCAGTCGTCCACGCGGTCCGGATCGAGGGACTCGCTGAGATGGGCGATCAGCGCCTCAAGTAAACGATTTGCCTTCTCTTGTTTATTTGCCGTCACGACATGCCTTCCTTAACCAAGGGCCACTTGCCCACTGCGCGGGCGAATGTATCATCGCTCAATGTAACAATCATCAGAGGTACTTAACCATGGCGATCAACATACTGCCCACCCGCCGGAACCTGCGCTTCAAGCTGAACCCCAGCAAAGCGCTGACCTGGCACCAGGATGGGCGCAACGTGAGCCAGTTTCTCAATACCCTGAGCCTGTTTTTCCCGGTTGGCGAACGCTTCTTTATCGACAGCGTGCGCCAGTATCGCGATGTCGTCCAGGACCCGGAACTGAAGAAGGCGGTTACCGCCTTTATTGGCCAGGAAGCCATGCACGGCCGCGAACACGAAGAGTACAACGGCTTCGTCAACGACGCGGGCGTACCCATCGAAGCCCAGGAGCAGCTGGTCGACAATCTGCTCAAGGCGATGCAGAAATACACCCCGGCGTCCTTCCAGCTGGCCGGTACCGTGGCCCTGGAGCACCTCACCGCGATCCTCGCCGACGGTCTGCTCAGCCTGCCGGAGATCATGGAAGGCTCCGACGAGGGCTACCGCGCCCTGTGGAACTGGCACGCCCTGGAAGAGACCGAGCATAAAGCGGTGGCGTTCGATGTCTACCGGCTGGCGGTGGGCAGTGACGACCAGGTCGGCGCCTACGCCATGCGCAGCTTCGCGCTGGTGTTCTCCACCAGTGTGTTCTTCGCCCTGTTCCTGCCGTTCTACCTGCACAACGTGCGCGTCAGCGGCGGCCTGTTCGACGGCAAGGGCTGGCGCGCGGTCGCGCGGCACACCCTGGGCAAGAAAGGCATCTTCCGCTACACCGCCAAGGCGTGGCTGGACTGGTTCAAGCCCGGCTTCCATCCGTGGGACCACGACAACCGTGAGTTCCTGGAGCAGTTCGACGAGCTGGTGGCCCACGCTCTGGAAGAGGCGGCCTGACCGCCTCACCCCCCTCTGACTTCCCGGATCGCGACGCGATCATTCCTCAAGCCGGCTCCCCGCCGGCTTTTTTTGTGCTTTAGCGGGGAGCCGGGATTGTGGGAGCTTGCCTGCAAGCGAAAGGCCGGCTTGAGCCGGCCGGCAGGATCCCAGAGACTTTGTTGGTACTGCCGTTAGATAGGTCTCTGGCATCCTGCCGGGAGCTTTGCTCCCTTTCGCGGGCGGGGCCCGCTCCCACAAACCCAGCTTCGTAGAATGGTCGGGCCGTTACTTGGACCCGTGGCGGTTCCGCTGCAAAGTGAGCGGGGCAATGGTGGTGCCTGGAGGGAGCTGTTTGGCCAGGGAGGGCCAAACTAACAGCGGCCAGGGATGGCTTGAGCGGTCCCGGAAGGCACCACCATTGCACCGCGTCTCCGATACGGAGCACCAGACATCGAAACAGCAACCTCTCTGGTATCCCGCCGGGTGGCTAACGCCACCCTTTCGCGGGCAGGGCCCGCTCCCACAGCCCGCTCGCACAAGAGCGGGTTACTCGGAGCGGTCGGAGGACGGGCTACCGCCCGGCTGGGTGTCCACCACACGCTCGTCGTTGAGCATGCGGACGTTGGCCGGCGGCGCGTTGCCGTCCCGGTCCTCGCCGAAGTACAGCGTGGTGTGCGGGAACGGGATCTCGATGCCGGCTTTGTCGAAGTAGATCTTCACCAGACGGTTATAGGCGCGGCCCACGGCCCACTGCATACCCGGCGCGGCCTTGATCACCACGCGGATGTTCACCGAGCTGTCGGCCAGCGCGGTGACGCCGGCCACCGTCATCGGCGCCAGGATGTTGTCCTTGTGCGGCCCCTCCTTGAGCTCCTCGAAGGCGGCCTCCAGCTGGACGATGGCATCGTCGATGCTCTCGCGGTAGCCGATGCCGTATTCGCCCACGTGGTTGCCGTATTCGCGGGTGAAGTTGGACACCGCGTCCACCGAGGAGAACGGCACGATGTGGTAGGTGCCGTACAGATCGCGCAGCGCCACGGAACGAATGCCGACGCGCTCCACGGTGCCGGAGTTGCTGCCGGCGGTGACGAAGTCGCCGGTGTTCATGGCGTTTTCCAGCTGAATGAACACCCCGGTGATCACGTCCTGGACCAGCTTCTGGGCACCGAAACCGATGGCCAGGCCGAGCACACCGGCGCCGGCGATCAGCGGGCCGATATTGATGCCGATTTCCGCCAGCACGATCATCAGCGTCATGATGATGATGGCGATGGCCAGCGTGGTGTGGAACAGGCCCATCAGGGTGTTGGCGCGGGCCACGGTGGCCGGGTCGGCGCCCTCGGCCGGGGTCAGCTTGTGCTCCAGCAGGCTGGCGATGCCGATCCAGACCGCCGCGGCGACGGCCAGGATCACCAGGATATGGATCACCACGCCGACGGTCTGGGCGCCCGCCGCGGTGGCGTACCAGGCGGCCAGATCGTACACCTCCCAGGCGTCCAGGGAGAGAATCACCACCAGCGCCAGAATCAGAGCGCGGATCACCTTGAGGCCGGTGGGCACATAGGTGTTCACCCGCGCCTGCAGACGCGGCAGCTTTTCGTTAACGCGGTCGGAAAGCTGGATTTCCTTACCGATCAGCTGCGTCAGCACCACCGACACCAGCAGGCCGACGCCGACGTAGATCAGCGTTTCCAGGGTCGCCATGGCGACGTAGGGCAGCGCCGTTTCCGGGTTGATCACGGTGACCGCGAACACCATCAGCGCGTAGGCCAGCGCGGCCAGGTGCCAGAGGCGGGCGCTGACGCCCAGGGCGAGCCGGCCGGGGCCGGTGGTCGCCTCGGCTTTGTCGAGCAGCCGGTCACGGATCACGGTGCGCTTCTTGAGGATCACCGCCACCGCATAGAGCAGAGCCAGCAGCATCACCAGGGTGCCCACGGCGGTGCCCAGTACCGGGGACATGTGGAAATTCAGAATCGGCACCAGCACCAGCATGCCGTAGCCGATAAAGCCGGTCAGATTGGCCAGGAAACGGTTGGCGTAGCGGGCCTGGCCGGCGCCCACCGGGATCAGCCGCAGGCCTTCATAGCCGGAGGAGAACATCATCCGCAGGGCGGCCTTGACCAGTTCCACCACCAGGAAGGCGTTCAGGAACAGGGCCAGGCGGGTGGCGTCGGCATTGACTTCGTTCACCAGCAGGGAGGACACAAAGCCGCCGGCCACGTAGGCCAGCGCCACCACGATCACGTCCACCAGGGCGGCCACCGCCACGGCGACGATAGTGCGCAGCATGGCGAACTTTTCCGAGCCGCGCTGGGCCCAGGCGCTGAACGACCGGAAAGCCGGCGAGGCGATGGCGCGCAATACGAAGAACACCACGAAGGTGGCGATCACCAGAATCGCCAGATTGACCGCCGCGGCGCCCACTTCCTGCAGGTTCACCTCAGCGGCCACCGCCTCGTCGGCCTGCGCCTGACCGGCGCCCACCAGACCACCCAGGGCGGCCCCGAGAGCGGCGAACTGGTCACCCATATTGGCGGCCAGATTCCCGGTGGTGGCGGCCATGCGGCGGGCGAACGACACCTCTTCGGGCTGTTGGTCGCTGGGCGACTCCGCGGCAATCCGTTCCGCGGGGACCGCGCTGTCCTCCTCGACGTTGGCGCGGGCGGCCTGCAGGGCCCGCAGCTCCTCGATCAGAGCGTTGCGCGAGGATTCGTCCTCGATCAGATCCGCCAGGGTACCGTAGGCGGGATCGCTCTCCGCGCCCGCCTCCTGGGCGAAAGACGGTGCCGCCACCAGCAGCATCACCAGGGACAACAGGCCGGCAAGGGCCGTGGACGTGAGACGGTGTAAAGGCACGCTCTCCTCCTTTTCAATCAGTGCGCAGGGCCACCGTACGCTAAAGGGTCGCACGGCATTAATGCGTGAAGACTACGACAAGACGGCGCTCGATTCGACGGCGCCGGCGGGGTTATAACAAGAAATCAACGAGATTGACCCAAACTACGCGGCAAACCGGTCAGGCGGCCAACGGCGTGGTTTGACTGTTACATCAAACGGTGTAAACGTTCTTCCCAAAGCGGATTCGACGAGAGACAGACGCATGGAACAGTGGCATCACCGTACCGTGATTCGGGACGGCATCAACCTGGCGACCCGGCGGCGGGGCAACCCGGACGGCCCGGCGGTGCTGTTCGTCCACGGCTACCCGGATAACGGCGACGTCTGGGACGCGGTGGCGGAAGCCCTCGGCGACGACTACCACCTGATCACCTATGACGTACGCGGCGCCGGCGCCTCGTCCTCGCCGCGCGGCCGCCAGGCCTACCGCCTGGAAGAACTGCGCGACGATCTGTTCGCGGTGATCGATGCCCTGAGCCCGGGCCGGCCGGTGCACCTGGTGGGCCACGACTGGGGCTCGATCCAGGCCTGGGAAGCGGTCACCGAGCCGGGGGCGGAAAAGCGCATCGCCTCCTACACCAGCCTGTCCGGGCCCTGCCTGGATCATATCGGCCACAACCTGCGCGCCACCGGCGCCGGTGATCTGGCGGCAAGCCTGCGGCAGCTGGCGAAAAGCTGGTATATCGGCGCTTTTCATATTCCCGCCCTGGCCCCGATGGCCTGGAAGCTGGGCCTCGGCGACGCCTGGCCCGACCTGTTGCGGCGCACCGAGGGCCTCAGCGCGCCGATCAGCGCCACCCAGACCCGGGACGGCGCCCAGGGCGTGGCGCTCTACCGGGCCAACATGCTGCCGCGCCTGCTGCACCCCCGGGAGCGGCGCACCACGGTGCCGGTGCAGCTGCTGGTGGCGCGCCGCGACCGCTATGTGGGCCCGGCGCTGCTGGACAGCGTGCCGCCCTGGACCGGCCAGCTGTGGCGCCGGGAACTGAACACCGGCCACTGGGGCCCGCTGCTCGGCCACGCGCCGCTGACCGCCCGTTATCTGAAAGCCTTTATCGATCATATTGAGGGCGCGCCCGCCGACGCGGCCCTGCAACGGGCCCGGGTGACCGCCGGCGACGGGCCGGACAGTGGCAAGCTGGTGGTGGTCACCGGCGCCGGTTCCGGCATCGGCGAGCAAACGGCGCTGGCGTTCGGCGCCCGGGGCGCCACCGTGCTGTGCACCGACATCGATCCGGACTCCGCCGCGCGCACCGCCTGGAAAATCCAGGAGGCCGGCGGCAAGGCCCTGAGCCGCAAGACCGATGTCGGCAACAGCCGCTCCATGGAGGCGCTGGCGCGCTACGTGGATAAGGAGCTGGGCGCGCCGGACGTGGTCGTCAATAACGCCGGCATTGGCCTGGCCGGCCCGCTGCTGGATACCACCGTGCAGGACTGGAAGCAGGTGCTGGACGTGAACCTGTGGGGCGTGATTCACGGCTGCCGGCTGTTCGCCCGGCAGATGGTGGATCAGGCCAAGAGCGGCCACATCGTTAACGTGTCTTCGGCGTCCGCCTATCTGCCGTCCCGGGCGCTGCCCGCCTACGCCACCAGCAAATCCGCGGTGCTGATGCTCACCGAGTGCCTGCGCGCGGAACTGGCGGACCAGGGCATCGGTGTGTCGGCGATCTGCCCCGGCATCATTGATACACCGATCACCGGCCGGGCCCGCTTCGTCGGTGTCGACGACGACGAACAGAGCCGCCGCCGCGACGCCGCCCAACGGCTTTACCACAAGCGCGGCTTCACCGCCGACCGGGTGGCCCGCGCCATCGTCGACGCGGTGCAGGGCAACCGCGCCGAAGTGCCGGTGAGCGTGGAGGCCAGCGGCATGCGTCTGATCGGCCGCTGGGCGCCGGGGCTGGCGCGCCGCCTGGCCCGCCTGGACGTGGCGCCATGACGATGGCGTCCCGGATGCATGGCACCGGGCCGGCAACCGGTCTATCATCGCGCTCATGAGTTCTTCACGGAAATCCCCGGCGGCGATTCTACGCCGCCTCAAGCAAAGCGCGCCCGACGGTAAAGGCGAACTTCCGGAGCTGGAAAAGCGCCAGGAGTTCACCATCGACCAGCTGGCCCGCGAAGCCGGCTCCACGGTGCGCAATGTGCGCGCCTACCAGGACCGGGGCCTGCTGCCGCCACCGGAAAAGCGCGGCCGCACCGGCATTTACACCGATGTGCATCTGGCCCGCCTGAAGATCATCGGCGCGCTGCTGGAGCGCGGCTACACGCTCAACAACATCCGCGATCTGCTCAGCGCCTGGGAACAGGGCCGCGACCTGAACGACATTCTCGGCCTGGAAGTGGCGGTGACCTCCTGGCAGAACCCGGAGGTGCCCTCCTACAAGGATTATCAGGATCTGATCGACGATTTCGGCGAGGACATCACCCCGGAGGTGATGACCAAGGCGGTGTCGCTGGGCTATATGATCCCCGAAGGCATGCGCCTGCGCGTGCCCTACCCGCGCATCTACAACGCCGGCAAGGAGCTGGTGGAAAACGGCGTGCCCCTGGACGCGGTGCTCACCCATGTGCGGCTGGTGCGCCAGGAAGTGGACAAGCTCGCCGAGCGCTTTATCGACATGATCGTCGAGCACCTGGTGGACGAGAAGTACGGCCCCAACAGCCTGCCCGAAGGCGAGGACGTGGCGCGCCTGGCGGAATTCATCACCCGCATCCGCCCGCTCGCCGAGGCGGTGGTCAACGACGAGCTGGGCCGGGTGCTGGAGAAGAGCATCAACAAGGTGCTGGTGGACCGGCTCGAGAACGTGCTGGCGCATTTGGAAAAGCACCACTAGAACGAACACCCTCCCTCTCTGGAATCCCGCCAGCAAGCTTTGCTTGCCTTTCGCGGGCGGGGCCCGCTCCCACCGGGCCCGCGGTCAGGAATATTGAGCGATCACCCGGTCGCGGATCGAGGGCTTGATGTTGGCCCGGCTCATGTCGCCGTCGTAGTGCGCCACCACGCGGTGGTCCATCACCCGGAACCACAGCGGCGGTATCCACGCCAGCAGGATCATCGAGGCGTAGCCGCCGGGCAGCTGCGGTGATTCGTCGAAGTGCCGCAGGGCCTGGTAGCTGCGCGTCGGGTAGGCGTGGTGGTCGGAGTGGCGCTGCAGCTGATACAGAAAGATGTTGGTGACCCGGCGGTTGGAGTTCCAGGAGTGCTCCGGCCGGCACCGTTCGTAGCGTCCGTTTTCCTTCTTCTGCCGCAGCAGGCCGTAGTGCTCCAGGTAGTTCACCACCTCCAGCAACTGGAAACCGAACAGGCTCTGGATAATCAGGAACGGCAGCACCGCCCAGCCCAGCCAGACGATCAGCGCGCCCCATAACAGCACCGACAGGCCCCAGGCCTGCAGGTTGTCGTTGCGCCAGTGCCACACCGATTTGCCCTGGCGCTCCAGGCGCTGCTTTTCCAGGTGCCAGGCGGATTTCAGGCTGCCCAGCACGGTGCGCGGCAGAAACTCCCAGAAGGTTTCCCCGAAGCGGGACGAGGCCGGGTCCTCCGGCGTGGACACCCGCACATGGTGGCCGCGGTTGTGCTCGACGAAGAAGTGCCCGTAGAACACCGGCGCCAGCGCCAGTTTGGCCAGCCACTTCTCCAGGCGGTCGTTCTTGTGGCCCAGCTCGTGGCCGGTATTGATGGCGATGCCGGTGGCGCAGCCGGTGGAGATCGCCAGCCCCAGGTAGCTGTACCAGGGCAGGGCCCAGGTGCCGGCCACCCAGGCGGCGTAGACGAAAGCGCCGTACAGCATCGGCACCGAGATATAGACCGCATAGCGGTAATAGCGGTCGCTCTCCAGCTCGCTGACCCGGTCCTCCGGCGGGTTGGCGGTTTCCTCGCCGAGGATCACGTCGAACAGGGGAATCACCCCGAACACGAACAGAAACCCGAACCACCACATCACCGGCCAGCCGGTGAGCTGGACCATCTGCACCGCGCCCACCGGCAACAGCATGGTGAGGGTGCTCAGTAACCACCAATAACGGCGGGTGTCCCGCCATTCCGTATTCATCGCCGCCGTATTCATGTTGTTATCCTCCTGGCCGGCCTCTGGTTATTTCATCATCAAACCCGCCATTGAACACTGTCAATATGAAAGCCGTTGCTTTTTAACCGGCGGGTAGCATTTCGCTGGCTTTTTGTAGCTTCGCCTCCCGCGACTTGAACCATCGTGCCAATCTGGCGATGAACCCCTACACCCCATAAAACAATAACCGGGAGGCGGTATGATTCATCGACTGATGCTCAGCGTGTTGCTGGCCCTTTTTCTCAGTGCCTGCGGAGGCGGCGGCGGCAGCAACGGCGGCGGCGCCCCCAGCCCCAATAACCCGGCGCCACCGCCGGAGCCGGAACCCGAAGAGCCCGCCCAGCCGACTCTGCCCGAGCAGCGCCCTTCCCAGGTCAGCGCGCCGTTCGCCGACTACGGCCGGGTGCTCAATGTGCTGCCGCCCGGCCAGGACGACAACGGCGGCCTGAGCAACCTGACCGCCGACATTCCCGGCCTCTCCGACCTGATCAGCACGCTGCTCGATGACCTGGTGGCGGAAACCGGCCTGGTGCCGGCGCTCAGTAAAGAGCCGCACTTCGACGACCAGCTGGACCTGTACGACGCGCTGGTGCGCAGCCCCGAAAACCTCACCGACGGCGAGCTCGGCGACTACTTCAAGGACGCGCCGCTGCTGGCGCCGGACGCCGGCGACTGGGAAAGCGAGATCACGGTGAAGGCGGGCAACCGCAGCGTGGCGATCAAGCGCGACCGCTTCGGCGTGCCGCATATCTTCGGCGACAGCCGCCCCGACGCCCTGTTCGGCACCGGCTACGTGACCGCCGCCGACCGCCTGTTCCTGCTCGACGTGCTGCGCCGCGCCGGACGCGGCGAACTGTCGAAGTTCCTCGGCCCGGCGGACTTCTCCTTCGACCGGGACATCGCCGTGGACGCGCCCTACCGGGAGGAAGACCGCACCGAACAGATCGCCAACGCCATCGCCCGCTTCGGCGACGACGGCGCGCAGATCTACCAGGACGCCGTCCACTATGTGGCCGGCCTCAACAAGTACGTGGAAGACGTGCAAAGCGGCCTGCTCAAGGCACCCATCGAATACGTGGGCCTGGGCGTGCAACTGGAGCCCTTCGTGATCGAGGACGTGGTGGCCATCGCCACCCTGATCCAGGGCATCTTCGCCGGCGGCGGCGGCGGCGAGCACGACAACGTGCTGCTGCTTCAGGCGCTGCGCGAGCAGACCGGCTCCGACCAGGCCGCCTGTGAACTGTGGCGCGACCTGCGCCACGCCACCGACGGTGAATCCTCGGTGACCACCGAGCGGCGCTTCGCCACCCAGTCACCGCCGGAGATCGACGAGAGCCTGTGCCCCCTGTCCGGCGAACTGGCCGGCCGCTTCCCGGGCGCGGTGCTGTTCGACGCCGGCTCCTTCCAGAGCTACCAGCCGCTGACCACCGAGCCCTGCGGCCGCCCGGGCCAGCCCACCTGCCCCACGGCAGTGGGTAATGTGCCGGCCCTGCCGGGCACCGGCGCCGTGGGCGGCTTGCTGGACGCGGTCGGTGAATTGCTCGGCGGCCTGCTGTCACTGGCGTCGTCCGACCTGCCGGACGGCGAACCGACCCTGGCGGCCCGCTGGGCGCGGGTCACCATCGAGTTCGACAAACTGTGGCGCGACACCCCCGAGCCCACCGCCCTGCCCGGCGAGCTGAGCGATGCCCAGCGGCTCGCGGTGCGCGAGCGGGTGGGCCAGCTGGCCAAAGGCGTGGCGGGCCTGCGCGACGGCTTCCCCAACGCCATCTCCAACGCCCTGCTGCTCAACGGCGAACACAGCGCCAGCGGCCGGCCGCTGGCGGTATTCGGCCCGCAAACCAGTTACTTCGTGCCCCAGTTGCTGCTGGAAATGTCGGTGCACGGCGGCGACATCAACAGCCGCGGCATGACCTTCACCGGCCTGCCCTATGTGGTGATCGGGCGCGGCCCGGATTTCGCCTGGAGCGCCACCTCCGGCAGCTCGGACCTCACCGACGTGCGCGTGGTGCGCCTGTGCCAGCCCACCGAGGCGCCGGCCCACGGCGAAGGCGGCTACCAGGTGGGCGGCCAGTGCCGGCCCTTCGATGTGATCGACGAGACCTGGGCGGCGCGCTGGAACCTGGCGGTGCCCACCGACGACCCGGCCACCATCGGCCAGAACGTGGCGGTGCAGCGCCGCGTGATCCGCACCGCCGAGTACGGCCCGGTGATCGGCTTCGCCGCCGTGGGCGGCCAGCCGGTGGCGCTGACCCGCCAGCGCAGCACCTATTTCGCCGAACTGGATACCGCGCTGCCGTTCCTGCAGGCGACCCGCAACGACGTCCACGACGTGCGCAGCTTCCAGGAGGTGTTCAACAACACCACCGGCAGTTTCAACTGGTTCTACATCGACGACCGCGACATCGCCTTTTTCCATTCCGGCCTCTATCCGCGCCGTGCCGCCGGGGTACACCCGGAGCTGCCCAGCTGGGGCAACGGCCAGTTCGACTGGCAGGGCTTCATCGACCTGGAGGCGCACCCCAACGACGCCAACCCGGAGCGCGGCTACCTGGCCAGCTGGAACAACCGCCCGGCCCGCGACTGGTGGGCCGCCGACGCCAACGCCACCTACAGCTCCGCCCACCGCAACGACATGCTCGACGTGCGCCTGCGGGATCTGGTGCAACAGGGCAACGTGACCCGCGCCAACATGGTGGAGGCCATGGGCGACGCGGCGGTGGTCGATCTGCGCGGCCAGGAGGTGCTGCCCAAGGCCCTGGCGCTGCTGCAAAGCACGCCGGTCACCGGCGACGAGGCCTCGGTGGTGGAGATGATGCAGGCCTGGGTGGACGGCGGCGCCTACCGGCGCGACCGGGACGGCGACGGCGAATACGACGCCCAGGCGGAAGTGGCGCTGATGGACGCCTGGTACACCCGCATGATCGAGACGCTGCTGCCGCAGGTCACCGCTCTGGAAGACACGACGGCCGGCAATGTGTCGCTGGTGGGCCGCGACAATGCGCCCGGCGCCGGCGGCTCGGCCTACCAGAACGGCTACTACGGCTACCTGGAGCGGGTGCTGGAACAGGCCCTGGGCGACAGCGCACAGCCCTACCAGCGGCTGCGCTGCGCGGACAGCGACCGCGCCGAGGTCTGCCGCGCCGCCCTGGCGGAAAGCCTGACGCTGGCCCTGGACGATCTCGGCGGCCTGGCGAACAGGGACAACTGGGACGTGGACGAAAGCCTGGACGCCATCCAGCACCGCGCCATCGGGCTCTCCTCGGTGCCGGCGATCCACTGGCAGAACCGCCCCACCTTCCAGCAGGTGGTGGAGTTCACCAACCACCGCTAAGCCCCGAGAAACAAAGGATGGTGGGAGCGGGCCTTGCCCGCGAAAGGGAGCGAAGCTCCCGGCAGGATTCCAGAGACGCTGTTGGTACGCGTTAGAAAAGTCTCTGGGATCCTGCCGGCCGGCTTCGCCGGCCTTTCGCGGGCTAGGCCCGCTCCTACAAAGACCGCTTCGTAGAAAGGTTGGGACGGTGTTATGTCTCGTGGCGGGAGAGTACTCTTTCCCCATTAACAACCCGTGGAGCGATGGCTATGCGTTGGATGATCTACGGTGCCAATGGCTACACCGGCGAGCTGATCGCCCGGACCGCCCGTGGCCAGGGACTGAAGCCGATCCTGGCCGGCCGCCGGGAGGCCAAGGTGGCGCCGCTCGCCGAGCAGGAGGGGCTGGAGTACCGGGTGTTTTCCCTGGACGACCCGGACACCCTGGCGGACGAGCTGGCCGACGTGGATCTGGTGCTGCACTGTGCCGGCCCGTTTTCGCGCACCAGCCGGGCGATGCTGGAAGGTTGTCTCAAGGCGCGCACCCACTATCTGGACATCACCGGCGAAGTGGCGGTGTTCGAGCATGTGTTCGCCCAGGCGGCGCGCGTCGAGCAGGCCGGCATCATCGCCTGCCCGGGGGTCGGTTTCGATGTGATTCCCACCGATTGCGTGGCCGCCCGCCTCAAGGAAGCCCTGCCCGATGCCCGCGAGCTGTCGCTGGGCTTCTCCACTCGCTCGGGCCTGTCCCCCGGCACCGCCAAAACCCTGGTGGAAGGCCTCGCCGACGGCGGCCGCGCCCGTATCAAGGGGCAACTCGCCGAGGTGCCGCTGGGCTGGAAGGTACGGCGCATTGATTTCGGCGCCGGCCCGCAATGGGCCATGACCATCCCCTGGGGCGACGTGACCACCGCCTGGCGGAGCACCGGGATTGAAAACATTCAGGTGTTCGTGCCGGCGCCGCGCTGGCTGATCTGGGCCGCCAAGGCAGGCAACGTGACCCGGCCGCTGATGTCGCTGCCGGTGATTCAAGGCTATTTAAAGTCCCTGGTGGACCGTCGCGTGAAAGGGCCGGACGAGCAAACCCGCGCCCGCCTGACCACCCACGTCTGGGGCGAGGCGCGTAACGGCGCCGGCGAACAGCGGGTGATCCGGCTGCGCACCGCCAATGGCTACGCGCTGACCGTGGACGGCGCCCTGGCGGTGCGGCGCTTTATCGAGGAACAGGCACCCGCCCCCGGCTGCTATACGCCCTCGAAACTCTGCGGCGCTCAACTGGTGGAGGAGCTGCCGGGATCCGGGCACTTCGAAGTAAGTGAGTGCTGACACTCGTCGGCCATGATGCACACCGCTTATGCCGTTCGATGATTCTTATGCATTTGTTTAATTGAAGGGCCGGCGTTAGCGTGTCCGTTTCACTGAGCTATTTTTATAACAGGCACTATTCGGGAGATAAGCATGCGCGCCATTCTCTGCAAGGAACTGGGGCCGGCGGACAAGCTGGTGATCGAGGACGTACCGTCACCCCAGGTGAGCGGTGACGGGGTCAAAGTGAAGGTGAAGGCGGCCGGCCTGAACTTTCCCGACACCCTGATTATTGAGGGCAAGTACCAGATCAAACCGGAGCTGCCGTTTTCACCGGGCGGCGAAATGGCCGGCGAGATCATCGAGGTGGGCCCGGACGTGAAAAACCTGAAGCCCGGCATGCGGGTGATGGGCCTGACCGGCTACGGCTCCTTCGCCGAGGAGATGGTGATCGGCGAAAGCCGCGTGATCCCGGTGCCCGACGGCATGAAGGACGAAACCGCCGCCGCCTTCAGCATGGTCTACGGCACCAGCTATCACGCCCTCAAGCAGCGCGCCAACATTCAGCCCGGCGAGACCCTGCTGGTGCTGGGCGCCAGCGGCGGCGTGGGCCTGGCCGCGGTGGAGCTCGGCAAGGCCATGGGCGCCAAGGTGATCGCCGCCGCCAGCAGCGACGACAAGCTGCAGGTGGCCAAGGAAGCCGGCGCCGACGACCTGATCAACTACACCGACGAAGACCTCAAGGAAGCGCTCAAGAGCCGCTACCCGCAGGGCATCGACGTGATCTACGACCCGGTGGGCGACCGCTTCACCGAGCCGGCGTTGCGCAACATGGCCTGGAACGGCCGCTTCCTGATCGTCGGCTTCGCCGCCGGTGAGATTCCCAAGATCCCCGCCAACCTGACCCTGCTCAAGGGCTGCAGCGTGGTGGGCGTGTTCTGGGGCGCCTTCACCGCCAAGGAGCCGAAAGCGCACATCCAGAACGTGAAGGAACTGATGCAGTTGTTCGCCGAAGGCAAGATCAACCCGCGCGTCAGCGAGGTGTTCCCCTTCGAGCAGTACGAAGACGCCCTGGCGGCGCTGAGCTCGCGCCGCGCCAAGGGCAAGGTGGTTCTCAAGGTCAGCGACTAAGTCGCTGCCGGAGCCCCGCCACTCTGGTCGATGATCTTGCCGGGCGCGCCCTCCAGCAGGGCCGCCCGCAGATCATCGGGCACCGTGGTTTTCTCGAACGGTTCGGTGGTCATCAACACATAGACCACTTCCGCCCGGCACAGTGTGGTGCCGTCTTCCGCCTTCACCAGTTCGTGTTCCAGCGTGAACGAGCTGTTGCCTACCTTGAGCGTGCGCACGTGCACGTCGATGACGTCGTCGAAGCGCGCCGGCGCCTGCCATTCCAGGGTCATTTTCACCACCTGGTTGTCCAGCCCCCGGGCCAGCAACGCCTTGTAGTCCCGCCCCAGGGAGCGCATGAACTCGGTCATCGCCAGGTCCACGTAGTCCGCGTAGCGGGCATTGAACACCACCAGCTGGGCGTCGCATTCGTTGTAGCGGACCCGGAAACGGAAGCGGAAGCGCTCGCTCATGAAAACTCCTATTCAAGTTGTTCGGGCATGCCCGCGCGGCGCCGTTCCGCGAGCCACTGGCTGCGCGTGATGGCGGCGTCCTCGCCGGACATGCGGCTGATGATCTCAAAGAAATTCTGCCGGTACTCGTCTTTCATGACCTGGTCACGGGCCTTGATGCGCACGGCGTAGACACTTTGCACGTTCTGGTGATCAAAGGCACGCCACTGCTGTTCGTCCTTGAGCAGCGTGTAGCTGTGGCCCTCCAGGGCACGCCGTACGTTGCCGGAGGCGAAACTGCCGGCCCGTTCCACCGCGTCTTTCCACTGGTAGACGATGCTGTAGGCGGATGCCGCCGAGGTGGAGGGGCGGGTGCGGTAGCGCTGGGAGAATTCTTCCACGAATTGCTGGCCGCGCTCAAAGCCGTATTCGTAGGGTACGTTCCAGGTCCAGGGCGCGGCGCCGATCACGCCGGCCATGATGAAAGGCCCGGTCTGCTCGACCATGCTGAGGGTGAGATTGGGCACCACGATCTGCATCCGTTCGGGCAGCTTTTTCTGCTGGGCGATGGTCATGCCGCGCACCATTTGCTCGCCGAACAACACCATCACCAGGACGTCCGCGTCGCTGTCCGCCGCCGCCTGCATGGCCTCTTCGATTTCGTGGTAGCGGCCGCCGGGGAACGGCACCAGCACCGAGCCGTGGCGCTCGCCGTCCTTGGTGTCGGTGAATTCGCGCATGGAGGCTTCGGTGGTGTGGCCCCAGGTGTAGTCGGCGGTGACGTAGAAGTACTTCTTGTCCTGGTACTCGCGCTTGAGGTAGTCGCCCAGCACCCGCGCCGCCATCCAGGCGTTGTAGCACTCGCGGAACATGCCCAGGTGGCCGTCCTTGCCGGTGGTATCGTTGGAATAGGTGAGCGTGCCGAAGTAGAGCAGGTCGTGCTTGCGCGCCTGCTTGCTGGCGGCGATGGCGACGCCGCTGGACGAGCCGCCGAACAGCATGGCCGCGCCTTCGGCGGCGAGCTCGTCCACATTGCGCCGGGAGCGCTCCGCCTGGGAGGCGGAATCCCGTTCGATCAGCTCCAGCGGCCGGCCGCGCACGCCGCCGGCGGCGTTGATTTCATCAATGGCCATCAGGGCGCCGCGCTTTTGCATCAGCCCCTCTTCACTGTATTCACCGGTGTGCGGGTAGTTAAGGCCCAGCTTCACCGGCGTGGCCGCGTGCGCGGCGCTCGCCAGCAAGCAGGCGGCAACGATACCCAAGCTTTTTTTGAGTCCCATGGCGGTTCCCCGGAATTGTTGTTATGTGCTTGTGGCCGCGGTGACAGCGGACCCGCAGGCCTCTTACGAGACAACTAGCACGCCCCCTGAAAACGGTGTTATTAGCCTTTGGTCGAGCGGACGCCGGCGGAGCGTGACCGGTCAGTATTGAGCCCGGGCATACCGGAGAGTATGCTTCCTGGCCAAATTTAAAACAAAATTCCACTTTAACGGAATTCCAGCTAATCGGGAGAGACCCATGACCGCGGTAAGTGAAGCGATGCCCGTCTACGCACCAGAAATGGACGCGGAGGCCTTTGTATCCGTGCCCGAACGCCTGCAGCAGCTGGCGGCGGCCCAGCCGGACAAACCGGCGGTGTACGACGAAACCGGCATGCTCACCTGGCGTCAGTTCGTGGATAACGTGAACCGGGTGGCCAACCGCCTGCGCGCCGCCGGTCTGCAGCGCGGCGAAACCGTGGCCGGCCTGTCCGAGAACAGCGCCCGCTACCTGACCCTGTTCATGGGCACCCTCACCGCCGGCGGCTGCATGGTGCCGCTGTCCGGCATGGCCGCCGGCGAAACCCTGGCGCTGATGGTCAACGACTGCGACGCGCGTTTTCTGTTCGTGTCCGCCAAGCACCGCGACCTGATCGAGCCGCTGCTCGACGGGCTCGACAACATTGATAAGAACACCCGCATCAGCCTGGATTTTCAGGCCGACGGCTGGCTGGCCTTCGAGGACTGGCTGGGCGACCCGGCCACGGACGCGCCGGACCACACGCCGTCGCTGGACGACCCGTTCAACATCATCTACAGCTCCGGCACCACCGGGGTGCCCAAGGGCATTCTCCACGATCACCGCCTGCGCGCCCGTCAGCTGGAGCGCGTGGCGGCCCTGGGCTACGACGACACGGCGGTGAACCTGGTGTCCACGCCGCTGTACTCCAACACCACCCTGGTGTCGGTGCTGCCCACCCTGTTCGGTGGCGGTACCATCGTCAGCATGGCCAAGTTCGACGCCCACCGGTTCCTGGAGCTGGCCGAGCAGCACCGCGTCACCCACGCCATGCTGGTGCCGGTGCAGTATCAGCGCATTCTGGCCGAACCGGATTTCGACCGCTTCGACCTGAGCAGCTTCAAGGTGAAGTTCTCCACCAGCGCGCCGCTGCGCGCCCACGTGATCGCCGACGCCATGGCGCGCTGGCCGGGCAACATTCTGGAGTTCTACGGCCTCACCGAGGGCGGCGTGACCACCACCCTGAACTGCGCCGAGAACCCCACCAAATGGGCCACCGTGGGCAAGGCCAGCCCGGGCTGCGAGCTGCGCATTATCGGCGAGGACCTGAAAGAGCTGCCCGCCGGCGAGATCGGCGAGATCGTGGGCCGCAGCGGCGCCATGATGCGCGGCTACTACAAGCGTGAAGACAAGACCAGCGAGCTGCTGTGGACCAGCCCCGAGGGCGAGGTATTCTACCGCACCGGCGACATGGGACGCCTGGACGAGGACGGTTTCCTGTCGGTGCTCGACCGCCGCAAGGACATGATCATTTCCGGCGGCTTCAACGTCTACGCGGAGGACCTGGAGAAGGTGCTGCTCAAGGACGACGACGTGGTGGACGCGGCGGTGATCGCGGTGCCCAGCGAGCAGTGGGGGGAAACGCCCCTGGGCCTGGTGGTGCTGCGCGAGGGCGCCGAGGGCGACCTGGAGGCGATCCGCGAGCGGGCCAACCAGCAACTGGGCAAGGGGCAGCGTTTGTCCGGCCTGGAGCGCCGCGACGAGCTGCCGCGCAGTACCATCGGCAAGATCCTCAAGCGCGAGCTGCGCGACCCGTACTGGAAGGACCTGGAACAGAGCAAGCGGGACTGAGCGCGCCCGCGCTCACCCGCGCTACAGCAGGTTCTCGATCGGCAGCAGCGCGCACAGTTGCGACGCCAGCCGCCGCAACGGACTGACCCGGGGTTCGCTTCGGTACTGAACCGGGCCCCGCTCGTCGCCGGCGCCCCATAGCAGCCCCTGGTCGTCACTCGTGACCCGGTAGCTGTTCTGGGGCGCCATCCCTTCCTCCACGAACGCCGCCACCTCACCGGCCAGCGCTTCGCTGTCCACGTAGTAGCCCATCTCCGTGTTCACGTTCACCGAGCGCGGGTCCAGGTTGAACGAGCCCACGAACAGCTCCTTGCGGTCGAGCACCATGGCTTTGGTGTGCAGGCTGGACTTGGAGCGGCCCCGGCCGCGCAACAGCCGGGCGTGGTGGCGGCGGGCGCGGGCGTTGGCCTGCAGCTCGTGGACCTCGACACCGCCGCGCAGCAGCGCCGGGCGGTAGCGGGCGTAGGCGGCGTGGGCGGCGATCACGTCGTTGGTGGCCAGGCTGTTGGTGAGCAGCGCCACCCGGCAGCCGTTGCGGTGCATGTCGGCCAGGGCGGCGGTGAATTCGTCCCCGGGGATAAAGTAGCTGGCCTCGATCAGGATCTCGTTCAGGGAGCGCTGCCCGAGCAGCCGGCCGAGCTGGTCGCCCATCAGGCGCTGGGTGGCGCCCTTGGCCTTGTCCGGCGGATCGAACAGCAGCGCGGCCGGCGCCTGAATCTGTCGTCGGTCGGCGGCGCCGAGAACGTCTTCGAAATGGGCGACATCCTGTTCGTAACGGTAGGGAAAACCGTCCATGCCTTGGCGCCACGCCACCAGCTGATCCCACAGCCGGTCGGCGTGAACCCGGGAGCGGCGGCGCAGGGAGCGCAGGCGCACGCAGACGTCGCTGTCCCAGTAGGCGTCGAAGGCGGCGCGGGTTTCCGCCACGATCGGCCCCCGGGCGTAGATGTCCAGGTCGCGGAAGTTGGCTTCCGGGTGGACACCGAAGTAGTGCTCGGACAGGTTGCGGCCGCCGACGATGGCCCGCTCGCCGTCCACGATCCAGGCCTTGTTGTGCATCCGATGATTGAGCCGTGGGGCGTGATAGAGCCACTGAATAAAGTGCTTGTAGCGGCCCCGGAACGGGTTGAACAGCCGGATTTCCACGTTCGGGTGCGCGTTCAGCGCCGCCCATTTCACATCCCGGCCGAGCTGGTTGGCGTGGTCGAGCAGCAGCCGCACCTTGACGCCCCGGCGGGCCGCTTCCAGGGCCCGGTAGACCAGCAGCTTGCCGATCCGGTCGTCCTCCCAGACGTAGTACTGCAGGTCCAGGGTGCGCTGGGCCAGCCGCGCGGTGGCGGCGCGCAGCACGAAGGCCTCCTCGCTGTCCGCGACCAGACAAAAGTGAGAGTTCTCGACGTTCTGACGGGGGGCACCTTGCCCGTGCCCCTGGGCTTGCTCACTCATCAACGCTTGAGGTTATCGCGGATTTCGCGCAGCAGCAGAATGTCTTCCGGCACCTCGGGGGTGGGCGGCGGCTCGACCGGGGCGGCCTGTTCTTCCTTGCGCTTGACCCGGTTGAGCCCGCGCACCAGGAAGAACACCGCCCAGGCGACAATCAGGAAGCTGATCACGTTGTTGATAAATACGCCGTAGTTGAGCGTCACCGCGCCCGCCGCCTGGGCGTCGGCCAGGGTGGCGAAGGGCCCGTCGCCCTTGAGCACCAGGAACAGATCGACGAAATCCACGTCCGCCAGGAGCAGCCCCACCGGCGGCATGATCACGTCGGACACCAGGCTCTTGGCGATGGTGCCGAAGGCGCCGCCGATAATGATCCCCACGGCCATATCGACCACATTGCCGCGCACGGCGAATTCACGGAATTCCTTGATCATGCTCATCGTCATCGCTCCCTTTATGACCGGACCGGTCCCGGCTGGAAGTATGGTAGCCCGGATGCGCGCCGCGGCGAAACGGTTAGCGGCGTTGTCGCCATCCACACGGTGGGCGGCGCACAATCACGGGAGTGGCGGGCCGTGCTCACCGGGAGGCCGATGTAACATTCTCTCTCCGGATGCATCCAAGGTTCGCTAAAGGAGGCAACTATGATGCGCGTATTGGTTTTCCTAATGGTGTTGGTGGCCGGGCCGGCCATGGCCGCCCAGGCCAGCGCCGTGTTCGCCGGCGGCTGCTTCTGGTGTACCGAAGCGGATTTCGAAAAGCTGGACGGGGTGTCCGAAGCGATCAGCGGCTACGCCGGCGGCGAAGAGGTGGACCCCACCTACCAGCAGGTAGCCGGTGGGCAAACCGGCCACACCGAGGTGGTGAAGGTGCTCTACGACCCGGAGGTGGTGAGCTACGAGAATCTGCTCGCCTGGTTCTGGAAGCACATCGACCCGACCGACCCGGACGGTCAGTTTATTGACCAGGGCTCGCAGTACCGCAGCGCGATCTTCTATCAGAACGACGAGGAGCGGGCGCTGGCGGAAGCGTCCAAAAAGGCCCTCGATGAGAGCGGCCGTTTCGATAAGGACGTGGTCACCGAGATCGTGCCGTTGAAAGCGTTTTACGAAGCCGAGGACTACCACCAGGACTATTACAAGAAGAGTGCCCTGCGCTATAAGTTCTATCGCTACAACTCAGGCCGTGATCAGTTTCTGGAGAAGCACTGGGAAGACCCGGACGCGCGCCCCTGGCTGAGCGCCTCGGTGGAGGAAGAAGAGGAACAGGAAGAGCTGGATCTGGGTGCGCCCTGGGAAGGCCCGGAGAAGTTCAAGCGCCCCTCCGATGAGGCGCTCAAGAAAGCGCTGCCGGAGATCGCCTTTCAGGTGACGCGTGACGACGCCACCGAGCGGGCGTTCAAGAACCCGTATCACGACCTGAAGAAAGAAGGCATCTATGTGGACGTGATCAGCGGCGAGCCGTTGTTCTCCTCCACGGACAAGTACGATTCCGGCACCGGCTGGCCGAGCTTCACCCGGCCCATCGACGACCGCTTCGTGACCACCCGCGAAGACAACAGTCTGTGGTGGGCCACCCGCACCGAGGTGCGCAGCCGCTACGCGGATTCGCACCTGGGGCATGTGTTCGATGATGGGCCGGCGCCCACCGGCCAGCGCTGGTGCATGAACTCCGCCGCCATGGAATTCATCCCCCGCGAGAAGATGGAAGAGCTCGGTTACGGGGAGTATCTGTCCCTGTTCGAAGACTAGGGCCGGTTACTCCACGGTGACCGATTTGGCGAGGTTGCGCGGCTGATCCACATCGGTGCCGCGCAGCACCGCCACGTGGTAGCTGAGCAGTTGCAGCGGCACGGTGTAGACGATCGGCGCGATGCTTTCCGGCACCGCGGGCATGTTCAGCACATGAATGCCCTCGCCCTCTTTAACGTGGGCGTTCTTGTCGGCGAACACATAGAGTTCGCCGCCCCGGGCGCGCACTTCCTGCAGGTTCGACTTCAGCTTTTCCAGCAGCTGGTCGTTGGGCGCCACCGCCACCACCGGCATTTCCTTATCCACCAGGGCCAGCGGGCCGTGTTTGAGTTCGCCGGCCGGGTAGGCCTCGGCGTGGATATAGGAGATCTCCTTGAGCTTGAGCGCCCCTTCCATGGCCACCGGGAAGTGCACGCCGCGGCCCAGGAACAGGGTGTGGTGCTTTTCCACGAAGGCGCGCGACAGGGTTTCGATGGGCTTGTCCAGGGCCGCCGCCTGCTCCAGGAGATTGGGCAGCTGACGCAGTTCGGACAGAATCGTTTCGATCTGGTCGTCGCCCAGGCCCTTACGGCGGCCCAGGGCCAACACCAGCATCATCAGCCCGGTGAGCTGGGTGGTGAACGCCTTGGTGGACGCCACGCCGATTTCCGGCCCGGCCTTGGTGAGAAACACCAGCTCGGACTCGCGCACCAGCGAGGAACCGTCCACGTTGCAGATCGCCAGGCGACCGACGTAATCCTTGCCGCCGGTGTCGCGCAGCGCGGCCAGGGTATCGGCGGTTTCACCACTCTGTGAAATGGTGACGAACAGGGTGCCTTCCGGCACCACGTGCCGGCGGTAGCGGAATTCACTGGCCACTTCCACCTGGCAGGGAATGCCCGCCATGGCTTCCAGCCAGTAACGGGCCACCATGCCGGCGTGGTAGCTGGTGCCGCAGGCGACAATTTGCACCGTGCGTACCCGGTCGAAGATGGCGGCGGCGCTGTCGCCGAAGGCGGCGCTCACCGCGTCGGGCGAATCGATACGTCCTTCCAGGGTGCGCTGGATGGCGGCGGGCTGCTCGAAGATTTCCTTCTGCATGTAGTGCCGGTACGGCCCTTTGTCGGCGTCCTCGTGGGTGCCGTCCAGTTCGTGGACGGTACGCTCCGCCGGCTCACCGTCGGCGTCGGTGATGGTGACGGCGTCCACGGTGACGTCCACCAGATCGCCCTCTTCAAGAAAGATGAAGCGGTTGGTCACCGGCAACAGGGCCAGCTGATCGGAGGCCACGTAGTTTTCGTCGATGCCCAGGCCCACCACCAGCGGCGAACCGGAGCGCACCGCCACCAGCCGGTCGGGTTCATTCTGGTCGATCACGCCCAACGCATAGGCGCCGTGCAGACGCGCCACGCTGGCGCGTACCGCGGCCACCAGATTGCCGGTGTCCTTGAGGGCGCGGTGGATCAGGTGGGCGATCACCTCGGTGTCGGTCTGCGAGGTGAAGGCGTAACCGTCGGCTTCCAGTTCGTCCTTGAGTTCCTGGAAGTTCTCGATGATGCCGTTATGCACCACCGCCAGCCCGTTACCGGACATATGCGGGTGGGCGTTGTCCTCGGACGGACGGCCATGGGTGGCCCAGCGCGTGTGTGCGATACCCAGGAAGCCGGCGCTGTTCTGCTCGCGCACCGCCGCTTCCAGCGCCGCCACCTTGCCCTGGCGGCGCACGCGGAGCAGGCCCTGGTCGTTGAGCAGGGCCACGCCCGCACTGTCGTAGCCCCGATATTCCAGGCGCTTCAGGCCGGTGATCAGGATGTTGCTGACATTACGATGGGCAATGGCGCCGACGATTCCACACATGTGCTTTTCCTTTTTGTCCGTTCCGTGCCTATTTCTTTTCCGGCCGCGACCAGTTCTGAATGTTGCGCTGCTGGCCACGGGCCACCGCCAGGCCCTGGTCGGGCACGTCCTTGGTCACCACGCTGCCGGCGCCCACGGTGGCATTCTCGCCGATGGTGACCGGCGCCACCAGCGACGAATTGGAACCGATAAAGGCACCGTCCTTCATCACCGTCTGGAACTTGTTCACGCCATCGTAGTTGCAGGTAATGGTGCCCGCGCCCACGTTGACGCCCTTGCCGATACGGCTGTCGCCAATGTAGGTGAGGTGGTTCACTTTCGAGCCCTCGCCCACGTAGGCTTTCTTGGTCTCCACGAAGTTGCCGACCTTGGCCCGGGCGGCCAGCTCGGTGCCCGGACGCAGACGGGCGAACGGACCCACCTGACACTCTTCACCGACCACCGCGCCGTCCACCACCGAGTTCGCCTCGATGTGGGTGCCGCTGCCGATGCGGGCGTTGCGGATCAAACAGTTCGGGCCCACGGTGACGCGGTCGCCGATCACCACGTCGCCCACCAGCACGGTGTTGATGTCGAGGGTGACGTCCTGGCCGCACTGCAGATTTCCACGGATATCCAGGCGGGCGGGATCCAGCAGGGTGACGCCGGCGCGCATCAGCGATTCCGCGCGGACCCGCTGATAGACCCGTTCCAGGCGCGCCAGCTGCACCCGGTCGTTGACGCCGTCCACTTCCCAGGCGTGGCCGGGCTGCTCGGTGACCACCTCCATGCCCGCGTCCACGGCCATGGCGATCAGGTCGGTGAGGTAGTATTCGCCCTGGGCGTTGCTGTTGGAGAGTCGCGGCAGGCTGTCGTTCAGGAAGCGGCGGGTGCAGGCGAGAATGCCGGTATTGATTTCGCGGACCGCTTTTTCGTCGTCGCTGGCGTCTTTCTGCTCCACCACCCGCCGTACCTTGCCGTCGCCGTCGCGAATCACACGGCCGTAGCCGGAGGGGTCATCCAGAGTCAGGGTCATCAGCGCCAGGCTCTGGTCGTCCACGCGGGCGACGAAGTCACGCAGGGTCTGCGGCTGGATCAGAGGCACGTCGCCGTACAGCACCAGCACCACGTCTTCTTCCAGGTGCGGCAGGGCCTGCGCCACGGCGTGGCCGGTGCCGAGCTGTTCGGCCTGCTCCGCCCATTGCAGCCGCGAACCGGTCACCGCCTGGCGGACGGCGTCGCCGCCGTGTCCGTAAATCAGCACGGTGTTGTCCGGGTCGAGGGCGCCGGCGGCGTCCACCACGTGCTGCACCATGGGGCGCCCGGCAATCGGGTGGAGTACCTTGGGGAGATCCGATTTCATGCGGGTTCCCTTGCCCGCCGCGAGAATCACTACCGCCAGATTCATGCTCCGCTTCCTTGAGTCCTGTGGTGATAACAAAAAAAGGGCAGCTCAGAGCCACCCTTTTTTAATTCAGCTTGTACCGAAAGCCGGGCGTTACCGCTTGGCCATCTTCTTGATTTGCTCGATGGTACGCAAGCGCGCGGACGCTTCGGCCAGGGTGATGGCGGCGCGCGAGTAGTCCATGTCGGCGTTCTTGCCTTCCAGGGCTTCCTTGGCACGCTGCTTGGCTTCTTCCGCCTGGGCGCCGTCCATGTCCTGGGCGCGCTCGGCGGTGTCCGCCAGCACGGTGACCAGTTTCGGCTGGACTTCCAGGAAGCCGCCGGACACGTAGAACACTTCTTCGTCCCCGTTCTGCTTCTTCACGCGAACCGGGCCGGGCTTGAGCCGGGTGAGCAAGGGCGCGTGACCGGGCATGACACCCAGGTCCCCTTCCACACCGGCGGCCACTACCAGCTCGACCAGTCCGGAGAACAGCTGCTTTTCGGCACTAACGATATCGCAATGCACGGTCATCGCCATCTGTGTTCCTCCCCGGGCGGTTACTTGTCACCGCGTTTGTTGTAGGCCTCTACAACCTCGTCGATGGAGCCCTTCATGTAGAAGTCCTGCTCGGGGATGTGGTCATAATCACCGTTCAGGATACCCTGGAAGGAACGGATGGTGTCCTTCAGGGAGACGTATTTGCCCGGTGCGCCGGTGAATACTTCCGCCACGAAGAACGGCTGTGACAGGAAGCGTTCGATCTTACGCGCGCGGGATACGGTCAGCTTATCCTCTTCGGACAGCTCGTCCATACCCAGAATCGCGATGATGTCCTTGAGTTCCTTGTAGCCCTGCAGAACGGTCTGCACGCCACGGGCCGCCTCGTAGTGCTCCTGGCCGATCACCAGCGGATCCAGCTGGCGGGAGGTGGAGTCGAGCGGGTCGATCGCCGGGTAGATACCCTTGGAGGCGATGTCACGGCTCAGTACCACGGTGGCGTCCAGGTGGGCGAAGGTGGTCGCCGGGGACGGGTCGGTCAAGTCATCCGCGGGCACGTATACCGCCTGCACGGAGGTGATGGAACCGGTCTTGGTGGAGGTGATCCGTTCCTGCAGAACGCCCATCTCTTCCGCCAGGGTCGGCTGGTAACCCACCGCGGAGGGCATCCGGCCCAGCAGTGCCGATACTTCGGTACCCGCCAGGGTGTAACGGTAGATGTTATCCACGAAGAACAGAACGTCGCGGCCTTCGTCACGGAACTTCTCGGCCATGGTCAGACCGGTCAGCGCCACGCGCAGACGGTTGCCCGGCGGCTCGTTCATCTGGCCGTAGACCAGGGACACCTTGTCGAGAACGTTGGAGTCCTTCATCTCGTGGTAGAAGTCGTTACCCTCACGGGTACGCTCACCCACACCGGCGAACACGGAGAAACCGGAGTGCTCGATCGCGATGTTCCGGATCAGCTCCATCATGTTCACGGTTTTACCCACGCCGGCGCCGCCGAACAGGCCAACCTTACCGCCCTTGGCGAACGGGCAGACCAGGTCGATCACCTTGATGCCGGTTTCAAGCAGTTCGTTGGTGGCTGCCTGATCCGCGTAAGAGGGTGCCTCACGGTGAATGGACATGCGCTCTTCTTCACCGATCGGACCCGCTTCGTCGATCGGGCGACCGAGCACGTCCATGATCCGGCCCAGGGTCTTGGTGCCCACCGGCACCTGAATCGGTTCGCCGGTGTCGGTGACACCCAGGCCACGCTTCAGACCTTCAGTGGAGCCCATCGCGATGGTGCGCACCACGCCGTCACCCAACTGCTGCTGAACTTCCAGCGTGGTTTCGGTACCGTCCACGGTGAGAGCGTCAAACACCTTTGGCACGTTTTCGCGCGGGAATTCGACGTCGATCACAGCACCGATGATCTGAACAATACGACCGCTACTCATGCTTGCATCCTCTTAACTTGCGTTTTCGCCGCGTGCTGTCTGAAACAGACACTAGACCGCGGCGGCACCACCAACGATTTCAGAAATTTCCTGGGTAATGGCCGCCTGGCGCGCCTTGTTGTACACCAGCTGGAGGTCATTAATGATCTCGCCGGCGTTGTCACTGGCCGCCTTCATGGCGACCATGCGCGCTGCCTGTTCACAGGCATTGTTCTCGACCACGCCTTGATAAACCTGGGATTCAATGAACCGGACCAGCAGCTCATCCAGGATTTCCTTGGGCTCAGGCTCGTAGATATAGTCCCAATGACGCTGAAGCTCTTCGTCTTGCGAAGCTTCAAGCGGCAGCAACTGAATGCTTTTGGGTGACTGCGTCATGGTGTTCACGAACTCGTTGTACACCAGGTACAAACGGTCGATCTCACCATTTTCAAAGGCGTCGAGCATCACCTTGATGGAGCCGATCAGATCGCTCAGGTGCGGGGTGTCGCCCAGGCCGTTAACGGTGGCCTGAACGTCGCCGCCGACGCTCTTGAAGAAGGCGATGCCCTTGCTGCCTACCACGCAGTACTGCGTCTTGGCGCCTTCCTGCTCCCACTGACGGGTGCTTTTCACGACCTTCTTCAGCAGGTTGGCGTTCAAGCCGCCACTCAGGCCCCGGTCGGAGGTCACCACGATGTAACCGACGTTCTTCACTTCCCGCTCTTGCAGGTAAATGTGCCGGTACTCCAGATCAGCGTTGGCAAGATGGGCAACCACCTGACGCATACGGCTCGCGTAGGGCTTGCTGGCAGCCATACGGTCCTGCGCTTTGCGCATTTTGCTGGCTGCCACCATCTCCATCGCACGAGTGATCTTCTTCGTGCTCTGGACACTAGAGATCTTGCCTTTGATCTCTTTACCGCTAGCCATAGGACTAATCCTTTCTTAGCGAATTACCAGGTTTGGGTGGACTTGAATTGATCGATGGCGTCTTTGATACCGGCCTCGATCTCATCGTTGTAGTCACCCTTTTCGTTGATCTTGTCCATCAACGCTTTCTGTTCGCTGTTCATATAATCCAGCAGCGCGGCTTCGAAGGCGCCGATCTTGCTGATCTCGATGCCTTTCAGGTAGCCGTTGTTCGCCGCGTACAGCACCACGCCCATTTCGGCAACGGACATCGGGCTGTATTGCTTCTGCTTCATCAGCTCGGTGACGGCCTGGCCGTGCTCGAGCTGCTCACGGGTGGCCTCGTCCAGGTCGGAAGCGAACTGAGCGAACGCCGCCAGTTCCCGGTACTGGGCCAGTGCCAGACGGATACCACCGCCGAGCTTCTTGACGATCTTGGTCTGCGCGGAACCGCCCACACGGGAAACCGAGATGCCGGCGTTCATGGCCGGGCGGATGCCGGCGTTGAACAGGCTGGTTTCCAGGAAGATCTGACCATCGGTAATGGAGATCACGTTGGTGGGTACGAACGCGGACACGTCACCGCCCTGGGTCTCAATGATCGGCAGCGCGGTCAGGGAACCGGTCTTGCCTTTCACTTTGCCGTCGGTGAACTTCTCGACGAATTCCTCGTTTACCTTGGCGGCGCGTTCCAGCAGACGGGAGTGCAGGTAGAACACGTCACCCGGGTAGGCTTCACGACCCGGCGGGCGGCGCAGCAGTAGGGAAATCTGACGATAGGCCCAGGCTTGCTTGGTGAGATCGTCATAAACGATCAGGGCGTCTTCGCCGCGGTCACGGAAGTACTCACCCATGGCGCAGCCCGCGAACGGGGCCAGGAACTGCATGGAAGCCGGATCGGAAGCGGAGGCCGCCACGATCACGGTGTTTTCCATGGCGCCGTGCTCTTCCAGCTTGCTCACCACGTTGGCGATGGTGGACTGCTTCTGACCGATGGCCACGTAGACACACTTAATGCCAGAGTCTTTCTGGTTAATGATGGTGTCCACCGCCACGGCGGTCTTACCGATCTGGCGGTCGCCGATGATCAGCTCACGCTGGCCACGGCCGATGGGGGTCATGGCGTCGATGGATTTGAAACCGGTCTGTACCGGCTCGTTCACCTCTTTACGCCAGATCACGCCGGGCGCCACTTTCTCGACGGCGTCGGTTTCGGCGGCGTCCACCGGACCTTTGCCGTCCACCGGGTTACCCAGGGCGTCGACCACGCGGCCGAGCAGTTCCGGGCCCACCGGCACTTCCAGAATGCGGCCGGTGCAGCGGACCTTCTGGCCCTCCGCCAGACCCAGGTAATCACCCAGCACCACGGCGCCCACGGAGTCCTGCTCCAGGTTGAGGGCCATGCCGAAGATGCCGCCCTCAAACTCGATCATTTCGCCGAACATCACGTCGGCCAGACCATGAATGCGCACGATGCCGTCAAATACGGCTACTACCGTACCTTCGTTCCGTGCCTCGGTGGAGGTATCAAGTTTCGCGATGCGCGACTTGATAATCTCGCTGATTTCGGACGGGTTGAGTTGCTGCATCTCTAATCCCTCAAACTCAAGAGTTCAGTTGCTCTGCCAGGCGGTTAAGCCGGCCGCGCACACTGCCATCAATTACGGTATCGCCGGCTCTCACCAGCACGCCACCAATGAGTGACTCGTCAACGGAGGTGGACACCTGCACATCCTGGCCCAGGCGCTTGTTCAGCGCGGCCACCAGTTTGTCGGTCTCGGCATCTTCCAGTTCGAACGGCGCGATCAGTTCCACATCAATGATGCGCTGATCTTCCGCCAACAGTTCGCGGAACAACATGAAAATGGTCGGCAACAGGGCCAGACGCTTGTTGTCCGCGAGCTGGGCGATAAAATTGCGAGCGCTCTCGTTGAGCTCATCGCCACAAACGTCGGCTATCGCTTTCGCCTGTGTCTCGCTGTCCAGCTCCGGCTGGTCCAGGTAAGCACGCATGGTGGCTTCCTGCGCCACTGCCGCCGCCAGGCCCAGCATCTGCTCCCACTCCGCCAGCGCGTTCTGTTCTTTAGCGAACATGAACGCGGCCTTGGCGTAAGGGCGTGCGATGGTGGTCAATTCAGCCATGGGGTGCCATCCGTATCACTCAGAGTTGAGCCGCCAAGTCGTCCAGCAGCTGCTTGTGTGCGTCGCGGTTCACTTCGCGGCCCAGCACTTGCTCGGCGCCACTCAATGCCAGAGCGGACACCTCTTTGCGCAGCTCTTCACGGGCGCGGTTGATCTCCTGATCGATCTCGGACTGAGCCTTCTCGATCAGACGCTCACCCTCGGTGCGTGCCTGGTCCTTGGCTTCCTCGACGATCTGATTCGCCCGTTTGTTGGCCTGCTCGATAATCTCGGACGCCTTTTCTTTGGCTTCCTTAAGGTTCGAGGAGGCTTTTTCCTGCGCCAGCACCAGATCACGTTCCGCCCGATCCGCGGCGCTCAGGCCCTCGGCAATCTTCTGTTTCCGTTCTTCCAGTGCCTTGGAAATAGGCGGCCAGACGAACTTCATGCAGAAGGCGACGAACAGGAAGAACCAGATGGCCTGGCCAATTAGTGTCGCATTAATATTCATGCCAACACCTCAATCCGCGTTGCATAGATTTCCCAAAATCGGGGCTTGTTTCGAAAAGCGCGATTTACTGGAAAATCAGCAGGAACGCGATAGCAATACCGATAATCGGCACGGCGTCCAGCAGGCCCGCGATGATGAACATGCGGGTTTGCAGCATCGGGCCCAGTTCCGGCTGACGTGCCACGGACTCCAGGAAACGACCGCCCATCAGGCCGAAACCAATACCGGCGCCGATACCCGCCATGCCAGCAACCAGTGCCGCCGCGAGAAGGTTCACATCTTCCATTTTACACTCCCGTTAAGTGCTTAAGTTGAGTTAGGAAACCGCTGATCAGTGCTCTTCCACCGCCATGCTCAGATAAACGATGGTCAGCACCATGAAGATAAAGGCTTGCAGAGTGATCACCAGAATGTGGAACACGGCCCACGGCCAGGCGGCGACCGCCTGCCAGGTGCCCATCATGGCAGCCACCAGAATGAATACGAACTCACCGGCGTACATGTTGCCGAACAACCGCAGACCCAGGGACACCGGCTTCGCCAGCAAGGCGATCACTTCCAGTACCAGGTTGATGGGCAGCAGCAGCACTTTGCCGACGATATTGTTGGCTTCGAACGGCTTGAAGCTCAGTTCGCCGAGGAAACCGCCCACGCCCTTCGCCTTGATGCTGTAGAAAATCACCAGCAAGAACACGGAGATGGACATCGACAGGGTAATATTGGGGTCGGTGGTCGGCACGATACGGAAGTACGCTTCATGCGCGCTCCAACCGAAGAAGGAGGTCATGATCCACTGGAAGGTGAGGGGCACCCAGTCCACGGGGATCAGGTCCATCAGGTTCATCAGGAAGACCCAGCAGAAAATCACCAGAGACAGCGGAGCGATCAGCTTGCTTTTGCCGTGGAAGGAGTCACGGACCTGGGTGTCGATGAACTCAATGATGATCTCGACGAAGTTCATGAAGCCGGTGGGGATACCCGCGCTGGCCTTGCGCGCGCCCAGCCAGAACAAAAGGCACATGATAATGCCGAGACCGCCGGACCAGGCGAGGGAGTCCACATGGAACGCCATGAAACCCATGTCGGACGCTTCCTGCGCGTTGCAGGCGAAAGCCCAGGTGGCGTCATTCAGGGTTTGTTCATGACCGTGACAGGTACGCTCGTAACCCGCGGGCAATTGGCCATAGGTGAGATTTCCCAGATGGTGCTTGATGTACTCGCTGGCGGAGCTCGCTGCCATATCGATACCTACAGTCAGTCCAGTCTAATCGTCTTGCCCGTACCGCTCTGCCTCGAGCCTGCGTTCCAAGCGTGCCACCTGAACCCAGCCGGCGATCTGCGCAAGCAGAAAACCGGGAAACAGAACCGCTACATGTGCTAGCTCGCGCATCACGGCGACCTTCGCGAAGGTCAGCCCGAAAAGCGCCAACATGATGACTACTTTGCCGGCTTCCGCTCTCATGGCGGCGCCGGCCATGCGCTCAGGCGCACGATTGCCCGGGTGCAGCCAAACTTGAAAGCCGCCCCAGGCGTAAGCGATCAGGCTGATAATGCCGCCCCAGAGCGCCGTCAGGCCCAAGCTGGTGCCGGCGATCACGGTGACCAGAGCGGCGAAAAGGATCACGCTGCTGATCTGGGCGCGCATCAACCCCCAGAACAGTGTTCTGCGGGCTCGCTCATCGAAATTGGCCACCGTGCTCCCGTGTTTAGCTGCTGACGTCGCCGAAGCGTTGTCAGGAGAAGGTCGCGGGTACCCCCTGATCTTTGGCGCGGGAAGTATATGGGGAAGGTATGGAGGTATCAACCGGCGCAAGCCAATTGTCGGCCCGAAAAGGCCGGAATCAGCTCAAAAAACGAACACCTGGCCGCAACTATACATAATTGCTCTGTGTGTTTGCGGTTGCCGCTCTTATAATTACGCCCGCCGCCCGGTTTAGTCAAGCAACCTGACATTAGTCAGGGGAATACTCTGCCCCATCACTTAATGTGCGCCAGAATGCCGTCCAGCTCATCCAGGTTGTTGTAGCTGATCACCAGCTTGCCCTTGCCGGCGTTGCCCTGCTGAATCTGCACCGGGGCACCGAGGCGGTCGGACAGGTCGTTGATCAGGTGCCGCACATTGGGGTCTTCCTTGGCCGGCGCCGGCTTGGCGGGCTTTTCCTTTTCGAATTCGCGCACCAGGGTTTCGGTCTGGCGCACCGACAACCCCTTGGCGACCACGGTGCGCGCGGCCTCCACCTGCTTGGCGCCGGTCAGCGACAACAGGGCACGGGCGTGGCCCATTTCCAGGTCGCCGTGTTCGAGCAGCTTTTTGACGTCCGCTTCCAGGCTCATCAGCCGCAGCAGGTTGGTGACCATGGCGCGGGACTTGCCCACCGCGTCGGCGACCTGCTGGTGGGTGAGGCCGAATTCTTCCTTGAGCCGGGACAGCGCCAGCGCCTCTTCCATGGGGTTGAGGTTTTCGCGCTGAATGTTCTCGATCAGCGACATGGCGATGGCGGCTTCGTCCGGCACCTCCCGGATCACCGCCGGAATCGCGTCCAGCTCCGCCATCTGCGCGGCCCGCCAGCGGCGCTCGCCGGCGATGATTTCGTAGCGGTTGTCGCCCAGCGGGCGCACCACGATGGGCTGCATCACGCCCTGCGCGCGGATCGACTCCGCCAGCTCCTCGAGCGCATCGGCGGACATGTCCTTGCGCGGCTGGTAGCGGCCGCGCTGCATCAGTTCCACCGGCAGGTGGCGCAGGTCGCCGTCGCGGGGCGGGCGCTGGGCCTGTTGCTCCGACGCTTCGCCGTCACCCTCGACGCTGACTTCCTCGGGCTGGCGCTGGTACGCCTCGTTGCTGCTGAGCAGGGCGTCGAGACCCTTGCTGAGACCGCGTTTACGCTTTGCCGCCATAGTCGGTGCCTCTACCTCATGCCTGGGATTGCGGAGTTTGCGGAGAGGCCTTGGCATTTTGCATGGCCTGTTCGCGCCGCAGGATTTCGCCCGCCAGCGCCAGGTAGCTGACCGCGCCCCGGGACTTGGGGTCGTAGGTGATCACCGGCGCACCGTGGCTGGGCGCTTCCGCCAACCGCACGTTGCGGGGAATAATGGTGCGGTACACCTTGTCGCCGAAGTGGCTGATCAGCTGGTTGGAAACGTCGTTGGACAGACTGTTGCGCGGGTCGTACATGGTGCGCAGCAGGCCGCCGATATGCAGCTTGGGGTTGAGCACGGTGCGGATCTTCTCGATGGTGTTCATCAGCGAGGTGAGACCCTCCAGCGCGTAGTACTCGCACTGAATCGGCACGATCACCGAGTCCGCCGCGGTGAGCGCGTTGACGGTGAGCATGTTCAGCGACGGCGGGCAGTCGACGATGATGTAATCGTAGTTGCCGCGGATCCGCGCCAGCGCGTTGCGCAGGCGGAATTCCCGCATCTTCATGTCCAGCAGCTGCACTTCGGCGGCGGTCAGGTCGCCGTTGGCGGCGATCAGGTCGAAGCCGGAATCCTTGGGGGTGTCGACCACCGCGTCTTCCACGTTCACTTCGCCCATCAGCACGTCGTGGATGGTGTATTCCGGCTCGTACTTGTCCACACCGGCGCCGCTGGTGGCGTTCCCCTGCGGATCAATGTCCACCAGCAACACCTTCTTGCGCGTCGCCGCCAGGGAAGCGGCCAGATTGACGCTGCTGGTGGTCTTGCCCACTCCACCTTTCTGGTTGGCAATGGCAAAAACGGTGGTCACTGCGGTCTCCTTATTCCGGCACGTGCGGTCCGGCCCGGCTGGCGATCACCAGCACGCGGGCCTCCGCCAGTCCGGGGACCGACAGAGGCGCCACCCGGGCCCGCCAGCCGGCGGGCAGGCCGGCCAGTTCCTGGTCGGCGGCGGCCGCTTTCATGGCGAGAACGCGGCTGCCGTCGGTGATCAGGGGGGCCAGGGCCCGCAGCATGTCCGGCAGGGCGGCGAACGCCCGGCTGATGATCTGCGATGGAGCATTACGGTACTGTTCCACGCGGGTGTTCACAACCTCCACGTTGGAAAGCCCCAATTCCCGGCGGGCGTGGCGCACGAAGCGGGTTTTCTTGCCGTTGCTGTCGAGCAGCACGAAACGCAGATCCGGCCGGGCGATGGCCAGCGGAATACCGGGCAGGCCGGCGCCGGTGCCCACGTCCAGGGTATCGCGGTCGTCCAGATGCGCCCGCACCGACAGCGAGTCCAGCAGATGGCGCTGGATCATCTCGCCCGGGTCGCGCACCGCGGTGAGGTTATAGGCGCGGTTCCATTTCACCAGCAGGTCGCGGTAATCGAGCAGCGCCTGCTGCTGGGCGTCGTTCAGCGACACACCCAGTGCCTGGAGCCCGCCGGTCAGGCGGTCCCGGTCGGTCATGCCTGCCGGGCCGCCTGGTGACGATGCTTCTTAAGGAAGATCAGCAGCAGCGAGATCGCCGCCGGGGTGACCCCGGGAATGCGGCCGGCCTGGCCGATGGTCTCCGGGCGCACGTCCTCGAGTTTCTGCTTCACCTCGTTGGACAGCCCCTGCACCGCCCGGTAGTCGAAGTCCAGCGGCAGGGCCTGGTCCTCGGCGGCGCGCAGCTTGGCGATTTCCGCTTCCTGGCGGTCGATGTAGCCGGCGTACTTGGCGACGATCTCCACCTGCTCGATCACCGCCGGCGCGGCCGGCGCCAGGCCCGCCGCCTCGGCCAGCGGCCGGTAGCTAAGCTCCGGGCGCTTCAGCAGATCCATCAAGGTGTACTCGTGGGGCAGCGGCTTGTCGAGCAGCGCGTTGACGCGCTCCGCTTCCGCGGTGCCGGGGCGCACGAAGGTGGCCTTGAGCCGCGCCTGCTCACGCTCCATGCCTTCGCGCTTGGCCTCGAAGGCCGCCCAGCGCTCGTCATCCACCAGGCCCAGCTCGCGGCCTTTCTCGGTGAGGCGCAGGTCGGCGTTGTCCTCGCGCAGCAGCAGCCGGTATTCGGCGCGGCTGGTGAACATGCGGTAGGGCTCCTGGGTGCCCATGGTGATCAGGTCGTCCACCAGCACGCCCACGTAGGCTTCGTCGCGGCGCGGCGTCCAGGCCTCTTTTTCCTGGCTCAGCAGGGCCGCGTTCAGGCCCGCCAGCAACCCCTGGGCGCCGGCTTCCTCGTAGCCGGTGGTGCCGTTGATCTGGCCGGCGAAGAACAGCCCGGGCATGTGCTTGGTCTCCAGGCTGTGCTTGAGGTCCTGGGGATTGAAGTAGTCGTATTCGATGGCGTAGCCGGGCCGAGTGATGCTGGCGTTCTCGAAACCACGGATGGAACGCACCGCCTCCAGCTGGATATCGAACGGCAGGCTGGTGGAAATGCCGTTGGGGTACAGCTCGAAGGTGTCCAGGCCTTCCGGTTCGACGAAGATCTGGTGGCTGTTCTTTTCCGGGTAGCGGCTCACCTTGTCCTCGATGGACGGGCAGTACCGCGGCCCGGTGCCTTCGATCACGCCGGTGAACATGGGGCTGCGGTCGAACCCGGAACGGATGATGTCGTGGGTGCGCTCGTTGGTGTGGGTAATAAAGCAGCAGGTCTGGCGCGGGTGCTCTTCCACCTTGCCCAGATAGCTCATCACCGGCAGCGGCTGGTCGCCCCACTGCTCTTCCATCACCGAGAAGTCCACGGTCTTGCCGTCGATGCGCGGCGGCGTGCCGGTCTTCAGACGGTCGACGCGGAACGGCAGCTCGCGCAGCCGGCGCGCCAGGGCGTTGGAGGGCTGGTCGCCGGCGCGGCCGCCCTGGTGGTGGTCCAGGCCCACATGGATGACACCGCCCAGGAAGGTCCCGGCGGTCAGCACCGCGGCGTCGGCGTGGAAGCGCAGGCCCATGTTGGTCACCGCCCCCACGCAGCGGCCGTTCTCGACGATCAGGTCGTCCACGCTTTGCTGGAACAGGGTCAGGTGGGGCTGGCTCTCCAGGGTGGCGCGGATCGCCGCCTTGTAGCGCACCCGGTCGGCCTGGGCGCGGGTGGCGCGCACCGCCGGGCCCTTGCGGGCGTTGAGCACGCGGAACTGGATACCGCCCTTATCGGTGGCGCGGGCCATGGCCCCGCCCAGGGCGTCGATTTCCCGCACCAGGTGGCTCTTGCCGATGCCGCCGATGGCCGGGTTGCAGCTCATCTGGCCCAGTGTCTCGATATTGTGCGTCAGCAGCACGGTGTCCACGCCCATGCGGGCGGACGCCAGAGCCGCTTCGGTGCCGGCGTGGCCGCCACCAATCACCAAAACGCCGAATCGCTGGGGGTAATCCATAGTCAAGCTCGCTCGCGACACGCCCCGGAAGGCCCGCCGCTTAAAATATGATCAGATCGGGCGCGCTAGTATAGTCCGAACCCAAACAAAATAAAGGGCGGGTAAAAAGCGCGTCGGCGGCGCCGGTCCGGCAGTGAGTCGACACCGGCCTTTCTATATACTTGATGCTCTGTTCGTTTTACCCCTGATATTCCCGGAGCGCATTTGGAATCACTGAACGTTTTCCTGCTGATCGGCACCGGCCTGATGTTCGTGGGGCTGCTACTGGGCACCCTGAGTGCGCGCATCGGCGTGCCCTCCCTGCTGGTGTTCCTGGTGGTGGGCATGGTGGCCGGCGAAGACGGTATCGGCGGCATTCAGTTCGATGATTTCTCGCTGGCCTATGTGGTCAGCAACATCGCCCTGGCGATTATTCTGCTCGACGGCGGCCTGCGCACCCGGCTGACCACCTTCCGCCTGGCGTTGAAGCCGGCGCTCAGCCTGGCCACCGTGGGCGTGATGCTGTCCGCCTCGCTGGTGGGCGCCTTCGCCACCTGGTTGATGGACGTGGACTGGCGCCTGGGCCTGCTGCTGGGCGGCATCATCGGCTCCACCGACGCCGCCGCGGTCTTCAATGTGGTCAAGGGCGCCGGCGTGACCATCAACGAGCGGGTGGCCAGCACCCTGGAGATCGAATCCGGCCTCAACGACCCGATGGCGATCTTCATCACCCTGATGCTGGTGGGGGTGATGATGAACCCGGAGGTCAGCTTCGGCTGGGAAATGCTGATTACCCTGATCCAGCAGTTCGGTCTGGGCATGCTGCTGGGCCTGGGTCTGGGCGCGCTGCTCAGGCCTTCGTTGCTGCGCGCGCGCAGCAACGAAGGCCTGCACGCCCTGCTGCTGTGCAGCGGCGGCGCCATGGTGTTCGCCACCACCAACCTGGCCGGCGGCAGCGGCTTCCTGGCGGTGTATCTGGCCGGCCTGGTGGCGGGCAACCGGCGCGGCGGCACCGGCGACAACGTGCTGCGCTCCATGGATTCCCTGGCCTGGCTGGCCCAGTCCGGCATGTTCTTGATGCTGGGGCTGCTGGTGACGCCCTCGGAGCTGATCGGCGACGGCCTGATCAATGCCCTGCTGGTGGCGCTGTTCCTGATGGTGGTGGCGCGCCCGCTGTCGGTGTGGATCAGCCTGCTGCCGTTCCGCTTCAAGTGGCGCGAGAAGCTGTTTATTTCCTGGACCGGTCTGCGCGGCGCCGTGCCCATTGTGCTGGCGGTGTTCCCGCTGCTGGCCGGGGTCGGCGAGACCCGGCTGTTGTTCGACATCACCCTGGTGGTGGTGCTGATTTCATTGCTCGCCCAGGGGGCCAGCCTGCGCTACATGGCGCGCTGGTTGAAGGTGTCGGTGCCGGCCACCACGCCGCCCAAGCAGATGGTGCCGCTGGCGGCCACCGGCGACCGTTATGTCATGCAGTTCGAGGTGGACGCCTCCGCCAAGGCGGAAGGCCAGCGGCTGGGGGCGATCACCACGCCGCGCATCACGCCGTTGCTGATTATCCGCAATAAGGAGTTCCGCAACCTGGCCGAGGACCCGGTGATCGAAGCCGGTGATCTGGTCACCTGGCTGGCGCCGGTGGGCGAGCGCGACTATTTATCGGATCTGTGCCACCGTCTCTCCAAGGACGAGAAGCGCTTCTACGGCGATTTCTTCGTGCGCGGCGGCGTGCCGGTGGAGCAGCTGGTGGCGGTGTACGGCATCGAGCAGATCGACCCTCTGTTGCACGGCCTGACCGTGGAGGCGGTGTTCGAGCGGCAGTTCGGCCAGCAGGCCGTGGTGGGCGACACGGTACGGTTGGGCGGCCTCAAGCTGCGCGCCCGCACCGTGGAGCAGGGCCGCGTGCTGCTGATCGGCATCAAACTGCCCAAATAATCTTCGCAACCTTCACTGGAGCGCCCATGACCCGATTCGATAACCACCGTGTTGTGATCACCGGCGCCGGCGCCGGCATCGGCCGCCTGATGGCGGAAAAGCTGGCCGCCCGGGGCGCCGAAGTGATCGTTACCGCGCGGCGCATCGCCGCCGCCCGCGAGGTGGTGGAGTGCATCCGTAACGCCGGCGGCAACGCCCACGCCTACACCCTCGACGTGAGCAAGATCGCCACCATCGCCCGTTTCCGCGACAAGCTGCACGAGGAGCGCGGCCCGATCAGCATGCTGATCAACAACGCGGGCGTGGTGTTCGGCGGCGAATTCGAACAGGTCGACCTGCAACGCCACCTGGACACCTTCAAGGTCAACAGCGAGGGGCTGATGGCCTGCACCCACGCTTTCATGGACGATCTGATCGCGGCGCCGCGCGCCCATCTGGTCAATATCGCCAGCGCCTCGGCGTTTATCGGCCTGCCCTACGGCAGCACCTACGCGGCCAGCAAATGGGCGGTGGTGGGCTTTTCCGAATCCCTGCGCCTGGAAATGCTGGAGCGCGGCCTGAAGCAGGTGAAAGTGACCACCGTGTGCCCCAGCTATATCGCCACCGGCATGTTCAAGGGCGTTAAAACGCCGCTGTTCTCGCCCATGCTGACGCCCAACCGGGTGGCCGACAGCATTCTCAACGGGGTCGCCAAGGGGGAAGCGTTCGTGATCGAGCCGCCCATGGCCCGCTCCGTGGAGCTGCTCAAGGGGGTGCTGCCGCGCAAACTTTGGGATCAGGTGGCGCGGCGCACCGGCGTTTCCACCTCCATGTACAGCTGGAAGGGCAAGGACAAGAGCTGAGCCCGCCGCCGGCCGTTCAACTCTGTGTATAGCCGTTCTCAAGGCGCTTACAAAGCGCCGATTCACCCTGTAGCCGCGACACGCCGCTGCTCCGTCAATGTCAGTCAACGCTTGTTCGCTAAGAATGCCGGGCTGTTGTGAAGCGAACCCTCCGGTTCGCGTCCGGAATTGCTGACGAGGGTGTGTTATGCCGACCTACAAGGCCCCCCTGCGCGATATGCGCTTTCTGATCAATGAAGTGTTCGACTTCGAGAGCCACTACAAGACGCTGCCCAACGGCGAGGAAGCCACGCCGGACATGGTGGAAGCGATCCTTGGCGAGCTGGCCAAGTTGTGCGAGAACACCATCGGTCCTCTTTACCACAGTGGCGATCACGAGAGCTGCAAGCTGGAAGACGGCCAGGTCACCACGCCCAAGGGCTATAAAGAAGCCTACCAGGAGTACGTGGCCGGTGGCTGGCAGGGCCTGTCCCACCCGGCGGAGTACGGCGGCCAGGGCCTGCCCATGTCGCTGGGCCTGTTCAAGCAGGAAATGATGGGCACCGCCAACTGGCCCTTCGCCATGTACCCGGGCCTGTCGCTGGGCGCCATGAACACCATTCAGCTGCACGGTGACGAGGATCAGAAGGCCACCTATCTGACGCCCCTCACCGAAGGCACCTGGGCGGGCACCATGTGCCTGACCGAGCCGCAGTGCGGCACCGACCTGGGTCAGGTGAAGACCAAGGCGGAGCCCCAGGCGGACGGCTCCTACAAGATCACCGGCACCAAGATCTTCATTTCCTCCGGCGACCACGATCTCACCGAGAACATCGTTCACATCGTGCTGGCCCGTCTGCCGGACGCGCCCAAGGGCACCAAGGGCATTTCCCTGTTCATCGTGCCCAAGTACCTGCCCGGCAAGATCGGCGAGAGCAACGGCGTGGTATGCGGTTCCCTGGAAAAGAAGATGGGCATCAAGGCGTCCGCCACCTGCGTGATGAACTTCGACGGCGCCACCGGCTTTATGATCGGCGAGGAGAACAAGGGCCTGGAGTGCATGTTCACCTTCATGAACTCCGCGCGTATCGGCACCGCCTGCCAGGGCATCGCCCACGCCGAGCTGGCCTACCAGGGCTCGCTGCCCTACGCCAAGGAGCGCCGTTCCATGCGCGCCCTGTCCGGCAAGAAAGACCCGGACGCGGTGGCCGACGCCCTGATCCACCACGGCGACGTGCGCCGCATGCTGCTCAAGCAGAAGGCGATCGCCGAGGGCGGCCGGGCGATGATCTACTTCGCCGCGCAGTACGCGGACAACATGATCTCCGGGATGCTGGAAGACGACCAGGAGAAGTACGATCACTGGGACAGCGAGCTGGGCTTCCTGACGCCGATCCTGAAGGGCTTCCTCACCGAGAAGGGCCTGGAAGTGGCCAACGACGCCATGCAGATTTTCGGCGGCCACGGCTACATCAAGGAACACGGCATGGAGCAGATCGTGCGCGACGCGCGCATCGCCACGCTCTATGAGGGCACCACCGGCATTCAGGCCCTCGACCTGCTGGGCCGCAAGGTGCTGCTCTCCAGCCGCGGCAAGTGCGTCCGTGATTTCTCCAAGAAGCTGGTGGATTTCGGCACCAAGAACCTGCGCGACGGCCAGCTGCGTCCCTACGCCTGGAAGCTGCTGAAGATCGCCGCCGAGTGGAACTACCTGACCACCCGCATCATGCTCAACGCCGCCAAGGACCGGGAGATGGTCGGCACCGCCAGCCACGATTTCCTGATGTACTCAGGCTACGCGATGATGGCGTACTTCTGGGCGCTGCAGGCGAAAGTGGCGGCGGACAAGCTGGAGCACGGCGGCGCCGAGCCGAAGGAGTTCTATCAGGCCAAGCTGGCCACCGCGGAGTTCTTCTTCGAGCGCATGCTGCCCACCGCCAAGGGCCACGCGGAAGCCGCCCTGAAACCCACCAAGAGCACCATGCAGCTGGCGCCGGAGCATTTCTCGTTCGATTACGAGTGAGCGAGCCCGGCCAGCGTCAGCAGTTCGTCGAGATGGTCGATCACCAGGTCGGCCTGATCGGCGAACCGCTGGTTGCCGGGGGTGCGCAATAGGCACGCGGCCATGCCCGCGTTACGGGCGGCCTGCAGGTCGTAGACGAAATCCCCCACGTACACGCACGCCTCGGGCGGCACCCGCAATCGCCGGCTGAGCATCAACAGCCCCTCCGGGTCCGGTTTCGGGGCACAGTCCTCCCGCGTGAGAATGCAGTCCACCGCCAGATCCAGAATCTCGCTGGTGCGGGCCACGGCGGCCCGGCTGTTGCGGGTGAGGATGCCGGTGGGCACCCGCGCCCGCGCCAACCGTTGCAGCAGGGATTCGGCGCCGTCGATCCATTCGGCGGCGTCGGCGCCGCGCATCTCGAACTCGTGCAGGCGTTGGCGGCCCTGCTCGGCGCGGGCGGCGTCCTCCAGCCGGTCCAGGTACTCGAGCACGCCGATGCCCTCGGGCACGCCGACCTCGGCGCGGATGGCGGTGAAATCAAGCCGGGTGTCCGCCAGGGTGCCGTCCAGATCGAACAGCACGGCGGCGAACCTTTTGGGGGTCGCAGTCGTCATTCCGGCAGTCTGCGGCCGGCGCCCGCAAGGCGTCGTCAAGAAAAGACCCGGCGCTTCTCGAAGGTCTGCAGGGAGGCGTCGAGGAAATCCTCGATCACTTTCAGCAGCTGCGGCGACATGGTGATGCGCCGCCGGCGGCGGTCCTGGTCGTCCACGGTCTCGTCCAGCAGGCCCTTCTCGATGGCGGTCTGCACGTACTTCACCGCGGTGCGGTGGCTGACCTTGGGCATGAAACGGTAGAGCTCGGTTTTGGTGAACGCCCGGTCCCGGGCCAGCCACATGCGGGTGAACAGATCGGAATAGTTCAGATCGTAGAACACCTCATCACCGAACAGGGCGCCCCAGTGGGCATCGGATTCCTGCAAGGCGATCACAAAGGCGCGGCGACGACGGTCGGCGTATTTTTTTGGCATTAGGGCCCTTCCCGTTCCGTTGAATCGCCGATGATAACGGAAAGCGGGAAGGGTCTCGACGCCGGATCAGGCGCGGCGGCGGCGCCCGGCGGCCAACACCAGGGCCAGCCACAGCCAGCCCAGGCCGCCGCCCCCGCCGCTGTCGTCGTCGGCCGGCGGGGCCGCCTCGCCGTCATCGGCGGTGAGGTTCAGGTCGACGTGCAGCGGGTCGTGGTCGGACGACCGGTAGGCGTCGGCGGCGAAGAGGTCGTCGATCTGCTGATCGCTTTTGAAGTCCTGGTTGTAATCCAGCGCCCGGGGTTCGTCCGCGTTGATGTGCCAGGCGCCGGCGTCGACCACCCGGGCATCCAGGGACGGGCTGGCCAGGGCGTGATCCAGATGTCCGGTTTCGCCGTCGAAGATATAGCTGTAGGCCTGGCCGCCCTGGAAGCGGGTGAGCAGATCCACGAAGCCCTGGTCCTGGAAGGCCCGCACCGGGTCTTCCAGGGCATAGGCGTTCAGGTCGCCGAGCACCAGAACATCCTCGTCCGCCACCCCGGTGGGCTGCCCGGCCAGCCAGGCGAGCTGGTCCTGCGCGGCCTGGGTGCGCTCCGCGTTCCAGCAGCTCTGGCCATCGTCCTGGGCCGCGTTGACGCCGTCGTCCGGGCAACTGCCCTTGGACTTGAAGTGGTTCACCACCAGCGTCAGCACTTGGTCGTTGTTGAGCAGGCGGAAGCTCTGCGCCAGCGGCTGGCGGTTGGTCTCGTTGCCGAAGGCACCGGTGTCCAGGGTCGCCGCCTCGCCGGCCTCGGCCACCACATCATCGCGGTAGAGCAGCCCCACGGCGATGGCGTCGCTGCCCAGCCCGGCCTCGCCATGGGCCACGAAGCGCCACGCCGGCCCCAGGGCCTCGGCCAGTTCGGCGATCGCCGAGTCCGGCCCGTAGCCGTCGTTCTCGATTTCCATCAGACCGATGATGTCCGCGTCCAGGGCGGTGAGCGCCACCACCAGCTTGGCTTTCTGGCGCGCCAGTTCCTCGGCGTCATCGGCGCCGCGGGCGGTGGGGAAACCGCCGCCCTGGCCGTCACCGTTGAAGAAGTTAAGCACATTGAAGGCGGCCACCCGCAGGTTGCTGCCCGGCGCCCGGGGCGGCGCCGCCGGGCGCGGATTGTCGGCGCGGAAGGACACCGCGTCCACCGGCTGCAGACGCCACTCTTCGAAGCTGTAGCTGACAATGGCGCGGAAGTCGGCGTCCACGCGGTCGCCGACCCTTAGCGTATTGGTGGCGGACAGGCCGCCCTCGGGATAACGCACCGGCTCCGGGTTCTGGGTGTTGAGACCGTCATCGAGAATGATCCGGCCCAGGGCGTTGCTGTCCGCCACCGCCTTCGCCGGCGCGCCCGGTTCGGCCACCTGGGTGGGAATCGACAGGCGCTCCTCGGCGAGCACCACGCTGCCGAAGCGGGCCAGACCATACACCTCGGTGACAGCAAGCCCTTGGCTGACGTTGACCAGCATGCCTTCCAGGGCTTCCGGGGCATTCAAATCGGCGAACGGCAGCGTGAAGGCGACCGGCTCCAGGGTTTGCTCCACCGCGCAGACCAGCGGCTCCCCCTGCAGACTCACCTGGGTCTGCTCGAAGTATTCGCCGGCGGTGCCCGCCAGCCGGACCCGCTCACCGGGGTTCACCGCCGCGTCGGGGGCGTACACGAACAGGCCTTCCGACGTGGCCGGGTTGTCGTCCCGGTCGGCGGCCGGTTCCATCAGGAAGAAGCCGTCCAGGTCCGGGTAGACGGCGCTGACCACGGATTCCACCACCACGGTTTCGCCGTCCAGGGGGTGCTGGCGCCACTGCCCTGCACCACCGACAGCGGTGTGTCCGCGTCGCCACAGGCACCCAGCGCCGGGGGCGGATCGCCGCCGTCGTCGCCACCGTCACCGGCCCCTTCACCATAGACACCCAGGCCGTCCAGGGTGTCCTGGGGAAAGGCCCGCCACTGGTCGGCGGGGTCGAAGGCATCATCGACCACCGGATCACCGGTGGTGACGGTTTCCAGCCGGCGCAGGGTCTGGTTAACGGTGGTGGTGTCGCCGCTGCCCCAGGCGCTGCCCGGGTCCTCGCCGACACGGCCGAAGCTGTCGACCACGCCGTCGGCGTCGCGCAGCACATAGGCGTCATCGCCGTTGTGGCTGATCACGCCGCTGCTGATATCCCCCAGCCCGTCCAGCGGCGCCCCGGCCTGGCTGCTGATGATCACCAGCACCGACCCGGCGACCAGGCTCTCACCGTCCAGCGCCAGCACGCCGGAGGCGTCGCTGCCCCCGTTGGAATAACGCTCCAGAACGTAGCCGTCCAGGCTGACGGTATCGGCCCCGCCGTTATAGAGTTCCAGGGCTTTGTTGAAGCCGCTGCCCTCCACGTATTCACTGATCAGAACGTCCGCGTGAACGCCACCGGTCATCAAGGTACCGGCGATTACCCAGGATAACGCCTTCATGTCTGGCTCCGCCTTTGAATGTCATTCTCAGGGTGATGACGCGGTATGACCAGCGGGTGGCACGACCATGGCAGATATCTTGCAACCCATGATTTTACAAGCGTTACCCGCACCACCGGGGTACCTTGGAAGTCTTACAAGGAAGGCACAGTCAGGCCGGAATGGCTCTGTTAATATGAAAGGAATCACCACTTTCCATAACAAAAAGGGTATGGCATGAAAACGTTGAGTCCCGTGGATCAACTGTTTCTGTATTTGGAGAAGCGTCAGCAGCCGATGCATGTGGCGGGACTGCAGTTGTTTTCATTTCCGGAGGGCGCCGGCCCCAAGTACGTCAGCGAGCTGGCGCGCTCGATCCGCGAGTATTCCTCGCCGGAACCGCCCTTCAACCAGCGTCTGACCCGCCGCTTCGGCCAGTACCAGTGGATGGAAGACCAGCAGTTCGACATGGATCACCATTTCCGCCATGAAGCGCTGCCCAAACCCGGTCGCATCCGTGAGCTGCTGTCGCTGGTGTCCGCGGAGCACTCCAACCTGCTGGACCGGGAGCGGCCACTGTGGGAAGCCCATCTGATCGAGGGCATCCGCGGCCGTCAGTTCGCGCTGTATACCAAGGTGCACCACTCGGTGGTGGACGGTATCTCCGCCATGCGCATGGGCATGCGCGCGCTGTCGCCGGACCCGGAAGAACGGGATCTGCCGCCGGTGTGGGCCTACAAGCCGAAGAAGCGCGGTCGGGGCCTGCCCAGCAACCCGGTCGACGCGGTCAGCAGCCTGGCCCGTCTGACCACCGGCGCCAGCCGTCAGATCGCCACCGTGCCGGCGCTCGCCCGGGAGATATACAGCGTCACCCAGAAGGCCAAGGACGACCCCAATTTCGTTTCCATCTTCCAGGCCCCGGACACCATTCTTAACCAGTGCATTACCGGGTCACGGCGGTTCGCGGCACAGAGTTATTCGCTGGATCGCCTCAAGCGTTTATCCGCCGCCTTTAACTGCACCCTCAACGATGTGGTGTTGAGCATGTGCGGCCACGCGCTGCGGGAATACCTGATCAGCCAGAACGCCCTGCCCGACCGCCCGCTGATCGCCATGGTGCCGATGTCCCTGCGCAAGGACGACAGCGCCGGCGGCAACCAGATCGCGATGATCCTCGCCAACCTGGGCACGCACATCTGCGACCCGGCCAACCGTCTGCGTGTGGTGCAGGCGTCGGTGCGCGAGGCGAAGAAGCGTTTCGCGCAAATGAGCCCGGAAGAAATTCTTAATTTCACCGCGCTCAGCATGGCGCCCACCGGCTTGAATCTGCTCACCGGCCTGGCGCCGAAATGGCGTGCCTTCAACGTGATTATTTCCAACGTGCCGGGGCCGCGCGAGCCGCTGTACTGGAACGGTGCGCGGCTGGAGGGCATGTACCCGGTGTCCATCGTGCTGGACCGCATCGCCTTGAACATGACGCTGACCAGTTACCGGGGTCAGATCGAATTCGGGCTGATTGCCTGCCGCCGGACACTGCCGTCCATGCAGCGTCTGCTGGATTATCTGGAGCAATCGATACGCGAACTGGAGATCGCCGCCGGGTTCAAATAAGCCCGGCGCGACGCCGGCCGCGTTTAACAAAAAAAGGCTTGGAACGGCGCAAAAAAGGGTAGTAAAGTCAAATTGCTGCAGATTTGGCAGTGGTTGGTTTTGGTAGTTGCCTTCCTTCGCGTGAAGCCCAAGAAGTCTCCGAACACCCCCTCCTGGTTTGCAAGCAACACCCTATGTTCAGTTTTTTCGAGGTATTGATTCAATGGCTACTGGTACCGTGAAATGGTTCAACGAATCCAAGGGTTTCGGCTTTATTTCCCAGGATGACGGTGGCGCGGATGTGTTCGTGCATTTCAGCGCGATCAACGGCTCGGGCTTCCGCACTCTGGCGGAAGGTCAGAAAGTCACTTTCGACATTCAGCAAGGTCCCAAGGGACCGCAGGCCGCGAACGTCGTCGGCGAATAAGACGACCTCAACGACCGGGAAGAACCCCGCTTCATGCGGGGTTTTTTCTTGCCCGCCAAAAACGGAACCAGGAACCAGACCATGACCACCACGCTGTACGGGGCCGAAGTCAGTTACTTCACCGGAAAAGTCCGCGCCTACCTGCGCTGGGCCGCGATACCGTTCGAGGAGGTACTCTCCACCGCCGACGTCTACCGCCAGGTGATCGTGCCGGCGGTGGGCGCGCCGGTGATCCCGGTGCTGCGCGATGGGAACGGTCGCATCCTCCAGGACAGCACGGTGATCATCGAAACCCTGGAACCGGCGCGAACCGACGACGGCCCGACGCTGCACCCGGCCACGCCGTTGCGCAAGCTGGTGGCGCTGATGCTGGAAGCCTACGGGGACGAGTGGCTGGTGATTCCGGCCATGCATTACCGGTGGTTCTACGACCGCGACTGGGCGATGGCGGAATTCGGCGCCATGAACGCCCCCGATGAGTCCGCGGAAAACCAGCTGGCCATCGGCCAGAAACTGGCGGTGCCGTTCTCCAAGGCGGCCACCCTGCTGGGCGCCACCGAGGACATGGTGCCCGCGGTGGAGACCGCCTACGAGAACCTGCTCGCCGAGCTGGACGCCCATTTCGCCGAGCACCCGGCCCTGCTGGGCAGCCAGGCGACGATCGCGGATTTCGGCCTGATCGGGCCGCTCTACGCCCACCTGTACCGCGACCCCACGGCCGGCAAACTGATGCGCGAACGGGCGCCGAACGTGGCACGCTGGGTGGAGCAATTGCATTTCGAGCCCGGCGGCCTGCGCGCCCCGCTGGACGACAACGACCGCATCCCGGAAACCCTGCTGCCGGTGCTCAAGCGCCTGGCCAGGGAAATGTTGCCGGCGATGGTGGACGTGGCCCATCACGTGCGCGCCTGGATGGCGGAACACCCCGGCGAGACCCTGCCCCGGGCGCTGGGCAGTCACGCCTTTACCCTGGAGGGCCGCGAAGGCAGCCGTATCATCCGCCCCTACAGCCTGTGGATGATCCAGCGGGTGCGCGACCACCTGAACGGCCTGGACGCGGACAGCCGCCGCCGGGCGGATACGTTCCTGCGCGATATCGGCGCCGAGGCGCTGATCGACTTCCCGGACCCGCCGCGCCTGGCCCAGCACAAGCTCACCGTGCGCCCGGCCTGACGCCGGGCTAGATAATGCCCTGTCCCAGCATCGCCCGCGCCACGCGCTGGAAGCCGGCGACACTGGCGCCGGTGAGATAGTCCGGACGGGTGTCATCGCCGCCATGTTCCAGACATTGGCGGTGGATGCGCTCCATGATGTCGCGCAAGCGCCGGTCCACCTCGCCGGCGGACCAGGATTCCCGGCGGCTGTTCTGGCTCATTTCCAGGCCGCTCACCGCCACGCCGCCCGCGTTGGCCGCCTTACCCGGCGCGTAGAACACCTCGCTGTCCTGGAACACCGCCACCGCCGCCGCGGTGCACGGCATATTGGCACCTTCCGCCAGCCACCGACAGCCGTTGTCGACCAGCCGCCGGGCGTCGTCTTCCTCCAGTTCGTTTTCCGTGGCACAGGGCAGCGCCACTTGGCAGTCGAACCGCCACGGCCGCTCCCCTTGATAATGCTTGATGCCGTCAAACTCTTCAGCGAGCCGGTCCAGGCCGCCGCCGTCCGCCTTGATGCGCGCCACCGCGTCCAAGTGGGCGTCGTCCAGGCCCTCGGGGGCGTGAACCGTGCCACGGGAATCGGACAGGGTGACCACGGTGGCGCCCTCCTCGATGGCCTTGGCGGCGGCGTGCCGGGCCACGTTGCCGGCGCCGGACACCGCCACGGTCTTGTCGCTCAGGCTTTCGTTCTGGTGCGTCAGCATGCTCTGCAGGAAGTAGATCAAACCGTAGCCGGTGGCTTCCGGCCGCAGGACACTGCCGCCGAAATCCAGGCTTTTGCCGGTAAACGCGCCGCCGAAGGAACGGGAAAGTTTGCGGTACATGCCGAACAGATAGCCCACAAGGGTAAAACCTCAGCCGTCCAGGCGCCGCTTGCGGGCCGGCCAGTCCGGCATCCGGCGGTCCATCAAGGCGTGGAAGGCGGGGCCGTGGTGCATGTATTCCAGATGGCAAAGCTCGTGCATCACCACATAGTCGATCACCGCCGGCGGGTACTGCATCAGTGCCAGGCTCAGGTTGATGTAGCCGCGCCGGGACAGCGAGCCCCAGCGGCTGCGCATCTTTTTCACCCGCAGCACCGGCAGCCGGTGGCCCCGTTCCGCGAACCAGGGAAACTGCCGTTCGATGCTCTCCTGGAAGCGGGTCCGCGCCAGCCCGCGCCACCACTCGTGCACGGCGTGGCTGACGGCGGCTTCGTCGTGGGGGTCGGGCACGCCCACGTGGAGTTCGTCGCCGTGGCGTGCCACCCGCGCCCTGGCGGCGGCGGCGACGCGCAGGGTGAGCGGCTCACCCAGGTACTGGCAGGGGTCGCCGTCGCGCCAGCGCACCCGGGGCCGGGCCGCCATGCGTTGCTGCTGATCACGGATCCAGTCCCGGCGTGAGTCCACGAAGGCTTCCACCCGGTAGGCAGCCAGTTTTAGTGGAGCGCGCACCTGCACACTGCCGTCCACGCGCACCCGCACTTCCAGAGAGCGCCGCCGGCTGCGCACCAGTTCGTATTCAAGAGGCGGGGGACTGTCGCGGTGCACCGGGCAGCTCCTGTTCCAATTGATGTTTCACGGCGTCGGCGGATTTGGCGTAGGGCGCCAGCCAGGCGTACAGCACCGGAATAATAAACAGGGTGAGCACGGTGGCGAACAACAGACCACCGAGAATCACCACGCCGATGGTGATGCGGCTTTCCGCGCCGGCGCCGGTGGCCAGCACCAAAGGCACGGCGCCGAAGATGGTCGACACCCCGGTCATCAACACCGGCCGGAAGCGGATGATGGCGCCCTGGTAGGCCGCCTCGGCCACGCTGTAACCCTGATCCCGAAGCTGGTTGGCGAACTCGACGATCAAAATGCCGTTCTTCGCCATCAGGCCGAGCAGCATGATCATACCGATCTGGCTGTAGATGTTCAGGCTGTTACCGGTGACCCGCAGCGCCAGGATCGCGCCGGCGATGGCCAGCGGCACCGTGAGCATGATGATCAGCGGGTGGATCCAGCTTTCGAACTGGGCCGCCAGCACCAGGAAGACGATCAGCAGGGCCAGGCCGAAGGTGATGAAGATCGCCGACGACGCCTCGGTGAATTCCTCCGCCATGCCCTTGTAGCTGAGGCGCGCTTCCAGCGGCAGAGTGTCGTTGACGGTCTGCTCCACGAAGTCGATGGCGCGGCCCAGGTCATAGCCTTCGGCCATGTTGGCGGACAGGGTGATCGCCGGCAGCCGGTCCACCCGGCGCAGTTCCGGCGAGGCGCCCACGGTTTTCAGATCCACCACACTGGAGAGCGGCACCAGCTCGCCGGCGTCGGTGCGCACGTAAATCGGATTAACGTCGTCGGGCACCCGCGCTTCGCTTTCGTTAGCTTCCAGCAGCACATCGTACTCGCGGCCCCGGTCCACATAGGTGGAGGCCTGCAGGGTGGCGAACATGGCCTGCAGAGTCTGGCCCACGTCCGCGGCGGACAGGCCGAAGTCGGCGGCCCGCTCCCGGTTCAGTTCCACGTTCAGTTGCGGCTGGGTTTCCTCGTAGTTGGTATCCACGCTGAGCAGGTTGGGGTTGTCCTCCATGGAGGCCATCACCGATTCGCTCCAGCGCTGCACCGATTCGTAGTCCGGCCCGCCGATCACCACTTCAAGCTGCTGGTTGAAGGCGCTCTGCCCCAGGCCCGGCGGGTTCACCGCGAACGCGCGCAGGCCCGCCACCTGGCCCAGCTCGCCGCGCAGTTGCTGGACGATCTCCTGCTGGCTGCGCTGGCGCTCGCCCCAGGGTTTGAGCCGGGTGATCATAAAGGCGTTTTCCGGCTGCCCCCGGAAGCCGACGATGGACAGCACCCGCTCGGCCTCGCCGTTGTCCACCAACGGCTGCATCAGGGCTTCCACCTCCTTGATGTGGTGGGTGGTGTAGTCCGCGGTGGCGCCCTGGGGCGCGGTGGCCGGCACGATGAACACGCCCCGGTCCTCGGTGGGCGCCAGCTCCCGGGGCACGCCGGTGTACGCCAGGCCGGCCAGCACACAGATCAGCGCCGCCACGCCCAGCACCGGCCAGGGGTTGGCCAGGCAACGCTTCAGGCCCTTGGCGTAACCGTCGTTAAGACGGGCCAGACCCCGCTCAAGCAGGTGTTTGTTTTCGTCCTCCTTGCGGTGGCGGTGAAGCCAGCGCGAGCACAGCATCGGCGCCAGGCTGAGCGCCACCACGCTGGAGATCACCACCGCCGCTGCCAGGGTGAAGCCGAACTCGCCGAACAGCCGCCCCACGTCGCCGCCCATGAACGAAATCGGCACGAACACCGCCACCAGGGTGAGGGTGGTGGCGACCACCGCGAACGCCACCTGGCGTGCCCCCAGGTAGGCGGCCACCAGCCGGGATTCGCCTTCGTCGATACGGCGCTGGATGTTCTCCAGCATGACGATGGCGTCGTCGACCACCAGGCCGATGGCGAGGATCAGCGCCAGCAGGGTGAGCACGTTGATGGAGAAGTCCAGCGCCCCCAGGCCCATGAAGGCGCCGATCACCGACACCGGAATGGTGACGGCGGGGATCAGGGTGGCGCGCAGGTTACCCAGGAACGCGAAGATCACCAGGATCACCAGGGTCATGGAGAGGCCCAGGGTGATCAGCACTTCACGGATGGAGGCACGGATAAACAGGGATTCGTCGTAATTGACGTCCAGCGCGATGTCGGCGGGCAGGTTTTCGCGGATCCGCTCGATCTCGGCGCGCACGTTGTCCGAGACCGACACGGTGTTGGCCTTGGATTGGCGGATAATGCCCAGGCCCACGGCGGTCTCGCCGTTGGCGCGCAGCTCGGTGTCGTCGTTCTCGACCCCCAGCTCCACCCGCGCCACGTCGCCCACCCGCAACTGGTAGCTGCCCTGCTGACGCAGCACCAGATCGCGGAATTCCTCCACGGTGGCGAGCCGGTTGTCGGCGCGTACCGTGAAGCTGCGGCTGTCGGACTCCAGGCGCCCGGCGGGCAGCTCCACGTTATTGGCGCGCAGCGCCGTGGCGATGTCGTTGACCGCGATGCCATTGGCGGCCATGCGCTGGCGGTCCAGCCACACCCGCATGGCGTAGCGGCGCTCGCCGCCGATGTTCACCTCGGACACGCCGTCGAGCACCGCGAAGCGGTCCACCAGGCTGCGTTCGGCGAAGTCGGTGAGTTCCTGGGTGGCCAGGGTGTCGCTGCTGAGCGTCACCCAGATGATCGGCCGGGCGTCAGAGTCGCTCTTCGCGATCACCGGCGCTTCGGCTTCTTCAGGCAGCTGATTGATAATGCGGGACACGGCGTCGCGCACGTCGTTGGCGGCGATATCCAGGTCCCGGTCCAGATCGAACTCCACCGAGGTGCGCGCCGAGCCCAGCCGCGAGCGGGACTCTATACGGCTGACGCCCTCGACGCCGGCGATGGCCCCTTCCACCACCTGGATGATCTGGGTATCCAGCACCTCCGGGGCGGCGCCTTCGTAGGTGACTTCCACGGACACCTGGGGCGGGTCGATGTCGGGATATTCACGGATCGGCAGCTTCATCAGCGCACTGATGCCGAAGACCACGATCAGCAGGCTGACCACGGTGGCGAAGACCGGCCGTTTGACCGACACATCGCTGAGTACCATCAGGCCGGCTCCTCCAGGAGCGCGCGCTGGGCGGGCATCAGAGCCCCCTCATCCTCGACCACCTTGACCGGCGCGCCGCTGCCGAGGCGGCTGTGGCCGTTGACGATCACCGGTTGCCCCTGGTCCAGGCCGGCGGTGATTTCCACCCAGCCGTCGCGGCGCCCGCCCAGACTCACCGGCAGCCGCTCGGCGACATCGTCGTTGCTCACCGTGAACACATAGCTCTGCGCACCCTGGGAGATCACCGCCTGCTCCGGCACCAGCAGCGCCGGATGCTCCGCCAGCAACACCGACACCTGCAGGAACTGGCCCGGGCGCAGCAGGGAGTCGGCGTTATCCAGCAGCGCCTTGACCGTCAGGCTGCGGCTGGCGGCCTCCACGCGACTGTCGAGCATGGCGATTCTGCCGCGGAACACCTTGCCCGGGTAGGCGTCGCTGGTGACCTCCACGGTCAGATTGGGGCGGATCTCGGACAGGTAGCGTTCCGGCACCTGGAAGTTCACCTCCAGGTTGCGCACGCTGTCCAGGGTGGTGATCGGCGCCCCCACCTGCAGGAAGGCCCCCTCGTCCACCTGGCGCAGCCCCACCACGCCGTCGAACGGCGCGCGCAGGTAATGGTCATCCAGTGCCACGCGGCTGGACTCCATGGTCGCCCGGGCGGACTCCATGGTGGTTTTCAGGTTGGCGACTTCCGCTTCGGAAATGGCGCTGCCGCCGACCAGCCGTGACGCACGCTGGTAATCGGAGAGCGCGCGCTGGTAGTCGGCGCGGGTGCGGTCGGTCTCGGCGCGGGCGGCGCGGTCGTCCAGGGTCACCAGCAGGTCGCCGGCCTCCACTTCCTGGCTTTCCTGGAAATGGATCTTGTCGACCCGGCCGTCCACCTGGGTGACCAGGACAATGGCGCGGGTGGCGCGGGCGGTGCCCACCACTTCCAGGTTGTCACTCAGCGGCCGGCTGATGGCGGGCACCACGTTCACCGTCGTGGCGGGACGCTGCGGCGCGGCGGCGCTCTCCCCATCACTCAACCACCACCAACCGGCGGCGGCCAGTACGGCGATCACCGCCAGACCCGCGATCACTCGCAACATTATTCTACTCCAGGCTCACAGGCACCCCGGTGCCTGTTGAGGCCGGCCCGGCTTAAGGTGCGCTCGGTTTATCATTAGGATATCGGCCCGTCCCTGGCCGGGCCCACGCGCGAACGCCCCGGGCCTGCCAGGTAACAGACCCGGTCCGGTGAGCGTGGTTCCCGCAGCCTACACGGTTTCCGCTTCTGGCAGGGTGAAAATTCGGATCAACGGGAAGGAAAAACGGGCCGGCGGACGCCGGCCCGGGCAGGGGGTGTCACACCATTTCCGCGCGCATCTTCTTCTTGTCCAGTTTGCCCACCGAGGTGCGGGGCAGCTCGTCCACGAACACCACCCGGTCGGGGATGCCGTAGCGGCTGATCACGCCTTTGTCCGCGTACTGGCTAACCAGTTCCTTGATCGCGTCTTCGTCCACGTCGCCGCCCTTGACCACCAGGGCCACCGGACGCTCACCCCATTTCTGGTCCTCCACGCCGACCACCGCGCATTCGGCCACGCCGTCGTGCTGCAGGATCAGCCCTTCCAGATCCAGCGAGGAGATCCACTCGCCGCCGGTCTTGATCACGTCCTTGATGCGGTCGGTGATCTTGAGCCAGCCGTCGGCGTCGATCACGCCGATATCGCCGGTGTGCATCCAGCCGCCGTGCCACAGTTTCTTGGAGTTGTCCTCGTCCTTCAGGTAGCCCTGGGTGAGCCAGGGCGCGCGCAGCACCAGCTCGCCCTGGGTTTTGCCGTCGCGGGGTACTTCGTTCATGTTGTCGTCGACGATCCGCATCTGCGCCATGGGTACCGGGCGGCCGGTGCGGGTGCGGTAATCCACCTGGGTCTCCAGGTCCGCGTCTTCCAGCTCCGGGGGCAGCAGCGCCAGCGAGATCAGCGGGCAGGTTTCGCTCATGCCGTAGCCGGTGTAGATATCGATGCCGCGCTCGAGAGCGCCCTTGGCCAGGGACTTGGGCAGCGCCGAGCCGCCGATGATCACCTTCCAGCCTTTCAGGTCCACGTTCTTGGCGGCTTCGGCCTGCAGCAGCATCTGGATGATGGTGGGCACGCAGTGTGAGAAGGTGACTTTCTCGGTGACCAGCAGCTTGAGCAGGGTCTCCGGCACGTAGCGGCCCGGGTACACCTGCTTGACGCCCAGCAGCGTCGCCACATAGGGCACGCCCCAGGCGTGCACGTGGAACATGGGCGTGATCGGCATGTAGACGTCGTCCTGGTTGAAGCGTCCATGCCCGGAACCGGACAGCGCGGCGCGGCCGGCGAAGGTGTGCAGCACCAGCTGCCGGTGGGAGAAGTACACGCCCTTGGGCAGGCCGGTGGTGCCGGTGGTGTAGAAGGTGGTGGCGCGGGTGTTTTCGTCCAGCTCCGGGAAATCGAATTCAGCCGGGGCCTGTTGCAGCAGGGCTTCGTACTCGCCGGCGATGTCCAGTTGGGAATCCAGGTTGCCGCCTTCGTCGTCCAGCAGCACGTAGCGTTTGACGGTTTCGATGCGGTCTTTCAGCTCTTCGAGAACCGGCAGAAACTCCCGGTTCACCAGAATCACGTCGTCCTCGGCGTGGTTCAGGGTGTAGAGAATCTGTTCCGGGCTGAGGCGCACGTTCACCGTGTGCAGCACCGCGCCCATCATCGGGATGGCGAAGAACGCTTCCAGGTAACGGTGGGTGTCCCAGTCCATCACCGCCACGGTGTCGCCGGGCTTGACCCCGCACTCCGCCAGCGCGCCGGCGAGCCGGTTGACCCGCTCTTCCAGATCCCGGTAGCTCATGCGACGCTGGTCCGCGTAGACGATCTCCTGCTCGGGAGCGTTACGCACGCCGGATTCCAGAATGCTGTTGATCACCAGCGGCGATTCCACCGCTTCGGCGGTGCGCTGAATGGTCAGGTCGTTACTCATTGCTCTCTCCATCACCAAACAAAAATTAAAAAGTGAAACAGGGTCACGGCCCCGGGGTTCAGCCCGGGCCGGTCAGTTTAAGGGGATCCAGCAGCGCTTCCAGACGCTGGCGATCCAGATCGGTGTGCGCGAGCGCCACCTCAATCACCGGTTGGCCGGTGGAAAACGCTTCCTTGGCGATGGCGGCGGCCTTTTCGTAGCCGATCACCGGATTCAGGGCGGTGACCAGAATCGGGTTGCGGCCCACGCCTTCCGCCAGGTGCTCCTGGTTCCAGGTCAGCCCTTCGATGGCCTGGTCGGCCAGATTACGGCAGCTGTTGGCCAGCCAGCGGGTCATATCCAGCAGATTGGTGGCCACCAGCGGCAGCATCACGTTGAGCTGGAAGTTGCCGCTCTGGGCCGCCACGGTGTTGGCCTGGTCCAGCCCCATGACCTGGGCCGCCACCATGGTGGCGGACTCGCAGATTACCGGGTTTACCTTGCCGGGCATGATCGACGAACCGGGCTGGGTGGCCGGCAACTGCAGCTCCGACAACCCGTGAATCGGCCCGGAGTTCATCCAGCGCAGGTCATTGCTGATTTTCATCAGCACCACCGCCAGGCCGCGCAGGGCGGCGGACAGATTCAAGGGCGCGTCCACCGCGCTCTGCGCCACCGAAGGATACGGCAAGGCGGTGAAGGGTTCACCGGTGTCGTCCGCCAGGGCGGCGGCGAAGCGGTCGCCGAATTCCGCGTGGGCGTTGATACCGGTGCCCACCGCGGTGCCGCCCTGGGGCAGGGCGTGCAGCTCGTTGCGGGCGCGCGCCAGGCGTTCGCTGGCGGCCTGCAGCTGCAGCACCCAGGTGCGCAGTTCCTGCTCCACCGTCACCGGCATGGCGTCCATCAGATGGGTGCGGCCGGTTTTCACCAGGTCCTTCCCCTCCCGGGCGCGCAGGCCCAGGGTGGCGATCAGGTGTTCCAGGTCGGGCAGCAGCTGCTCGCTGACCGCCATCACCGAGGACAGGTGCATGGCGGTGGGAATGGTGTCGTTGCTGCTCTGCCCCAGGTTGACGTGATCGTTGGGGTGCACGCCGGCGTCGCCGCAAAGCCGGGCGATCACCTCGTTGACGTTCATATTGGTGCTGGTGCCGGAGCCGGTTTGAAACACGTCCACCGGAAACTGGTCGGTGTGGGCGCCGCCCAGCAGTTCGTCGCAGGCGGCGACGATGGCCCGGCGGCGCTCGTCGTCAAGCAGCGCCAGGTCGGCGTTGACGTTGGCGGCGCAGCGCTTCACACGCACCACCGCCTGAATAAAGCGGTCCGGCAGGTGCCGGCCGCTGATCGGAAAGTTGTCCACCGCCCTCTGCGTCTGGGCGCCCCAGAGTGCTTCGGCGGGAACCTCGATCTCTCCCAGGGAATCCTTCTCCAAACGGGTATCGCTCATGACTTCTCCTTGCGGCCCGGTGTCGGCCGGCGACGGGTCTTGGTCGGCACTCAGTATCGGCAACCGGGTGCGACGGGTCCACCTCCGCCGCGGCTTCAGCCCGCCACCGGGCCGCTTTCCACCCGGTCCCGACCGGCCTGCTTGGCCTGGTAGAGGCGTTTGTCGCCGGTCTCCATGAGCTGTTCCAGGGTGTCGCCGTCGCGCCGCCACAGGGCCACGCCGATGCTGCAGGAGAGCGAGACCGTCACCGCCTGTTCCCGGTAGGGGGTGTCGCGGATCAGGCGGCGCAGGCTGTCCGCCACCTTGATCGCTTCCTCGAGCCCGGTGTCCGGCAGTAACACCGTGAACTCCTCGCCGCCGACCCGGCACACCAGGTCGGAAGCGCGCAGCCGCCGGCGCAGGATATTGGCCACATGAATCAGCACCTGGTCACCGACCGCGTGGCCGTGGGTGTCGTTGACCTTCTTGAAGTAATCCAGATCGAGCACCAGCAGGGTGAGGTCGGCGTCGTAGCGTTGCGCCCGGTGCCGCTCCTGCTGGAAGGATTCACGGAAGCGGTACAGGTTGGCCAGCCGCGTGAGCGGATCGGTGGAGGCGATCACCATCAGCCCGGCGCGGGCCTTTTCGCTGCCCCGCTCGTAGACGTAGGCGAACGCCAGGGCCACCGCGCAGGAAATCAGGATATTGGCGAGGCTGGCGAAGTGAAATTCGTACAGCAAACGCGGATGCTTGATCACGAAAATGGCGAAGGCGGTGAGCATGAAGAACACCGCCACCGCGAAACCCAGCCGCAGCCCCAACAACAGATGGGAGATCACCGGAATAATGTAGACCCACAGGAACACCGTCGGTGAGGTGCCGGGCAGGTACATCGCCACCATCATGATGGTCAGAAAGGGAATCAGATAAACCAGCGTCCAGACCCGCAGATTGCGGGTACGGCTGACCACCACGTACAGCATCATCGACGCCGCGCCGGTGACCAGTTCAATGGTGGCCAGCAGGTGCAGCCCCCGTTGCGTATTGATCACGAAGAATAAAGCACCGGACACCCCGGTGATGATCAGCAGTGCTTTGAGCAGCGCCCGGCGTTGCCCCTGGGCGCCCTGCACGTCAAGCGTTTCGTTTGTCCCCATTGCGTCATTCGCCCCCCACGAGCATGCGCATCCTGCCTGATCCCCCGACCGGAACCGGGCCGGTGCTGGCATTTAGCCAGTACGCAAGATACCTAAAATACCGTCCGGGTTCATTTACCGATGCAGAAGGAGGAAAAAATACGCCCCAGCAGGTCGTCGGCGGTGAAGGCGCCGGTGATCTCTTCCAGCGCCTGCTGGGCCGCCCGCAGATCCTCGGCGAGCAGTTCGCCGGCGGCGTGCCGGTGCAGCTGGTCGGCGCCCTTGGCCAGGGCGGCGAGGGCGTCCTGCAGGGCGGTGATGTGGCGGCGGCGGGCGGAGAAACGGCTTTGCGCCTCGCCCTGGTAGCCGGCGGCGGCTTTGAGATGCCGGCGCAGCGCGTCCATGCCGGCGCCGCTGGCGGCGGACAGGATGAAGGTATCTGGCCGCGCCGGGTGGGGGCCCGGCGGGTCGCCGCTCAGGTCGGCCTTGTTGAGCACCAGCGTCACCGGCAGATCCAGATCGTCCAGTTGCTGCTGGCTCTGCGGCAGCAACGTGGCCAGATCATCCAGGTTGTCCGGGGTTTCCTGGGCGTCCACCACCACCAGCAAGCGGTCCGCCTTCTTGATTTCGGCGAACGCCCGGCGGATGCCCTCCTGCTCGATCTGGTCGCCGCTTTCCCGCAGGCCGGCGGTGTCGATCAGATTGAGCGGCATGCCGTCCAGCTGGATCGCTTCGCGCAGCACGTCCCGGGTGGTGCCGGCCACCTCGGTGACGATGGCGGCGTCGAAACCGGCCAGGGCGTTCATCAGCGAGGATTTCCCCGCGTTGGGCCGGCCGGCGATCACCAGGGTCAGGCCCTCCCGGACCAGGCGCCCCTGGCGGGCGCTGGCCAGCACCTCCTCCGCCTGGCCGATCAGCCCGCGCAGGTCGTCGGCCACCCCGCCTTCGGAGAGGAAATCGATCTCCTCCTCGGGGAAGTCGATGGCCGCTTCCACATAGATGCGCAACTGAATGAGCTGCTCGACCAGGGTGTTCACTTCCCGGGAGAACGCGCCCTGCAGGGAATTCAGGGCGGCGCGGGCGGATTCCCGGGTGCCGGCGTCGATCAGATCGGCGATCGCCTCCGCCTGGGTGAGGTCCATTTTGTCGTTGAGGAAGGCCCGCTGGGAGAACTCCCCGGCGCGGGCCTGGCGGGCGCCGTGGTGCACGCAGGCGGCCACCAGCATATCCAGGATCACCGGGCCGCCGTGGCCCTGCAGTTCCACCACTTCTTCGCCGGTGAAGGAGCCCGGTGCCGGGAACCAGAGCACCAGCCCCTCGTCGATCACCTGGCCTTCCGGATCCTTGAAGGTGCTGAAATGGGCCTTTCTGGGCGAAAGTGAGCGCTCACCAATGAGCGATTTTGCAATGGCGAGCGCGCGATCACCGGACAGACGCAGCAGGCCCACGCCTCCCCGGCCGGGGGCGGTGGCGATGGCAACGATGGTGTCGGAGCTGGCTGCGGACATGGCGGGATTATAGGGAGCCCGGACGGCGGAACGCCAGACAGGGGCAGTGAAAAGAAAAAGCCGGCCCATCAAGGCCGGCTTTACAGACTTCGCTGCGGGGGGCGATCAACCGCCCCGTTCGATCTTGCGGGTGATCAGATACTGCTGGGCGATCGACAACAGGTTGTTGGTCAGCCAGTACAGCACCAGACCCGCCGGGAACCACAGCATGAACACCGAGAAGATCACCGGCATCCATTTCATTACCTGGGCCTGGGTGGGATCCGCCGGTGTCGGGTTGAGGCGGGTCTGCAGGAACATGGACGCGCCCATCAGAATCGGCAGGACAAAGTACGGGTCCATCACCGACAGGTCGTTGATCCACAGGAAGAACGGCGCCTGGCGCAGTTCCACCGATTCCAGCAGCACATAGTAGAGCGAGATGAACACCGGCATCTGCACCAGAATCGGCAGACAGCCGCCCAGGGGGTTGATCTTCTCCCGCTGGAACAGCTTCATAGTTTCCTGCTGCTGCTTCTGCCGGTCGCCCTTGTTCTCTTCCTTGATGCGCTGCATCTCGGGGGCCACTTTGCGCATCTTGGCCATGGACCGGTAGCTGGTGGCGCTGAGCTTGAAGAACAGGGACTTGATCACCAGCGTCAGCAGGATGATCGCCACGCCCCAATTGCCGACCCCGAAGCCGAGATCCATCTGCAGGCCGAAGATATCCAGCTCGCCGCTTTGCAGGAACACCAACAGGTGGAAGATCGGCTGGGCCAGGAACCACAGCCAGCCGTAGTCCACGGTCATGTTAAAGCCGGGGCTGATCGCTTCCAGGCGATCCTGGATCTTGGGACCGGTGTAGAACTCCGCGTAGAACACCTTTTCCTCGCCGGGCTGAACTTCCGCCGAGGCGGACACGAAGCGCAGCAGGTATTCGTTGCGGTTCTCGCGGTACAGCGTGGAGTAGGTGTAGCGCCCCTGGGCATCAGGAATCCAGGCGGACACGAAATAGTGCTGGAGCATGGCGATCCAGCCGCCCTCCTGGGTGAGCCGCAGCGGCTCGTCCTGCATGTCGTCGAACGGCAACTTATTGTAGGGCTTGTCCTGGCTCCAGTACGCCGCGCCCAGGTAGGTGGGCATGGGAATAAAGCCCTGGGTGCTTTTGCCCGGGTCTTCGCTGCCGTCCCGTTTGATCTGGCCGTAGAGCGCGCCCTGCCAGGCCTCGCCGCTGTTGTTGCGGACAATATGGCTGACCCGGACCAGGTAGCTGCCGCGCTCGAAGGTATAGCGTTTGATGATCTCCACCCCGCCGCTCTGGCTCAGGGTGAGATCCACGTTGAGTTCTTTCTCGCCGTCCTGCAGGCGGTAGCGGTCCTGCCCGGCCTGCCAGGTGGGGCGGCCTTCGGCGGTGTCGGTGCCGTTCTTGCCGACCAGCCCGCTTTGCGCCACATAGGTCCGGCCGGCGTCGTTCTGCAGCAGAACGAACGGCTGATCCGGGGTGTCCGCGTGGCGCGGGTATTCCGGCAGGGCCACGCGAACGATGTCGCCGCCCAGGGGATCGATCTCCAGAGCCAGCACATCGGTATTCACTTCAATGCGCTGCTCGGCGTCACCGCTCTGGGAGTCCGGGGCCGGCGCCTCGGCCTGCTGCTCGCCGGCGGGTTCCGGCACGGTGCCCTCGGCGCTGTCCGGCTGCGGCAGCGGGTCGCTGTCATTGGCGGGGGCGGTGTCGTCGGCCAGGGTTTGTTCCTGGGCCACCGGCGTGGTCTGCGGGGACATATAGTCCCGTTGCCACGCCTGGATCATCAGGTAGGAAACAACGGCAATACCAGTGATCACTAACGCGCGAGGGATATCCATAATTCGATTGGGTTCTGGCGAGAAAAAGCGGACGGCAGTTTCTCAGTCTTGCCCACGCTTGGCAAGCAGCTTCTCCAGCAGCTCGGACAGGGCCGGTGTCAACGAACGGCCCCCTTCCTTGGGACAAGGGCCCCGCAGAAGCACGATCAGATCCAGGCCGGCCAGCTCATGCTGGCGCAAACGGAACTGTTCGCGGGCACGGCGCTTGATCGCGGCGCGGTCCACGGCGTGGCGTGCTTTACGACGGCCGATCACCAGACCCAGTCGTGCCTGGGGCAGGTCGTTACGGCGGGCAAGAATGAGAAAATAGCGGTCGGAGACCCGCCAGTCCGGGGCGTTGAACACGGCCTGGAACTGGGCGCCGTCAAGCAGGCGCTGTTCTCGGGTGAAGCGGAAGGACGGGGTATCGGGCGCTGACACTGGCACCATGGCGAAAACGGAAGACAGCGGTCAGCGCCGGAGGCTGACTCAGGCTGTCAGCCGTTTACGACCTTTGGCGCGACGTGCCGCGACGATTTTGCGGCCATTTTTGGTGGCCATGCGGGCACGGAAACCGTGGTTACGCTTACGCTTGATGTTGCTCGGCTGGAATGTCCGTTTCATGGCGTCATCCCCAAATAGGAAGTCATGGGCTTAAGAGGCCGCGGATAATAGTCGTGCGGGGGCTGGCTGTCAACCGGGCTTTCCGGAGCGGGTCGGGGTGTTACTAAAAGAATTAAATATTTATATGTTTTTAGTAGCAGTGGTAATAGTAAGGGAAGGCCGATTCTGTGGATAAGTGGAAAAAAGCCATATAAAGCAATGACTTAGCCTGTTGGCAACTGACGTATAACTGTGTGTAAGTCACGGGGACGAACGGGGGACAGTCGGTGGTCAATTGGGGACGGAATTGATCCACCTGGTTATCCCCAGAGTTGTGAGCCCGGGTACGCACAGGGTTACCGCCGTAGTTATCCACAGGAAAAGTGAAAAGAAAAAGGTCCCGGGAGCTGTGGATAATTGGCCGGACGGGGGTATAGAATGCAACGTCTTATTCACCATCGACGGTAAAGGCGGGGATGTGTCCGAGGAGCTTTGGAATCGCTGTTTGACTCGGCTGGAAGACGAACTGCCGTCCCAGCAATTCAACATGTGGATCCGGCCGTTACAGGTGACGGCTTCCGAGGATGGCGGAGAATTGACGCTTTTCGCGCCTAATCGCTTCGTGGTCGACTGGGTTCGCGACAAATACGTGGAACGTATCAGCGAGGTGCTGGGCGAGCTGAAGAGCGGCCCCCTGCCCCAGTTACGGTTGGAAGTGGGCAGCTCCCGGGCCGCCCCGGCACCCCGGCAACCGGAGGCCGGTGCCGCCCGTGGCCGCCCCGCCGACAGCCGCGCGGCGCCGGTGATCGAGCCCCGCGCCAAGGCGGTGTCGCCGGAGCTGGGCGGTGCCGCCAAACACCGCAGCAATCTGAATTCGGGCTTCACCTTTCTGACTTTCGTGGAAGGCAAGTCCAACCGCATGGCCTGCGCGGCGGCTCAGCAGGTGGCGGAGAACCCGGCCAGCCACGGCTATAATCCGCTGCTGCTGTATGGCGGTGTGGGGCTCGGTAAGACCCACCTGATGCATGCGGTGGGCAACGAGCTGATGCGCCGCAACCCCAACGCCAAGGTGGTCTATCTGCACAGTGAGCGGTTCGTGGCGGACATGATCTCGGCGTTGCGGAATAAGACCATCAACGAGTTCAAGCGCTTCTACCGTTCGGTGGACGCCCTGCTGATTGATGATATTCAGTTTTTTGCAGGTAAGGAGCAGTCCCAGGAGGAGTTTTTCCACACCTTTAATGCGTTGTTGGAAAACGGGCAGCAAATCATCCTGACATGCGATAAATTCCCTAAGGAAGTGGACGGCCTTGAGGAACGGCTGAAAAGCCGGTTCGGGTGGGGGCTGTCGCAACCGCTGGAGCCGCCGGAGCTGGAGACGCGGGTCGCGATCCTGAAAAAGAAGGCGGAGGAGGCGCGCGTCGAGCTGCCCAATGACGCGGCGTTCTTTATAGCCCAGCGCATTCGCTCCAACGTGCGCGAGCTGGAAGGCGCGCTGCGCCGCGTGATCGCCCATGTGCGTTTCACCGGGGCGCAGATCGATATCGGCCTGATCAAGGAAGCGCTCAAGGATCTGATCGCCCTGCAGGCCCGTCAGATCAGCATCGACAATATCCAGCGCACGGTGGCGGAGTACTACAAGATCAAGGTGCCGGACCTGCACTCACCGCGGCGGACCCGCTCGGTGGCCAGGCCGCGCCAGGTGGCGATGGCGTTGTCCAAGGAGCTGACCAGCCATAGCCTGCCCGAGATCGGGGAAAGCTTCGGCGGCCGGGACCACACCACGGTATTGCATGCCTGCCGGAAGGTGCTGGAGCTGCGCGAATCCAATCCGGAAATAGAAGAAGATTATCAAAACCTCCTGAGGACCCTGACGTCCTGACGGATCAACTGAAACGGGAAAGCGACATGAAATTCTCCATCAACCGTGAACAACTGCTCAAACCGCTACAGCAAGTTGCCGCGGTGGTCGAAAAACGCCAAACGCTGCCGGTTTTGTCCAATGTGCTCATGGAAGTGGGGGACGGCCAACTTTCCTTGACCGGCACCGACCTGGAACTGGAGCTGGTGGCGCGGTTGCCGCTGGAAGGCGAACACCAGGCCGGTGAAACCACGGTGCCGGCCCGCAAGCTGGTGGACATCGCCAAGAGCCTGCCGGCGGAAGCGGACATCCGCTTCGAGGTGGACGGCGAGAGAATGCTGGTGCGCTCCGGCCGCAGCCGTTTCTCCCTGGCCACTCTGCCCGCGTCCGAGTTTCCCAATCAGGAAGAGGACAACAGCGGTTCGGTGCTGGAGATCGCGCCCCATACCCTGCGTCAGTTGATCGACCATACCGCTTTCTCCATGGCCCAGCAGGACGTCCGCTACTACCTTAACGGCATGCTGTTCGAGTTGCGCTCCGGCATGCTGCGGGCGGTGTCCACCGACGGCCACCGCCTGGCGCTGTGCGACGCGGCCCTGGAAGGCCAGAGCGAGGAAGCCGGCGTGATCCTGCCCCGCAAGGGTGTCATGGAGCTGGCGCGGATCCTGTCCGACGCCGCGGAGAACGCACGCCTCACCCTGGGCCGTAACCACATTCGCATTGTAGCCGGATCGATTACCTTTACCTCCAAACTGGTGGACGGCAAGTTCCCGGAGTACGAACGGGTTATTCCCAAGGACGGCAGCCGGGTGGTGATGGCCGATCGGGAAACGCTGCGCCAGGCGCTGAGCCGGGTGGCGATTCTTTCCAACGAGAAGTATCGCGGTGTGCGGGTGCAGCTTTCCGAAGGCAGCCTGCGTATCGTCGCCAACAACCCGGAGCAGGAAGAAGCGGAAGAGGAAGTGTCCGTGGACTACCAGGGTGGCCCCCTGGAAATCGGCTTCAATGTCAGCTACCTGCTCGACGTCCTCAACACCATGGACGGCACCCAGGCCCGCCTGGAACTGGGCGACAGCAACAGCAGTGCTCTGATCACCGATCCGGAGCACGAGGCGGCCATTTATGTGGTTATGCCGATGCGCCTCTAGGGCGCGCCCCCTGCCAAGCACCGGCGCCTGCTTTCAGCGGGCGCCCACTCTTCCCCGCCTTCTTGCCCTTTCATGCTAGCTGATCTGCGACTCACGGATTTCCGTAACTATCAGCAGGCGGAGCTTTCGCCGGCGCCGGGACTGAATCTGATTGTCGGCGCCAACGGCAGCGGCAAAACCAGTCTGCTGGAAGCCATCTACTTTATCGGCAGTGGCGGTCGCTCCTTTCGCGGCGGCCGGTTGTCCCGGCTGGTCCGCGACGGCGCCGACGCCGCCACCCTGTTCGCCCGCGTGGAGATTGGTGAAAACCATCACCGGCTCGGCATTCGCCGCGCCCCCGGCGGCATCCAGTCGCTGAAGCTCAATGGCGCCACGCCAGGTGCCCTGAGCGATGTGGCCGCCCTGCTTCCTGTGCTGGCGTTGCACCCCCAGTCGGTGGAGTTGATCTTCGGGCCCTCCGCTCTGCGCCGGCGGTTTCTGGACTGGGGAATGTTCCACGTGGAACATTCCTTCCTGCCGGTGTGGAAGGAAGCCAGCGCCGCCCTGAAGCAGCGCAATGCCCTGCTGCGCAGCGGCCGGGTAACCCCCCGGGAGTTGGGCTATTGGGACCAGAAACTGGCGGCCAGTTCTGATAGTATTGAACGGTTACGTGATGGGTATCTGCAGCGGCTGAAAAGCCGCTGGCTGGAAGCGATGGCGTTGCTCGCTCCGGAGATCAAAGGCGGGCTGGTTTTGCAGACCGGGCGCCGGGAGGGCGAATCCTATCTGGACGCCCTGGCCCGCTCCCGCGATGAAGATTTGCGTCGCGGGTTTACCCACACCGGCTTTCACCGTGCCGAGCTCAAGATCACGGCGGGTGGCAGCCTTGCCCGGGACCGGGTGTCCCGAGGCCAGGCCAAGATCATGGCCTACGGCCTGGTGCTGGCCCAGCTTCCCCTGATCCAGGAGGCCGGGAAGGTCTGCACGCTGCTGGTGGATGATCTGGGTTCTGAACTGGATCAGACCCACCGGGCCACGTTGCTGGGGTTTCTGGCGGCGGGATCACACCAAACATTGATAACGGCGGTGGACAGGGAGCACCTGGACCCCGCTATTGATGAGCATAAGGGCGCTGCGGCCCGAATGTTCCACGTGGAACATGGCCGTGTTCAGCGGATATCGGACGATCCATAAGGTAAAGACATGGCGGAACAAAACTACGATTCATCCAGCATTAAGGTGCTGAAGGGTCTGGACGCCGTTCGCAAACGTCCCGGCATGTACATCGGTGATACGGATGACGGCACCGGTTTGCATCACATGGTTTTCGAGGTGGTCGATAACTCCATCGACGAATCCCTGGCCGGGCACTGTTCCGAGATCCGGGTGGTCATCCATCCGGATGAATCCATCTCCGTATCGGACAACGGCCGCGGCATCCCCGTGGACATGCACACCGAAGAGGGTGTCAGCGCCGCTCAGGTGATCATGACGGTGCTGCACGCCGGCGGTAAGTTCGACGACAACTCCTACAAGGTCTCCGGGGGGCTGCACGGCGTGGGCGTTTCCGTGGTCAACGCCCTGTCCGAATCCCTGAAGCTGACCATCCGTCGCCACGGCAACGTGTATGAGCAGAGTTACCGCCACGGCGTGCCGGAAAAGCCGCTGGATACGGTGGGCACCACGGACAGCACCGGCACCGCGATTCACTTCCGGCCGTCGTCCGAGACCTTTACCAATATCGAATTCCACTACGACATCCTGGCGAAGCGACTGCGCGAGCTGAGCTTCCTGAACTCCGGCGTGCGTATCCACCTGAAGGACGAGCGCACCGGCGACGAGGACATCTTTGAGTACGAAGGCGGTCTCAGTGCCTTCGTCACCTACCTCAACCGGAGCAAGACCGCGCTCAATGAGGTATTCCACTTCCAGTTCGACCGGGAAGACGGCATCGCCGTGGAAGTGGCCATGCAGTGGAATGACTCCTACCAGGAGAATATTTTCTGCTTCACCAACAACATTCCCCAGCGCGACGGCGGTGCCCACCTGGCGGGCTTCCGTGCCGCGCTGACCCGTTCGCTGAATAACTACATGGACCGGGAAGGCTTCCTCAAGCGGGAAAAAGCCAACCCCACCGGCGACGACGCCCGCGAAGGCCTGACGGCGGTGATTTCGGTGAAGGTGCCGGATCCCAAGTTCTCCAGCCAGACCAAGGACAAGCTGGTCTCCTCCGAGGTGAAGACCGCCGTTGAGCAGACCATGTCCGAGAAATTTCAGGATTACCTGCTGGAGCATCCCCAGGAAGCCAAGCAGATCGTGCAGAAAATCATCGACGCGGCCCGGGCCCGGGACGCCGCCCGCAAGGCCCGCGACATGACCCGCCGCAAGGGCGCCCTGGATATCGCCGGCCTGCCCGGCAAGCTGGCGGACTGCCAGGAAAAAGACCCGGCGCTCTCCGAGCTCTACATCGTGGAGGGTGATTCCGCGGGCGGCTCCGCCAAGCAGGGCCGCGACCGGAAGTACCAGGCGATCCTGCCGTTGAAGGGTAAGATTCTCAACGTGGAGAAAGCCCGCTTCGACAAGATGCTTTCCTCGCAAGAGGTAGGCACTTTGATTACCGCACTGGGCTGCGGGATCGGCCGTGATGAATACAACGTGGAAAAACTGCGCTACCACCGCATCATCATCATGACCGACGCGGACGTGGACGGCTCCCACATCCGCACCCTGCTGCTCACCTTCTTTTTCCGGCAGATGCCGGAGCTGATCGCCCGCGGCCATGTGTATATCGCCCAGCCGCCGCTCTACAAGGTCAAGAAGGGCAAGCAGGAAACCTACATCAAGGATGACCCGGCTCTGGAGGACTACCTCACCAACCTGGCGCTGGAGAAGGCCGCCCTCTACCCGGGCAACGACGCCCCGCCGGTGAGCGGTGAGCCCCTGGGCAACCTGATCGGCGAATACCGCCAGGTGATGCGCATCGTCGACCGTCAGTCCCGGGTGTTCCCGGCGCTGGTGCTCGAGCAGATGATCTACATGCCGTCCGTGGACGAGAGCAAGCTCACCGACGAAGCCTTCATGAAGCAGTGGTGCGCCGATCTGGGCGCCCGCGTGGACGCCCTCACCGACGGTAGCCAGACGTTCACGGTGAGCCCGGAGCTGGACACCGAGAGAGGCCTCTATCTGCCCCATGTGAAGGTGATCGCCCACGGGGTGCCCCGGGAGTACCGGGTGTCACTGGACTTCCTGCAATCGCCGGATTACGGGCGCATCAAGCACCTGGGCGAGACGCTCGAGGGGCTGCTGGCCAGTGACGCGGCCGTGGAGCGCGGTGAAACCCGCAAACCGATCCGCCACTTCGCCGAGGCCCTGGCCTGGTTGATGCAACAGGCCCGCCGCGGCACCAGTGTGCAGCGCTATAAGGGTCTGGGGGAGATGAACGCGGACCAGCTGTGGGAAACCACCATGGATCCGGAGTCCCGTCGGATGCTGCAGGTAACGGTGGAGGACGCGATTGCCGCGGATCAGATCTTCACCACCCTGATGGGCGACGACGTGGACCCGCGCCGCAAGTTCATTGAGTCCAATGCGCTGCAGGTGTCCAATCTGGATATCTAGAAAAAACGGAAGGGAGCAACCGGGCGGGCGCCCGGTTGCCTGGCTCTCAAACCGGCGGGGTTAAACCGCGAAATCTTCCAGCTTGGCGCCGTTTTCCAGGGCTTCGCGCAGCCACACCGGGCGCTTGCCACGGCCGGTCCAGGTTTGCGAGCTGTCGTTCGGGTTGCGGTATTTCACCTTGGCGGGCTTGCGAACGCCTGCTTTCTTCTTGCGGGCGGTGGTTTTGCGAGCCGCCTTCTTCTGCCGGCTGGCTTTTTCCTGCAGCAGGTCATCCACGGAAACGCCGAGATCCTTGGCGATCTTGGAAATTTCCGCCTGGGCGCTTTTCACCGCGTCGAGACGTTTCTTCTCGAGCTTTTTCTCAGCCTGCTTGATCAGTTTTTCCAGTTCCGCGACAGAAAGATCGTCAAGATTGATAGTCATTTTCGGTGGTCCTTAATAGATAGGGTCGGCCTTGTGCGGGAAACTGTAGTTATTATTAGAAAAAAACGCAATTACGCTTTCGGGGTTTTGGCCGGTTCACCGGGATAATGTTCAAAAATCCATTGTTCCGCCAGCCGGGTAACGGTTTTTGCGTCTTTATCCTCGGTATTAATGGGCGGGCTGATACGCAAAATAATTTCACCGGGCAAGCGCAGCCAGGAACGGGCCGGCCAGCAATCGCCGCTGTTATGACTGATCGCCACCACCGGCACCTTGTTACGGCAGGCGAGTAACGAACCGCCGTGATTAAAATGGCCCAAAGTACCGGGTTTCTGTCGGGAGCCTTCCGGATAAATCACCACCGGAATGCCGTCCTTAAGACGCTCGGCGCCCTGCTCCAAAACCGCTTTCAGTGCCGCCCTGCCCTTGCCGCGATCAATGCGAATCGGATTAAGCAGCGCCAGGCCCCAGCCGAAAAACGGCAGCCACAGCAGTTCCCGTTTCAGCACCGTGGCCTGGGGCGAGATCAATAATTGCAGATAAAAGGTTTCCCAACTGCTCTGGTGGTTGGCGATTATCACCATCGGCCCGTCCTGCAAATGCTCGCGGCCCTCCACCCGGATACGCACGCCGTTGAGACGGCCGAGCAGCCACATGGCGAAGCGGGTCCAGATATTCACAAAACGGTAACGTTGATCGCGGGGGAGAAACCAGCCAATCAGCAGGCAGTTGAGACCATGGACAATGCCCACCGCGTTGTAGATAACGAAAAACAGCACACTGCGAATGCGGATGCCCCAACTGGGCGGGCCACCGGCGGGTTCTTTCATGAAGGGTCCTTGAGAAACTGATCGACGAACCCGGCCAGGGAATCGTAAACATCCACCGGGCCCAGGGTTTCCGGCAAGCCTTTGTCGAGGGTGCGCCGGCCCTTGCCGGTCAGCACCAGCACCGGGCGGCAGCCGCGCGCGACGCCGGCTTCCAGGTCCCTCAGACTATCACCAACCATGGGGACACCGGTGACATCGCCATACTCGGCAACAATTTGGTCGATCAGTCCCGGCAACGGTTTGCGGCAGGCGCAGCCGTCGTCCGGGCCGTGGGGACAGAAAAACACGCCGGAAAGCCGGGCCCCGGCGCCCTCCAGGTGGGCCGCCATGGTGCGGTGAATGGCGTCCAGGCCGGCCTGATCGAAATAGCCCCGTGCCAGCCCGGATTGGTTGGTGGCCACCACCACGCGGTACCCGGCGTGGTTAAGCCGGGCGATGGCGGCCGCGCTGCCGGGCAGCGGGCGCCACTCCTCGGGGGTTTTGATGTAGGCGTCGGAGTCTTCGTTAATCACCCCGTCGCGGTCGAGAATAACCAGTTTGGATGCGTTCATGGGCGGCAGTATATCAGGCCCGGGCACCGTATCAGGCCATGGTGTCGACGATTCCGCCTTCCACCCGCAGGGCCGCCCCGGTGGTGGCGGACGCCTGGGGCGAGGCCGCGTACACCGACATATTGGCCACCTCTTCCACTTCGGCCACGCGCTGGATGATCGAGCTGGGGCGCGCTTCCTGGATAAACTGTTTCTCCATCTCCTGCTCGGACAGGCCGCACTGCTCCGCCATGCTCTTCAGCATCTTGCGCACGCCCTCGGAGCGGGTCGGCCCGGGCAGGATGGCGTTCACCGTGACACCGGTACCGGCCAGCACCTTGGCCAGGCCCCGGGAAATGGACTGCACGGCGGTCTTGGTCATGCCGTAGTGGACCATTTCGGTGGGAATATTCAGCGCCGATTCGCTGGACAGGAACTGAATGCGGCCCCAACCCCGGTCGCGCATGCCCCGGGCATAGTGGCGGGACAGCCGCACCGCGCTCATCACATTGATCTGGAAGAACCGCTCCCAGTCGTCGTCGTCGATATCGAAGAAGCCCTTGGGCTCGAAGATGCCCACGTTATTGACCAGGATATCCGCGTCCGGATGGGCATCGATCAGTGCCTGGCAGCCGTCGGCCCGCCCCAGATCGGCGGCGATGCCCTCGATGCCGTCGCTCTTGGTCTCCTGCTTGAGAGCGTCGATCGCCTGGTCCACCCGTTCCTGGGTGCGGCCGGTGATCACCACGTCCGCGCCGGCCAGGGCCAGGCCGCGGGCGATACCGAAACCAATACCGGCGGAGGAGCCGGAAACGATCGCTTTCTTACCTGAGAGGTCAATGCGCATGGGGACTCCTTCGAGTTAAGCGGAATTACCCTATGCAGTGGCGCCGAGGTGAGAACTTCTCAAGGGCCAAGCCCCACAAATCTTGCTTCGTAGACGCCCATTGCGGTGTGCTCCCAATGGAGGTTCGATCTCGGTGCCGGTGTCCAGGACTGTGTGAGGCAGGGAGCCGAACACAAGCCTCCAGGGATGGATTCACGGCGGGTCCTGGACACCGGCACCGAGAGCGAACCGCGCTACGAAGCCGCTAAATGGGTAGAACGCTCCTATTCCTGCAGCAGACTGATGTCAGCCACGTTGAGGAACAGGTCACGCAGGAAGGTGAGCAGCGCCAGGCGGTTGTCGCGCACCGCCGGGTCCTCGGCCATCACCATCACCTGGTCGAAGAAGGCGTCCACCGGCTCGCGCAGTTCGGCGAGCAGTGCCAGCACCGCTTCGTAGTTGCCCTCTTCCAGCAACGGCTCGGAGCGGGCGTAGGCGTCCACCACCATGTCGGTGAGGGTCTGCTCCGCCTCTTCCTCGAGCAGGGCACCGTCGATCTCTTCCGGCGGCGCTTTGTCCAGTTTGGCGAGGATGTTGGAGACGCGCTTGTTGGCGGCCGCCAGGGCCTGGGCTTCGTCGCGGTTCTGGAACGCCGCCACCGCCCGCACCCGGCGGTCGAAATCCAGCGGCCGGCGGCAGGCTTCGTCGAGGGCCAGCACCGACAGGATTACCGGCGTGGCGAAGCCCTGCTCCTGGTACATGGCCCGGTAGCGGCCCTTGACGAAGTCGAAGGCCTCGTCCACCCGGTCGGCGTCGATGCGCTGGCCGAGGGCCACCGCTGCCTGGTCGAGCAGGTCGCGCAGATCCAGGGCCAGCTGGTTGTCGATGATGATGCGCAGGATGCCCAGGGTGGCGCGGCGCAGCGCGTAGGGGTCCTTGGTGCCGGAGGGCTTCTGGCCGATGCCGAAGATACCCACCAGGGTGTCGATCTTGTCCGCCAGGGACACCGCCTGGCCGGTTTTGGTACGCGGCAGTCCGTCGCCGGCGAAGCGCGGCAAATACTGCTCGTGCAGCGCCTGGGCCAGCTCTTCGGGCAGGCCCTCGTTGCGGGCCAGGTAATAGCCCATCACGCCCTGCATGGTGTCAAACTCGTACACCATCTCGCTGTTCAGATCCGCCTTGCTGAGCGCGCCGGCGCGCCGCGCCAGGTTGGCGTCACCGCCGATGCGGTCGGCGATCTCGCCGGCCAGCCAGCCGATGCGGTCGCACTTGTCCGCCAGGGTGCCCAGCTTCTGCTGGAACACCACCTGGGCGAGGCCCTGGGCATGCTGTTCCAGGGGTTTGCGGCAGTCGTTGTCGTAGAAGAAGGCGGCGTCGGCCAGGCGCGGGCGGATCACCTTCTCGTTGCCGGCGATCACCTTCTGCGGATCGCGGGATTCGATATTACTGATGGTGATGAAATGCGGGGTCAGCTTGCCGTTGGCGTCGAGCACCGGGAAATACTTCTGGTGCTCTTCCATGGCGGTGATCAAGGCTTCCTGGGGCACGCGCAGGAAGTCGTCGTCGAACCGGCCGGCCAGGGCCACCGGCCACTCCACCAGGGCGGTGACCTCGTCGAGCAGATCCTCATCCAGATGGGCCCGGCCACCGGCGTCGCGGCCGGCCTGCTCGGCCTGCTGGCGAATCATTTCCCGACGGCGCGGGAAGTCGGCGATCACCTTGCCGTCCTGCTCCAGGCGGGTGGCGTAGTCGCCCGCTTCGCTCAACTCGATGGCGTCCGGCGCGTGGAAGCGGTGGCCCCGGGAGGTGCGTCCGGCGCGCTGATCGAGCAGCTCGAAATCAATCACGTCGCTACCGTACAGCGCCACCAGCCAGTGCACCGGGCGCACGAACTGCACCTTGCGGCGCCCCCAGCGCATGCGTTTGGGAATCGGCAGCTTGTTGACCGCCTGGGCGAGAAAGTCCGGCACCAGCTCCACGGTGGGTCGGCCGGCTTCGGTGAGCTGGGCGAACAGCCGCTCGCCCTTGTCGGTGTTGCGGCGGTCCAACTGGTCCACGCTCAGGCCCACGGAGGCGGCGAAGCCTTCGGCGGCCTTGGTGGGTTTGCCGTCGGCGTCGTAGGCGGCCTGCAGGGCCGGGCCCAGGCGTTCCACCTGGCGATCCGCCTGCTTGTCGGCCAGATCGCGCACCAGCACCGCCAGACGGCGCGGCGCGGCGAAGCTTTCCACCGCCCCGTGCGCCAGGCCGGCGTCGTCCAGCTGGCGCACCAGTTCCTCGGTGAGGGCGGCGCTCAGATCCGGCAGAGCCTTGGGGGGCAGCTCTTCGGTACCCAGTTCAATCAACAAATCCCGCTTGGCCATATCGTTCGCCATGATTACTTGCCCCCTTTCTGTTTCTTGGCGGCTTTATCGTCCTGTTGCTGCAGCTGCGCCTCCACTTCCTGGCGGATGTCGTCGGCGGCCATCGGAAAGCCCAGCGCGCGGCGGGCGTCGAAATAGGCCTGGGCCACGGCCCGGGCCAGGGTGCGCACGCGCAGAATGAAGCGCTGCCGCTCGGTGACCGAAATCGCCTTGCGGGCGTCCAGCAGATTGAAAGTGTGGGAGGCCTTGAGCACGTACTCGTAGGCGGGCAGCGGCAGCCCGGCCTCGATCAGCTTGCCGGATTCCGCCTCGAACAGGTCGAACTGGTTGAACAGCGCTTCCACGTTGGCGTGTTCGAAGTTGAAGGTGGACATCTCCACCTCGTTCTGCAGGAAGACGTCGCCGTAGGTGACCTTGCCGAAGGGGCCGTCGGACCACACCAGGTCGTACACCGAGTCCACGTTCTGCAGGTACATGGCGAGCCGTTCCAGGCCGTAGGTGATCTCGCCGGTGACCGGGTAGCAGTCGATGCCGCCGACCTGCTGGAAGTAGGTGAACTGGGTCACCTCCATGCCGTCCAGCCAGATTTCCCAGCCCAGGCCCCAGGCGCCCAGGGTGGGCGATTCCCAGTTGTCTTCCACGAAGCGGATGTCATGGGTGAGCGGATCGAAACCGAGGCGGCGCAGGGAATCCAGATACAGCTCCTGGATGTTGTCCGGCGACGGCTTGAGCACCACCTGGAACTGGTAGTAATGCTGCAGCCGGTTGGGGTTCTCGCCGTAGCGGCCGTCGGTGGGCCGCCGGGACGGCTGCACGTAGGCGCTGTTCCAGTTTTCCGGGCCGATCGCGCGCAGGAAGGTGCTGGGGTGGAAGGTGCCGGCCCCCACTTCCATATCCAGGGGCTGGACGATCACGCAGCCCTGCTCCGCCCAGTACTGTTGCAGGGCCAGAATCAGGCCCTGGAAGGTGCTTGTATCCGCTTGCGGTTGATCCGCCATGGTGGTTCCCGTTCTTCCAAGCTCTGTGAAAATAAAGGGGCAAGTATAGCGTCCCCCAGGGGCCGGTGATACCGTGCTACCCACCGATACGCCTGGAAACACGGGGGTTTGACCATGGAGCGTTGTCCCTGGTGCGGCACGGATCCGCTCTACGTGGCCTACCACGACCAAGAGTGGGGCGTGCCCGAGCACGACGACCGCCGTCTGTTTGAGTTCCTGATTCTCGAGGGCGCCCAGGCGGGTCTGAGCTGGATCACCGTGTTGCGAAAGCGGGAAAACTACCGCAAGGCGATGGACGGCTTCGACCCGGAGAAAATCGCCCGCTACGACGACGCCAAAATCGCCGCCCTGCTCCAGGACACCGGCCTGATCCGCAACCGCCTGAAAATGGGCGCCGCGGTGGGCAACGCCCGCGCCTATCTCGACCTGCGCGACGCCGGCACCAGCCTGGACAGTTTCGTCTGGGATTTCGTCGACGGCGAGCCGCGCATCAACCGCTTCCGCTCCCTCTCCGAGGTGCCGGCGGTGACCCCCGAAGCCGAGGCGCTCAGCAAGGCGCTCAAGAAACAGGGCTTCCGTTTCGTCGGCCCGACCATCATGTACGCCTTCATGCAGGCCGCCGGCCTGGTCAACGATCATCTGGTCAGCTGCCCCCGGCACCGCCAGCTGGCTTGACCCCGGTCACAGCCTCAACCCACTTTTACAAACGGCGCCCGAAGCTGGTACGGCACTTGCTTTGTCATAGAGGGCAGCGGAGGAACGGAGGCCCCATGAAACCACTATTGATTCTGCAAACCGGTAGCACCTACCCCGCCCTGCAACGGCATTACGGCGATTTCCCTGACTGGATCCGGCAGGGTCTCGGTGACCAGGCACCGGTGACCGTGGTGGACGCCCGTGAAGGCCAGCCCCTGCCGGGCGCGGCGGGCTTCAGCGGCGTGGTGATCACCGGTTCCCATCACATGGTCACGGACGAAGCCGGCTGGATGCGACACCTGATGCACTGGCTGGAAGCCACCCTGCAACTGGCCGAGGCACCGCCGCTGCTGGGCATCTGCTTCGGGCACCAGCTTCTCGCCCACACCCTGGGCGGCGAAGTGGGTGATCACCCCCAGGGCATGGAAGTGGGGACCGTGGCGTTGCGCACCACCAGCGCGGCCCGCGGCGACCCCTTGCTGGCGGCGTTCTGCGATCAGCCCTGGGCGCAGATGATGCACCGCCAATCGGTGCTCACCGCGCCCGCCGGCGTCGAGGTGCTGGCCAGCAACGGGCACGGGAGCTGCCAGGCGTTCCGCTACGGTCACGGCGCCTGGGGCTGCCAGTTCCATCCGGAATTCAGCGCCGATGTGACGCGGGCCTATCTGCAGGCGATGCGCGGGCAGCAGCTCAGCGACCAACAGGTGGACGACCTGCTGCCCAGCGTCCGCGAGTGCCCCCAGGCCGGTGCGGTGCTGGCGCATTTCGCCAACCAGGCGGTGCCGGCGGCGGCGTAGCGGTTCAGAGGCGCCTTAGTCCTGGCCGCCGAACACCGCGCCGATCAGCGCGCTGCCCCGGCTCACCGGATCCTGCCGGATCAGGGCTTCCTGGGTGCCGATCTCCGTGTACAGCCGCTCCAGGCTGGTGTCGATCACGTAGTTTTCCAGATTCAGGTCCGGTTTGTCGGCCATCGGCAGGCGGTTATAGGCGTTCAGCAACGTCCGGTACTGGTCGTAGAAGCCGGTTTCCCGAAGGCTGCTTTCGATGATCGGCCGGTACCGCTCGGTGAGGCTGGCTTCGGTGCGGCCGCGAAAGTAATCGGTGGCGGCGGTGTCGCCGCCGCGCACGATGCCCAGGGCGTCGGTCACCGTCATCCCCTGGATCGCGTTCTTGAACACCGGCGCGGCTTCCGCGGCGGCGTTTTCGGCGCCCCGGTTCATGGCGTCGCGGACCTGGTCCACGTAGCGCCCCAGGCCGATACGCTCGAGATTGCCGGCCACCGATTCCACCCTGGCGGGCAGGGGCAGGTCGAAGGCGCCGCTGCTGGACAGTTTGCTGGTGGCCCGGTCCGAGCTGATCGACAGCGTCTCCTTGATCGCCCCGGCCAGGCGGCTGTCGGTGTCGTAGCCGGCGGCTTTGGCGGCCTGGTTGCCCTGCTCGATCCACGGCGCCAGGGCGTCCATGTTCTGGCAGGCGGTGAGTGTGAACAGCGCCGCGCCGGCGAGTAGAACCCGTTTCATAGCTTTCCTTCCCTTTCGATGAATTGGTGTAGCATGCCCGCTGGACCGCGCCGCTAGAAGAACGAGCCCGTAATGAGCGATTTTTACCGTGAGCAGCACAAACTGCGGCTCGCTTACATGCCCTGGCTGTACCCGCGTCTCAAGCCCCGCCACCGCGATTGGGCCGCGCCCTGGCAGGCCGAGCTGCAGCGGCAATGGTCCGTTCTGGAGACCGTGCACTTCGGCGTGCACTGTTTTGTGGCGCCCCAGGCCCGGCTGTTCGCGGAACCCGGCCGGGATATCCACGTCGGCGACGGCAGCCACATCGCCGCGGACTGTGTGTTGCACGGCCCGCTGCGTCTGGGCGCGTCGGTCAGCCTCAACCATCATGTGACCCTGGAGGGGGGCGCCGCCGGGATTGAGATCGGTGACCATACCCGCGTCGCCGCCTACTGTACCTTATACGCCTTCGACCACGGTATGGACGCGGCCGCGCTGGTGCGTGAACAGCCGGTCCGTTCCCGGGGCATCCGCATCGGCCGCGATGTCTGGCTGGGCGCCCGGGTGGGCGTGGTCGACGGCGTCACCATCGGCGACCACGCGGTGGTGGGCATGGGGGCGGTGGTCACCCGCGACGTGCCCGCCTGGACCATCGTCGCCGGCAATCCCGCCCGTGTGATCGGCCACCGGCCGGGGGCACCCATTCACCGGGGCGGTGCCCCGCGACACGGAGAGACGCCATGAGTACCAGTGTTTTTTCACTGCTGGTAAAACGCCGCTTCGGGCCTTTTTTCTTTACCCAGTTTCTGGGCGCCTTCAACGACAACGTGTTCCGCCAGGCGCTGATTCTGCTGATCGCCTCCGGGGTGGTCGCCGGCACCGAGGTGAACACCCTGAACAACGTGGCCCTGGCGTTGTTCATCCTGCCGTTCTTCCTGTTCTCGGCGCTGGCCGGGCAGCTCGCCGACAAGTACGACCGGGCCATGCTGGTGCGGCGCATCAAGCTGGTGGAAATCTTCATCATGACGTTCGCGGCGGTGGGCTTTTTCTTCAACGCCGTCTATTTCCTTCTGGCGGTGCTGTTCTGCATGGGTCTGCAGTCCACCTTTTTCGGCCCCATTAAGTACTCGATCATTCCCCAGCATTTGCCGTCCCGGGAACTGGTGTCCGGCAACGCCCTGGTGGAAATGGGCACCTTTCTGGCGATTCTGCTCGGCTCGATTTCCGGGGTGCTGCTGAAAATGGACGCCGCCGACCCGCTGATCGTGTCCGCGGTGGTGGTGGGCCTGGCGGCGCTGGGGTATCTGGCCGCCCGTGGCATTCCCAAGGCGCCGGCCGCCGACCCGGGAATGAAGATCAACTGGAATCTGTGGCGGGAAACCTGGCATATCGTCGGCTACGCACGGGAGGTGAAATCGGTGTGGATGTGCGTGCTCGGCATTTGCTGGTTCTGGTTTCTCGGCGCCGCCTACACCACCCAGCTCAAGGTCTACGTGGACGACTATCTGCTCGGCACCGACGGCCTCTATGCCTTGCTGCTGGGCACCTTTTCCGTGGGCATCGGGCTGGGCTCCTACCTGTGCGAGAAAATGTCCGGCCACCGCGTGGAGCTGGGCCTGGTGCCGCTGGGTTCAATCGGGTTGAGCGCCTTCGGCATCGACCTGTTCTTCTCCTACGCCGGCCTGCCCAAGGATGTGTCGGTGGACATCGCCGCCTTCCTGCAACAGCCGGCCGGCTGGCGGGTGATGGTGGATCTGCTTGGCATCGGGGTGTTCGGCGGCTTCTATATCGTGCCGCTGTTCGCGCTGATCCAGCAGCGTTCCAACCCCAGCCATCTGGCGCGCATCATCGCCGCCAACAATATTCTCAATTCCCTGTTCATGGTGGGTTCGGCGGTGGCGGGTATCGTGCTGGTCGGCGTGCTCGATCTCACCGTACCGGAGTTCTTCCTGGTGCTGTCGCTGGCCAATGTGCTGGTGGCCGCCTACATCTACACCCGGGTGCCGGAGTTCCTGATCCGCCTGCTGGTGTGGATGCTCACCAATGTGCTGTACCGCATCAAGGAACAGGGCATGGAGAACATTCCGGACGAAGGCCCCTGCCTGCTGGTGTGCAACCACGTCAGCTATGTGGATGCGTTGCTGCTGGGCGGCGCCGTGCGCCGGCCGGTGCGGTTCGTGATGGCCAAGCCGATCTACGATTTGCCGTTGATGAACTATATCTTCCGGACCGGAAAGGCGATTCCGATCGATTCCAAGGAGCGTAATCCGGAGATTTACCAGCAGGCGTTCGAGCGCATCAACGAGGAACTGGCGGACGGCCAGGTGGTGTGCATCTTCCCGGAAGGCAAGCTGACCCGGGACGGTGAGCTGGCGGAATTCAAAACCGGGATGGAAAAAATTGTAAATGAAAATCGGGTTCCGGTAATTCCCATGGCACTCTCCGGTCTATGGGGTAGCTTCTTCAGCCACAAGGGCGGCCCGGCGTTGACCCGGCTGCCGAAGCGTTTCTGGTCCCGCGTGAAGCTCAACGTGGGCGAAGCGGTAACCGCCGACCAGGTGGCGTCGCAGGATATGCGGCGTCGGGTGCTCGGGTTACGGGAACGCCCGTGATCCGCCCGGGTCTCAGGATCCAAGAACCGATACGATTAAAGAGGATAACCATGCGACGTATTCTGATAGCTCTGAGTCTGCTTTTCACCTTCACGGCCAGCCACGCGAGCAATGTGGAAATTCAGCATGTGTTCGGTTGGATCGAAAACGCCACGCTGGAACCCTGGGGCGTGAAAGTGAAAAGCAAACTCGACACCGGTGCCCTCACCTCTTCCCTGCACGCCCGCAACATTGAACGTTTTGAAAAAGACGGCGAGGAGTGGGTGCGCTTTGAAGTGAACGTGGAAGACCAGGACGAAGACGAAAAAGTGTCGCGCAAATTTGAGCGCCCGCTCTATCGCGATGTGATTATTCGCGGTGCCGGTGGTGAAGAGCGCCGCCCGGTGGTGCTGATGGAAATCTGCTTCGGCGATACCGTGCACGAAGAGCAGTTCAGCCTGGAAAACCGCAGCGACATGATCTATCCGGTGCTGATCGGCCGCCGCACCATCCAGCATCTGGGCGTGGTGGACGTGACCAACACCTTCATGCACGAACCGCAGTGCGATGAAGACAGCCCGGTGGAAAAATTCGACAAGGACAACACCGACGAAGACGTGGGTGTGTGAAGTTTTGAGATCGTCTGTGCTCACTGGTAGCTCGCCTGTAGGATAGCTTCAAACCGCCTTTTGACAGGGGGTTTTCTGGTAAATTTGTCTGTGTAGCATCTGAAGGAGTCTGATGAAATCTGCTGTAATCCAGTTCAAGAGTATAGGTTTTGGTATAGCTTTTGGTGTAGGGTTGTGGGCGCCTTAACAAAAAAGGCTGTTGATGATGAAAAGCTATACTTATGGCCAGAGCTTCATCAATGCCATCGATGGCTATCGTTCCAATCAGTTAATGGATCAAAGCATGCAGAATAACAAACACGGCAACAAGCCACTATCGGCGAGAGCCATCGAGACGATGCGGCCTGGCGATAAAGTCAAAGTGGACACTGGAGAGAATGCCGGTCTGCGTGTGACTTGCGGGGCTAGCCGGTGGCAGGTCGTTCATCTATCGCTATCGGAGCCCCGAAACGGGCAAGCTAACTCAAGTCAAGATAGGGAATTACCCCTCGATGAGTCTGGCTGAGGCTCGCCTAGAGCTTGCTCGGATGAAGGCTTTACGACGAGATGGCGTATGCATTCGTGCCGAAATTCAGCGGGAGAAAGTACGTCAAAGTGCAAAAATTGAACAGGAAAAGGAAGCGGCAGAGGTGGCCGCGTTTACTGTTCGTGACTTGGTTGATCTGTACTTAACTGAAGTGATTGAGGATCGACTGGTTGTAAATCGTCGAACTGGGGCTCAGAAACGAGTTCCTGGTGCACGGAAACCTAAGGGGCAGGCCGAGACTAGGCGCACCCTGTACGGTGATGCTGTACGCACTCTGGGGGATCGATCTGCTGCAGAAGTTCGGCGTAAACATGTGGTAGAGATGGTGAAGGACATTCTTGACCGGGGAGCAAACGTTCAGGCTGGGAATGTGCTGCGTGAGCTCAGTGCCGCCTACGACTATGCGATTGGCCTTGGCAAGTTTGATGATGATTTTGCGAACCCGGCTTTGTTGGCAAAGTCGAGCCTGAAGCAGGCTAGAGTCCGACTTACGTCTGTTCGGGGCAAACGCGTATTGTCCGATGCGGAGTTGAAGGAAGTGTTAGCGTGGTTGCCAGGCTCTGGTTTCTCGGTAACACAAAAGAACGTCATTCGTTTGACTCTGTGGACAGGAGCTCGCACGGGTGAGGTTTGTAAGGCGCGTTGGTCTGATGTAGATCTCGATCGAGCAGTTTGGCATATGCGAGACTCCAAGAACGGAGCCGAGCGGTATGTGCAGTTGCCGAGCCAAGCTGTGGCTTTTCTCCGTCAGCTTCGTTTAACCACCAATACCTATCTGTTTCCTTCGAGTCGGACGGGATTGCCGATCCAGCAGAAATCGCTTACCGAAACAAAATGGTATTTGAGAAATTCTGCCAAGGCTCGAAGTGGCACCTACTTTAAGCCAGGCCAAGCTTGGCTGGATAGCATTCCTGACTGGTCTCCACATGATCTGCGTCGTACGGTTCGCACGGGGTTGTCTCGTTTAGGCTGTCGCAATGAAGTGGCTGAGGCAGTGATAGGGCATTCAAGAAAGGGTATTGAAGGGACTTATGATCTGCACGATTATGAACCCGAATGTCGCGAGTGGCTGCAAAAGTGGGCTGATCATCTGGAAACCCTTGACGGCGTGTGTTAGTTGGCATAACCCATCTTAATTTCACAAATTGCAGCAACCGGACAGAGAGAAATCTATTTCTCTCTGTCTCTCTTAGGCTCGCCAGTCCCTGACCTTGCTGGCCTACGGCCTCCACCGGACGCCTCGATCGGTCCGCTGCTAAACAAAAGCGAACATTCGATTTTATCTTAATAATTCGATAGAAACGCGTAAACCGCTACAGGACTTAGTCGAAAAGCTGATTTTACCTTCATAGCGAGTCACTATATCTCGAACGATAGCAAGGC